>SXGT01293463.1_pt1 | contig 33511 bp, 23 predicted proteins | sample 3176221 | NCBI WGS metagenome assembly SXGT01 (sample SAMN11356862, study PRJNA531348) | freshwater metagenome | isolation source: freshwater sample F1-120 | place: China: Fuxian Lake, Yuxi | collected 2017-12-25 | reverse complement strand
TGTTTTTAGCCGAAATCGTCAGATTTCGGACGTCGCGCCATCGACCTCCGAAATCTGATGATTTCGGCTACATCAGCAGCGTCTTCAGTAGAAACGCGCAACTTCATAGGTGAACTCTCCACACGACCGGGGGGCAGACGCAGCCCCGCTCGCCTGCGTCAATTGTTTTGGGCTCTCCGCCATTCGTGTTGATTTCGGTGCCATGTGAGCCGCAATGCGCTAGCCGCGGGTTCTTTTCCTCGACCCGCGGCTAGCGCCTTGCGGCTCACGAATTCGTCTTCAACACGAATGGCGGAGAGCCATGTTTTGAAAAGCGATTTCGCGCGAATTCAATAGCCGCTCGCTGGGAAGCACCGGATGGTCTGAGTACTTTGATCAAGCTCCCCCGCCCTGCCCTGCCCCGCCGACCGACTTTGGGATTGCTAGATGTCACGAATACCCCGCCGACACTTCGTCACCGCGATGCTTGCCGTAATGCTCTCACCATTGGTAGCCAGTGGCGGTGATTGGCCTTTGTGGCGCTACGATGCGCAGCGTAGCGCGGCCTCGCGTGATGAACTGCCGGCGCAACTGCGTCTGCTGTGGTCGCGTCAGTTGCCCCGTTTGAAGCCGGCTTGGCCCGATCAGCCCAAGATGCAGTTCGACGCGGCTTATGAGCCGATTGTTGTCGGGCAGCGGTTGTTCGTCGGCTCGTCACAGGACGGCAGCGTCACCGCATACGACACGCGGACGGGTGTTGAAGTCTGGCGATTCTTCTCGGATGGCCCGGTGCGATTCGCTCCGTTGGCGTGGCAACAAAACATCTACTTCGTTTCCGATGACGGCTACCTGTATTGCTTGCGAGCTACTGATGGATCGCTGGAGTGGCGATTCCGTGGCGGTCCATCGGATCGAAAGATTCTGGGGAACGAGCAACTCATTTCGACGTGGCCGGCGCGCGGGGCACCGGTCATTGAGGATGGGAAGATTTATTTCGCGGCAGGCATCTGGCCGTTCATGGGGATCTTTCTGCATGCGCTCGACGCCACGACAGGGCAGGTATTGTGGACCAACGATGGCGACGGCTCGATGTACATCAAGCAGCCGCACAACAGCGATTCGTTTGCCAGCGTGGCACCGCAAGGTCCGCTGGTTGCGATCGGCTCGAAGCTGCTGGTCCCGGGCGGGCGTTCGGTCCCGGCATGTTACGATCGCGCGACCGGCCAGATGCTCTATTACCAACTCGCCGAGAATGGCAAACGGGGTGGCGGTTCAGCGGTGGCGGCCGTCGATCCGTTCTTCTTCAACGGTGGCGCGGCGTTCGACTTGAAGACCGAGAAATATTTCGGAGCCGTCGGTGACTTGCTGACGTTTGCGGACGGCCGATTCTATGACTATCGCGAGAATGCGATTCACGCTCAGGATCTGAAATCGTCGGAGGTCAAACCCGTCGAGACTACCGACCGCAAGGGAGTCGCCAACAAAGTCGCCAAGTGGACCATGCGTGAGTTGGGCAAAGCCGAGACACCGCGATTGACTGCGCTCATCAAAGCCGGCTCGCGGCTTTACGCCGGCACGGAAGGCCGAGTCATCGCGCTGAAACTTCCTCTGCCTGAGAAAGGCGGTGCTGGCGTCGCTTGGGAAGCGGCGCTGGAGGGGACGCCCACAAGTATGATCGCGGCAGACGACAAGTTGTTTGTCGTCACGCTGCAAGGCCGCCTGTATTGCTTTGGAGATGGCAAAGATCCTGTCGCCTCGCCACGGCAACATCCGCTGGTGACGAAGCCGGTCGCGGTGAACGAGATTTGGTCCAAGCAGGCCGCCTCAATCTTCAAGGCCACGCGAGTCAATCAGGGATATTGCTTGGCATGGGGAGTCGGCACTGGTGGTCTGGTGCGGGAGCTTGCGAGGCAAACCGCGATGCGGATCGTGATCGTCGAAGCGGACGCCGCGAAGGCCAACGAGTTTCGCGAGCGGTTGCGTACCAGCGGACAGAGCGAGCGGGTTTCGGTGATCGTGGCAGATCCGCTTCAGGTTTCTTTGCCACCGTATCTGGCCAGCCTGATCGTCGCCGAGTCGCTGCCGCCGATGGCGGACGGCGATCGCGAAAGGTTCGTGCAGCAGACATTCGGGGCACTGCGGCCTTACGGTGGCGTGGCGTGTTTGCCTCATTTTGGCGAGCCGGAGGGCGTGAGCCCCCGGGCGGCGGCGCTGACCAGTCTGGGGGCTGACGCCCTCCGGCTCACCGGTGCTGTTTGGAAGGGCGATGGGGATTGGACGCTGTTGATTCGCGAAGGAGCATTGCCCGACAGTGCGAATTGGACTCACGAGCACGCCGATGCCGCGAACACGCGGGTCTCGAAAGACAAAGTGGTCAAGGCACCGCTAGGCCTGTTGTGGTTCGGCGGCTCGTCGAACGATGCGATCCTGCCGCGCCACGGGCACGGCCCGCAGCCGCAAGTTTTCGACGGCCGGCTGTTCATCGAAGGGGTCGATCTGCTACGAGCGATGGATATCTACACGGGGCGCGTCCTGTGGGAATCGCCGCTACCGGGAGTCGGTACGCTCTATGACAACACCGCTCATCAGCCAGGAGCGAACGCCAGCGGTACGAATTACATCGCCACCTCCGAAGGGATCTACGTGGCGTATCAGCACGCTTGCGTGAAGCTCGACCCGGCCACCGGTAAGAAGATTGCCGAGTTCACATTGCCATCGTCAGCGGGATCGAAGACTGCTCCGTTGTGGGGCTATCTCAACGTCGATGGCGATTACTTGATCGGCGGGGCTGATCCGGTCTTCGATCCGACGATGCTCAAGTTCTCCAGCAAGTCGAACAAGCCCGGCGGCAGCGATGATGATGACGACAACAAGAAGACCTCGCCCGCGAAGAAAGTTGCGGCGGATGCGACGGCAGTCGTCGAGAAGCTGCTCAAGATCGAGAACGACAACTACTCGTCGAGCCAGCGGCTGGTCGTGATGGATCGTGCTTCGGGCAAAGTGTTGTGGACAGCAACCGCTCGCAGCGGATTCCGGCACAACGCCATTTGCCTCGGCGGCGGGCGGATGTACTGCATTGATCGCGCGTCGGGAGCTGAGTTGTCCCGCTTGAAGCGTCGCGGCGAGAAACCGTCACACGAACCGCGGCTCGTCGTCTTTGATCTGCTGACCGGCGAGGAAATCTGGAGTACCGAGCAAGATGTCTTCGGCACTTGGCTGAGTTACTCGGCCGAGCGTGACGTGCTGGTCGAAGCGGGTCGCACCGCGCGTGACACGCTCGGTGATGAGCCGAAAGGGATGCGTGCCTATCGCGCGAAGACCGGTGCGGTTCTCTGGTCCAGCAAGACCTTCACCGGCCCCGCGATGATTCATCACGACACGATTCTGATGCAGGGCAACGGCTGCGATCTGCTCACCGGCACGCCGCGACTCCGCGAGCACCCGCTCAGCGGCGAGCCGGTCGAATGGACTTGGTCGCGCAATCATGGCTGCAACACTCCCATGGCTTCAGAGAATTTGCTGACGTTCCGCTCCGGAGCAGCCGGCTATTTGGATTTCTGCAACGACGGCGGAACCGGAAACTTCGGTGGCTTCCGCTCCAGTTGCACGAATAATTTGATCGTAGCCGGCGGAGTCCTCACCGCCCCCGATTACACGCGGACCTGTGTCTGTAGCTATCAAAACCAGACGTCTCTGGCGCTGGTCCATACCCCGGAGATTGAGACGTGGACCTCGTTCGGTTCGCAAACACCGAAGCAACCAGTGCGGCGCGTCGGCATCAACTTGGGCGCGCCTGGTGATCGCAAGGCGGAAGACGGAACGCTGTGGTTGGAGTATCCCAGCGTCGGCGGTTCCTCGCCGAACGTCGCGGTCACGATCACGCCAGAGAAGCCGGAGTGGTTCCGCCGTCACAGCTCACAGATCACCGGCGACGGCTTGAATTGGGTCGCTGCTTCCGGCGCGAAGGGGCTGACGTCGTTGAAGATCAAGCTCGGCAACTCGGACAAACAGCTCCGGCAATACCGCGTGCGGTTACACTTCTCCGAACCGGATGATGTGAAACCGGGAGATCGGATTTTCGATATCCATCTTCAAGGGAAGCCGGCGTTGACGTCGCTCGATGTTGCGAAAGCAGCCGGAGGCCGTCATCACTCCTTGGTCAAAGACATTGCCGGAGTGCAGGTCGGAGATGACCTCGTGATCGAACTGACTCCGAATCCCACCAGCAAACATCACGCGACGATCTTGAGCGGCGTCGAAATCCATGCGGAAGGTTGGTAAGCCATGCGACGATCAAGCATTGCAATTTGCAATCGGAAGACGCTGACGTTCGTCGCGGTCATTGTCCTGGCATTCGTCTCGGCTGCGCACGCCTGCAACGTTCCGGTCTTTCGCTTTGCGCTGGAACGCTGGCGGCCGGACCCATATCGCCTGACGGTGTTTCATCGAGGGACGCTCGCGAATGCCGAGCGGGCATTGATCGGAAACCTGGAAGAGCAGCAAAAAACGTCGTCGCTCAATCTCGCCCTTCGCGTCGTCGATGTGAACGAATTAGGTGATGAGGATCGCGAGCTGTTCACCTCACTTAGCAATCCTCCCCTGCCCGCTCTGGTGGTGCATTATCCGGCTCATTTGCGCATCGCCGCGCCGATCTGGTCGGGGCCGCTTGACCGCGACACGATCGCTCGTCTGACTGATTCTTCGATTCGTAAGACGCTGGCCGGTCGGCTCGCCGCTGGGCAAACAGCGGTGTGGCTGCTGTTGGAGAGCGGGCAGCCAGAGAAGGACGATGCGGCCGAGACACTTTTGCAGGAGCAACTCAAGAAGCTCGAACAGAAACTGAAGTTGCCGGAACTGACCGATTCCTCTGAGGACAAGCTGTTGTCCACGACTCCGCTGCAACTGGTTTTCTCGGTCTTGCGTATCCCGCGCAGTGAGGCCGAGCAACCGTTGATCCAGATGCTGCTGCACAGCGAATCGGATCTGGCCGAGCGATCCGATCCGATGGTCTTCCCGGTCTTCGGCCGTGGCCGAGCTCTCTTTCCTCTGATCGGCGCGGGCGTGACGGCAGAGAACATTCACGACTCGGCCGCGTTTCTGGTCGGAGCGTGCTCGTGCGAAGTGAAGGAGCAGAATCCCGGCTTCGACCTGCTGCTCGCCGCCGATTGGGACAACTTGCTGGCTCAGGACGGCGTGCCTTTGATTGCCGCCGCGACACGCGCCGCATTGCCGCAGGGCGAGGCCGAATTGGTTTCGATCCCCAGCGGTTCACCGAAGCCTCACGACTCATCCCCGGCCGAGGAAATTCGCAGCAACCATTGGTTTGTCGTGAGCGTTGTCGTGGGAGGGCTCTTGGTTATTGTCGGTTTGCTGGTGCGACGTTGATTCTCTGACTCTCAACATTGATTCGCGAACGAATTCAGGATGACGGTCCGATGCACCTCTCGATTCTCTCCGGCCCGGATTCGGGCTCGACCTTCGTCGTTACGCCGCAGAAACGACTGCGCGTCGGGCGTGGGGCCGAGTGCGAGTTGTCTCTTCACGACCCCAGCGTGTCTCGGTTGCAGTTTGAGATTTGCTTCGAAGATGGCCGTCCGGTGTTGGTCGACCAGGACAGCCGTTGGGGCACGCTGGTCAACGGCGTGAGAATTGCCCGACACGAATTGCAACCGGAAGACCGGATCAGCGTCGGCGACACGGAACTGTGTTGGATTCCCGCCAGCGATCCTTCGGCCTCAACGATTGCTCCGATGCGTCCGCCAGAGTTCATACCCGCAGACGAAAGTCCGTCATCCTCGCCACTCGAACGCGCGGTCGCGACACGACCGGCGTTCCGTCGCGTGCTCGACCCGGCCACTCTCGTCGGGCAGACGTTTTCGAGTTATCAGGTTCAGTTCGTCGAAGCGAAGGCTCGGACGGGAGTCGTGTTTCGAGCAGTCGATCGAGACAGCCAGGCGGTAATCGCGCTGAAATTGTTCTCGCCAGAGTTGATGACCAACACTCAGGCGATGACCCGCTTTCTGCGGACCATCGAGACGATGGGACCATATCGGCATTCGCATCTTGTGGCTCTCTACGACGCGGGGATCTCCGACGGCTTATGCTGGACCGCCAACGAGTTCGTGATCGGAGAATCGGCCCAGCAGTTGATCTCCAGCATCGGCACGAAGGGGCTGCTGGATTGGCGGCGAGTCCTGAGAATCGCCGTGGAAGTAACGAAAGCTTTGGAGTTCGCGGCCTCGCATCAGATCGTGCATCGGAACATTACTCCCGCGAACATCCTCGTCCGTCGCAGCGATGGCATCACCAAACTGGGAGACTTGATGCTGTCGAACGCTCTCGACTCGCTTGGTCTGGGAGCGGCGACTCGCGCGGGAGAGATCATGGGCGATCTGCCATATCTCTCTCCCGAACAAATTTTCGGCGAACGGATGGACGCTCGCTCTGACCTCTACAGCCTGGGAGCCACGTTGTACGCGCTGCTCACCGGCCGCCCCCCGTGCGAAGGACTGACCGCCGCCAGAATCGCGAAGATGATCCAAAGCCAGCGGCCTGAGACCCCGAAGAAATATCATCAGGCCATCCCCCTCGTCTTCGCGAGCATCGTCATGCGCTTGCTCTCCAAACGCCCCGAAGACCGCTTCGTCGACGCCACGCAATTGCTGAAAGAACTGGCCCGCGCGGAGAAGTCCACGCAGTAACCCGAAGCGTCAGTTTTGAAGTTGCACTGTTCAGTCGCGAAGCGACGTCAGCAGATAGCTGCGGGCGTTAGCCCGCAGAGAAATGTTGGAATTCCACGGTGAGCCGCGAAGCGGCGACAGCAAATGGTTGACGCGCAAGATTGCTGTCGCCGCTTCGCGGCTCAACGCGGTCGCAAACCCGGTTTCCGTTTGCTGACGCCCACGGCTACCTACTGCCGTCGCTTCGCGACTGTCGAAACGCGCAACTTCAACACTGAGGCATCGGGTTACAAAAAGATCATGGATCAACTCGGGTTAAGGCCGCGTTTCATCCGGCAAGCTCGACAGGATGGGGCCTTCCAAAAGGTCACCCGTGGGGCTGAGCTCTTCAAGCTGCATACTCACCGAGTCCGCTGGGACATCGATGAACGGTACTCGCCACAGGACGATCAGCGCGAGTGCTCGCCAGCCCGATGAGATCACGAAGAGCGTGTGGTAAGCCGCCGGAGTTTCTCCCGCGTAGTGCAGGATGATTCCACCAATCATCGCTCCCGCCGCCAACGCCAGACTGTTGAGCAGATTGAACAGCGTCAGCACGCTGACTCGTTCATTCGCCGGGATCGACTCGAAGAACAACAGAAAGAACGCCAGCTCGTAAGCCGCCCAACTGAGTCCGGCGATCACCTGCGTCACACACAGCCAAGCGTAGTTGTCAGACACGCTCCACATCCCGGCCAGCGGCACGATGCCGATGCCTCCGATCGTCAGCAGCCGACGTGCGCCCCAGCGTTTGGCAAAGCGACCACATATCGGCAGCGCAAAGATCTTGAAGACGAATGAGAACGCGATCAGCACCGCGTAATCGGAATACGAACAATGCAGCTTCCGATTCATGTACGGAGCGAAATAAGGCCCGGTGATCCACACTCCGAACTGCACCACGATGATGTAGAGCAACAGTCGCCCGCCGGCGCTGTGCCGATAACGCCGCAGTTGTTCGAGCACGGGGACTCGTTGACGATCCGGCGGCAGCGGTTGAGGTTCGGTTTGCGAGGCCAAAAACACCGCCGACGCGATGCGACAGACAAATGCCACGGAAAACAGCACGGCGAAGACCACCAACGTCGTGTCATGCCCATCTCCCAAAGCCAAGTCATGCTTCTTGCCGGCCTGCAGAGCGAAACCACCCGCCAGGAATCCCGCCAGCACAGTCCCCTGTTGCAGGCGAGTCCGCTTGGCGAAGAAGTGTGCTCGAATCGTGCGCGGCACCAGTGTCCCGATCCAGACATTCCAAGCCGGCCCCGTTCCCAAGCCTCCGGCCCAATACAACGAAGCCACCACCAATGCGGCCCACGGCGGGATGTAACCCACGAACGCAGCCACGATCAGCGGCACAAAGCTGGCTGCCTGCAACAGCGAGCAACAGAGCACCCACCGTTTGTGAGACTTCAACACCGCGACCGCCCACGGCGAGATCATCTGCAATGCGCCCCCCAGCAACACGGGGATGCTGACAACCAATCCAGACATTACCTCCGTCAGTCCGACCGTCAGCACGAACAGCGGCAGATAGGTCTCACCAAGTCCAACCATCACGCCGAACGACGCCGCGTCCCACTGGCTGACTCGCAGGTTGTGCGCAAGCAGCCGCGAACGTGGGCCGCGCGGTTTCGATGAAGACGATGAACTGTCGGTCGTGAGTCCGTTCACGTCAGCTTTGCTTTCCAGAACGCGATTTGAGCCAGCACCGGTTCGCGGCCTCCGGAACCGAAGCTACGCAAGGCGGCCACCGCGTTCGCGGTCCCCAGGACGTGCTTTACATCAGCCGTGATTTTGTCACAGGCCAACTGTAAGTCGGACAGTGGCAGATCGGCGAGCCGACATTTACGCGTGTCGCACTGAGCAACCAGCTTGCCGACCGTCTCGTGAGCCGTCCGCATCGGCACACCTTTCCCGATGAGATATTCCATCAACATGGTCGCATCGAGGAAACCTTCCTCCAGCCGCGCGGCAATGCGGTCCCGTTGCAACTCCGCCTGAGCGGCAATCGGTTCGGCGAGTTCCAAACAAGCGGCGGTCGTATCGAAGGCGGTGAACAACGCCAGCTTGTCTTCCTGCAAGTCGCGGTTGTACGCCAGCGGCAACGCCTTCGTCAGAAACTGCAACTGCGTCAGCGAGGCCATCACGCGAGCGGACTTGCCTCGAATCAACTCCAACACATCGGGGTTCCGCTTCTGTGGCATGATCGAAGAGCCGGTCGTGAACGCATCCGGCAGCTTGAGAATCCCGAACTCGGTCGAGAACCAAATGATCCACTCCTCGGCCCAAGCCGACAGATGCGTCGCGATCAGTGACAGATCGAAAACGAATTCGATCACGAAGTCCCGATCGCTCGAAACGTCGAGGCTGTTGCGAGCCGGTTCGCTGAAGCCGAGCAATCGCGCGGTCTCGTGCCGATCAATCGGCAGCGACGTCCCCGCCAACGCGGCGGCCCCCAGCGGCGAGACGTTCACGCGAGTCAGACAATCGGCCAACCGCTGCCGATCACGCTCGAACTTCTCGACCCACGCCAGCCAGAAATGCGGTGCGAGAACCGGCATCGCACGCTGCAAGTGCGTGTAACCGGGCAGGACGATATCGAGGTCTCGATCACAGCGACCAACGAACGCCCGTTGCAGATTGACGAGCAACCCGTCGATGCGGCCGATCGCGTCTCGCGTCCACAGTTTGATGTCCGTGGAGACTTGATCGTTGCGGCTGCGGCCCGTGTGCAGCTTGCGGCCGACATCTCCCAGGCGGCGAATCAGTTCGCTCTCGATGTGCATGTGGATGTCTTCGAGTTCCGTCCGAAATGGCAACTCGCCACGAGCGATCACACCGCGAATGTCCTCCAGTTCGCTCACGATCTGGTCCGCTTCCGTCGGTGTCAGCAACCCGACCTTTGCCAGCATCCGCGCGTGCGCTTGCGAGCCGGTGATGTCGGCATCCGCCAGCCGTTGATCGAAACTGATCGACTCGGTGAACTCTTCCACGCGAGCGTCCGTTGTCTGCTGGAACCGCCCGCCCCATGCCTTGGCCACTGGTTGTCTCCTCGTTGAGTTCGTAGTCCCGCCTTCAGGCGGTCGTTCACGCGCCGGCCGCCTAAAGGCGGAACTACAAACTTTCGCGGAATATATCCGCACGGCGCTATGCCGTCACAACCGGACTGACTTGCGGTTAGCATGTCGTTCCTGGGGAGGCATCGCTTGGAAGAGGTCAGTCGCACGCGATAGGTTATCAGCACTCTCACACCGGGGAACGAGGTCGTTCGTTCCGAATTGCCTCACCGCTTTTTCCCAAGGTGTCACCATGATCGCTTTCCGCTCGTGGCCCGTTCGATTCGGGCGTTTTTCAAATTCCGCCTTGGTTGCCGCATTCGTTGGATTCGTGGCAACAATTGGCTACGGCGACGATCTGAAGAACGTCGCTCCCATGAAGGTTCCGGTGTTCAGAGTTCCGATAGGCAATGACTGGAAAATCGAGATCATTCCCGGCCCGGCGATCGGCCCCTCTCCTGTGCCGAAAGCGGAAATGGCCGCGCGAAAAGCCGCGCAAACACATGCCGAAGCAAAGTCTGCCGCGGCCGCGACAGTCTCTGGCATCATCACGGCTGGTGGCGAAGACGCGCTGCCGGCCGGCATTACTCCGGCCGCTTATTCTGAGGTTTACAACTCGATTCCGTTCCGTCGCAGCGAGTATCTCGCGAACGCCAGCTATCGCCACGAAGCCACCATCGAACTCTTGCTCGGCCAGGTACGCCCCAAGACGATCACGAATGTCTCCGCCCCCGCACCGACTTGCTGCTCCCCTCGACCAGTTTCGTTCGTGGGATTGTTCAATCCTTGGGGCGCAAAGAACTTCTACTATCACTATTCCTACTCGCGACCAACGAGCTACTGGTTATGGTGACGCGAAATGTAGCCCGGACGCCTACGTCCGGGCTTTCGCGAGTCCGGACGTGGGCGTCCGGACTACCCGTGCTCCGGCAATTCTTGCGTCCGGTGCGGCACAGTGTTTTTGGTTATTCCAGTTATTCCGATTAGGAAAACTGGAGGGCCGACTCGCTTCCCGACGATTCGTGGATTGATTTACCAAGGACTCAGTGCGCGCACGGTGTCCTTCAAACGGATCACTACGAAACCGCGCAGGCCGCGGTCTGACGGAGCGAGTTCATGTTGAGCTTCTGGAAGAAGTTGATGACGGAGAAGTCGGCATCGAAGACACGAATGGCGCGACGCAACCGAAGTGAAACGCTTGCCGCCGCCCAAGTCGAACAGTTCGAGGCACGCTGTCTCCCGAGCATTTCGACGCTGGTGAGTCTGTCGCCCGATTCGCCCTCCGATCGGACACTGACAGTCACCGCGACCGCCGCCGAAACGCTGACGATTGGCGTCAACGCCGCGAATCTGGTCACGATCAATGGCAGCGTCGTCGGTGCGGCGGTGTCCGCGGCGAATGTCTCGACGCTGATCGTCAACGGCGGCACCGGCAACAATCGGATTGATCTCACCGCCGTGACCGCAGCCAACTTCTCACGACTCAACAGCATTCGAGTTGATGGCGGCGCGGGCAATGATCGCATCACCGGCAGTCCATTGGCCGACAGTCTGACTGGCGGCAACGGCAACGACACCATTCTTGGACAGGCTGGCAACGACACGATCCTCGCGGGGAACGGCAACGACAGCGTCCTCGGTGGCGACGGAGCCGACGCCGTGGACGGGGGCACTGGCAACGACAATCTCCAGGGGGGGAACCAGAACGATTCTCTCAACGGAGGAACGGGCAACGATGTGCTTTCGGGAGATGCCGGAAGTGATGCTCTTATCGGCGGTGTGGGCAACGATATCGCTTCGGGCGGCGCGGGAGACGATCAGCTCACAGGAGACGATGGCAACGACAATCTCGTCGGCGGCGATGGCAACGACACAGCGACCGGTGGCTTTGGTAACGACGTGCTGTCTGGTGGTGCTGGCGATGACAATCTCGTCGCTGGCGACGGCAACGATGTGCTCAATGGCGACGGCGGCTCTGACATGCTGCAAGGGGACAATGGAGCTGATCGACTCAACGCCGGGACCGACTTAGCCAGCAACACACTCATCGGCGGCGCGGGCGATGACTTCTTGAACTCCGGAGCCGGTTCGGACTCGCTCGACGCTGGAAACGGCAACGACACCGCGTTTGGCGGCGCCGGCGCGGACACCATCTCGACCGGCGCGGGAGCCGATCAAATCGACGCTGGTACTGGGAACGATTCCGTCGATGCCGGAGGCGGCAACGATTCGATCGATCTCGGCCTCGGTGATGACACCGGAATGGGCGGCGACGGCAACGACACGCTCGCCGGCCAGGCGGGCAGCGACAGCATGGATGGCGGAACCGGCAACGACATTCTCAACGGCGACGGCGATCTAAACGGAGTCAATACGCTCTTCTCCGACGATGGCGACGACACGCTGACTGGTGGGGCCGGAGATGACTCACTGACTGGCAATGAAGGGAACAATGCCCTCTCCGGTGGCACGGGAAACGACAGCCTTCAAGGGGGCTCGGAAGCCGACACGCTGATCGGCGAGGATGGAAATGACTCGCTCTTCGGCGGCGCGGGCGACGACCACATTGAGTCTGGATTCGGCCGCGACAGCGTGGTCGGCGGCGATGGCAGCGATGACATCCTCAGCGACACGTTTGACTTCGTCGCGGCCGACGGTGGTAATGATCCGGTTCAACAGGCGCAGATTTCGGCCGCATCAAACACATCCGGCAATCCGCCGAACGGCACCGGCTCTCGACAACTGCGTGACATGTCGCTCGACGAACTGACCGCACTGCTTCAGTCGCTCAATGGCTGAGACAATCTCGCCTTCGCACGGCCTGCGGAAAATCGTGACACGCCGACCATCGACCTGAGCGGCTGAGTTTGGCATAGTGTTGTCGCCTTCGCCGTTGGGAACGCTCCCTCAGGAACCGACACCGTGCGACATGATCCGCCCGAGCATTGGAAAGCGATCACCGGTCCGTCAGGTTGGTTTCACATCTGGTGTCCGCCGTCGTGGCAGGTGCAGGTGTTCGAAGGCGTGACCCACATCATGCTGCCGGAGCAAGCCGGCATCGTGTCGCTCCGCTGCATCTGGGGCGATCCTCCCGTGCTGGAGGATTCAATTGAGTTCGACCGCCTCTTCCCGCGCCGCCGCAAGGTGCGCCGCATTCATCCGCTGAGATTGGCGCAGCCATCGGCCGGTTGGGATGGCGAAGCGGTGCTCGATCCGCCGCAGAGATGGTGGCGACGTTGGTTCACACGCTCGAAATGGCATCGCTGGAAGGCTTGGTCCATCGAATGGCCCAGCATGATGCTGCTGGTCACGTTCGTCGAACGTGGCGATCGGCCACATGATCCCGAGACCGCCACACTCGTCCGCATGGTGCTCAACACAATGGAGGCTCCCGACATGATCGCGGATCCGCCCCAATTGTTTGCCGCGCGTGCTCTCAAGTTGGCTCGCGACAAATTCCCACTGCTCGAATGCGAGCAGACCGGCGAATTCCAACTGCGACTCGGCAAGTCGAACGTGAACCTGTTCAACTTCTATCGCTCGTACGTGCAGTCGCCCGACCGCTTTGAGAACATCCTCCTGCCGGCTCTGACCACCGTCGTCCAAGTCCAGGAATGGGGAGAGGACCAAACCACGCCGTCACTCGACTCCGTGCGCGACCGCATCATGCCGATGCTCTACCCAGAGAAAGTCTGGAAGCAAAACTTCCCAAACTCCGTCGGCGAACCGTGGGTCGCGAACCTGATGATCCTCTACGTCGTCGATGAGGCCCAAGCTTACTGGTACATCCGCAACGAACTACTGGAGAAGTGGAGTCTCACCGCCGAACAACTCCACGAGTTAGCGATGAGCAACCTCGACCGCTACTTCGATGAGCATCCCTCCGAAATGATGCTCACCGGCCAAGAGGACGGACCCAAGCTGCTAATGCCACACAAACCGGACGCCTACAACACGTCGCGATTGCTCAGCCAGTCCTTCCACGAAAAGGTGCGCGACGTGCTCGGCAACGAGTTCGCTGTCGGCCTCCCCAACCGCGACTTCTTCGTCGCTCTCAGCACTGACGCTCCCGACATGCTCAAACACATCCGCGACCGCGTCCGCGAAGACTTCTCGCAGATGGATCACCCATTGACCGACAAGCTCTTGTTGGTCAGCCAAGATGGCGTGAGCGAGCTACCGTAGGTCAGGCTTTCCAGCCTGACACAAGCGATCCGAACGACGATGCCTCCGAATGGTCAGCCTGGAAAGGCTGACCTACACCAGCGTCGATTCGCAGACGCCGTTCATCAGCCAGTGGTCGACGTCGGAAAGCAACTTAGAAGTCGGCGATTCGCTGGAGTCATACGCTCGCAGCACAGCTTGAATGCCGAACGAGCGGAGCAGGCGGCCGACGCTGGTGACGTCAGGCATAGAGACGCGGGGGTCGCGAACTCCGGCACTCAAGAAGATTCGCTTGCCACGCATCTCATCATAGTTCGCGAGAGCCGAATCGAGCTTCGGGCCGCGCAAGCCAAATGCTAGCGCGCCAGCGAACCATTCGGGGCGACGCAGCAACATTCGCAACGCGACCGAGGCTTGGTCACCGAAACCGGCGAGGTAGATGCGTTCGCTGTGGACGTGGAACTCGCGCCGCATCTGGCGAGCGACGTCCTTCAGCGTTTCCAACAAACCATCCAGCGGATCGAGACTTCCCGTCGGCGACATTGGACCGCTGGCGAAACGGTTTGTCGGCGTCAGTCCTTCGATCGCGAGGCCCAAATAACTTTGTGGACTGATGCGCGGCATCAGGTCGAGCAACTCGCGAGCGGTCCATTCTTCGTCGTGCAACCACACGACTAGCGGGTAGGCATAGTTCGGTTCGTAGTGCGGAGGCAGATGCACCGGCGATTCGTCAGGGAGCGCGAAGTGCCCCCACGGGGCGTCCGCGCCAGCGACCGCGATCTCCAGAGAGACGTCTGCCTCGACGGCGTTGGGTTCTGCATCCGCCGCGAGATTGGCGGGCACCAGAGTATCCCACGGCTTGCGTTCGTGGAGTTCCATCGACGGCAACTCGTGCGGCGCAAACCAGCGGCCTTTCCACGGATTGTCTGCATGTGCGGTCATTCGCTGGCCCCTCCTGCGATGCTCAACAAACTCGGCGATGACTGAGCATCGCGTGAACTGAAAAACGGAACGTCTTCTGAAAGTGCAATCTCGGTCAACGGAAACATCTTGCCTGGGCACGCAGTCGCTTTGACGTCCTTGTGCCCGACCACTTGGCTGCTCTTGAGGCCGTACTCGCGCTTCAACACGCCGACCAATCGCTTGATCGAAGCCAACTGAGCGGCCGACGGCCGATGATCTTGAAAGTTGCCGACCAGGCAGATGCCGATGCCGTGCTGGTTGTATTCGTCGTTCCCCGCGTGAGCCCCTTGCATCTGCTTTTTCCAGCGAAAGGTCGGCTCGATCTCGCCGTCACCCATGCCGGTGCCGTTGCCAATCAAAAAGTGATAGCCGATCCCCTTCCAATTGTTTCCGTTCTTGTCCTTGCGATTGAGGTGCTCGGCGTGAATCGTCGCGACGCTGCCCCCTTCGGAGGCGGTGTGATGAATAACGATGTGCTTCCAATCGCGGGCCGCCACGCTGGGCTTCCAGGGGTTTCCGAAGGGGATCTGCGGCATCGCCACGATAGGCGGGGAAATCTCAGCCGGTTCTGGCACCGTGAATCGCTGGCTGCCGTACCGCTGCACTTCCGGAGAATGAACCACCGGGCGCTGGCAGCCACCGACGCTGATCCAGAAGATCGCGATGAAGCAGAGCATCCACGTACCAAGCTTACGCACGCCGTCCTCCATGAACAGCAGGGCCAAGAAGTCGATTTCAGACCGCAGCCTCACGAGCAGAGCGAGACAGAAAACCTGTACGCAATGACCGTCAACCAGAAAGCGGGGCGGACTGTAGTTCGATCGAAAAAACCGGTCAACGTGAAGGTTTCGAGCGTGACACCAATGCCGGATGCGAGAGTCACAACACCGCTCAAAACGTGTTAAACCGGAGCGGTCATAGCGATTTCACGGCACCTCAAACGGCCGCAAATCGCAGGCTGTTTTGCCCAACTTTCCCAACCGTTGCGACCGACGCGAATTCGATGTTTTTCAGAAGACTTCGCTTGCCAAATCACAGTATTTCGATTGGCGACGTCATGCGGTTCATTCCTCTGGTCCCATTCCTCTGCCAAGGATTTCTTGGCAGTGGAGTGGGGCCAGAGGAATGCCGGCCAACGAAGTCATTCCTTCGACTTCGAGTCCCCTGTGCTCGACGACTTCGGAGCACTGCTTTCAGACTTCGAGGACGACGACTCCGACGCGGACTTATCCGCCTTCGCGGCGTCCTTGTAGGACTTGCTGCGATAATCGGTCAGATAGAACCCGGAGCCTTTGAAGATCAGTCCCGCGCCCGCCCCTATCAGCCGGCGAGCTTTCTTCTTTTTGCAAGCCGGACACTTCTTCTCCGGTTCGGCTTTGATGGATTGAAACAGTTCCCACTTGTGATTGCAGGCACCGCATTCGTAGTCGTAGGTAGGCATGATGGCAGGTGAGTCTCGCGGAGAAACGGGGTTCGTATGCGGCAAAATACGGAGCGACTCACCGATTGTGTAGCCTGAGGCGACTGTTATCTCCCGCGATGCTTGGTCAGCGTACGTTCGTAGAGATCCAACATGCGGGGCAGCATTTTGTCGAGGCTGTAATTCTCTTGAATCATGTGCATGCCGGCGTCGCCGAGGTGGCGATAGGCCGGAGGATCGTCGAGCACCTGCAGCGCGAGTTCGGTGAGTCGATCGACATCGAAGAACCCGCCGAGCAGACCGTTCTCACCGTGGCGGATCATCTCACGCACCGGGGCGGTATCCGATGCCAGGACCGTCGCGCCGCAGGCGAGCGAGTTCATCAGCGACCAACTCAGCACGAACGGCACCGTCAGATAGATATGCAGGTCTCCCATGCTGATGATGTCAGCGAGCTGATTTGGTTCGACGCGGCCGGTAAAGATGAACCGGCTGAGGTCGTAGTTGTCCTGCTTCAAAATGTGATCGCGATAGCTCTCGGCGTCGGAAATACGCTGCATGTCGCCGCCGTAGCAGACTCGGTCGGAGCCGACGCAGACAAAAACCACGTCCTTACGAGCATCGCAAATCCGCTTCGCCACTTTCATGAAGACATCGAACCCGCGCATCGACTCGAACCCGCGTGAGACATAGGTGACGATCTTCGCGCCAGGTGGGATCACGCGGTCGCCGATCTGACGCGGGACTTGGCGGCGATGCCAGATGGAGGTGTCGATGCCGTCGAAGATCGCGTCGATCTTTGGTTGGTACTCGACGGGAAAGAGGCTCTTCTGCCACTGCGTCGGCGAGTAACCCGCCGCGCACGTTTGCAGATCGAGCAGGATCATCGCGTTTCGCGTGCGCGAGCGGAGCAGATCCAGCTCTTTGACGGGAATCTCCGGCCGGAAGTCGAGGTCCGAGTTGCGGCCGTGATAGTAGTACTCGAAGTAATTGATGATTGGGCAGTCGTAGAGGTCTGCCAGAAACGTTGTCGACCCGAACCCACTGTGACCGACGACGAGGTCCGGCTTCACTTCCGGATGCGCCTTCATCGTTTCGTAGACGCCGTGCGTGTGCCACACGCAGTTCTCGAACGTGCGGCTGCAATAGTGGACCGTCTTGGTCGCTCCACCGGTCAGCTTGTACTGAAACCGCTGGATGCCATCGAACACACCCGACGGCAACTCGCAAACGAACGAGCAGCGGAAGCCGTGCTTCTTGATGAGATAGCTGGCGATGTGACCGAACTGAGCCGGAAAGTTTTTGTGGACGAACAAGACGTGCATGAGATACTCCGAAATTGAAATGAACTGGCGAGCGGGGCGGCGTCAGTCCCCCGGTTGTAAGCACGCGTTGCGAACCACCGGGGGGCTGACGCCACCCCGCTCGCCTGTTGATTGGATTTATGCGGCCGCTTTCTTGGCGAGGAACCGCGTGGTTGCTGGCATGTCGTCGGCGTGTTTGCGAAGCGCGTCGAACTTCAAGACGGACAACCCCTCTCCTTCGAGGTGTTTCGAGTTGCTGTAAATCGGATCGCGCCAGTTCGGGACATGTCCGCCGACCACGGCATCGACCATTTCTTGGACTCCGTCGACCAAGTCGATCGAAGCTCGGAAGCCGACTGCCCGGCGGATCTTTTCAAAGTTGACCCGATAGTTGCGCATGTCGTCGTTGTTGCGAACTTCCTCGACCACGATTCCCGGACAGGACTGGGCGACCATCTGGCCAAGTTGGGTCAGCGTGTAGTTCTGGCTTTCGTCACCGACGTTGAAGATTTGGCTGCCGACTTTGGCGAGCGGGGCCTCCAGTGTCAGGACACAGGCGCGAGCGATATCGCGAGTGTGAACGAACGGCCGCCATTGTTCTCCATTGAAGACGCGAATTCTCTTGTCGGTCACAGCTTGAGCACTGAAGAGGTTGGCCACGAGGTCAAAGCGTGGGCGATGCGACCAGCCGTAGGCAGTCGCGAATCGCAAGATCGTCGGTTGGAAGTCGGCGTCCGCCGCATCGAGCAGCGCTCGTTCGGCGTCGATCTTCGTCGTGGCGTATAGCGAGACTGGGTTGAGCGGCGAGTCCTCGGACATGATCTCTTCCGAGTCGCCGTAGACGCTGCACGTCGATGCAAACACGAATTTCGACACGCCATTGGCCTTCGCCAGTTGAGCCATCATCTTCGCGGCGGCGTAGTTCACCGTGATGGTCGTCTCGCGATCGAGCGCACAGGCCGGATCGCCAACGATCGCCGCTAAGTGACAGACCGCGTCCATACCTCGCAGAGCGCGGGCGGCGTCTTCGATGTTTCGGAAGTCTCCCTTCATCACTTCCAGTCGTGGGTGCTCAAGCACATCCGCCAACGACTTGGTGCCGAATAATTCGAGGTCCAGCACTCGCACGCGGTAACCGGCGTCGAGCAGTTGCCGAGTCAGAATCGAACCGATGTAACCCGCTCCGCCGACGACGAGCACGTCTTCGATTTTCGTGTTCGCGGCTTCGCCTCTCACCACGACTCGGAAGCGTTCGCCGACTTTCATCCGAAAGTACCGCACGCTCGCAACGACCATGCAGAGCAGCGTCCAGGCGGGGAGACCAATCTCCAATGTCTGCTGCGACTTTTTGAAAGCAAACGTGCCCAACGCCAAGTGAGCGATCAGGCCGATGCCGCATGCCAACGCGATGGCGGTCAAACGTTGTTGTACTCGCGAGAAGGGAACCGGCAGATAGACGCGCGTCAGAGCGAACAGCACGACGGTTGAGAGTCCGAACCAGCCGGCGTTCATCAAATAGGTGGCGTTGACTCGGTCAAACAGCGTTCCGATAGGGTTATCCCAGCTCAGGCCTCCCATGAGGGCCAGTCGCACGACGGCGGCCATCACCAGCACCACATTCGCAACGATGAAATCGACAAACACACGCACCGCGAGTTTGTCCGACGCCAGTGATCCAAACAGTTGCGTCCACGCTTGATCGAACAGTTTTCGAGTTCCCGGCATCGTGACGGGCGGAAAGACCTCGCGCGGCAATTCACCGCTGCTCAGACCCGGCTGCATGAGGCATCCCTGCGACATCGTTGGCTCCTTCCCTGATTGCGTCTGCATTCCGGCTGGGCGCGCAAGCGAGACCGTCGATCGAGCGACGGATCGCGAACGCATCCCTGCGGGCGAGACTTCGCCCATCAGGTTTTTCGGACGACAGCCATCGGGAAGATGAGCAAACTTTGACGGTCACGCGGAGTTACGCGATTCCGCGAGCGGTGCCAGCGCGGCATGGAAACGGCAGAGATTGCCGGAGCGAGACCGATCGGCTCAGTAGCCGAAGTCGTGAGACTTCGGTCCGAACTCTCACGAGTTCGGCTACATCGAGTCTTTATGCCGCTCGCGCGAGTGGCATCAGCGACCGCTGCGTCGCATGCAACATGACCTTCGTGACGGCGCGAGCCGTGTCGAGCATGTCTGGTTCACTGAGCGTCGGATGGACCACAAACATCAAGCTCGTGTCGCTCAATTGCCGAGCGTTCGGCAGACGCTTCGCCGGTTTGAGGCCGGAGGTCTCGAATGCGGCTTCCTGGTAGATCTCGCAGCAGATGCCGCTGCCGCAGGGGATGCCTTCCTTCTGCAATGCTTTCACGATTACGTCGCGAGACCATCCGCCTTGCAGTCGCTCCGGCCGCAGGAAGGCGTATTGCTTGTAATAGCTATGTCCGCAATCGCTGGCGGGAGATTCCACTCGAATGCCAGGAACGCGTGACAGTGCGCTATCGAGTGTCACCGCGTTGCGGCGGCGAGCGGCCACCCAGTTCGGCAACTCGCGCAAAGCACACCGGCCGATGGCGGCCTGCATCTCGGTCATGCGCCAGTTGGTGCCGAGCGACTCGTGAGTCCATTTGAAGATCGTCGGATGTTCGCGGTTGTAGACGGCGTCCCAATCTTTGCCGTGGTCTTTGTAACTCCACGCGCGACCCCACAGGTCTTTGCGATTGGTGACGAGCATGCCGCCCTCGCCACCGGTCGTGATGATCTTGTCCTGGCAGAACGAGAACGCCGCCATGTGTCCGACCGAGCCCACCGGCTGGTCTTTGTAGGTCGCTCCGTGAGCCTGAGCACAATCCTCGATCACGGCCAATCGGCGGTCGTGAGCCAAGTCCATGATCGAGTCCATGTCGCACGGCCAACCGGCAATGTGAACCGGAATGATGGCTTTCGTGTTCGGTGTTAGCGCAGCCTCGATCGTCGCGGCGGTCAGATTGCCGCTGATGGGATCGACGTCCGCGAATATCGGCCGAGCGCCCCGTGCCCAGACCGCGCTGGCGGTCGCGATGAACGTGCGCGGCGGGACGATGACGTCATCGCCCGGCCCGATGTCGAGTGCCTGCAACGCCAATTCAATCGCTAGCGTGCCGTTGGCCAGAGAGATTGCATGTTCGCAATCGACGGCGGCGGCGAATTCCTTTTCAAACAGTCGGCATTCCTGTCCGGTCCAGTAATTCACCTTGCCAGATCTCAATACGGACTGAACGGCCTCGCATTGAGCTTCATCAAAGACAGGCCATGGTGCAAAAGGCTTTTGGCGGACAGGCAACCCACCATCCGTGGCGAGCAAATCGAGAGACATTTCGGAATCCTTTCCGTGGAAAAGTCGGAATTCGGGGGGCGGAAATTGGAAAGTGATCCTTCGATTCCGACTTCCCCACTCCGACTTCCGAATTCGATTACACCGCCCACCGCAACATCGTCGCTCCCCAGGAATAACCGACGCCGAAGCCGACCAGCATGACTCGGTCGCCGATTTTCAGGCGTCCGGCTTTGTAGGCTTCTTTCAAGGCGATCGGGATCGTGGAGGAGACCGTGTTGCCGCAGTGGCTCATGGAGACATAAAACCGTTCCGGCGGGATTTCGATTTTGTCCCGCAGGTGCCGCAGCATGTATTCGTTGGCTTGGTGGAAGAGAAACAGATCGACGTCATCGAAGGTGATGCCGGCTCGACTGCAAATGCCGGCGACCAAGTCGGGCACGGCGTCGAGCGTGAAGAGGAAAATTTCCGGCCCGTTCATGTAGAGCGTCGGAGGAACCAGGACATGCTCGTCCGCGTCCTCGACTCCGCCGCCGCTGGCGAACCCGGCGACCGGCTTGCGCATCCCGCCGGTCTGGACGATGAGATTCTTCGCCCCGCGCCCGTCCGTGCCGTACACGAACGGCCCGATCGCCGGGGCTTGTTCACTGTGCGAATCCTGAGCGGTGATCAACGTCGCGGCCGAGGCATCGCCGAACAGCGTGCGGACTGACATGTCGGTCGGCGTGATGAACTTGGTGTAGGTTTCGGCGGTAACGACCAGCACGTTCGTGGCCTGGCCCGTCTCGATCAAACCCTTAGCCATGCCGAGCCCGTAGATGAATCCCGAACAGCCGAGGTTGAAATCCAGCGCTCCGCAACTGGTCCGCAGGCCCAGCCGGTTTTGCAGCAGGCAGGCGGTTGTCGGGAGGAAGTAATCAGGCGACTGCGTGCAGAGCATCAAGTAGTCAATGTCTTCGGGTTTGCACGCTCCCGATTCAAACAGTTTCGTGACCGCTTTGACGGCGAGATCGGACGAAAGCTCCTCCTCTTCGGAGATGCGTCGTTCTTCGATGCCGGTTTTGCTTTGAATTTTCTGAGGCGACCAATTGGGCGCGATCTCGCACAACTGCGGGTTGTTGAGAACCTGCGGAGGCAAGTAGTACTCGATCGCTTTAAGAATCGCCTGCATGGATCATGTCTCGAGGGCTTCGACGGGGGACAGGATAGTCATCGCCGCACTCAGGCCGCCATCTTATTGGGACTGAGTTCGGCCGCGACCTCGTCCATCAGGTCTTCCACGGTGTGACAACGCAGGATCGTGCCCGGAGGAATCCGCACTCCGAATTCCTCGTCGAGCATCGCGATCAGGCCAATGAAGGTCATCGAACTCCAACCTTCGATGTCCTGTAACACCGAGTCTTTATGGATCGAGCCCGCGCTGACATCAAACAGTTCATGCAACGCGGCGAGGAATTGCGGCGCATTCATTTCGATCTCTCCTTCGCGAACCGAAAGTCTCCAAGGGGCGCGGCTTGTAGCAGAGGCCGTCCAAACCCGGCAACACGAGTTCCATTCGTGGGGCCGGTTCTCAACCTGCTCGGGCCGTCTCAGGTTGGTCCCACCGAATTCCGTGACTGGCAGGTTGAAAACCTTCCCCATGAGACCACAATGCGGCCCCTTTGTTGGAGAGCATCACCATGTTGATCGGATTTGTCAGCGACGAGCGCTACGTCGCGGTTTCGGATGTCCTGCTGGAATTTGTCAACGAGCGAGGCCAGTCGTGGGAGACGCGATCTCGCGCCAGCGGCTCCGTGCATCTCGATCTGCCGAGCGGCGAGTATCTCGTCACGCTGCAACGCCCCGGCTTCGGTGGCAAGCGTGTTCGGCTGACGCTTCCCAACGCGAAACCGCATCACTTCCGACTGCTGGCGGACGGACTGCTCGGCTATGCCTGGCCGAAGTGCGTTCGATCCGGCGAAGAGGCCGAGTTCCGCGTCCACTCGGTCGAATGTTTCCATTTGGAACTCTGGCGCTACGGCTGGACGAAAGAGCTTGTCCGCGGACTCGGCTGGCATGACGAGCACGGTCCGCGAGCCATGATGCAGATCACTCCCGACGGCGATTACACGCAGACCGGCGTCGAGTGGAATAAGTTCGGCTACACCAGCCCGGCTCAGAAACAGATGGTTCAAGCTCCGCAGCGATCGGGCTTGTACTACTTCCACGCCAGCACCGCGTCCGGCAGAGCGTTCGCGTTCCCCTGGGTCGTCGCGCCAGCCCAGCCGACCGCGCCGGTGGCGGTGCTGGCCTCGAACATCACCTGGAACTGCTACAACAATTTCGGAGGCCGCAGCAATTACATCCATGCGAACGCGCTGCCCGATGTGCCGGTCGTCAACTCGCGGCAGGAGATCGCTCGCTACATCGACCCGAAGTTTCAAACTTGGGGCTGGAATGACTACGCCGCGCTGTCGTTCGAGCGGCCGGAGCCGATCAACGACATCGCTCTCGCCGAACAGATCACCGATCCGATCGAAGGCCGCGCCGCGTGTCACATCGCTCCGGCCGAATGGCGACTGCTTGGTTGGCTCGAGCGCGAAGGATTTGCCTACGACTTTTACTCCGAGACGCAGTTGCACGACGAAGTGCTCGACCTGTCGAAGTACAAAGTGCTCATCATCAGCACGCATCCGGAGTATTGGACCCGGACGATGTACGACCGCGTCAAGCAGTGGGTGTTCAACGAAGGCGGCGGGCTGATGTACCTCGGCGGCAACGGCGTGAACTGCGAGGTCACGCTGCACGACAACGACACGATGACCGTCCACAACGGAACGATGACCAGCCTCTGGCCAGAAGGGATCGGAGCCGAAAGCCGGCTCGGCAAGCGGCATGAATCGGAAGCAAATCTGCTGGGGGTCGTATTCACCCCCAGCGGCATCATGACCGGCGCACCCTACCGAGTGACCGACGACACACACTGGTGCTTCGAGGGAACCGGCCTGAAGAACGGCGACACGTTCGGCGAGAAGAGCCTGCACCGTCGCTGTCCTGGCGGAGCCTCCGGTCACGAGACCGACAAGATTTCAGCGAGTTCACCCAAAGGAACGCGAATGCTCGCCAAGGGACTCAACCCAGACGACGGCGGCGCGGAGATGTCGATCTTCGATACCGAATCCGGAGGCGGCACATTCTCCGCCGGTTCCATCTGTTGGCCCAGCAGCATCCCAATCGACGACCACGTCTCGCGGATCACTGCCAACGTGTTGCGGAAGTTTTCAGAGGGGTGAATCGAAATCGTGTGTTGAAATGCGAGTCGTGGAAGCGACTCGCCTACGTAGCCCAGTCGCTCCCGCGACTGAAATTCCGTTGTGTTCGTCGCACTTATTTCTTGTCGTCCGCCACAAGCCCGCGTCGCAGGCGGAACGGTTCGCTCTTCACCGTTTCAACAATCAGAGTTGAAAACCGATATCCGTTTTGAGCCAGAGCCGTGGTGATCCGATCGACGGCGGGGCGGTCGTAATACTCAAGGCCACGTCCCAGAGCGTACGTCATCAGTTTTTCAGTGATACACCGCGTGAACAGAGCTTGCCGAGTCTTCAAAATCTCCTTGAGTTCGCTCGGTCCCGAAAACTTCTCGCCGGTCGGCAGTTCTCCGGCCGGGTCGATCGGGAACTCGCCATCCTTCTCGCGGAAGCGGCCGATGGCATCGAAGTTCTCGAAGGCAAATCCCAGCGGGTCCATGCGCGCGTGACAGTTCGCACAACTGGGATTCGCTCGATGCTGCTCCATGCGTTGTCGCAACGAGCCGGTCAGTTTCTCTCCTTGCTCAAGTTCCGGCACGTTCGGTGGCGGAGGTGGCGGCGGCGTGCCGAGCAATTGTTCCAGAACCCAGCGGCCTCGTTTGACCGGTGACGTGCGGGTCGGATTGGACGTGACCGTCAGCAGGCTCGCTTGCGTCAGCAGTCCGCCTCTGCCAGTGGAGCCGACATTGACTCGGACGAACTCTGGGCCGCGAATTGGTTGGCCTTTGTCACGATCCGGCTTCTGTCCGACTCGATTTCCGTTCGTGTCGGCGATGCCGTAATGCCGAGCGAGCGGTTCATTCACAAACGTGAAATCGGCCGCGAGCAACTCCAACAAGCTCCGATCCTCGGTCAGCAGCGTTTGGAGAAACATTCGCGTCTCGGTCAGCATCGCGCGGCGGAGAATCTCGTTGAAGTCGGGAAAGAGCTTCCCATCCGGAGCGATCAACTCCAACCGCTTGAGTTGCAGCCACTGCATCGCGAATTGATCGACCAACGAGGGAACAGCACGCGGGTCTTTCAACATGCGGAGGACTTGCGGTTCGAGGTTCTTCGACAGCTCGCCGCGCCGAGCGAGATCGAACAGCTCGTCATCCGGCATCGTGTTCCACAGAAAGTACGACAACCGCGAGGCCAGATGAAACTCGTCAATCGGCCGAGCCTCCGGGCTATCGGGGCGGTCATCGAGTTCGACTCTAAACAAGAACTTCGGCGAGCAGAGCACGGCTTGCACGGCCCATTGCATACCCGCTTCCCACTTCTCGCCACCGGCGACGAGTTGATCGACTACCTTCGCCATCGCTTCGACTTCTTGCGGCGTCGCGGTTCGGCGATACCCGCGTGACAACAATCGCGTCAGCACCTCGCGAGTCTGTTCCGCTTGCGGTTTATCGGGCGAACACTTTAGGAGCATGATCTGCGACGCCGGCCGAGTCTCCAGCGGCCCTTCGCTCCAGATGTGTTCAATGAAAAGCTGGGGAGTTTCCTCCCCTTCGGACGGCTTCACGATCGCCAGGCCGGCTCGTTGGATGTCCCCTCGGCGATTGATCGGGAATTCAATCTGCTGAACGCTCTTGGCATCGCGAGCGGTGATCTCGAAGACCTTCAGAATCTTCAGCGGCTTCATCGTCTTCAAAGCCGCTCCCATGAGCTGATCGACTTCTTCGTCCGGCGACGGATCAGGCAGCTTGCCTCCCGAAATGAACAGCGCGACCTTCACCGGCGACGAGCCTTTTGTCTCGGCATACATGTTCGCCCGCAGAATCAGATCGGCATCGGCGGAGAATTTGAGGTAATCGCCCGCCGCTGCAAACGGGCCGGAATTCACCGGCTCGGCATCGGCCGGGTTCATCGGACGGAACCGTCCTTGCGGTGTCTGGGCATTGTTCGGCTGCAAGTAGCGACCAGAGAGATATCGCTTCGCCGGTGCGGAGGGGTTCGGATTGATGACTCGCTGCGAAACCGTCTCCGCCGCCGCGAGATATTGCTCCATCAGCACCGGCGAGAGCGTCAACACGTCGCCGATGTTGTCGAAGCCGTGACCGATGTCGTCCGAAGGGAAATCGGCCGCCGGGTTAAAATCCGCTCCGACCAGATCGCGCAGCGTGTTGGCGTACTCAACCCGATTCAGCCGCCGCATCGTGACTCGGCCCGGATCAGGCTTCGCATTCTTGTCATGATGCTCAAAGACCGCTCGCGCGAGCGACGCAAACTCTTCGATCTCTTTGGCGGTCGGCTGCGGCTTGTCGTACGGCGGCATCTCGCTGGACTCGACCATCTTCAGCACCGACTCCCACGTCTTGCGCTTCTTGATGACCGAGGCATTGTCCATGAAGCCAACCAACGAAAGCTCGGCCTTCGGCTTGTCGCCGCTGTGACACTCGATGCAGTGCTTCTTCAGAAACACGACGCCCACTTTGCTGAAGTCAGGCGACGAATTTTGGGACTGGCTCCACGACGGCAACAGCAGCACGGACAGCAAAGCGAAGCCTGTAAGAAATCGAAGCGAGAATCGTCTCATCGACAAACAGCCTTTGCGGGAATCGCGGCGTGAGAGTTTGGGTGGGAAAATCGAGGCAGGATACCTATCGTCGTCGGCTGGTCCCCCCGATTTCAAGAGCCAAAGCCCGCGTCTCAACATGCTCACGATTTCCGATGTCGCCTGTCCTGTCTGTGGCTGTGTGTGCGATGATCTTCAGTTGACGGTCGACGGTTCGCGAGTCGTGCGTGCGGAACGGGCCTGTGCGTTGGCCGAGCCGTGGTTTTTGGCTCAATCGTCCGTGACTCGGCCAGCCGCCGAGATCGACGGTGAGCCAGCCGACATCGATCGTGCGATTGTGATTGCGGCGGACTTGCTCCGCTCGACTCGCGCCCCCTTGATTTACGGACTGTCGCGCAGCAGCACCGGCGGTCAACAAGCCGCCGTGAAACTGGCCGATCATCTGGGGGCAACCATCGATACCACCGCGTCGTTGTGTCACGGGCCGTCGATCATGGCGATGCAAGCGGTTGGAGAGTCGACCTGCACGCTCGGAGAGATCAGCACACGAGCCGACTTGGTCATCTTCTGGGGCTGCAACCCGGCAGCCAGTCATCCGCGACACGCCGAACGTTACTCGGCGTTCCCTCGTTGCGACTTCCTGCCGAATGGCCGAGCGGATCGCACAATCGTGATGATCGGTGACGAGCGGGACGTTCATGCTTGGCGACTCGACCGCGACGACGCTCGCCCCGATTGGGTGATTCCGATTGAGCCGGATCGCGACTTCGAAGCCATCTCCGTTTTGCGAGCACTCGTGCGCGGCGTGTCGTTCCGCGACCAGTGCCTGCCGGAGAGCACTCTCTATTCGCTGACCGAATTGGCGCGGCGCATGAAGTCCTGTCGTTATGGAGTCGTCTTCTTCGGCTTGGGGCTCACCGCGACCGACTTTCATCGACCACCGCGTGCCTCGGGGTTGGGGCATTTGAATGTTGAGAACTTGCTACGGTTGGTCACCGAGTTGAATGACTTCGCACGCTTTCACGCACGCCGGATGCGGCTGTATGGCGACGTCAGCGGAGCCGACAGCGTGCTCTGTTGGCAAACGGGCTATCCTTTCGCGGTCAATCTGTCGCGTGGCTATCCGCGTTACAATCCAGGCGAATTCTCAGCGAATGATCTGCTGACGCGCGGTGAACCGGACGCTTGTGTTCTGATCGGCAGCGAGACCCTGGGACAATTTTCGTCGCAGGCTCTCGACCACCTGCGTCGCATTCCTGTGATTCTGCTCGACTATCCCGCCACAACGCCGATCATCGAACCCACCGTCCGCTTCACCACCGCCGTTTACGGACTGCATGCCCCCGGCACGGCCTACCGGATGGACGAAATCCCGATCGCCTACCGGGCCTCCTTGCCAGCCCCCTGGCCGACCGACGAGGCCGTGTTAAAACAACTCATGGAGCGTCTGGCTCAGAACTAAAACTGAGAGAGCATCATGCCGCAATACCGCATCTGGGATTTGCACTGCCATCTGCTGGGAGTCGCCGGTCGCACTCCGGAAGAGAAGATGGCCAACCTGCTGGAGATCGCCGACCGGCACGGCATCGAACGGCTCTGTCTGTTCTTCAGCAGCACCAGGTCGAAGACGCCGACGCCGGAAGAGCTCAAGACCGACAACGATGTCGTCATGCAGGCGATGTCGCACTGGGCCAATCGAACGCACGGCTTCTGCTACGTCAGTGGCGAGCACGTCGACTTCAGCCTCGCCGAGATGGATCGTTGCATCAAGCACGGCCCGATGGTCGGCATCAAGCTGTGGGTCGCGATCCGGCTGGTGCTGTTGAATGTCTTTCGCTCGCTGCCTGTGCTGCAATGCGGCGACGTCGCTAAGGCCGATCAGGTCTGGTTCGACATCGCGATGCTCGAATCGGTCGCGGGAGTCGCCAAGCTCGTCGAGCAAGTGGGGCCGCAGCGAATCTTTTTCGGTTCACACGCTCCGCTGTTCTACTTCGAGTCGGCGGAACTCAAGCTGACCGAGAGCGGGTTGCCGGAGACTGTGTTACAACAGATTCGGAGTGCGAATGCTCAACGGGTTTTGCCGTGAACCGTAGGTCAGCCTTTCCAGGCTGACCCGATTGAGATTCGACGTCGTTTGAAGCGTTCGGTTCAGGCTGGAAAGCCTGACCTACAACAGGATCATCTCCGTCATTCCCGAACCGCAGAACCCGATCTTGGTCAAAATGCTGGACCGGCTGTTCGCGGGTTTGATGCGCGGACCAAACCTGAATTGCCGCCCGCATTCCAGCCGGCAGCGTGTCGATTGGACGCAGTTCGCCAAGCTGCAAGACGTGACTCCGGTCGAAGCGTTGCGGCGTCTATTGTCGGAAAAGCAGAGCACGCAACTGGTGGCTCGCGTCACCGCGCCGAAGAAGATCGAGAAGGTTTCGGAATCGGGGGAGGAAACGCTGTCGCCCGAAGAGCTGCGATTGCGAGACGAGTGGTCGGCTCAGCAATCGTTGCTGACGAAGCTGCGCGGGTTGGCCGAGGATGCTCGCGATTATGTACAGGACACCGGCGTGCATGCGCTGCATGTGGGCTTTCCGTTGCTCAGCCTGCCGCCGGGCACGGCGGGGACGTTGAAGGGGCAGTCCAGTGGAGCGAAGCGGTTGCTGGCTCCGATCGCGTTCGTCTCGGTCTCGTTGGCGATGCGAGCGGGGCCTCATCCGGCGGTTGTGGTGGAAGGCTTGCATGACGGGGCGGAGTTTCTCGTTCCGAACGAAGCGCTCTTCGCGTGGCTGGAACGTCAGACCGGCAAGAAGATTCTTCCGGAAACAAACGGAGCCGCGAGCAATCTGCCGACCGAGAACGATGCGTCTGATGCCGAGTCAACTCTTCCGGCCGCCCCGCATGATCCTTGGGTAGAGATCAACGACTTAGTGCGCCGTGTCTCCGAGGTCTTGCAGCTTGAGCCACAGACCTTCGTTCCCGACAAGCTAACCGAGTTGCGGTCGGCTCCACGAGCCGACGACGAGAACGCGAAGGCGGAAATCGTTCCTGCCGCCGTGCTCGGATTGTTTCCAATGAACAACCAGGGTTTGCTGCGCGACATGCAGGCGATGGTCGGGGGAGACTCGCTGGATGGCCCCGTGGAAAGCTTCATCGCGGCCGACGTGCGACTCGACGCGTCCCGTGACAACACCGAGCGCCCCGATGCCCCCACCGGCGAACGTCGCACACGGCAGTTCGAGACCGAGCGAATGGTGACACTCGCCGATCCCTGTCAGGCGCGAGCCGTGAGGTTGGCTCGCGAGTGTCGCGGCTTGGTCATTCACGGCCCGCCGGGCACGGGCAAGAGTCAGACAATCACGAACATCATCGGCGACCATCTCGCTCGCGGCGAACGGGTGCTGTTAGTGTGCGACAAGCGAACTGCGTTGGACGTCGTCGCGCGGCGACTGGAGCACCTCGAATTGGGCGACCTCTGCGCTCTGATTCACGATCCGCAGCATGATCAACGGAACTTGTACAAGCAGGTGCGCGAACAACTCGAAAATCTGACCGACACCAAAGTCAGCGGCACTGCGGAGGCTCGCCTGCCGAAGTTCGACAAAGAACTGCGGAAGACCCACGACACACTCGCTGCGGCTTGGTCACTGGTGATGGACCGCGACCCCGAACGAGGCGTTTCGTTTCACGAGCGAATGGGGGAATGGCTCGAAGCCGCCCTCCCCTCACTGACGGCAGAACGGACACCTGATGAGCCCTCAATCGCGACTGCGGTGACGCCGGAACCTGAGAAACCGACCAAACGCCGCCGGCGTCGGCGAGAAAAAGCCGATCAACCAGTGATACCCACGATGGAGCCGGCGACGGCCGCGATGCTCGAAGCTCATGCAACCGACGTGCGGGATGTTTTGACTCGCGCATTGCAGATCGAGTTCGCTCAGCAACCGTGGCGAAACGTTGTGGAACTGTCGTTGAATCAGTTTTTGTCTCGGTCGATGTCAGACATTCGCGACGACATGAACGCGATCGTGGAAGCTTTCGCGGAGACCGATGAGACGCTCGCCGCTCAATCCCCCCCCATTGCTGGTGCCAGGCGACTCCGATTCCACGAGCTTCATGCAACAAGCGACCGCTCGGCGCGAATTGGCCGACCGTCTGGAATCCTGTCTGAGCGACATCAAACCAACTTGGCGAAAGCGTTGAGCGAAAGCCTCCGCCTCGGTCGTTGATCGAGCTTGGCAGCGACTGAGCGAAATCCAACCGGCGATCGAAGAACTGCGAAGCGGATCGTTGGAACCGGACTTAGCGTTGCTCGTACAAACGCTGCCGCCGATTCGTGAAGTGGCGGCGCAATTAGGTGACGTCGAAGCGTATCTGAGCGTCTGCGATTCGTGGCGCGGCTGGCTCGCGTTCGGCCGGCGTTCGCGAGCCAACTCGAACTGCCGGATGATCTCTCGGAGCCGAGCCTCAATCGTCGGGTCATCCTTCATCCGCCGGACGACATGCGGCAGCACGCCCGTTTCGAGAATCACGCGGCTGTCGATGAGCTGCTGCGGATCGGCTTCCAGCAAGCCCGCATGAAAGCTCAGATGCTCGGTGACTCGTTCCATGTCGATGCGCCCGACGGTGAGCCCGACGCCGGCTTTCGATTCGACGATGCCGAGAAACTCAAGCGACTTGGTGGCTTGACGCAGACTCAGCCGACTGATGCCAAACGTCTCCGCAAGCTAAGTCTCCGTCGGCAGCCGATCACCATGACCGAGTTTCTGCTCGACGATGAATTGCTGGATCTGACCGGCAACCTGATCGCGAACTTTGGGACGACGCAGCGTTTGCATGAGGTTCCTCTCGACTCTTCGTTTGTACGACGCGGCTGCGACCGAGCCGCGTTCGCTGCTTGCAGCCCGAATTTCTCGTCGATAGATTATCTGACAATCTGATTCCGAGTCAATCTTGTCCTGCACTCTCCCCTTCCGAGGAGCCAGCCCCATGCCGACGGTCGCGATCACCGATTACTCCTTTCCAAATCTGGACGTCGAGCAGGCGATCCTGTCCGCCGCCGGCTTTGAGCTGCGGAGCGGAAACGACAAGCAGGTTCCCGCGCTGCAGGCGTTCGTAGCCGAGGCGGACGCGGTCATCACGCAGTTCGCGCCGATCAATGCGGACGTGATCGGAGCGATGCAGCGTGCCAAAGTCATCGTGCGATACGGCATCGGCTACGACAACGTCGATGTGAAGGCGGCACGCGAGCGGGACATTCCGGTCTGCAACATTCCTGACTACTGCATCGATGAAGTCGCCGATCACACGTTGGCGTTCATCCTCGGAGTCACGCGGCAGGTTGTGCCAAACACGTTGCACGTGCGAGACGGCAAATGGGGATTGGTGCCCGCGCTGGATCAATTGCGGACATTACGCGATCAGACGGTGGGCGTTGTCGGCTTCGGTCGCATTGGCCGCGAGGTCGCGGCGCGGCTGGGGCCGTTCAAGTGCCGACGGCTCGTGCATGACGCCTTTGTTCCGGCCGACGCTGTCCGCGCTGCGGGATGCGAACCGGTGACGCTCGACGAGTTGTTGGCTCAGTCCGACATTGTGAGTTTGCATTGCCCGTCGACGCCGCAGACGAAGAAGCTGCTGAATGCCGATTCGCTCGGCCGCATGAAACGCGGGTCGGTGGTGGTGAATCTTGCACGAGGCGACTTGATCGACACCGCCGCTCTCGTCGCCGCGTTGCAATCGGGACAGATTGCCTCCGCCGCGATCGACGTTTGCGACCCCGAGCCGATTCCGGCGGACAGCCCGTTGCGTTCTCTGCCGAACGTCATCGTCGCGTCGCACATCGCCTCGGCCAGTCCCAAGTCGGTGCGAACGCTTCGGGAGACAGCGGCCAAGATCGCGGTGATGGCACTGCGAGGCGAGCCGCTGCCGAACGTCGTGAACAAGTAGGACGGCCTTTCCAGGCCGTCTTGGTGAATGTCAGTGAATCGACGGCCTGGAAAGGCCGTCCTACGATCAATCATTTCTCACAGGAGTCAAACATGCCCAAACCTTTGTTTCGCGGCGTCTGTGCCTCGTCCATCACACCGTTTCGTCCTGACGGCAGTCTGTGGCTGGAACGGCTCAAGCCGCACATCGACTGGCTGATCGGCGAGCGTGTCGATGCGATCTCGCCGCTGGGAAGCTCCGGCGAATTCCCCGCGATGGAGTGCGCGGACCGCGAACGCATGTTGGCGGCGGCTCTCGAGGCGATCGCGGGGCGCGTGCCCGTCGTCGCCGGGACGCACGACTACTCGACCGCACGCACGATCCGGCTGTCGAAGTTTGCCGAGTCTGCCGGAGCCGATGCTCTGCTGATCGTGCCGCCGTACTACATGGCCCCGACGCCGGCACAGGTGATGGACCACTATCGCCGCATTGCGGAGGCGGTCTCGATTCCCATCATCGTCTACCACAACATTCCGCTCACCTCGGTGGACCTGACGACCGAGCATTTGCTGAAGCTGTTTGAGGAGCGGGCGATCGGCGGAGTGAAGATGTCGCACCCGGAGCCGGATCGACAATGCCAGTTGCTCCAGGCGACCAACGGCACCTTCACGGTCTATGCGGGCATCGACACCGCCGCGTTTGAAGGGCTATGCCATGGCTCGCACGGCTGGATTTCCGGCATCCCGAGCACCGTTCCGGGTGCGGCTCGCCGACTTTATGAACTGATCGCGATCGAAAGGAATCTGCCGGAAGCTCGCCTCCTCTGGCAGAAGCTCGCACCGCTAATGCGATTGCAGTTCCAGGCGTATCACTCCAAGGGGGAAGGGGCTCATTGGTTCAGCACG
>SXGT01255431.1_pt1 | contig 33514 bp, 26 predicted proteins | sample 3176221 | NCBI WGS metagenome assembly SXGT01 (sample SAMN11356862, study PRJNA531348) | freshwater metagenome | isolation source: freshwater sample F1-120 | place: China: Fuxian Lake, Yuxi | collected 2017-12-25 | reverse complement strand
GAACTCGCGACGTCGACCTTGGCAAGGTCGCACTCTACCACTGAGTTATTCCCGCAAGCGCCGACGGTACCCCGCCGAAGCGAGGCGCAATTTAGGGGGCACCCGACGGCCAGTCAAGCGGAAAAAAAGGCCTCGCGTTCGCGCCTCAGGGGACGCGCGTGAACGCCTTCTCGAGGTCGGCGAGGATGTCGTCGGGATCCTAGATGCCGACGCTGAGGCGGACCAGGCCGTCGGTGAGGCCTCGCGCCAGTCGATCAGCACGCGGCACGGCGGCGTGCGTCATGGTGGCCGGGTGGGTGATCATGGTCTCGACGGCGCCGAGGCTCTCGGCCAGCGCGCAGAGCTGGACCGAGTTCATGAGGGTCCGGCCGGCCTCGAGGCCTCCGCGGAGCTCGAACGAGATCATGCCCGAGTAGCCGTTCATGGTCCTCCGGGCCACGTCGTGGAACGGGTGGCTCTCGAGGCCGGGGTAGTTCACCTTCTCCACCTTCGGGTGCGCAGCCAACCAGCGGGCTACCAGGAGCCCGCTGGCCGAGTGGCGAGCCATGCGGAGGTGCAGGGTCTTGAGGCCCATCATCACGAGCCACGAGTCGAAGGGGCTGGGGATCGCGCCCAGCGCCTTCTGCTGGTAACGCAGCTTCTGGTACCAGTCGTCGTCGTTGGTGAGCACCACGCCGCCGATGATCTGGTTGTGGCCCGAGAGGTACTTGGTGGTGGAGTGCATGGCGAGGTCCGCGCCCTGCTCGAGCGGGCGCAGGATCGCCGGCGTGCAGAACGTGGAGTCTACGGCCACGAGGATCCCGTGTGCCTTGCCGATCGCGGAGATCGCGGCCACGTCGGCGACCTTGAGCAGCGGGTTCGTGGGCGTCTCCATCCAGATGAGCCGGGTGTTCGGGCGGACCGCCGCCGCCACGCGCTCCGGATAGCTCGTGTCGACGTAGGTGAACTCGAAGCCGTGGCGGGCGAGCACCGTGTTGAAGAGGCGTGAGACGCCGCCGTAGACGTCGTCTGAGCAGATCACGTGCGTGCCCGCGTCGAAGGTGCGGAGGACCGCGTCGACCGCCGCCATCCCCGAGGCGAAGGTGGCGCCGTGGCGGGCGCCCTCCACGCCGGCCAGCGCCGCCTCGAGGGTCTGGCGCGTGGGGTTCGAGGACCGCGTGTAGTCGAAGCCCTTCGTGACGCCGACCTCTTCGAGGACGTACGTGGCCGTCTGATAGATGGGCGGCACGATCGCGCCGGTCGTGGGGTCGGGCGTGATGCCCGCGCGAACGCATGCGGTGTCGAACTTCATGAGGAGGCCCCTTGGGTGGTGGTCAGGCGGCGGCTTCTTACCAGGGCAGTGGGCCGGCGTCACGCCCCAGAAGGTGCGCTTCGTTGTTGCCGCCGCAGTCGGCCTGTGACACTCACGCGCCATGCTAGACCGCCTGCTCGCCAATCGGCCCTCGATCTCTCAGCTCTGGAACGTCCTGCGGAACGTGCCGGGTGGCACTCGCGTGTTCTTCCGCCTCGTTGGTCGTCTGGCGCCCTACACGGGCACCATCGACTGCGACGTCAAGCGCCTCGACGCCGGCCACTCCGAAGTGGTGATGTTCGACTCGCGCCGCGTCCGCAACCACCTTGGCTCCGTGCACGCCATCGCCCTCATGAACCTCGGTGAGGTCTCTACGGGCCTCGCGATGCTCTACGCGATCGACGGGGTCGGCCGAGGGATCATCACCCGCCTCTCCATGGAGTACCTGAAGAAGGCGCGCGGACCGATCACGGCCACCTGCGACGCACTCATCCCCACGAACAACGGCCGGCACGACGTGAACGTCGAGGCCATCCTCCGCGACGCGTCCGGCGAGATCGTGGCCAAGGCCACCGCCGTCTGGCGCGTGTCCGTCGGGAAGTGATCCGCTCGGCCTCCGCGTTGCCACGACGGCGCGGACGGCGGGGGGCCTTGCTGGCTACTCCGGTACCCGTGCGTTAGGCTCCCCCGCGCACCCGGGTCCTGGGAGGGACGAATGCAGCGTCGTTGGAAGGTCGGCGTCCTCGGCGCCACCGGTATGGTGGGCCAGCGCTTCGTGGGGCTCCTCGCGGAGCATCCTTGGTTCGACCTCACGGTGGTCGCCGCCAGCGCGTCCTCCGCCGGCAAGAGCTATGCGGAGGCCGTTCAAGGGCGCTGGGCAAGCGTGAGCCCGATTCCAGCGCGCGCTGCGTCGCTGGGGGTACTGGATGCGTCGGACGTGGCGACGATCTCGCAGCTCGTGGACGTGGTCTTCTGCGCGGTCGATCTCTCGAAGGAGGAGACCGCCCGCCTCGAGGAGGCCTACGCGCGCGCCGAGATCCCGGTCGTCTCCAACAACTCGGCACACCGTGGCACGCCGGACGTGCCCATGATCATCCCGGAGATCAACCCGGAGCACGCAGGCGTGATCGCTGCCCAGCGCCGTCGCCTGGGCACCCAGCGCGGCTTCATCACGGTGAAGCCCAACTGCTCGCTCCAGAGCTACGTGCCCGCGCTGCATCCGCTGCGCTCCTTCGGGCTCGCCCGCGTGGCCGTGTGCACCTACCAAGCGGTGAGCGGGGCGGGGAAGACCCTGGCGGCGTGGCCCGAGATGGTCGACAACGTGATCCCGTTCATCAAGGGCGAGGAAGAGAAGAGCGAGCTCGAGCCCCTGAAGATCTGGGGGAGCGTCTCCGACGGACGGATCGTCGCCGCTACGTCGCCCACCATCACGGCCCAGTGCGTGCGCGTCCCGGTCTCCGACGGCCACCTCGCGGCCGTCTTCGTCGCGTTCGACCGTCGCCCCAGCCGTGAGGAGATCCTGGCCTGTTGGCGCGCTGCGGACGGGCTGCCCCAGCGGCTCGGCCTGCCCAGCGCGCCCACCCCGTTCCTCACCGTCTTCGAGGAGGACGCGCGCCCCCAGACGCGCCTCGACCGCGACCTCGGGGCGGGACTCGGCGTGTCCGTCGGCAGGCTTCGCGAGGACGCGGTATTCGACTATCGGTTCATCGGGCTGTCGCACAACACGGTGCGCGGGGCGGCCGGCGGCGCGCTGCTCACGGCCGAGTACCTGGCGCACGAGGGCTTCTTCGGTTGAGTCGGGCGGTCACTGTCGTCGATCACGGCGCTGGGAACCTCGCGAGCGTCGTGCGGGCGCTCGAGCGGGTGGGCGCCGAGGTGGTGGTGAGCTCAGACCCCCAGGGGGTCGCCAACGCCGAGCGGTTGGTCGTCCCCGGTCAGGGCGCGTTCCCCGACGCGATGGAGCGCCTGACCCGCGGCGGGCTCGCGGACGCGATTCAGAGATACACCGAGAGCGAGCGACCGTATCTCGGTATCTGCCTCGGCCTCCAGCTCCTCTTCGAGAGCGGCGAGGAGCAGCGGGAGACCCGCGGCCTGGGCGTGCTCCAGGGCAGGGTGGCCCGGCTCCCGCGCGCGCCGGGCGTAAAGCTCCCGCACATGGGGTGGAACACCGTGAGTGGCCCGCCCCCGATCCCTCACGGCGAGCACTTCTACTTCGTGCACAGCTACGTGGTGCTGCCCGCCCCGGGGCTCGATGTCTGGACCACCGAGCACGCGGGGGTCGAGTTCGTCTCCGCCGTCCGACGGGACGCGTTGTTCGCCGTTCAGTTCCACCCCGAGAAGAGCCACCGAGCCGGGCTCGCGTTGCTCCAGACCTGGCTGCAGGGGGGCGCATGAGCTTCGAGGTGATCCCGGCCATCGACCTCGTGGGAGGTCGCGTGGTCCGCCTCCACCAGGGGGACTTCTCGCAAGAGACCGTCTATCACGACGATCCCGTGGCTCTCGCCACGCACTTTCGCGCGCGGGGTGCCACTCGGCTGCACGTGGTGGACCTCGACGGTGCGCGCGTGGGGCAGCCCGTTCAGGCGGCGTTGATCGCTCGCCTCGCCGCCACCGGCTTGAAGGTTCAGGCGGGCGGTGGGCTCCGCACGCTCGATGCCCTCGCGGCGCTCCTCGATGACGCCGGCGTGGATCGCGTGATCCTCGGGACGGTGGCGCTGCGCTCCCCCGAGTTGGTCCACGCTGCGGCCGCTCAGTGGCCCGGGCGTGTCGTGGTGGGGGTGGACGCCCGAGACGGGCGCGTCGCGGTGTCGGGTTGGCTCGAGGCCACCGAGGTGAGCCCGCTGGAGCTCGCGCGCGCCTTCAAGGACGCCGGCGTGGCCGCGGCGCTCTATACGGACATCAGCCGCGACGGGACTGGCGCGGGGCCGGACGTCGCGGGCACGGCGGCGCTGGCGCGGGCGTCGGGTCTCCCGATCATCGCCTCCGGCGGCGTCGGCTCGCTCGATGACCTCCGAAGGCTCCGCGCGCGCTCCGCCGATGGGATCGCGGGCGTTGTGGTGGGGCGCGCCATCCTGAGTGGCGTGATCCCCCTCGAGGCAGCGCTCGCAGAGTCGTCGTCGGTTGCGGGGGCGTAGGGGCGAGGGGGCCGGGGGGCCACCGCTCAGACCGGTTGTCGCAGCGCCAGCGCTCGCCGGGCGAGGTAGCCGAGGTTCACGGTGAGGAGGAGCGCCAGCGCCCACTCCACCGGCTCGCGCGCGCCCCGGGGCAGGAGCTGCATCCCCAGCACCGCCTCCGCGGCGAACAGGCTCAGGAGCACCGACGTGGTGAAGCCCGCCACCTTGCCGAACTTCGTCGACTCGACGTCGTATGGACCCACGAAGAGGATCACCGCGAGCCCTGAGAGGACCGTGCCGGGATAGCGGAGCAGGATGACCGCGTAGGCGAGGGTGCCGAGCTGACCCGAGGCGTGGAGGCCCGCCGCGAGGAAGGCGGTGAGGGCGATGTCAGCAGTGGGATCGAGCATCCGGCCGAGGCGCGACTCCGAGCCCGCTCTCCGCGCGATCTGCCCATCGAGGAGGTCGAGCAATGCCATCCCCACGAGGAACGACAGGCTCGCCCAGCTGGGGAGGCTGGGTGAGGTGAGCACGGGCCACGCCGTGAGCGGAGCCAGCGAGAGCCTCAGGAACGTGAGACCGTTCGGCAGCAGGAAGCTCTGATAGGGCTGACCGTCGAGGCGCCTCACGTAGCCTTGGAGGAGCCACACGGCCCACGCTACCAACGTGAACCACGGCACGAAGACACACCAGGCCGCGACGGGCGCTCCGGCGAAGCCGAGCAACGCGATGCCCGCCGCGGCTGAGCCGACGACCCAGCGGCGGGTGCTGCGCGCCCGCGAGGGGAGGGCGCTGATGTGGGCGCGGAAACGCTGCAGGGCGCGGCGTGCCACGGCGCCCGGGAGGGCACCGGCTCGCAGCTCCGCCACGAGGTCCACCACGCCCAGCTCAGGGCTGGGAGGGGACCTCATGACCTCGGGGCGGGCGGCCTCTGGGTCTGGCCGCGATGGAGCTTCTGCGTTGGGCGGCCTCACCGTGACCTCGAGCGCACGAACGGTCGCAACTGGACGCTAACACTCGTGGCGGCCAGGCGCTACGCGGGACACCGCGGTGGGCGGGCTCGGGCGCGCTTTACAAGGTCCCGAGGCGAGTGTAGTTCACGGCGGCTGCGCGACCGGCCTTGGTGCGCGCCATTCGATGAACCCAGCAGGAGTTGCCCATGGCCTTTGCCAATGCCAACGAGTTCTTTACGAGCCTCAGCGCCAAGTTCGAAGACCCGGCCACCCGCGCCTCCCTCAATGAGCTGGGTGCCGTCTATCACTTCTCGCTCTCCGGCGATGGCGGGGGCGACTTCTGCATCGACCTCAAGAACCTCACGTACGCCGACTCGGCTCCGGCCAGCTCGGACTGCAAGGTCGGGATGACCGCCGAGGACTTCGTGGGCGTCGTCAACGGCACGATCATGAGCCAGCAGCTGTTCATGATGGGCAAGCTCATGATCGAGGGCGACATGACCCTCGCGCTGCGCCTCGAGCAGGTCTTCAACGCGGCTCGCTGAGCCATGAGCGCCTCGGATGTGCCTCCGGGCCCGCTGGCGGGCATCCGGGTGCTCGACCTGTCCCGGCTCTTGCCGGGCCCCTATCTCACCTTGCTCCTCGCCGACATGGGAGCAGACGTCATCTAGGAGGAGTCGCCCGAGGGCGGCGACTGGGTGCGTTGGGTTCCGCCGATGCACGAGGGCACCTCCGTCCAGTTCATCGCGCTGAACCGGGGCAAACGCTCGGTGGCGGTGGATCTCAAGACCCCCGAGGGTCGCGATCTCCTGCTGGCACTCGTGCGAACGGCTGACGTCTTCGTCGAGTCTTTCCGTCCCGGAGTGCTCGCCCGGCTCGGGCTCGCGCCGGAGCTGCTGTCGGCGGAGAACCCGCGTCTCGTCATCCTGTCTCTGAGCGGCTACGGGCAGGACGGCCCCTACAGTCACCGCGCGGGTCACGATCTCAACTACGCAGCGTTGGGCGGCGCTTTGGCTACCTGCGGGCTCCCCGGCGGGCCGCCCGCCCCCGTCGGCTTTCAGGTGGCCGACATCGGTGGGGCCTTGTTCGGGGCGATCTCCGTGCTTGGCGCGCTGGTCGCGCGGCACACAACCGGACTCGGGCGCGCGCTCGACGTCTGTTTGGCGGACGCCGCGGTGGCGTTCAACGCGCTGTCGCTGCCTTCAGCCCTGGCCGGGCAGAAGACTCCCCGCGGCCTCGGTCTCCTGGACGGACAACGCCCGGGGTACTCGGTCTACGAAGCGGCAGACGGCAGGTTCCTCGCCGTGGCCCCGCTGGAGCCGAAGTTCTGGGTGGCGCTGTGCGACGCGTGCGAGCGTCCGGACTGGAAGGGCCGGCTTCACGCCGATCCCGAGAAGATCCGGGCCGAGCTGCGGGCGCTGTTCGCCACGCGCACGCGCGACGAGTGGGTGGCGCGGCTGGCTGGGGTGGACGCCTGCGTCGAGCCGGTCCTCGAGCTCGACGAGCTGGACGGGCACCCGCTGCACACGGCAAGAGAGCGCTTCTTCTCGCTGGTGCAGGGGAAGGGCACGGTCCGCCAGGCCTTTACGCCCGTCGGTCGCTCCGCAGTGCGGCCGGCGCCGGCCCTTGGAGAACACACCGACGAGCTGCGGCGCGAGCTCGGGCTCCCGGGCGCGCAGGGGAGTGCCCCGCTCTAGTGGTGAGCTCCGCCGGCGGGAGGAGGCTCGGCACCCGCTCGAACGAGCCGCCTTACCAGGCGAAGCGCAAGTCGGCGAAGAACGACCGCCCAGCGGTGGGGAGCGCTGCTCCGTCGAGGTCCTCGCCCACCGGGATCTCTCCGCTCCAGTCGATCAGGTTCCGGATCCCGAGCGAGTAGGTGAGGTGAGCGGACGGGACCTCACCCGAGAGCACCACATCGAGACCGACGAGCGGATCCGTGCTCAGCCCGTCGCGCCGGAGGCGCCCCGACTCCACCCCGAGCCGCGTGGCGAGCAGCAGGGCGGGTCGAGACAGGGGCGCGACCAGCTTCACGCTGGCGAGGTGCTCAGGTGACCCCGGGAGTTCGTCGTCGGTGCCGAGGTCGCCCGCCCGGGTCCGCTGCCAGCTGTACTGGAGCCCCAGCATCCACCCGCGGACCAGCTCACGCGCGAGCTCGGCCTCCACCCCCAGCGTCCACACCGTGTCGCTGCGGTTCGTGTAGCGGAGCGGATCCCCAGCGTCCTGGTTCCCCGTGGAGACCACGAGGCCGTCGATGTGGTTCATGAAGACGCCCACCGTCGCCACCAGCTCGGCCGGGAGCTCCTGCGAGAACTCGACCTCATAGGTCCAGATCGTCTCGGGCTCGAGGTCCGGGCTCTGCACCTGGGTGGCCGCGTCCGAGTAAGTGAGCTCGTAGATCGAGGGCGCCCGAAACGACCGTCCCGCCAGGAGCTTCAGCGTCTGCGATGCGAGGGGGTGCAGGATTGCCGCGAAGCGCGGGCTCACTGACGAGATGAACCGGTCCGCGCCGTCAGCGGCCAGCGCGTCGTGCCACCAGCCGTCGAAGCGGAGACCGGCGGTCAGCGAGAGGAGCTCGAGCGGGGTGTAGTCGACCGTCGCGTGCGCCGAGAGCGCGTGGTACGGGTGGTCCTCGTCGAGGTACGTCTCGCCCGACTCATCCTTGCCGTCCGCCTTGTTTCGCAAGTGAAACTCGTACCCGGCGCCGCCGGTGAGCCGGAGCGTGGCGTGCGGGCGTCCCTCGGCGCGGAGCTCGGTTCCGATCCAGTGGGTGTCGGCGGTCTCCTTCAAGAGGCCTCCGTCCTCCATTGGGGTGGGGAGCCGTCCCACGTAGCCGTAGTGGTCGTAGTAGGCGCGGGCGTGGAGGTCCAGGTCAGGGAGGACCCTCGGATCGTAGCGCAGCTCCGCGAACGCCCGTCGATCGAGGAAGTGGAACCGGTCGTCGCCGTAGACGGTGCCGTAGGAGCCGGTGGGGATCCCCTTGTCGCGCTCGTTGAAGTACGCGGTGGCGCCGAAATCGCGCCACGAGAGGCGCGCCACGGCACCGCCGCCCACCTGTCCGCCCACGTCCCGGGCGAGCCCTTCGGGGTTGGCCTCCGACGCGAACGCCGACCAGCTGAAGTCGCTGGGCTGCTCGTAGAGCCCCGCGCCGCTTATCCAGAAGCTGCCGCCTTCGAACGCCAGGCCGGCTGTGCCGCCGAGTCGTAGGAACCCCTCGCTGGTGGCGGCCATGTTCGCAGAGACCGGGTGCCGCGGCGCGTCCGGCGAGGTGACCATGTTGATGACGCCAAAGAAGGCGCCAGTGCCGTAGAGCACTGAGCCGGGGCCCCGTACGATCTCCACACGCTCGATCGCCTCGAGGTCCGGGAGCAGGTCGTGGGTGATGTATGACGAGCCGATCCAGTCGTCGTTTAGCGAGTGTCCGTCCAGCTGCACCAGGATCCGGTTGCCGTACTGGCCGAAGGGCGCGAAGCCCCGCACCCCCAGCGCCGCATAGCTCTCATCATCGGCAGAGAAGATGCCTCGCTCTCCCTGCACCGCGTCGAGCACGGTCTGCGCACCGAACGCTCGGATCTCGCGCTTCGGCACGAGCGACACGGACGCGGGTGCGTCGCTGGCAGCCTCCGACGTTCGCGAGGCCGCCGAGACCTCGTCCGAGGCGTCGAGGCGGGCGTCGAGCAGCGTTCGTTCATCCGGCGTGACCTCGACTGTGGTCTGCCAAGGTTTGAAGCCCTCGGCCTGGACGATGATCTCGTGCCGACCCGCGGCGACCCCATCGATCACGGCCGGGGTGAAGCCCGACGGCTTACCATCGATGGAGACCAGCGCATCGCGCTCATCGGCCTGGACCACCAGCACGCCGGTTTGCCGTCGTAGCTCCACGCGGAGGGGCGTGAGCCCTCGGGCGACCACCACGACCTCCTGAGTGTCAGGCAGGTGTCCCGGCGCGGAGACCGTCACGCGATACCGCCCTGGCGACACCTCGGCTAGCGCGGGGAGCGCCACGGTGACCAACTCCGGGCCGTCGAGCACGGCGGTAGCGCCTGCGGGCGAGCCGCGGAGATCGAGGCGGCCGAGGATCTTCTCCAGGGTGACCGACACCGGAGCCGTCTTGCCGACCTCGAAGAGCATGTCTTCGAGCACGGCCGGCGAGTGGCCCTCGAGCTCCACGATGACGCTGTGGCGTCCCGGCGCGACCGCCAGCAGCCGCGGCGTGACGCCATGCCCGCCCAGGTCCTTGCGGTCGAGATAGATTGTGGCGCCCGGCGGGTTCGTGCTGACGTCCAGCAGGGCCACCTTGCTCTGTACGCGGCGGCGCGCGTCCGCGAGCGCGGCGGCCTCGTCGGCGCTGAGCGCCTGCACCTCGCCCGAGCGGCCGAAGAGCGAGTAGTACCGAAAGGCTTCGGGGTATTCACCCAGCTGCTCGTAGGCGCGGGCGATGTTGAAGAGCACGTTCCGGTTGGCCACCAGGCGGTGGGACGCGAAGTAGTGAGCAAGGGCCGAGCGGAAGTCGCGCCGCAGGTATCCCTCGTTACCCAGGGTGAACTGTACCTCCGCCTCGTCGGCGGCGTCCTTCAGCTCCTCGGCGTGGGCGGCAGAGACCCAGAGGAGCGTAGCGAGCAGGAGAGCGCGGAGGCGGGTCATCGGGAGAGCTTGATGTCCATCGGTGGCTTGGTATCGCCTCGGGGGGGCTTCTTCTGCTGCGTCGGCTTCTTGTCGGGAGCATCCGTCGTGGGCGCGCTGGCCTCGAGGGTGGCGCGCAAGACAACCTCGTCGTTGTCTGACGGCGAGGTGGAGAGCACGACATCGTCGTATCCGGGAGCGCTCACGACCAGCGCGAGGTCGCCGAGCCGCTTGCGCGAAACCGGCAAGACGAGGCGTGTCTTGCCAAGCACCACGTTCCCCTCGGTGACGGTGGCGCCCGAAGGCACGGACTCCACCACGAGCTGGACGTCAGGGAAGGGCGCGCGGGTTACGGCGTGTGCCGAGCGCTCTCGCGAAGAGCCCGCGTCTGCGGCTCGTCTCGGAATCCCGGGCGGCGCCCCGACGACGGATGGCGCCGCGCCACCCGGATCCCAGTGGGCGGGCGGGTTGGGGTCCAGGGCGGGCGGGTTGGGGTCCAGGGCGGGCGCGGAGGGTGCCAGGCCTGCCTCGGAGGACCCCTCGGCTGCGGCTACCGGTGCGGACGCCGTGGGAGCGGTTGCAGGTGGATCGCGGGGTAGCGCGAGGGCGACCACTCCCGCAACCGCCGCGAGGCCCGCGGCGGCGATCGCCGGGACCCGCCACGAGCGCTTCGGCGCGGGCAGGCGGCGACCGAGCGTGGGGACGGGGTACAGCGGGCGTCCCTGGCTGGGTGTGGCTACGTCCACGATCGCGGGGGACTGCTGGAGTGAACGGGAGACCGGTGACCGGCGCCCGCTGAGCGTGGTGGGCAGCTCGAGCGCGACCGCACTGAGCCCGTCGAGGACCTCCTGCATGGTGGCGGGGCGCTCCTCGGCGCGCTTGGCCAAACACCTCAGCGTGAGCGCCTCGAGGGACGGCGGGATCGCGAGGTCTGGGCGAACGGCGGCGAACGGCGGCGGCGGCTCCGTGAGCACCGCCCGCAGCACCTGAGAGAGCTCCTTCTCGTTGCCCTTGCGGAACGGGGCTCTGCCCACGAGGAGCTCATACAGCGTGCTCCCGAACGAGTAGATGTCGCTTCGAGCGTCTACGGGCTCCCCAACGGCCTGCTCAGGCGACATATAGTGCGGAGAACCCAACAGTGAGCGCTCACGCGTCGTGTCGTGGTCGTCGCTCATCAGCGACTTCACGAGGCCGAAGTCGAGCACCTTGACGAAGTCGGGATCGGTGCCGCGCCGCACGAGCATGACGTTCGGGGGCTTGAGGTCGCGGTGGACCACGCCGTGATCGTGCGCCTCCGCCAGCGAGGCGCCGATCTGCCAGGCGATGTGAATCGCGCGTGACGGGTCGAGGGGAGCGTCCTTGGTGATCACCTGACGCAGCGTCTGCCCCTCCAGGTACTCCATGATGAGGTAGAGCCCGCCGCTGGCTCCGCCCGAGAGCTCCGGCGGCAGCGCGCCGTAATCGTGGACCACCACCGTATTCGGGTGGGTGAGCTGGCTCGTGACCGTGGCCTCGCGGAGGAAGCGCTTGACCTGCATCTCTGGGTCGAAGGAGTCGTCTGTGAGTGGCCCCAGGACCTTCACCGCGACGAAGCGGCCGAGCGGCTCCTGGATACCCTTGTACACACGTCCGCCTCCGCCTCGCCCAAGCAGGCTGACGATGCGGTACTTGCCCGCGACCAGGGCTCCAGCGAGCGGGTCGCGCGAGCTCGGCAGCTCGGGTTCTCGAGTCATCGTGACGGCGAGGTCCTCCAGCGGACGAGTAAACGCCACCGCCAAAGTACACGCAAGTCTGCGCCCAGTTCCTGTCGAGCCGCCGCCAAGCGGGACGGGGATCCGCAGCTACTCGAAGGCCACCGTCCAGGCACCCAGCACCGTCCGCGCGGTGTCGTCGGCGACGAGGCGCAGCGTGTGCTCGCCGGGCGGCGCGGAGATCTCGAAGATCGGATTGGGGGCCCACTCGGTCGAGACCCGCACGTTCTCCGGAGCCTCGAGGACAACCGCGCCGGAGCCATACAGCCGGACCTGGCCGGTATCGCAGGTGAACGACGCGACTACGGGGACGCCGGCGGGCGCTGTGAGCCGCGCGCCGGACGGAGCGCCCTCGCTGTCCGGGAGGGGAAGCGCCGCCAAGGTCCCCCGTGAGACCTCGATGCGCGCGGAGTCGGGCGCGCGGACCTCGATCTGCTCGACGAGGAGGGTCTCGGAGCCGAGCACGACGGCTACGTCCGCCGTGCCCTCACGCACGGCCAGAAACTCGGACACGTTGCCGTGCCGTGCGAGCACGTTGAAGACCGAGGGGGACCTGGACTCGACCCGAAGCTCGGCGGCGTCTTCTCCCTGGTTGGCGCGAAGCTGCACCCGCGTCCCCACGGCGTACGGCGTGTGCAGCTCGGACTGAGGAGACGACGGGAGGTCGAGATTGTCGTCGAGCGCCACGTCCGAGCACGCCCCCACAGCAAACGCTAGGAAGGCCAGCGGTACGGCGACGGCCCGGCCCCCGCGTGGGCCGCGGCGGTCCAGGATCTCTTCGGAGGGGGATGCCAGCATCGGGGGGCTCCTCTAGGGCCGACCGAGCGAGAGACCTCGCCGTTGGTCGACCCGCGTAGTTCTCTCTTGGGGTGCTCCCCCCAGACCCCGGGCGGGCGAGCCAGGGCACCGCCTGAACCAGCAAGCGATGTGCCATCAGCGCGCAGCGGTCCCTCTGGGCTCGGGCTCCGGCTCACGACCAGCAGGGAGGTGCCTTCGGTACGCCGAAACCGGCCGTGAGCGCGCGTCCGCGGGCTCTCCGTTCTCCCGGGCGACCCCACGAGCCGGCATGGAGAGCGCGCCGCGATATGGAGCACGCTTGCTCCGATCGGTGGAGCAATCCTCCGCAGCGGATGGCGTTCGCGCGGCGCGTTCGTACTTCGTGGGGTTGATCGGCTCCCGCCGGTCGGCTAGCGTCGTGCGACCCAGTCTCACGAGGCTGCGCAGAGGGAAGGTGTTGATGCGATATCGAGTCCTGTGTCTAGCGATGGCCTTTGGTCTCCTCGGGTGTGCTGCTACCGACGACGATCTGCCCGCGGCCACCCTCGACCTGACCGGAGATGGAACCGGGGATGGCACGGGGACACCCGGGCCCGGGGCGGACTCGGGCGATGGCGGCCCGACGGACTCTGGTGATGTCGCCGACGGCGCAGACGCGCCCGACGGCACCGACGCCGCCGACACGCCCGACGCCGCAGACGGCACCGACGCGCCTGACGGCGCAGATGGCACCGACGCGCCTGACGGCGCAGACGCGACCGACGCCGCAGACGCGACCGATGCCGCGGATGCGCTGGACGGCGCTGACGCGACCGACGCCGCCGACGGCGCGGACGCGCCAGACGCAGCCGATGCATCCGACGCCGCCGACGCTACCGACGCCGCGGACGCCACCGACGCCGCGGACGCCACCGACGCCGCGGACGCCACCGACGGCGCGGACGCCACCGACGCCGCAGACGCCGCAGACGGCGTGGACGGAGTCGACGGGCCGGTGCTCGAGTGCCTGTCCAACAAGGACTGCACCGACGGCGACCCCTGCACCAAGGATCGCTGCAACCTCTTCGTGGGCACGTGCTCCTTCGAGACGATCGCCGACTGCCTCCCGGAGCCCGAGTGCGCGGTGGCGTCGGACTGCGCGGACGGCAACTCGTGTACGGCCGACGCCTGTGTCGGCGGCGAGTGCAAGTACACCGAGCTTCCATGCGAGTGTTTGAGCAACAGCGACTGCGATGACAACGAAGCCTGCACGGCCGACACCTGCCTCGCCGGGGCGTGCGGGCACGCTCCGATCGCCGACTGCGGGGCCTGCAAGACGGTACTGGCGGTGGACTTCGAGGCGGAGAACAGCCTCGCAGGCTGGCTCGAGTACTCCGGTACCACGGAGAACGCGTGGCAGCGGGTGACCAAGCGCCACGTCTCCGGTCAGCACAGCCTCTACATGGGCAACCCTGCCGAGTGGAACTACGTGAACAAGAACGACGACCAGCCCTGGCAGGAGCTCGAGACGATCGAAGGCATCCGGACGCCGGGGATGACGTTCCCGGGAGGGCCGGGCCAGCTCGTGCTGCGGGCGCAGGTGTGGCTGGACATCGAGGACTGCATCGGCCAGTCCGAGTACACGTACGATCAGTTCTCGATCACGATCGAAGAGCCGGCCGAAACCTACAACGAGGTATGGCACAAGTGCGACCTCGAGGAGACCTGGCAGCAGTGGCGGGCCATCGAGGTGGACATCAGCGACTTCAAGGGCGACTCGGTCGAGGGTCTCTGGCTGTACTTCGAGTCGGGGAACGCAGGGCTCAACGCGACGGAGGGGATCTTCATCGACGACCTCATCGTCGAGCTCTGCCCCGAGTAACCGGTGACCGCTAGCCCGCTCCTCACCTTCGCGCTCGTCGAAGCTCTGCTCTCCGGCCCGCTGGTGGGTGAGCGCCCGGTGACGCTCCCCGACTGGGTCAAGCTCGAGGCTGAGTACCGTGTTCAGAGCCTCGTGATCACGCCCCTCGACGTGAGCGGCGTGGAGGTGGACACCGTCACATGGACCGAGCAGCGTGCCCGGATCGACCTCGGGTTCAGGTACCCCGGGATCGGCGGCATCTACGCCCAGCTCGACCTACTGAACGGCGTGTTGATGGGCGACAATGGGAACTACGGCGAGGTCCCAGCTCCCAACTCGGGCTTGGCCGTCGCGTCGAAGAACCCGAACCACGCGGGCTGGGAGCTCGGCCTCATCTCGGGGCGCGACCCGCTGGACCCAGACAGCTATGTCCCGGTGCTGAAGGAGATCGATCCGATCCAGATCGTTCATCTCTATGGCGAGGCCAACCTGCCGTTCGGGCTCGTGCGCGTTGGCCGGATGCCCATCAGCGAGGGTGCGGGGATCGCGGGACACGAGGGCAACCGAACGAACCGCTGGGGTGTCTCGCGCTACCCGGACGTGGCGGATCGCGTGCTGTTCGCGACCAAGATCGACGAAGCCATACGCTTCTTGCAGCAGGGTGCCGGCTATGTGCTGGACGCGTCGCCGAAGCGCGGCGTGATCCTGGCGCAGACCTATGACTGGAACGTCCAGGACGGCGTCTTCAGCCAGGACGACGATGCCTACCAGCTGAACACGGCGCTGCAGTGGCGGGTGGACGAAGCGGACTGGCTGGGCGTTGAGTGGAGGGACTTCCAGCTGGGCTTCACGCTCGTACAGAAGATCCACGAGGCCTTCGACACGCGGGTCTTCGCGCTCCCGCTGCGCTTCGAGTCCAAGATCGGACCGGCTGAAGTGCGGATCCTCTTCAGCCCGATCTTCGGTGAGTCCCGGGAGGTCGCCGAGGGGATCGCCAAGCTGTCGTCCAAGGTCCCGAAGGTTCAGAAGTTCGAGCAGTTTGGCCTCCACGGGTTCTTTGCGTGGAACCTCGGCCCCGTGGAGCTGGCCTTCGAGATCGACTACGCCCGCGGAGACGCTGATCCCAGAAGCACGGGGCCGCTCACCAGCTTCTCGTTCTCACGCGACTTCAACGTAGGCCTCCTCTTGTTCGAGCACCTCCTCGCGTTCCAGACCGCGCGCTCTGCGGCAGTGGGGATCGAGAACCTGTCCCAGCTCGACGCCACGTCGTTCCCGCTCACGGAGATCGCCTCCCAGGGGAAGTTCGGCAGCGCGCTCGCTATCTTCCCGCAGGTGACCTGGCACGCGCTCCGAGGACCGAAGCACTGGTTCCACGCCCGGCTCGGCGTGCTCGCGGCCTTCGCGCCGGATGGCTCGGTCGACCCGGTGGGCACCTCGCTTCGCGAGGACGGCAACGAGATCGAGGACGACGTTCTCAACTACTACGGCGGGCGCCCGGGCTCTTACTATGGAACCGAGATCGACGTGCAGCTCCAGTGGACGCTGAACGGCTTCTTCGGCTGGACGGTGGAGTTCGCGGGCCTCTTTCCTGGGGACGCGCTGCAAGACGCGCACGGCGAGGCGCTCCCCTCGTTTATGTTCGAGAACCGCTTCACCTTCGCGTTCTAAGCCGGAGTCGGGCATGCCACATCATCGGATCCTCGAGTGGCAGCACCTCACGGGTCGGCAGATCGACGCGGTCGACCGCCGAAAGGCCGTTGTCACGGTGACGATCTCACCGCTCGAGGTCCACGGCCCCCACCTCCCGGTCATAACGGACAGCTGTGAGGGCGAGGGCCTGCTTCGCCGCATCATGGAGATGCTGTGTGAGCGGCACGAGGACCTGACCTTCCTGCACTTGCCGCCGATCTACACCGCCGCGGACGTGCTGCCACACCCCGGGTCGATCATGTTCCGGCAGTCCACGATTCGGGCCACTGTCGAGGACCTGGGACGCAGCCTCGTGAAGCAGGGGTTCCGCCGCCTCTGGATCTCGAACTTCCACGGGGGCCCCCGACACTTCGTGACCATCGAACAGGCCTGCCACAACGTGAACCGCCGCTACGGCGGCGAGACGCTCTGCGCGTTCTCTCTGCTGTTGAGCATCCTCACGGGGGGAGGAACCGACCTGTCGGACGTGCTCGGCCACATCTCGGGCCTCACCCCGGAGGATCTGATCGGCGACTCACATGGTGGCGCCGTGGAGACCTCCGTGATGCTGCACCTGCTCGGTCAGCACGTGGATCCCGTTTACCGCGGGCTGCCTCAGCGCACGGTGTCGCTGAAGCTCGAGGAGCAGGGCAAGCCGCCCCTTGCCGAGAACGTGCGAGGTCACCGGGCGTCCCTCCTGGAGCTGTTCCGGGGGTTCCGGGAGAAGCTCAAGTATTACGAGGACGAGACCTACTCGGGGAAACCCGCGCTCGGCGATCCGGAGCGGGGCCGGTTGATTGTAGAGGAGCTCGCGCGGCGCAGCGCCGACGCGCTCAGCGACGTCTGGACCGGAGGCCGCTCCCCGGACGACTGCCACTCGCCTCTTTGGAAAGTGCGCTGGGCGTTCACCAACGAGTGGGTCGGGCGAGCCTTCGAGCGGGCGGTCGGCTTCAGGCAGCGAGTGTTCTGATGCCCCCGTTCGACGCCCGGGCCGAGGTCGGCAGCGGGGTCGCCCGGACACCGGGCGAGGACTATCAGCGGCTGAAGCGCGCGGTCGCGGGCGAGCTGCTCCCCGCAGCGGTGGTGGACCTGGACGCGGTGGAACGAAACGCCACCGTCATCCTGGACAAGCTCGAGGGCACCCCCGTGGCGCTCCGGCTGGCGACCAAGTCGATCCGCGTCCCCGAGGTGCTCCGCATTCTCCTGGAGATGGGCCATAGCCGCTTCCGCGGCCTCATGACCTACAGCGCCGCGGAGACCCTCGCGCTCTCGGAGATGGGCTTCGATGACCTGTTCCTCGCGTATCCGATCGGCCGGGCCGTCGAGGCGCAACTCCTGGCGCGGGTGGTCAGCGACGGGCGCCGTCTCGCCGTGGTTGTGGACGCCGTGGAGCAGGTGCGCCTCCTCGCCGAGGCGGCGCGCTCGGCGGAGGTCGAGCTGCCGGTCTGTCTTGACCTGGACGCGTCCTGGCGGCCCGCGTGGGGCAAGCTGCACTTCGGGGTGCGGCGCAGCCCGCTGCGGGACGTCCATCGGGCGGTGGCGCTGGCAGAGGTGATCGAGCGGGTCCCCGGCGTTCGGCTCGTGGGGCTCATGGCCTACGAGGCCCAGGTGGCGGGGCTCCGGGAGCACAACCCCACGAGCCGTCAGCTCGACCCGATCCGTCGACTCATCAAGGAGCGGTCGGTGCCCCATGTGGCGGCGTTTCGCTCCGAGGTTGTCGCTGCGCTCGAGGCCCGCGGACACGCCATGACGCTGGTGAACGGCGGGGGCACGGGCAGCCTCGGCACCACGCCGAGAGACCGGAGCGTGACCGAGGTCACGGCGGGCTCGGGGTTCTATTGCCCCCACCTGTTCGACCACTACGCGGGGCTCCCGCTGGTTCCAGCGGCGTTCGCGGCGTTGCCGGTGACGCGGCACTCCGATCCGGACCACATCACGTGCTTCGGCGGCGGCTACGTGGCCTCGGGACCCCTCGGAGAAGACCGGATGCCGGTCGTGCACCTCCCGCCCGGCCTCGCCGCCCTGGATCTCGAGGGTTTCGGCGAGGTGCAGACGCCGCTGCGGGTCCTTGACGGCGCGGCGATCCCGGGGGTGGGCGACCCGGTCTTCATCCGGCACGCGAAGGCCGGCGAGCTCATGGAGCGCTTCTCCGAGGTGTTGCTCGTGCGCGGAGAGAGCGTCGTCGGTAGAGCGCGGACCTATCGGGGCCATGGCTGGTCGTTCGGATAGGCGCAATCGCCAGAGCGGCGCACGGCCGAGATGGGAGCACGTCCGTCCGTAAATTTGTACCGCTCGGCCCCCGCCGCTTAGGCTGCCGCCACAAGCGGGTCGGACCCGGAACTGGAGGATTCTCATGAAGTCTAACGTGATTGTCGCTGTTCTCTTCTTGGCCGTGGCTGGATGTAAGGACAATAAGACGCCGGCGCCGAAGGCGGCCGCGCCCGCGCCCGAAGCACCGAAGGCTGAGGCGCCGGCCGAAGCGCCGAAGGCTGAGGCGCCGGCCGAGAGCCCCAAGGCAGAGGAACCCGCTGCGCCCGCAGCCGCTCCCGCCGAAGCGCCCGCAGCCGCGCCCGCCGAAGCGCCCGCTGCTGTGCCCGCCGAAGCGCCCGCTGCTGTGCCCGCCGAAGCGCCCGCTGCTGTGCCCGCCGAAGCGTCCGCTGCGGAAGCGCCCGCCGCCGCGATTCCCGCCGCGACGTGCCCCTCCGGCACGCCGGCCGAGGACGGCATGAGCCGGGGCTGCAACGACGCGGCGGGTGTCAAGCAGGGGATCTGGCGCACCTACGCCGCCGACGGTCAGAAGGAGCTCGAGGGCGAGTACCGGGACGGGAAGAAGGCGGGCGTCTGGACCACGTTCTTTCAGGGCAAGGTCGACCGCGAGGAGACGTACGAGAACGACGAGCTGCACGGGCGCTCGCTGACGTGGCGACCGAACGGCGAGTTCCGGTCCGCTGAGTGCCGGCAGAACGGCAAGAAGGTGTGGACATCGACGAGCGAAGCCGACAAGGAGAAGGCCTGCCCGTGACCTTCTGACTCCACCGTCGCGCTCGGACGCTGCTCCCGAGTGAGCCGCCGACGCGAATCACCGTCTGCGCGGGTGGACGAGGTCCGCTAGACGGAGCGCCGCGTAGCTCGTAACGGCGCGCTTGGCGTCGGCCACGCTGTCCAGCTGTAAGAGCCCTGTCGCCAACTGGTGCACGCGCATCGGGACGTCGAATGCGACGAGACGGGTCCCTCGAGGGCGCCGCCACGCGGCCAGCCACGCCGCCGCGAATACCCCAGGGCGCGCCGCCGCCAGGAAGTCCGCGGGGACGGGGGTGCCGAAGACCGCGGCGGCCAGCCTCAGGGCTTCGTAGACCACGGTCATGGTCCGGGTGGCCTCGCAGCGGGCGCGCAGCGCAGTCCAGTCGAGCCCGCGCTGGACCCAGAGGTGCAGGTCGAAGAGGTGCTTGGCGGGGCTCAGGAACTGCTCTTTTCCGAGGTGCACGGCCAGGTGGATGAGCTGGTCCACGTCATCGAGCCGTCGACCCTCCTCGAACGGCAGGCTGCGCGACAAGAGCGACGAGACCGGGAGGTGATGCAGGAACGGCTGGCAGAGCGCCGTGTGCAGCTCGAGGCTCTGCCGTACCCGGCCGGTCACGAGCTCCCGCGTGTAGAGCCGCTCGTGGGGACTCGCCGCGCTGGCGGGCCGGTCGGGGTGGAAGAGCGGCACTGGCTGATATCCGAGTCGCAACAGCGCGGCCTCGGCGCTCGCGGCCTCCTCGGGAGCGACGAGCACGTCGAGGTCGTTCGTGGACCGAGGCACCTCAGCGGGATAGGTGAGCGTCTCGAGCACTGCGCCCTTCAGGACCACCGTATCGGGGCCCAGCGCTTCGAGGACCCTGCGGCGCTCGCCATCGGCGTAGAGATTGGCGAACGCGATGCGGCGCGTCTGGGCCTCCAGCTGCGCGCGGTGCGCCGGGGGGAGGCGCTCCCTCTGGACGTGGAGCAATACGGGCTCGAGGCGGGCGGCGCGCGCGGCGACGAGGAGGTCGTCCCAGCCCAGAGGGGAAGACGGCGTCTCCCCGGCCAGCGCGCGGCCCAAGCGGAGCAGGGGCTCCACGGTCAGCCGGGGCGCACCGGCAAGCGAGTGACCACCCACTCGCGGCGAAGCTCGGGGGTGAGCGCATCGAGCGCGTCGATCACGGCCTCGGCGACCACGTGGATCTGCACCTCCCGCTGCCGGTCGTGCAGCTCGTCGCGGAAGCGCCGCCGGGAGACCCGGAGGACGCCGAAGGTGTGATCATCGCCGAAGAGCGGGATCGTGAGGTCTACGAGACGAGAGCGCCGCAGTCCGCGACCGTAGCGCCAGCGCTGGGGAGTCTTCGTGAAGAGCTCGAGGTCGGCTTCCACCACGCCCTGAGCGGTGAGCGCCCGGAGCGTGTTCACCCAGAGGTCCTCCATGTCGCCGCTGTCGCGAACCGCGCGGGTCATGGCGCGCCGCCTCACCAGGTCCTGAAGGGCGCTCAGCGCGTCGGGGTCGTCTGCTGGCAAACCGCCGCGTCGGAGCAGCTGTACGAGGCCGAAGGCGACGACCGCGGCGACCGCGATCGCCAGGGCCTGCATGGGCGCGGTGGCGGCACGGATGGCGAGCGCGACGGTGGCCAGCCCAATGGCGAGGGAGTACAGCAGCAGCACGGCCTGCCGCTCGGTGAGACCCGCGCGCACGAGCCGGTGGTGCACGTGCTCGTCATCGCGCTCCGTCACCGAGACGCCGCGGCGCAGCCGGCGCACGATGGCCATCAGGGTGTCGAGGATGGGCACCCCGAGCGCGAGAACGGGCACGGCCACCGCGAAGGCCGTGTACTGCTTGACCGTGGACAACACGGCGGTGACCGCGAGCACGTAGCCGAGGAAGAGGCTGCCGCTGTCGCCCATGAAGATCCGGGCGGGGCTCCAGTTGTAGACCAGGAAGCCCGTGAGGGCGCCGGTGAGCGCCACCGCCACCAGCAGCACGAGGCCGTGGCCGTCGAGGAACCCGAAGGCGCCGAAGGTGAGTACGGCGATCAGCCCGACTCCCGCAGCGAGGCCGTCGAGCCCGTCGATGAGGTTCACGGCGTTGGTGATCGCCACGATCCAGGCCACCGTGACGGCGAACGAGAGCGCGTCCCCGAGCGCCCACGGGTTGCCGTCGAGGCCAGTGATCCGCCCAATGCGCACGCCGATGAGCCAGGTCGCCGCGGCCACCGCCGTTTGGACCAGCAGCTTCTCGAACGGGGTGGCACCGCGCAGATCGTCGTAGATGCCGAGGCCCAGGATGATGAGCGAGAGGCTCGCCAGGCCCACGGCCCTCGAGAACTCCGCCGAGGCGTCCGTTGCGACCCCCAGCGTGACCGCCATGGGGACCCACGTGGCGAGGGCGATCGCGATGCCGCCCAGCCGGGGCGGCTCGCCGCCGCGCCGGGCTCCGCTGAGGCGTGCCTGCCGCTCTACCAAGGGCGTGAGCGCGAGCGAGAGCCCGAGCGCGCCCCCAAAGGCGACGATCAGCGGCCAGGGGAGGAGGGTGCCGAAGTCCACGGTCATGGGTTGCGAGTCACCGGCGTTCCGATCGGTCGTGCAGGGCGGGTCCCAAGGCCCGGACCTAGTAGATGCACAGGTAGCGGCAGTCGTTCTCTCCGCAGCCGCCGCCGGTCTGGACGTACCATCCGTCAGCCTCGCGGCGCACCGAGCAGTAGCCCGCTGGCGAGTCGTCGTCGACGTGCGTGAGGAAGCACGCGATCGTGCTAACGGACGTGCTCAGCTTGAACGGGGTGACGTGGTTGCAGAAGCTCCCCTCCTTGTAGAAGAACTTCACGCGGGAGGCGTTGATGCTGTCGACGTGGCTCGTGCGAATGGAGTTGTCCGCGATCTCCGCCCAGCCCACCGCTCCCGTCGCGAGGTCCTCACCGATCAGCGTCCGGTAGGCCACGTTCTCCGTGGTGACGGCGTTGAGGGCGAGCTTCTTTCCGGTGACGGCCAGATCGCCCAGCGCGGCCGTGTCCACCGCCCCGGGATAAATGTGGTGGCTCGTGACCGCTCCCTCGCCGATGTTGTCCGCGCGTACTCCGCCCGTGGCGATGCGCTCGGAAGTCACCGCGTACCAGGCGATCTTCTCGGTGCTCACCGCGAAGGAGCCAAGGTGCCTCGAGTCGATCGCGAAGTCCGCGATGTCGAAGTAGTGGACGCAGCCGGTGCAGGTGAGGTCCGTGGCCACATGGGCGCGCCCCGCGAACGGTGCCACCCCGAGCTGAAATCGGTCGCCGAGCACCTGGCCGTTGACGCGGCAGTCGATCCAGAGCTCCTCGTTGTCGATGTAGTGCTTGGGTTCGAGCACGGTGAGGGCGAAAGAGAAACGTCCGTCCACCACTGGGACGTCCTCATGCGTCTGCGCCGCAACGACCGTCGGGTCCGACTGGTTCGGGTAGACAAGGATCTGGATATCGTAGAGTCCGTCGACCGCGCCACCGAGGTTCTCCAGGGCGCCCTGCACCATGACCGGGGCCCCGGTCGAGAGCCAGGAGGCGATCGCAGCTGTGAAGAGGTTCATCCAATCTCCTGCGGTTGAACGTCAAAGTGACCCCGGTCCGAACGGCGCGGAACTTAGCCCAGGCTCCGAGTGGCGTCGAGACAATGGCCCGACGTGACGTGAGCGCGGCTTCAGCGTATACAGCCAACCGCTAAGGCGAGAGGACAGCACATGCCCATCACCCTGGTCACCGGCGGCGCCGGCTTCATCGGCTCGAACCTCGTGGAGGCGCTCGTCGCCCGGGGGCACGAAGTGCGGGTCCTCGACGACCTGTCGAGCGGCTATCGCAAGAACATCGAGCCATTCGTGGCGAGTGGCCGCGCTCGCTTTACGGAGGGAGACCTGCGCGACTCGCGCTTGGTCGCCTCCCTGGTCGACGGTTGCGACTATGTCATCCACCAGGCGGCCATCCCGTCGGTCGTGAAGTCGGTGGAAGACCCCGTGCTCACGCACGACGTCAACGTAAACGGGACCTTCGGCCTCTTCGAGGCCGCGCGTAAGGCCGGAGTGAAGCGCGTGGTCTTCGCTGGCAGCTCGGCGGTCTACGGCAACTCCGAGGTGCTCCCGAAGGTGGAGTCCATGGCGCCGGCGCCGCTGTCTCCGTACGCCCTCCACAAGAGCGCGGGCGAGGCCTACGGCAAGATCTACACGGAGCTCTACGGGCTCGAGGTCGTCACGCTTCGCTATTTCAACGTGTTCGGCCCGCGCCAAGACCCGAAGAGCGACTACGCGGCGGTGATCCCGAAGTTCATCACGCGCATGCTCTCGGGGCGCCCGGTCACGATCTTCGGCGACGGCAGCCAGACCCGCGACTTCTGCCACATCGACAACGTCGTCGAGGCGAACCTGCTCGCTTGCACCACCGCCGGGGTCGCGGGCATGAGCTTCAACATCGCCTGCGGCGAACGAATCTCGCTCGTCCAGCTGGTGCAGCGCCTCAACCAGGTCTTGGGGACCGATCTGGCCCCCGAGTTCGCGCCCCCTCGCGCTGGAGACATCGCCCACTCGGTGGCTGACATCTCGCTCGCCCGGTCCGCGCTCCGCTACACGGCGCCCGTGGATCTCACGCTGGGCCTCGAGCGCACCATCGCCTGGTACCGCGCACAGGGGGCGTGAGCGTGCGCAGCATGACCGGTTTCGGGGCGGCGGTTGCCGAGTCCGGGGCGGCGTGCCTCCAGGTCCACGTCCGGTCTGTGAACCATCGGTTCCTCGAGGTCAAGGCGCGGCTGCCACGTGAGCTGAGCGCGCTAGAGCCCGAGCTGCCCGGCAGGTTGCGCGCGATGGTCGAGCGCGGCCACGTCGAGGTCGTCGTTACCGGGGACGTCGGGGCCGGCCTGCGCTTCGACCGCGTCGCAGCGGAGCGACTCCTCGCGGAGGCGCGTCGTTTGGGAGAGGCCCTCGGCCTTCGCGACGACTTGTCACTATCCGGGCTCCTCGCGCTCCCTGGCGTGCTGGCACTTGTCGACGAGGGCGGACACGCCCCCTTGTGCGCGGCAGTGCTCGACGCCGTCGACCGCGCAGCGCGGGCCCTCGTGGCCATGCGAACCGAAGAGGGCGCGCGGCTGGCGGAAGACCTGGAGCGGCGGGTTCAGCAGCTCTCAGGATGCGCCACGGCGATCGCGGCGCGCGTGCCCGCCTGGGCGGCCGAGCGCCGTCTGGCGCTCCGCCAGCGGGTCGAGGGGCTGCGCGGCTCGTTACGGCTCGACCCGACGATGCTTGAGCACGAGCTCGTGGCGGCGGCCGAGCGCGGCGACATCAGCGAGGAGCTGGTGCGGATCGGCGCCCACCTCGCCGCGGTGCGATCGGAGCTGCAAAAACCCGACGGCCGCGGTAAGAAGCTCGAGTTCCTGACTCAGGAGCTCCTCCGCGAGTTCAACACCATCGGCTCGAAGTCCCAGGACACCCAGATCACGCACTCGGTCGTCGAGGCCAAGTGCGAGATTGAGCGCATACGCGAACAGGTCAGCAACCTCGAATGAAGCTCCGAACCCGTCCCACGCTCCTCATCGTGTCGTCGCCGTCGGGCGCCGGCAAGACCACTCTCTGCCGCAGACTCGTGGCGCTTCAGCCGCAGTTCGCGCTGTCGGTGTCGCACACGACGCGTCCGCCCCGCCCCAGCGAGCTCGAGGGCCGCGAGTACTACTTCGTGGGGGACCGGACGTTCGAGAGCATGGTCGAGACCCACCAGTTCCTCGAGTGGGCCAACGTGCACCAGCACCGCTACGGCACCAGCCGCGACGAGGTGGTGCGCATCTTCGCCTCCAACAAGAGCCCGCTGTTCGACGTGGACTACCAGGGCACGCGCTCGATCCTCCACCACTACGACAAGGCCATCAGCGTCTTCATCCTCCCGCCCAGCATCGGCGAGCTGGCGCGGCGCCTCCGGGCGCGACGCACGGAGAGCGAAGAGGCCTTCCGCACCCGGGTGGGCAACGCCGCGCGCGAGCTGGAGAACTACGGGCTCTACCAGCACCTCATCGTCAACGACGACCTCGACCGCGCCTACGCGGACCTCGAGGCCATCGCCCTCGGCAAGGAGTCCGTGCGCCCCGAGCCCACCCTCCTGGACGTGGAGCGGCTCATCGGCGAGGCGAAGAGCCTCGCGGGGGCCTGAGCGTGAGCGCGCCAGGCGCCGCTCGCATTCGCACACGCATCGCGCCCAGCCCCACGGGGGACCCGCACGTCGGCACCGCGTACGTTGCGCTGTTCAACTGTCTGTACGCGAAGAAGCACGGCGGGGACTTCATCCTCCGGATCGAAGACACCGACCAGGTGCGGTCCACGCGCGAGAGCGAGGCCGCGATCTTGCGCTCGCTCACGTGGATGGGGCTCCCCTGGGACGAGGGTCCGGATATCGGTGGCCCGTGCGGACCCTACCGGCAGTCCGAGCGAACGGAGATCTACCGCGAACACGCCGAGCGCCTGCTGGCGAACGGCACGGCCTATCGGTGCTTCTGCACCGGAGAGCGCCTCGACGCGCTGCGGGCCCAGCAGCTGGCCGAGAAGACCTCGGTCCAGTACGACGGCGCTTGCCGCGCTCTCAGCACCGAGGCGGTCCGTGAGCGCCTCTCGAGCGGTCACACCTTCGTGGTGCGTCTCGACTTCCCCAGAGACGGCGTCACGGTGGTCAACGACCAGCTACGCGGGAATATCTCCTTCGAGAACAAGCAGATCGACCATCAGGTCCTGATGAAGTCGGACGGCTTCCCCACGTACCACCTCGCGAACGTGGTGGACGACCACCTCATGGCCATCACGGACGTGATCCGGGCCGAGGAGTGGATCTCCTCAACACCGAAGCACGTGCGCCTGTACGAGGCCTTCGGGTGGGAGGCGCCGCGCTTTCACCACCTCCCGCTCCTGCGGAACGCAGATCGCTCCAAGATCTCGAAGCGCAAGAACCCGGTCAGCCTCGACTACTACGAGCGGATCGGGGTGCTCCCGGAGGCGATGCGTAACTTCCTGGGTCTCATGGGGTATTCGCTCCCGGACGGACGAGAGGTCTTCGGACTGCCGGACCTCCTCGAGTCGTTCGACCTCACGCGACTCAACCTCGCGGGTCCGGTCTTCGATCGCGCCAAGCTCGAGTGGCTGAACGGGGAATACATCCGGAAGCTCGGACCCGAGGGTCTGGCCGACCGAGTGCGCGCCTACTTCTCCCCCGAGCGCCTCCTGGAGGTGGCCCCGGTGCTGGTGGAGCGTCTGGCTCGCCTCGACGAGTTCGCGCCCATGGCCAGCTATCTCCTCGGCGGCGGACACCTCGCCTACACGCACGAGCTCCTGCTCTGTCAGAAGTCGCGCAAGGGCGTGGAGTGGGCCGAAGCCACCGAGATCACGGAGATCCTGCAGCGTGTGGCCGAGACGCTCGACACCGTCCGCCCATGGACCGCCGCGACCATCGAAGCGGCTGTCGGCCAGCTCTGCACGGAGACGGGCTGGAAGAAGGGCAGGGTGCTCAGCCCCGTGCGCGCCGCAGTCAGCGCCCGCGAGGCCACGCCGCCGCTCTTCGAGATCATGGCCATCATCGGTGGCTCGGTGTGTCGTGCGCGGCTCCGCGAGGCCGCAGAGTGGCTGCAGGCGCACCCTCGCACGAGCAGCTGAACCCCTTCGCCGGCGCCGGCCCTGACGGGGTCGCTGGGCGGATCGAAGTCCCACTTCCAGTCAGCAGGCGCGCACCCGTTAGGACGCCAGAGCGAGCTCGAGCGCCGCCTCGGGCGTGGTGACGCGGCCCTCGAGCTGCGCGTCTTCTACGGCGTCCAGTCGTCGCTTGAAGTCAGGCCCGGGCCGGAGGCCGGCTCTGCGGAGGTCATTGCCGTCGACCAGCCGCGGAGGATTCAGGCGATCCCCCGGTGTGGCTGCCAGGAGCGCCGTGAGCTGCTCCACGGCCGCGACGTCGCGCCCCGAGGCCACCCGAACCGCGTGCTCCACTCGGGCCGCCTCCGGGAAGTAGAGCGCTCGGACCGTGCGCAGCGCTGCGGCCCCCGGCGCCCTCGCCGCAGCTTCGTCGAGCGCAGCGCGAAGGTCCGCGACGCCGACGAGGTGGTCACGCTCGGCTCGGGAGAGCTTGAGGCGCTCGGCAACCCCGGCCGCGGCCGAGCGCGGGAGCAGCGTGGCCAGCACCACGGGCAGGGGCGACGGCCCGAGCGCGCGGAGGGCCGCCTGGGTCACCTCCAGGGTGGACGCGTCGACCTCAGGCAGGAGGCACTCGAGCAGCCCGGTGGCGTCGAGCAGTCCCACGACCGTGGCGGGCTCGGCCTCGGTGCTCGCTCGGCGGAGCTCGTGGGCGACGCGCTCGGCCGCGACTTTGCGGATCTGTGGCGCAGACGCACGACACGCCTGCAGGGTGCTCTCGTCGAGACGGAACCGCAGGCACGCCGAGAACCGCACGGCGCGCAGCATGCGCAGGTGATCCTCCTCGAACCGCTCGGCCGCCGCACCGATTGCGCGAACGACACCCGCGGCGAGGTCGGCGCGTCCACCCACGAAGTCGACTACCTCGCCGGTCTCGGGGTGCTCGAGGAGGCCGTTGATCGTGAAGTCGCGCCGGAGCACGTCCGCCTCGGCGTTGACGAACTCGATGCGACTCGGCCGACGGCCGTCGGTGTAGTCGGCCTCCGCCCGGAACGTGGCCACCTCGTATTGCGCCTCGTGCTCGATCACCACGATTACGCCGAACTGTGCACCGACGGCCAAGGTGCGCGGGAACAGTCTTAGTACCTGGTCCGGCCTTGCGTCAGTGGCGAGATCGATGTCCTTCAGCGGTCGTCCGAGGAGACGGTCCCGCACGCAGCCGCCCACGAACCAGGCTTCGTGGCCGTGTTGCTTGAGGACGCGGGCGATTCGGCGGGCGCCCCGGAGGAGCGCGTGAGGCGACGGGCTGTCGGGCTGGCTCATGGCGGCGACCCTAACCCGGCGCCGCTCTTGGGTCACGTGCGCCTTGACTCGCCCCGGGGCGCGTGGAAACTTCGCCCGTTCCGTCCGCCCCCTCGGAGAGTCCCCATGTTGCACGCCCGTCTTCGCGCCACCCTCGGCCTCAGCGCGAGCCTCCTCCTGCTCGGTCTTGGCGCTTGCAGCACCGACGCGGGCGAGAGCACGGAGCCCCCCATCGGCGCAGATGACGTCGTTGTCCCGGACGTGGAGGAAGAGATCCCGGACCCGATTACGGTCCGCGTCGTAGCCTCGGTGAAGGAGGGGAACGCGCCGCTCGCTGTGAATCTGGAGTGTGAGGTCACCGGCGAGGATCCGAGCAAGCTGCAGTACGAATGGGACATCGCGGGGACGCCATCCAAAGTGCCGGCCCTCGACTGGACGTTCACGAGCATCGGGGACAAGAACGTGTGTTGCAGCGCGTGGCGTCCGGAGCGTCCGGACGACCAGGCCAAGCACTGCGAGATCATCCGGGTGCGCAACACGCCGGCGCTCGCGGTCGGCGAGCCAGCGATCTCCGGGCCCACCTCCGTCGGACCGAAGGACTGCCTCAAGGTCTCTACGGCAGTGATCAATAAAGGCGGGCGGGTCTTCGAGCCAATGGAGGTCGCCTGTGCGCTCAGCACGAAGGAGACCTGGGATCCCGCAGATGGCGCTGGGCAGATCGCGATCTGGAGCAGCACCATCGACTCCCTGAAGGACGGCAAAGCCGTACCGCAGCGTGTCGAGTTTCCGGACGAGTCGATGTGCGTGCCCGAGGGCACGGCAGACGGCAGCTACTATCTCCTCTGCAAGGTGGACGCGACCGATCTGCTCATCGAGGACGACGAGACCGATAATGTCCGGTTCGCGGCTTCACTCGTGACCGTTAGCGGCAAGCTCGGACTGAAGCCGGATCTCTCGGTGGGCTCGCTGGCCCTGCAAGCGGGTCAGACCTTCCCCAAGAACTGGGGCCAGAACGTCGGGTACGTAGTGCAGATCGGCAACAGCGGCGACGGGGCCGCAGAGTCGGCTTTTGCCTATCGGGTAGAGGTTTGCCCGGAGGGGACGGCCCCCGGAAGCGAGAAGTGCCAGCTCGTCATCGCTCCCGAGCAGTCGAATATCGTAAGCCTCGAAGCCGGCAAGACGATCACCATTCAGCGCAGCTGGACCATCCCCACCGATCTTCCGGACGGGCGGTACTGCTTCGATGCGGCGGTGGACGTCAACGACACGCAGCTGGAGTCGAATGAGTCCAACAACACCCTGGCTGATCCAACGGCATGCTTCGAGGTGAAGTACTCGGTGGTCGGTGGTGTGGACTTGAACCTCGTCGCAGTGACCTGCTCGCCATCGGAGGCCGCTTGGAACGGTACGCTCCTCGCGAACCTCACCGTGCGGAACGACGGCACGATGGACACCGGCGAGTGGGACCTCGAGATCGAGCTCACGGACAAGCCTGCCCCCAACGGCCTGTGGAAGCTCTGCGGCACCAAGTCCGATTGCAAGAAGCGCGGCAGTCTGGCTCCGGGCCAGGAGACTCTCATCCAGATCGTGGTGACCGTCTCGGGTGAGATCCCGCTCAAGGACTACACGTGTTGGGGGCGCCTCGACTCCGGCGACGCACTCGACGAGCTGAACGAGAGCAACAACAACCTGAAGGCCCCGTCGCCCGTCACCGTGGTCTCGAAGTCGCTCACGGACGTCTACATGAAGGACGTCTCCTTCACGCCGTCGTCGGTGAAGGCGGGGCAGACGATCGACGTGACCTACACGATGGGCAACCAAAACAAGTCCACCGCCGCGGGGGTCGCCGCGTGTGTGGTGCTCAGCACGGACGACAAGTTCACTGTGTCGGACGTCAACGCGAAGAAAGACATCGTGATCGACGAGGTGATCGTCAACGAGGTGCCGCCCGACTCAAAGCAGGCCCCGGTGCCGGTCACGCGCACTGTGACGCTGCCGTTGGCGCTGGACCACAACGTCACGACCTGGAAGGTCGGCGCGCTTGCAGACTGCAAGGGCCTGCTGACGGACGACACGGTCAAGACGAACAATGGCCTTGTCGCCACCCCGTCGGACCTCACCGTCAGCGACGCTCAGGGTGGCTGCTTCGAGGACACCTTCGAGCCCAACGGCGCCGGGGTACCAGCCACCATCGCATCTGGGCCCACGGCGAGTCTCGGCCTCTGCGATGGTGCCGACAGCTACTCGATCACGGTGGGCAAAGCGGAGACCCTGACGGTGGGCATCGACGTGCAGCCCATCCAGTGGATCGCCTCACTTAACCCGCCGGTCCCGGACCTCGAGATGCGCCTCTTCGACCCCGCGGGGGTCCTGGTCGACTCCGCGAAGCTGGGCCAAGGCACCGCGTCGGTCATCGCGTACGTGGTGCCTGAAGACGGCGTCTATCGGGTCGAGGTGGTCGCTCAGAAGACGGCCAACCGCGCCCACTACGCGCTCGACATCCAGGCGGCGCCGCCGGTTGACGGGATCGATCTGGTCGCCACAGAGGTGGTCACCTCGCCCGCCACCACCTTCCCGGGTGGTGCGCTGCACCTCGATTGGAAGCTGGTGAGCGCCGGGGACACGGCAGCGGGCCCGTTCAGCGTGGGGCTCTACTTCTCCACCGACACCACGTTCGAAGCGGAGACCGACCGCCGGGTGGGCACACTGACCTTCACCGGTGCTCCGGCGGCCAACAGCGAGAAGCGGCACGACATCCTCGTGCTACCCACGGATCTCGCGGGTGGGTCGTACTCGGTCTTCGTACGGGTCGACGACGGGGCCTCCGTGACCGAGGTGGTCGAGACGAACAACGTGGCCCAGGGTGCCGACAGCATCGTGGACGCAGCGAACCCGTGCGTGGACGATCCGATCTTCGAGCCGAACAACTCCCTCGACGTCGCCACGGCGCTGCCCGCGGAGACGGCCAAGTACGCAGATCTCGGGGTCTGCCCCGACCTCGACGACTGGTACCGGCTGGACCTGACGCAGGGACAGACGGTGACCGCGAAGGTCACGTACACCTATTCCAGCAAGGCCGGGAACCTCTACGTCCAGCTGGTGGATCGCAACGGCGTGGCGCTGGTGGAGGGGACGGCGACCACGAACCCCTCGGCGGTGCTGCCGTACATCTGGGAGACCGGCGCGTACTACGTTCGTGTCTACAACCCGAAGAAGACCGCTTCGTCGCTGCCATACAAGTACGGCCTCGACCTCACCATCGGCGCGGGCGCCGCGGCGGACGCCTGTGCCGGCGACGTGTACGAGGCCAACAACGACGCGGCTTCCGCGGCGCAGACCGGATGCGGGCTCCGGAAAGCCACGCTCTGCCTCAAGGACAAGGACTGGTACACCTTCAAGCTCCCGCCCTCCACGTCCGTGGGGGTGACCCTCACGAACGAGGGCAGCGACTTCAAGATGACGCTGTTCACCGACCCGAAGGGCAACAGCGTCGGCAAGACCACCGGCAACGGCGCCATCCCGATCACGGCCCCCGCGGACAAGTGGGAGACGTATTACCTCCTCGTCGAGAGCAAGGTCACCACCTCCTCGGCGACGGACTCGTTCGACTACGAGCTCTTCTTCGACGGCCTCACGGGCGTCGACCTCGAGGTCGTGGGGCTCAAGACGTCCACGGGCAAGGCCTACCAGGGCGAGGACGAGCAGCTGAACTTCACGATCGCCAACCAGTGCCTCGACCCGGTCGTGGACGCCGAGTTCGCCATCTACCTGTCGAGCGACGCCGTGCTGGACCCGGCGGACACGCTGGTCGAGCTGCAGCCCACGGGCCCGATCGCTGCAGGGGGAGAGCTCGCGCTGACGCAGAAGTTCACGGTCCCGCCGGGCGTGGCCCCCGGCGTGTACTCGGTGCTCGTGTCGGCTGATCCGGCGGGCCTCATCGCCGAGTCCAACGAAGACAACAACACGAGCGCTGCGCCCTTCACGGTGCAGAAGGTCTGCGTGGACGACGCGTCCGAGCCGAACAACACCGGGGCGTTGGCGGCCATCATCGGCAAGGGAACCAGCAGCGGCCTGCAGGTCTGTCCATTCGACGCCGATTGGTATCGGGTCACCGTGGACTGGCCCTCGCGGCAGCTCGCGGTGGATTTGGACTTCAGCCTGGCGGCGGGCGGCGACCTCGATCTGCGCCTCTACGACGCCCCGGGCGCCACGGTGCCGGTGGCCAAGGCCTACACCTCTAGCGAGGGCGAGCGGCTCCTCTACAAGGTGCCGGTGAACGGGAACTACTGGCTCCGCGTGAACGGGCTCTCCGGCGCCACCAACGCCTATTCGCTCACCGTGAGCGCACCGGCGTGCGGGGACGGCGTCTGCGCTGCCGGCGTGGAGGACTGCGCTACCTGTCCGGACGACTGCGGCAGCACCTATTGCGACGATGGGAAGGTCTGCACGGCGGATGTCTGCACGCCGGACGGCGGCGCTCCCGAGGGCTACGTGTGCTCGAACCCGTTCAGCGCCGGCCCGTGTGACGACGGGATCGCCTGCAATGGGGCGGACTCGTGCGGCGGGGGGGTGTGCGTCAGCGGAACTGGAAACTGCGATCCCTGCGCCGACGTGGAGCTGCCCACGACGGGCGTGGTCATCTCGCTCATCCCCACGGCGTCCGTCGCGGGCATCGATGTAGACGGCGACAGCGGGACGTGCGCGCCCGCCCCCTGCACGGATGGACTCGACAACGCGCTCGGCGCGTACGTCGCGGCCTTCACGGAGCTGGTCCAGGCTCACACCGACGCCACGCTGCGCCTCGTGATCCATCACGACGGCTCGGAGCTCACGCTCTACCGGGCGAAGCAGAAGGCCGGGGGCCTGACCATGCATCCCGACTCCCTCGGACCTTCGTGTGCCCCGCGGGCGGTCTTCGAGGCGGGGGCACCCGTCGGTGAAAAGGTCACGGCCGTGGCCACCGGCGCCTTGGCGCTGTCGCTGCGTGTGGGGATCGCGGACGTCGCGGTGGGCTGGCGACTCGCGTCCGTGACCTATGACACTGAAACAGGCACCGCGGTGATCGCCGGGTCGGTCACGCTGAGCGACCTCACGGCTGTGTTGGACGAAGTGGCCTTCGCCTCGGGCGCTGACTACCCCGCCGCATTCGACTCGTTGGTGCTGCCTGACCTCGACATCGATGGCGACAACACGCCAGAGAGCGTGAGCGTGGTGCTCAACTTCAATTTGGAGATCTGAGACAGACGCGCGGCCGCGAGAGGGCGGTCGGCGCGCGCGCCGCTAGCGCTTACGGCTCGGCGGTTTCTTCGGTGCCAGGAGCGGCGCGAGATATCGACCGGTGTGGCTCTCGGGGACGCGGGCCACGTCCTCCGGCGTGCCCGCCGCGACCACGCGTCCCCCGGCGTCGCCGCCCTCCGGGCCGAGATCGATCAGCCAGTCCGCGCACTTCACCACGTCGAGATTGTGTTCGATCACGAGGACCGTGTTGCCCTGGTCGACCAGGCGCTGGAGCACCTCGATGAGGCGCCGCACGTCCTCGAAGTGGAGGCCGGTGGTGGGCTCGTCG
>SXGT01682774.1_pt1 | contig 33521 bp, 17 predicted proteins | sample 3176221 | NCBI WGS metagenome assembly SXGT01 (sample SAMN11356862, study PRJNA531348) | freshwater metagenome | isolation source: freshwater sample F1-120 | place: China: Fuxian Lake, Yuxi | collected 2017-12-25 | reverse complement strand
GATGATCAACCACTACACGGCGAACAAGAAAGTGCGCAACGACGACGCGTACTCGCCGGGCGGGCGGATAGGTCTGCGGCCCGATCGCGCGACCCTTGCGTATTGCCAACGTGCGCGCGAGGCCTACAAGGGAGTGCCGGTGATCGCGGGCGGCGTCGAGGCGTCACTCCGCCGACTGGCGCATTATGACTACTGGTCGGACAAAGTGCGCCGCTCAATCCTGCTCGATTCGAAAGCGGATCTCGTCGTTTTCGGGATGGGCGAAGACATCATCCTTGAGATAGCGCGGCGTCTTGAGGCGGGCGAATCGGTGAAAGACTTGCGCGACATGCGCGGCGTTGCATACGCAATGGGTGCCTCCGAGACACCGCCGGTCGATGCGATCACGCTCCCCAGCTACGAAGAAGTTGTGGCCGACAAGCCGACTTTCGCCGAAGCCACGCGGATCATTCACAACGAGACGAACCCATACAACGCGCGACGACTGGTTCAGTTTCACGACAGGCAAGCCATTGTCTGCAATCCGCCTCGCTTTCCGATCAGCCAAGCCGCCATGGATCGTATCTATGGCTTGCCGTACACGCGGCAACCGCACCCGAGCTACAAGGAGCCCATCCCCGCGAGTGACATGATCAAGGATTCGGTCACGATCATGCGCGGTTGCTTCGGCGGATGCACCTTCTGTTCGATCACGGCCCATCAGGGCCGGATCATTCAGTCACGCAGTCACGATTCGATCATTGGCGAGATCAAACAGATGGCGGACGACCCGAGCTTCAAAGGGATCGTCAGCGACATCGGCGGACCGACGGCAAACATGTACCAAATGAAATGCACCAAGCCAGAGGTCGAAGCGATCTGCCGCCGCCAATCCTGCGTCCATCCGAAGATATGCAAGCTGCTCGGGACGGACCACGGGCCGCTCGTCAAGCTAATGAAGGACGCACGGAACGTGGACGGCGTCAAGAAAGTGATGGTCGCCAGCGGCATCCGGATGGATCTTGCGCGCCGTTCGCCGGAGTACATGCATGAGCTGACCCAGCATCATGTCGGCGGGTTACTGAAGGTCGCCCCCGAACACACCGATCCAAACGTCCTGAATCTGATGCGCAAACCCTCCAACGACGACTTCGAAAAGTTCACCGAAGTGTTCAACGAGGAATCAAAGAAAGCAGGTAAAAAGCAATATATCGTGCCCTACTTCATCGCCAGCCATCCCGGCAGCGACCTCGACGCGATGATCCACCTGGCGGTGATGCTCAAACGCACGGGCTATCGCCCCGACCAGGTGCAAGATTTCATACCGGCGCCATTGGATGTCGCCACGGCGATGTACTACACCGGCATCGATCCCTTCACCAAGAAACCCGTTCATATCGCAAGACACCTGCGCGATCGCAAACTCCAACGCGCCCTGATGCAGTTTTTCAAACCGGAAAACTACTTCGAGGTCCGCAAGGCCCTCGTCGAGGCCAAGCGCACAGATCTGATCGGAAAAGGTTGTGACTGCCTGATCCCGGCTAACCCGCCACGCGAAGCGCTCGAACGTCGGCGCGACGACGCCAATAAGCGCTTCCGCGGCGAGTACGTCCACACCATCCCGGGCGGCCAGAAAAAGAAACAGAACCGAAAACAATCCCGGCACCAGCCGGGTCCCGGTTATCGCCCGGATACCAAGAAGGCAACTTAGAGGCAAATCCGCATTCTTTTGAATCCCGCACTACATTCTCAGGATATTTTACAGCAGTAATTCCGGGGCGGTGATTCGCATGTCATCTTCGATTGGGCGAATCGGGGCGATGCCGCGCCGGCCGAGTCCGTCGTGGTACGCGCGGACCGCTTCCTGGGCTGCAATTTCGCCACCCGCGATCCGCCAAAGCAGTTCAATCATCAGAAGTTAGCCTTCGGCGTTATTGATTTTTCGTCCAAACAACGCGACTCGGGCCCCGTGCCGTTTTGCCTTAGCCGGCAGCGTGAACGTGTCCATCGTCGTGCCAGATACGCCGCTCAGAATCCCCGGTACCAGCGACGAGTGACTTCCATCGGGATTCGTACCCGTGGCTGCAATACCAAAAGCCATGTCTGCGTCTTTAGTGTCCGCAAAATGAAGTCGTTCGACGCGGAGTTACGCGAAATGCCATCCAAACGGCGATCAAGTGACTTGTGCATGGACTAAATCCCGTGAGCTAAATAGAAAAGACCAACATCGCAGGCGGCTTTCCGACGATGGTAACGGAGAAGCATACCATCCAGGTTTGGTTCTAACGAGTAGGCCCACCAAGACTATTGCTGTCTTGGTGGGCCTACCGCCAACCCCTGCTATGACATCAAACGATGCTTACTGTGTAATCGCGACTAGTTGCGGCCGTTGAGTGCTCGCGCCCCACTCCTTCGCGCGCCACCCTTGGCCGGCCTGTTGTTCCACGTAATGCCGGTTTCGGTCCACGTATCGGTCGAGATACGGCGATCTGCTCCCTAAATCGCAGCCAGAATGACGAAAAATCTAGCGTCCGCCTCTGAACATTGCACTGACGCTCGTTTCCGGATGCTCAACAAGCTGCACGCGCACGTCTTTGTCGGTTTTCGCGCGATCAATGATCAATACGCATTCCGTATCGCCTGCGTCTACATTGAGGACATTGATATCAGAGAGCGCGACCTCTTTCCCTCCAACCCATAGACGCATCCCTGCCTGCGGCGTGATGGCAATTGCCGCTCGACCCTTGACGGTCGCGCCTAATGTGAACTTCAAGAAACTGTAGGTGTTTCGCCAATAGTGATGCCGCAGCTTGGGAATCACACTCAGGGGGATGGAGCCGTCCACGTTGCTGTATGCCTGCACCCACGCAAGCGATTCGTGCGGGTGAACGGCGGCTTCAGGTTGATTTTCGTAAAGATAATCTTCGGCCGCATCTGTACCAGACAACACACGCCATGTTCGGGCGTAGCGATTTGTGCCCACGGAGAATTCGGGCGTGCGGCCCAACTCCGACAAGAAGCGGATCAAATCCAAAAACTCGCCTTCGAGAAGCGAATCCGCGAGGCCTGTCGGCATTAACGAACCACCGTCGTCACGAGTAGCGATGGTATTGACGGGAATTCTGATTTCTCCCCCCGTCGCGTCGCGCAAGACGAGTTCCGAATCGGACTCGGAGATTTTGATTCCGCTATATAACTCCCCGCTCTTCGTCTCAATCACCAGCGAATGATAGCCTTCCTTAATCGCCTTGCCCGGAAAGTAATTGGATTCGATCAGATAATCCATCTGTGCGCTGCCGCCGATGCTGGTCAAATCCGGACCAACCACGCCTCCGCTACCGGCAATGGCGTGACACTGTGCGCATTCGAGTCTTCTAAAGAGTTCCTGGCCTCTGGCAGCATCGCCATGCTCTTGTACCGCAGCCACCATCCGGGCCATCTGTTCCGGGGTCAGCTCTGCCGGTCCATCGTCCAGACCTCCCGCGCGGCTTAACGCGGTCGAGAGTTCGGCACGTTCACGACCCGAGGACGCTACGGTTCGGAGGCCCATTTTTGCGATCTCAGGCGGAATTGCCCGGTTCTCCAATGCCTTCACAAATGCCGCTGTGTAGTCATCGGTTTTGAGAAATTCCCGAAAGAGCGGAGCGGAATCCCGATCGCCAAAATTGGAGAGCACATCGATGGCGTACCCTGCGGCGATATCGGGCACCAGCGGCAGCAAGGCGAGTGTCGCACTAAGCCGTACTTCGATTGTTTCGTCCGAAGTTGCCAAGCGCGATAGCGTTTCGCGCGCCGCGTCGCCACCCATGGCGCTCAATGCGTTCATAGCTATCACACGAAGTCCGATGTCCGCGCTTTGTTCCTCTGCAATCTTCTTTAGGACATCTGTGTATTGATTCAGCTTCCACTGGCCTGCTGCAAAAATCGCCGCGCTCTTCAAGTCATTTTGGCCGTGTTCGATAAAATTGCCTAGAGGACGCAGATCTCCTTCGGGGATCAAACCGCGACGCTTCGTTCCACTAGCCAGAATCCTCAATTGTGTGGCCCGTTGGGCATCGTCAAGGCTGCGCGTTGTTAGTACATATTCCGCCAGGGCGCCCAACTCTTTGGCGCTTGCATGGGACGCCAATACGTCGATCGCTTCTTGTTGCTGTCCCAGCGTGAACTTTCCACTCGTATACGCTTTTAGCAGAAAGGGTGCGGCATCCGGGGAATCGATCGCCTTCAATGCATATAGCAGTTTCTCCGCGTCTTGAGAAAACGAGAGGCGTTCCGTTTCCGGAAGCCAATGGTTCTTCGTTTCGCGCATCGTGGTCCACAGCGCATATTCGAGAAAACGATCTCGATCTGTCGGCATTGCCTTCATCGCATAGTCTGCAGCCTCGGGCCGAGTGGACCGCGCCAAAGCCCGAATGGCTTCCAGGCGAACACGAGGGTGCTCGTCCTGCACCAGCTTTGCCAGCACTTTCAAATATGCATCTTCGTCATCCAAGCGACTCTTCCACTGGGAAAGCACTCGAACAGCCGCGGCCCGCACGTGATAATCCGAAGACGCCAGGAGGCTGTTGAGGAGCGATCCGTTGACTACGTCAATGGTCTGCAATGCCCAGAGAATCTCAAGGCGTGCATTTTCGAAATCGGCGTCCTTGGGATCGATCGCGAGTAGCGCATTTTTCAATGCCTCCGCGACCTCGGCGCGATCGCGTGTTCGCAATTCACGCTTCGCGTGTATCCGATTCCATTGCTCAGGCTGGCGGAGCAAAGCAATCAGATCGGGAATGGGTGCTCCCACAATTTGCGGGACACTCACCAATGGACGGCCCTTGGAAGTAACTCGCCAAATTCGTCCGTGTTCATGGTCTCGTCGCGGATCGCGAAAGTCCACTTCGCCGTGCTGAATAATCGGGTTGTACCAATCGGCAATATAGAGCGCGCCGTCGGGACCCATCTTCACGTCGACGGGCCGGAATGCGACATGGCTGGAGGTAAGTATCTCAGGTTGCTCTACCGAGCTATAGCCACTCTGGTTCTCGGCCACTTCAAACCGGACGACGCGATGTCCCCTGAAATCATTCGTAACCATGCTGCCGCGCCATTCCTCTGGAAAGTGGCGCCCACTGATGATTTCGAGGCCAGAGTGTTTCGGCGAGCCCGGATTCAGTCCGGTCAAAATGCGGGGCATCGATTTCGCTGTAGTGAATGCCGCGCCCGGGAATACGTAGTTGATGCCTTCCCCGCCGGCGCCATCGGTCTGAAAGGATTGTCCCCAGACGTCGAAGTGATGGCCCCAGGAATTCACAAGGCCACGCGTAAATACTTCCAGTTCCATCGTGTCTGTCCGGAACTGCCAGACACCGCCGGCATCCAGATGGCGCGGCCCATGCGGAGTCTCGATGTGCGAATGGATGTAAATAGATTGGTTGAAGTACAACAGTCCGTCGTATCCCCATCGGAATGAATGGATGATGTGATGCGTGTCTTCGGTCCCGAATCCGGACAGGACAACGCGCGAGTCGTCGGCCTTGAGGTCGCCATCCGTATCTCTCATGTGGAGAATCTCGGTGCTGTTAGCGACGTAGACTCCTCCGTCCCCCACTGCGATCCCGGTCGGTATGAAGAGATTGTCCGCAAAAATTGTAGATTTATCGGCGACCCCGTCCCGGTCGGTATCTTCCAATACGGTAATCGTGTCGCTGGCCGCTTGCCCCGGCTCGATGTGTGGATAGACCGCACTGCCGACAACCCACAGCCGGCCTTGGTCGTCCCAGCACATGTGAATGGGTTTTGCGATCATCGGATCCGACGCAAACAAATTGATCTCAAGTCCATCGGCAACGGTAAACGCGGCCATCTCCGTCGCGACATCAGGATCGGGAACCTTGAGAAGCGTATTTTGTGCGATCGCAGAAAATGGAATCGTCAGGACAACGGAAAGCGCGGCGAATCGCGCCATGCGAGGTAGCGAAGAGGAGGAAGTGCTCATTGGCGTGCCCCTTCCTTCGGCAACGCAGCTCTAAGGTCAGATATTTTCTTCTCTTGTTCCATCACGAGCGGATCGAACAGTGGAATCTCGGCTGCATTTTTTCCCTGTTCATACTGTCGAAATCCGGTGAGATAGGTTTCGTTTTGGGGGCGCCACTTGAGAAAAAACAGCCGGTTCTTTTCATTGATTACACGCTGTATCTGGGTGAGTTTTTCGTTGTCTGGCTGCGCGGCCGGGTAACCAAGTCCTTCGATGATCGCTGAGGCTACTCTCCAATATCCCGCTTCCGTAAAGTGCACTCCATTGTCTGTCCAATGTGATAGCGGGATCTCGTTCGGGAACGAAAGAGCCTTTGTCATGTCGATGAAGCGAAGGCCTCGTGTCGCCGCCAATTTGCCGATGGCGTCCACATACAGGCGAATGTCTTTATTGTGTTCCGTCGGATCCGGTAATGGTGCGCCCAGATCCTGCTGAAGCGTGGGCGATATCAACACAATTCGGGCGTTTAACGGCGCCACATCGTCGAGAAGTTTGGCATATCCGGCGATGAATCCATCAAGGCCCTGAGCGCCGTTGAACGATTCGTTTTGTCCGTAGCTCATGAGCAAGACTGTCGGCGCGGCGTCTTTGATCTGATTGACGAGCCGTTCGTAGCCCTTGGGTATGGGATCGAAACTCGCCCGCGCAATTCCAGACACCTCGTCTCCGCTCCAACCCAAGTTTCGAAACGTAATGGCATAGCCGCTGAATTGCGTCGTCATTAAGGTCTCTATGCAACCGTATCGCACGTCACGTTCGATAAAAGTCGAACCCACCAGTACAATTCTATCGCCGTCCTTGATGGGAAGTGGATCGGCGGCGTCTGCTCCACGCGTGAAGGTAACGCAAACGATCAGAGCGGAAAGCATATTGTGAGCGCGCAATCGAGCTAACATCGTGTCCATGATCCTCTTTTCGAAACGAGTGGATGTATCTAGCCTAGAAGATTAAATTTATGCCGGTCATCTCACCAATTCACCTTGAACCGTCACTGCTGGCCTAACGCCTGTCGTAACATCAATGTCGATTCGCTCACCGGTGAAGCGGCATACGAGTGTCTCCGTGTGTGGGCTCTCGATATACCGCACGGTCAGTTCCAGGGCGCCGTCGTCGAGCCAGCGATATGCGCACGCGACCTTGAAGGGCGGAAGCCCGTTCAGGCTGTTTTTCGCGCGCGCCACAAGGTACGGCCCTTTGCGCGTGGTCTCCGAATACGACCAAGTTCCCACGCTCATCGGAAGTTCGTACGCACCCGCGCTATCCTGGACGCGCACGTAACAATCGCCAGCATCAAAAAAGAATCCGATCTTCTTTATATCCCGCTCGTTGGCTGCGAAAGTGAAACTCTTCCCTTCAATCGCTTTCTCGCGCTCTGCATTCGCCTTGCCCGCCGGTATAGACAGCGAGAGCTTAGCGAGTTGACTGCGTAACGCGGCGACACCGGCGGGATTCGCTGGTAATGCGTCCTCGTGCATCGCGGGCAACAAATGGTCCCACACCAGGTCGAGTATGCCCTGCATGTTGCTGGTCTGCGAGGTAATGGCAAGCACGGCGTCTTGATCGGGCATCACCACGATGTACTGGCCAAACGCCCCGTCAGCGCGAAACGCGTTGTGGCGGCATCGCCACATTTGGTAACAGTATCCTTGGAGCCAATCGCTCTTCGCGCGCTGCTCCGCCGGCTGATCGGGCTCCTGCAGAATCTTGGATGACGAGGCCTCGGCGACCCAGCCTTCCGGCAACAGGCGGCGTCCGTTCCACACGCCGTCCTGGAGATACAATTGCCCGAACTTTGCCATGTCCTCCGTGTGCAACCGAAGCCCCCAGCCGCCTGTGTTGTGCCCTTCAGGAGAGACCTCCCAATCGATGCCCGAAATGCCCAGCGGCTCGAACAGTCTCGGTCTCAGATAGTCGATCGCCTTTTCTCCCGTCACCTTGGTCACGATGGCGGAGAGCATATGAGAGGCCATGGAGTTGTAGAGAAACGTCGAACCTGGCTCCTTGACGATGGGTGTCGCGAGAAATGCTTTGACCCATGCATCACTTCCGCCCGGTATGACCTGCGAGGGATCCGGGTCATGGCCTACCGTCATCGAGAGAAGATGCTTCACCGTCAAATCGGACAAGTACGGCGGCATCGGATTGGGGACAAGGTCCGGAAAAAACGAAATGACTTTGTCTTCCACGCGCAGACGATTCTCTCCGACCGCGAAGCCGATGGCGGCCGCCGAAAAGCTCTTGCTGGTCGAATACATGCTGTGCGTTAGTTCCGGTGCGTAAGGTTTCCACCATCCCTCGGCGACTACCTTTCCGTGGCGCACAAGTATCATGCTGTGAAGCTCGTGGTTGGTCCCGTTGAAGGCGCCGAGAAATGTGGAGAGAGCTTCGGATGAAACTCCCTCGGCTTCGGGCGCCGCGCGTGGCAAAGTCGTTGCCGGCGCTACGGACGATTGCTGGGCGATGCTGCGGGCGGCCAGGAACGAGGACACCACGAGGACGGATGCTGCGAACAAGCGTTTCTTTGCGAGATTATCGATCATCGTCTCAATCCTTTGTCGTTCTTCGAAGATATCCGGTGATTGTAGCTGACCCTGTAAGATGAAAGAAGCCGACCGACAAACTATACGGCCGCGGCGGCAATCGCTGAACCCACCGCGCAGAATGCTTACGCGCCGACAAAAACCGCTATAATCGGACACCCAATTCAAGGTACAGAAATTGCCCAAGCACATTCCTTACTGCGGCATCATTTTTCTGATCCCTCTGTGTCTCGTCGGTGGTGCGGTGGCTGACGACTCACCCCGTCGCGAATCGATCGAGTGGAGCGATATATGGGTGCCTCACGCCGATGAGGACGGTCTCCCCCGCGTTCTGCTCGCGGGCGACTCCATCACCCGGGGTTACTACAACGGCGTCGAAGAGGCCCTGAACGGCCGGGCCTATTGCGCGCGCTACTCGACCTCAAAATTCATCGGTCACGCGGACTTTCTCGTCGAGCTGACGAACCTGCTCAACACCTATCGCTTCGATGTCATCCACATCAACAACGGCCTGCACGGATGGGACTACACGGAAGAAGAATACGCCGCGAGTTTCCCGCGTCTGCTGGAGATACTCGCGACACACGCCCAAGGCGCACGCGTGATCTGGGCGAACACCACGCCGGTCCGGACTGCAAAGAATCCATCGAACTTTGATCCGAAGACGGAACGCGTCAAAGCGCGCAATCGCATCGCCGCCGAAATTATGCAAACGCAGCACATTCCAGTGAACGATCTATTTTCGTTGGCTGAGCAACACCCCGAGTTCTATTCGCAGGACGGCGTTCATTTCAACGATGCTGGCCGCGCGGCACAAGCGAAGCAGGTGGCCGATGTTATTTCCAAAATACTGCCGACACCGCCGGGAAAATCGGCTACGAGCGCAGACAAGAAAAACTAATTATGACGAGGTACACGGTATGATTTTTCGTTCGTCGACAGCCGTCTTTCGCATAGTACGGTACGCGCTCTGCCTCCTCGCGTTGACATCTGCCGCGGTCTGCGCGGCCGACGACCATTCCGTCGTGTATGAAGGCGACATCGGTATCGGCGCCGGCAAAAACATTGTCTACATCGCTTCCGATCACGAGTATCGCGGCGAGGAGTCGCTGCCGGCGCTTGCGCGCATCATGGCCAAGCGCTACGGGTTCAAGTGCACGGTCCTCTTCGGCCTGAACCCCAAAGACGGCACCATTCAGCCCGGAAGCAGCAATATCCGCGGACTGGATGTGCTCAAGCATGCCGATCTTCTTGTTATCTTCATGCGATTCATCAATCTGCCCGACGACGAGATGCAGCACTTTGCCGACTATGTCGATCGCGGCGGGCCGATCATCGGTCTGCGAACCTCGACGCATGCGTTTCAGATTCCCAAGGATCGGAAATTTCACCGTTACGACTTTCGGTATCCGGGTGATGACTTCACGATGGGATTCGGGCGCCAGGTGCTAGGCGAGACGTGGGTAACGCACTATGGCGAGAACCACCGTCAAAGTTCCATCCTCGCCATCGAACCGGAGAACGAGAGGCACCCTATTCTACGCGGCGTGAAGGATATGCACGTCCAGGCGGGAGGCTACACCGCCTATCCGCTCGCTCCGAGCACCACACTGCTGCGCGGCATTGTTCTCAACGGCATGACGAAGGATTCGCCCGTGGACACGTCCAAGGAACTCATGCCCGTCGCCTGGGTTCGAGAATACACCAGCGCATCTTCCAGGAAAGCGCGCATCTTCACGACAACGCAGGGCGCCTCGGAAGACATTCTGAACGAGGGGTTCCGCCGGGTGCTCGTCAACGCGCACCTCTGGTGCCTGGGTCTGGACGATCAGATCCGCGAAGACAATGCTGTGGATTTCGTGGGGCCTTACCATCCTTCGGGCTTCGCGTTCTCCAAATACCGGCGCGGGATAAAGCCCGCAGACCTTGCAGGCTGGGAATCGCCGATAATGAATCCCGATGCGCCGATCGACGATGCCCGCGCAACGACGAAGTAAGAACATGCAGATCCAAAAACGTCACGGCGCATAAGCGCCGGAAGCTGCCGACCCATGCACGACCAGACTCTCAGCCCGCCAAACCGGTCGCGTTCTGCGAACCCTTCATATATGCAAGAGTCCCGCCGTTTAGGCGAATCTCGATCATATCGCCCTTGACGAACCGGCCTTCGCCGCAGAGTTGCGCGACGGGATCCGCAACGTAGCGCTCCACCACCGCGTCCAAGGCTGCAGCGCCCCGTTCCGGATCGAAACCGTTGTCCAATAGATATGTGTACGCAGACTCGAACATACGAAGCCCGACCTCGTGATCGGCGAGTGCATGGCGGACGCCATCGATAAGGTGCCGAGCGATCAAACGAGCATCCTCACGGCTGAGCGTATAAAACGGCAGAAGAACGTCTATATATCTAAGCAGAACTGCGGGAAGCGATCGCCCGAGTCGTTCAAGCAACCGCGACTGGTTTATATCCTCGGGCTGTGCCCGATCGAGCACGTCCGCACCGGCCCGCGTTGCGAACAAGACGATCGCATGACGAAAATCCAGCTCTCGGCCCTTCGTGTCTTTGACCAGTCCACCCGAGACTATCGTCGCGAGCAGTTCGAGCGTCTCCGGATGCGCCATCTCAATGTTGTCGAAATACAAAACACAATAGGGAGTATTCAGCAAATGAACTGAAAGTAACCCGTCGACGTGATAGCCCGGCTGGCCCGGCTGAACGCCAATAAGGCGTGAAATGGAGTACCGCTCAGAGTACTCCGCCAGATCCACTTCGATAAACAGGTCACTCGAACCAAACACGGTGTTGGCCAGTTCGCGTGCGAGGCGCGTCTTGCCAACCCCGGCTGGGCCAGCGAGCAGCATTGAGCAGTAGGGGCGATTCGGATGTCCCGGATCGCGTTGCGGCTCGCGAATTACCCGGGCCGCCTGCGCGACTGCGGCCGGCTGCGCGAAGACCCTCTGACCGAGAATGCCTTCCAGCCCGACGAGCTTTGCGCGCTCTTTCTCGTTGAGTTCCTCAAGGGTGAGGGACGCCATCGCGCAAACGACCTTCTTGACATCGTGCGGCGTGACTCTCCCCGCCACGCGCGGATCGACTGTGGCTTTCAAAGCGTCCACGTTGGTCTCGGCCAGGGCCATCTTCAACTGGAATCGCGCACAGGCCTGATCCAGCACTTCGATCGCTTTTTGGGGTAACTCGCGCGAACGCAAATACTCATCCGCAAGCAATACCGCAGCGCTCAAAGTTCCCGATCCGATACGGACGCCGTGGCGGCGTTCCATTCCTTCCTTGAAACGCCGGAGAACCTTGTGTGTGGCTTCCGGTGACAGCGGATCGATCCGAAGCGTTACGAATTTGTCTGCCAGCGGCGGCCGCATTGCGCTCAGATCTGCCAGTTCTTCGGGTTGTGTTTCCCCGATACACACAAACTCCGACTTGCCGAGCACAAAACTCAGCAAATCAGTGAGGTCGGACGAGATGGCGTTCGACGCATCCGCCAACAGATGAAAGTCATCTATATAAAGAATCGCCCCGCCACGTCTCTGAAGCTGCTTGAGCAACGCGACCAGTTGATGTTCAAGTTGCCGGCCGGCCGGGGTAAGCAGCGTTGCGACGTTGAGATCCATCACGTGCTTGCCCTCGAGCCTCCCGCCCAACTCGCCGTTCGCGGAGGCGACACAGAGGCCCTCCACGAGTCTGGACTTTCCCACGCCCGAGGGACCGACGAGCAACACGCTGCTCTTGTCGGATCGGGAAAGAATTGAGACGATCTCCGCCGTTTCGCTTTCGCGAAAATACGGCTTGGACATCTGACCCTTTTTCGCGGCGAGCGTGAGATCCGTTATCAACACCGCCGCTTCCGGTGCGACGTCTTTGGCGGCTCTCAAGGGCGAGGCATCCGCCGAAACGATTATCGAGCTGGATTGCAGCGATGAGTCTCGCAGTTCAGCGATCATCCTGGGCCGATTCATGCCCGCGGCGTCCATCTGCCGGGCGGTCTCTGACGAGTCCTGCGCGAGCAGGGCCGCCAATAAATGGGCTGGTCCGGCCTGCGCACGCTTAAAGCGCCTCGCAATTAATGCGGCGTCTCGAACGACTTCAAGCGCGCGTGCGCCGTAGTACACATCATTTACATTGAGCGCCGGCACGACGGCCTGAAATTCCTTCTCGTGAATACGCTTCACGATGTCTTGCAGCGAAGTCAGATATCGATCCGTAAAAGTTCCAGGCAGGGCGGCCGGAACTGAAAGCAGCGCTTCGAGAATGTACTCGGCGCGCACCTGATATCTGCCGCGTTTCATACTTAAAATCGCGGCTTTCTCAAGTATCAATTTGGCCTGTTGTGAGAGTGATAATTCCAAGAGTTTTATCCCTGGATGCGCTGCCTGCCCAGTTGAAGTCGTTTCGACATTTATCGCGATACCTCTCGCAAGAACCAGCCTTCCGCGGGCACCGCCTCGCGAGTCGCGCCGCTGAGCTCAACACCTGCCGAATCGAGATCTACGGGATCAATGGCAGTTGCCGTGACTGACTCTAAAGGGGCGCCTGAATTTGCGCGGGGAAATACCTGGAATTTCGTTCCCGTGCCCACACCCAACGCGCGTCCGATGTTGAGACTCAATTCCCCCTGGGTGGACGTCAAAATCCCCTGAAGCGGATACGCCTCGACAAGGGCGTTCTTTGCGCGCTCTGCCGCGTTCGAAATCCACGCTCCGATATCCGTTCCGAAGTCAACGGGTATCTGTTCCAACGGGACGACATCGGTGGTCTCGGTATCGATCATTTTGAGTCGCAGATATTCGCGTCCGCCCAATTGCGCGAATTCGGTCTGGATCATGACGCGTGCACCACGAAGTTTTCCGACGGCTATAGCATCCTTGCCGCTCGAAATGCTCGACAGCTCCTGTTCGAAGAGCGTACTGCCGATGAACTCGCGATCGACGACATCGAGCGCACGTCCGCCCTGCTGTTCAAAAGCAATCGCCAGCAGTTCCGGAAGCGCATCGACAAGTCCGTTCGATGTAGCGAGACCGCCTCCCGTCGCCGTAGTCGGCTCAATGCGAATTCGGAGTGGGCGGCTCGTCCACTGATCCAATTCTGATTCTTCACCGGGCGATGGCACACGAGCTGAGATGCGTTCGATCTGCTCTTGGACAGCGGCGTGCGCACGTTCGGTCTCCAAGCGCGCAGCTGTTTGCAGCAGCGCATGACCGATCGGATCATCGTCGGGCAACGTAATGAGGAAGCCCCTGGCGGCGGCGAAGTCGCCGGTTTTCATATGTGCCTGTCCGAAAAGCCGATTGAGTTCGTGGCGCTGCCAATCGAAATAGAGTTTTTTCGGATCAACGGTCTTGAGCCGGTCCAGCGCTTCCGTTACATGACCGTCCGTAAATTCAGCCGACGCAAGCAGGATCGCCGGATATGGAGGACCACCGGCAGCCAACGACGCCCCGAGCAATTGCGTCGCGTCCTGCGATCGGCGCGCGTTCGCCACAACGGCAAGCCCTTCTGCACGCCGGCCAGTATCTTTCACCAATGCAAATTCTTGTGCGGCCGCATCGATATCGCGTGCGAGCAACCTTGCGTATCCCAGCGCGTAATGTGCGTCGCCATCATCGGGATGAGCGACGATGTAGGGGCGAAGGCGTGCTTCCGCTTCTTCTACACGGCTGGCGCTTAGCAATTCCATAGCCTCCGCAATGCCGGGGGCGCCCGCCAGACTCATGTCGCGCGTGTTCGGCTGGCGTTCGCGAATGCCTAGGGCCACTGCGATTACCAATAGGATCGCGATCGTGGCGGCAAATCCCACTCGGTTCCAATTCCATCGTCTGGGGAAGCGCAGTTCCTTGGAGGTCGAAGAGCTCCCCCCGGAAGAGTCAAGTTCGTCGAGGATTCGCTGCGCGGCCTTCTGCATTTCGCGGGCCGACTGAAAGCGATCTTTCGGGTTCCACGCCGTCGCCTTGCGGACGAGCCCAAGCAGTGCAGGAGACAAATCGGGGCGATGGGTGCTGAGCGGTGTGTCCTTGCCCTTTCGAATCCGATCAAAGACGGCGGCTTGCGAATCTGCTTCGAAAGGCAGTCGTCCGCTCAGCAACTCGTATAGCGAAACACCAAGCCCGTAAACATCGGTGCGCGCATCGAGGTCGGAACCCATGATTTGTTCGGGCGCCATGTACGGCGGGGAACCCGCGAGCTGCATCGTGCCTGCTGCGGCACCAATCTGCTGGAAACGGGCAAGCCCGAAATCGCACAGTTTCGCCCGTTGCGATTTCGAATCAATCAGGATATTGGCGGGCTTCACATCGCGATGGAGAATGCCGCGCTCGTGGGCGTAGTCCAGCGCGCTGGCGCATTCCACTACGACCTGCAACGCCCGGCGCACCGAGACGCGGGATTCAGCGTTATCACGCAACGAGTCCGCATTCGCGTCGAGATACTCCAGCGCGAAGTAGTAACTTCCCTCGTACTCTCCCCAGGTATAGATCTGCACGATGGATGAATGCGGCCCCAGATTGGCCAGCACCTTCGCTTCCCGCACAAAAAGTTTGCGGTACTCCTTGTCCAAGGGGAAACGGAGAAACTTGAGGGCCACCATTCGATCCAGCTTGTTGTCCTCGGCCTTGTACACGTTTCCGAAGCCGCCGTGACCCAGGCACTCCAGAATTTCGAAGTTGCCAATGGTTCGCCCGATCAGCGGATCGTCGTCTGAGGCCGTACTGTTCGCAGGCGATGCATCGGTGAACGGCTTCGTTGCTGCAACGTCGGCTATGGTCTGCGCGTGCGAAGCCGGCGTCCCCAGTACTTTGGTTTCACGCCGGATCTGGAAATCGAACCGTTCATCTATAGTGAAGCGCCCCTGGAACAAGGGGTCCGGGTCGCCAATCTCGTCCGATTCGTCATTTTTCATAGCAATCCAGTGCCTTTTCGTGTCCGTCTATACAATACTTAAATCAAATTTCCGGCAAGGTTACAGCCAAAAAATCAGTGAATGGATAGAAGATACCGCAGCTCGTCGTCTACCAAATCGGCGTTTTCGATGGTCTGCTCGATTTGAGTTCGCAGTAAGGCGCCATAGCGCTTGCGTAACCGGTGAACAGCGACTTTCACGGTCCCCTCTGTCAATCCAAGGCGTTCACCGATGTCCTGATACGAGCCCTCCGCGGCGCCCTCTAGTAAGACTGGCTTGAGGGCGTGAAACAGGTCCGCTTTACCAGCGGCGGCGTATTCAGTCTCGAGCTCGCGCAGCGACGTGGCGAGCATGGTCTGCGCCCACTCGCGATCAAAAGCGACGTCTGCGGATTCATAGTCGGATGGAAGTTCTGTGTAGAGTCCTTCCGCTCGCTCAAAATCAAGCGAGAGTTTGACCAAATCTCCTCCTCTTCGCTGAGCGCGGGTGCGATCCCATTCGTTTGCGAGGAAGTGCTTCATACACGCGAGAAGGAACGTGCGAAAACGGCCGCGCTCAGGGTCTACCTGTTTGAATTGGCCATTCAACAGAAAACGTTCGAAAAAGTCCTGGGTGAGGTCTTGAGCTTCATGTTCGCGATACCCGCGCCGCCGGACAAAGGTGTAGAGCGGAAACCAGTATTGTTCGCAGAGCGTCTTGAGGGCGTCACGGGAGATGTCTTCGCTGCTGGCTTGGGCTGCCAAAACAATGGACCAGCGCGTAGTCTTGAAATTGCTTCCCGCGCGTGGACCATTCGCGCTCATTTCGTTGCGTGTCCTCGCCGTGATTTGTTGCGATTGGGCATCATAGCCTGCGTCCGTGAACGAGTCCATATGGGCGTGATGCCCGTATTCATTTTGTAATGACGAAGTCGCCAGCGCCCGCTTTAACATCCCCCGATGCGACTTCCGCCGTAAGCGACACGACCGAATTCTCCCGGCCTACGCTTGAGAATTGCCCATCGGCCAAGGGCACGAAGTCCTTGCCCAGGCTCTGCCCCGTGGAGGGATCGAAAACTTCGACCTCTCTGTAAACAAGGACCGGAAATGAAGGCCAAAGGCGATCCTGACGATTCAACGAGGTATTGAGCTTGCGGCCGGAACCCGCGACCGAAACAATAGATCCACGGACCATCGGAAATTCCTGCGCGAGCCGATCGCCTAAAATTTGGGTCAGCTCACCGAGATCATCACTCGTCGCGCCGATTCCGTATACATCAACGACATTTTCGCTGCCGGTGGCGGCGCTGAGGATGTGCAAGACCAATTCGAGATTCTCGCCGAAACGCCGGACATCGCCGACCAGGAGAAAATCGGCTTGATTTATTTGACCCACGCGAATACGTTCGCCCTCCTTGGAGAGCATTTGGGATAGCTCCTGCTCGTCCAAGACCAGCGCGAGTGAATCACGGTCGACGACGGAAAAGCGGTCCGTTTTCCGGATGGCGGCAGGCAGTTCGGATGTGAAATAGCCGACCAGAGCTGCAGCGTCATCAGTTGCACCGGTCCACAAATTTCCGAGCAAAGCAACGCGCAGCCGTTCGGCATTTTCGAGTGCCTGCGGAAGTTGTCGTTCAATGGTCACTTTCGACTCTGCGACGCGTCCATCACGACACCGCACACGTGCGACGATCTCGCGCGGGCCGACTTCGCTCAACGACACGCGACGGGTAACTTGCTGGGCGGCAGCATCGGACACGATCCCTGGAAGTATCTGTCCGTCGATTTCGACCGCATCAATGGGCGCATCCGCGTCAATCGACAATCCGGCGATCAGATCTTCGCCGAAGTAACGCTGACCTTCAGCGAGATTGGTGAAGCGCACCGCTAATGCCGGTGCAGCTCTGGTTTCCGGCTGTAGCTCCGCAATCCATTCGCGGAATGCTCTACCTTCCAGATTTGCCGCGGTTTGTACAGCGCGCGCCGTGCGCGAGGCATCCGGGTTCAGTCGTCCACGAGTGACGTTATTCAAGGTGTCGCGGCAGACGAAATCCAAGCCAGCACCAGCAGAAATCCCTTGCACCGTAAAGGTGTAGGCTCCGCTGCCCGCAGACTGGAGGGGTATGGGTTGTCCGGCGATTTCAAGCGATGCAACATCGGTTTCATCCACGATGTGCCCCTGGATCCCTCCGGTCTGCGCGAGAATCTCAGCACTCACTGCGGGTCCATCATGATCCGTGTGCAGAACAAGTTTCTTGGAGACGCTATGGCCAACAATATCCGTCGCTGATACGACGATTGTATTGTCGCCGGCGCCAAGATCTATCGGACGCTCAAAAGAAACAGCTTTCTTCGTTACATCCAAAGGCAAGACTTGGCCATTTACAGTGACCGCGCGTATGTATGTGTCGTCGGATACATTTACCTGGATGGCCACCGAAAGGTCGGCGAGCGGCCCTGCCGGGTAAGAGTTCACAATTTCAATCGTGGGATCCTGCTTATCCTCGCCACTGTCTCGTACGCGACGCTCACGGACGTTGTCCAAATAGTGCGCTCCGCGGGCTGTCGGTTGTTGCGTATAACTGCGTTCGAGCAGCGATTCCGCCCGGGCGTAGTCGGCACGTTCATAGTGGATGATCCCGAGTTCTCGATTGGGAAAATACTCAGGCAAGAAATGCAGGCCGTATGTACGAGCCCAACGACCATCCTCGGTCCGGCGTTCAATGGCCGCGAGCAGGTCTACTTCTGCCTCGTCGTAGAGGCCGTGACGCATCAAAATCATTCCGCGTTGATAGTAGTTCCACCACCGGCCCCGAAATTTCGCCTGACTAATCTCTTTCTGAGCGGCTTCCGGTAAGGGTTGTACGGATTTGTCGGAACCAGTTGTCTCGCAGCCCCCAAGAACGAGTCCAACCGCAAGCACGAGTAGCGCACGGACTACAAGAGAATGCGACACGGTGACTGCCTCCGAAGGCTGCTCAGGCGCATGTACCCCGGTGATACTAGAAGAATGGCGAATTGGGGGTTACAAGTACCAGTTGCCACTCCAAGGTTCAGTGTCACCCGGCCAGGTCCAAAACATCAATAAGCGACCTAGCCATGAGAGGTTGCTCAACTATCAATCCAAGCGCATAACAACAGGCTTCGACAATCCGCAAATCCCGCATCCCGGGTACGTCGCCCACCGCTGCAACCTTTGGGAGAGGATTCTGTAGAGGTAGTTAGAAGCGTCTGTTTTAGATGTCAACAGATTATCGAGTGTGGCTGAACAGCCCCTGCCCTACTCGGGATTGACAGCTCGAAACGATGGGCGTAGCGTGTGGTTTACACTGCGAGCGGGCCAATGATCGTACAACCATTTCGATGCGTAAAGCGTGGACGCCAATATGTCCACCGTCACCTCGCGTGCATGCCCACACTTGCCCTCCTAATTGCCTTGTCCAGTATTTCCCTGCCGGCGCTCGGACAGGATCCCTACGAACCGGACAACTCGTCCGCTCAAGCCGTAGCAATGCCGAATGAGGTCGCTCAGACGTTCAGCCGATCGATACTCAACGCATCAGATGTGGATTGGTTCACGTTCACGTTGCCGTTGAGTGGCCGAATCGCCTGTTCGATGGATGCGAACGTAAACGGCGGCGGCGCAGTGATGACGCTGTACGACAGCGTGCTTACTCAAATTACATCGTCGCCCTCCTCTTTTACTACTGACCTCGCCGCCGGTGTGTATTACGTCCGCATTACTAGTTCGCCCGCGGTCGAAACCGCTTATGCCATGTACGTGCAAATATTTGTCCAAGACACCTATGAGCCGGACGACTCTGCCGCGGCTGCAACACCCATCACGTCGGGCGTCCCACAGCAACATAGTCTGTATCCCGCGACCGGGCAGATAGATTGGCTCAGCTTCACTGCAGCCGCTGACTCAATCGCGACAATAACAGTCACCGGGTTGTTTACTGGTTTTAACCGGCCGTCGATTACGCTGTACAACCAGAGCGAAAGCGTGCTGACATTTGCCGAGGGCACGTCAAATGGCACAACGGGGATCGCATATCTACGATGGCGGGTCAGTGCCGGCAACTACTACATCCGCGTCCACGCTTTGGGTAGCAACCCAATTGGCTACGTGGACTACGCGTTAACGCTCACCCCGCTGGCGGCAGACAGCTACGAGGCAGACAATTCCAGCGGCACCGCAACGTTGCTGACGGCCGGTTCGCTGCAGGCCAATCACACAATCTATCCTCAAGGCGACCAGGATTGGGTCCGGTTCACGCTGGCACAACAATCCAACATCCTGCTTGAGACGAAAAACGCGGCGCCCAATCCACAAATTGAGCTGTTCAACAACGCGCTCAGTCCGATCGGCTCCGCAAATACACGTATAGCTACGAATCTCACCGCCGGCAACTATTTCGCGCGCATCACGTACGCGACTCCGCCGGAACAGGTCGTTTCCAGATACGACGTCCTGTTGAGCAGCACGGCCGGTACCGCAGTAGCCAAGAACTTCGTCTTTGATCGATCCTGGCCTACGCTTCAGCAGCCGTGGTACTTCAACGACATTCGGAGAGTTCGTACCAGTCGTCAGGACAACGCCTGGATTGCTGACAACGGCAACGGCTTGGTGCACAAGTATTCCGCCGACGGCAATCTTATCTCCACGCTTTCCACCGGCTACGGCGCGAACGACGTAGCCGTCGCCGAAGACGGCACGTACTACGTCATGCTCCACAACGGCTGTAGTTGCGTGCGCAAGTACTCACCGGAAAACGAACTGTTGGCGCAGGCGTACGCCAACGGCTTTGCGATAGCGCTGGATCCGGCGACAAACCGTTTGTTTGTGAATTACTCCACACAAATGGCCGTTTACGACGCCACAACGCTCGCGAGTTTGGGTTTCTGGGGTGTGACCGGAATCCCGTTGGATATAGCCGTGTCGCCGGATGGCTTCATTTACGTCACCAAATTTGCCGACCAAGTTTCCAAATATACCCCGGATGGAGAACTGGTATTTGATTGGACGTCGTCCGGCACCCAGGATGGACAGCTCAGCTACCCGGGATCGATCTCATTCGATCGATCCGGCCTGATTTATATTGCCGACCACAATCAAAACACGAGCCGCATTCAAGTCTTCACCGACAACGGAAGCGGACTGCAGTTTGTCAGAAAAATCTCCACGTCAATTGGCGATACGCCCTTCGCCGCCGCCATCGATGGACGAGGATCGCGCCTGTTTACGATGCCCGGATCAGGGGACCGGATCATTGTCAGCGATGCGGTCACCGGCCAGAAACTCAACACATGGACGTCCAGCGACGTCGCGGCCGGTCACTACATAAAACCAGGTGGCATCTCCATCGACGGCACAGGCAATGTCCACGTTACGGACAACTTTACGATCCGGATTTCATCCCCCGCGGGCCAGAGCCTTTCCACAATCAACAATGTGAATTTCCATTCCGACTATCCATTTATTGTGCGGCCGTCTTTCGACCCAACCATGTACCTGATGGGCAACGGCGTCGATGTGTTGAAATATTCAAGTACCGGTACGTCGCTGGGCAAGTTCGGCACTTATATCCGCGGCCATCAGATCGGCAATGTCATGTTTTCCGACGACGCGGCGACCGACGGCCAAGGATACGTATACATCGCGGATTCCGGCAATTCACGCATCAGCGTATTTGACTTTACCGGCAACTTTGTCCAGCACATCGGTTCTGGGGGTGTTGGTGACGGCCAGATTCTGCCGTTCAATACCAAACTGGCCGTGATTGTCGATAGCAATTACTTCGTATACGTCGCCGACAATAAGAAGGTCCGAAAATACATGATGCCGACCGGCGCCTTTGTGACGTCGTGGGATCTCCCGATCGCTACGGATCAGGCCACGGATCTCGCGCTGGATTCCAGCAACAACGTGTATGTGACGACACGATCAATCGTCGGAGTTACCGGCGACACCGTATTTGTTTTCTCGTCTGATGGCCAACTTCTCGATCAACTCACCGATACGGGTACCGGTCCGGGTGCGGTCAGTGACCCCTTCGGCGTAGCCATCGCGTCGGATGGCAGCATGTTCATCTCGGATCGTGGCAACGATCGCGTGCAGGTTTTCAAGGACCAGCCGGTTTCGTCCAACGCGCGTGCCGTCATCGTCGCGGCGGGTGGAGCGTACGCGGGAAACAACCTTTGGGACACGACTCAGCTCTCGGCCAACTTTGCCTTCCGAACGCTACAGTTGAAAGGTTTCTCCAAGGATTCGATCCAGTATCTGTCCTCGAATCTCAATGCGGACCTCGACGGGAATGGTGTCGCGGATGAAGTCGATGCCGCCGCCACGAACGCCAATCTCCAAAGCACCCTGACGACCTGGGCTTCGGCCAACGGGACGCAACAAGTAGTCGTCTATCTCGTGGACCACGGCGGGCCGGGTACGTTCCGCATGAGCGGCACGGAAACGCTTTCCGCGTCGACCCTGGATTCGTGGCTGGACACGCTCGAAACTGCGCTGGTGGCTAACAGCCCAAGCGCCAAGCTGACGATTGTCTACGACGCGTGCGAGTCCGGCACATTCAGCACCGCGTTGTCGCCGTCGTCCAATCGCCGCACCGTCATTACCAGTACGTCGCCCGGCCAAAGCGCGTACTTCCTATCGCAAGGCACGATCTCATTCTCCAGCTTCTTCTGGACGCAGGTATTCAACGGCGCGACGGTAAAAGCAGCGTTCGATTCGGCCGCTGCCGGAATGAATCAGGCAATCGGCAATCAGGTCCCGCTGCTCAATGATCCGGCGTCTCTGGCGCTCACGACCTACATCGGCAATACCAATACAATCAGCGGGCAGGCCCCCGCTATTGGCAGCGTTGTCGGCGCGCAGACGATCAATAACACAAGCTCGGCAACGCTGTGGGCGGATCCCGTCACCGATGCTGATGGAATCGCGCGCGTATGGGCCACGGTTCGTCCGCCGGATTTTGTGCAGAGCTCGTCGACGAACCCGATCACGGATCTGCCCACTCTTGATCTGCTGTTGACCACGGGCAACCGATATCAAGCGATCTATAACTCGTTCAACCTTCCTGGGACGTACTACATCGCCATCTACGCGCGCGATCGAATCGGCAACGTCTCTGCGCCGCAACTAACAAGTGTCATTGTGGGCAATCCCAGACGCCGCAAGGCGATCGTTGTCGCGGGCGGCGCTCAGACGGATCCCTTGTGGGGCGTGACGCAGAACAACGCGGGCCGGGCATACCAGTCGCTCAAATTGCAGGGCTACACCGAGCAAGACATTTCATTCCGCAGCCCGGTGACATTTAGCGCGGGAGTGGACGGCCTTCCGAGCCTGGCGAACCTCGAGTACTTGATCAAGACGTGGGCGAAGGACGGCGGGGACTTGGTGGTGTATCTGGTCGGAACGGGAGGCGCCGGCACATTCCGCCTGGGTCCTACGGAAACGCTGAACGCGGCGGACCTGGACGTCTGGCTGGATACGCTGCAGACAGATCCACAAGCCACGCAGCTGGGCACTGTAACGCTGGTTTACGACGGGGACGAATCGGGCAGCTTCATCAGCCAGATGGTAGCGCCCGCGGGCAAACAGCGCGCGGTACTGTGCAGCACGTCGGCCGGTTCGCCCGCGCGATTCTTGTCCAACGGAGACATCTCCTTCTCCAGCTACTTCTGGACGCGGGTATTGAACGGCGCGCGGGTTCGCACGGCGTTCAAGCACGCCGAGATCGCGATGCGCTTCGCCGGCCATGGACAGAGAGCGATCCTGGACGACAACGGAAACGGTATCGGCGGGGAGAAACTCGACAGCCTGCTCGCCGATACCTACACGATCGGCGCGGGCATCCAACTGGCGGGCGACGATCCGGTAATTGGGAGCATCACGCTGCCGTCGGCACTGTCAGGCGGAGGCACGACGGCGACAATCCAGGTGGACAATGTCACTACGACTGGCCAAATCAGCCAGGTACTGGCCACCGTGTCTGCTCCGGACGGCTCATCCAGCGCGCCGGTGGTGGTGTCCCTGTCGGAAACGCCGCCGGGAAGCAAGTCGTACCAAGCCTCCTACAACGGATTTACAGGTTACGGGTTCCACAAAGTGTCCGTGGTGGCGATTGACACCGAGGGCAATTCTTCGATTCCGGTGTCTGCCGAAATTCATCAGCAGAGCGGTGCATCCGGTGATGCCTACGAAGTCGACGACACGCTTGCCCAAGCGCGCTGGATCGACGATGGGCAAGTCCAAACGCACAATTTCCACGACGCCGGCGATCTGGACTGGATCCGGTTTACCGCGGACGCGAATGAGCAGGTGACGATCGAGACTTTTGGGCTGGGATCTGGATCGGATACGGAGATCGAGTTGTACCGCTCCAACGGGACCGCGATCGCCGGCACACTGGACGACGACTCTCACCCGGATTTCTTGCGTGGGGAATTCTTCGTGTTTAGCCCGTCGAATCACGCACTGCCGACCGGCGAATACTACTTGCGAGTACGCTTTGCGCCGGGTAGTTCGCTGAGCCCGTCGTTTGGTCCGCAGACCTACTACAAAGTCCGCATCCTCCGCGAGATTGGAACCGGAGAGACCGCGAATTTCTCGGCGGTGGTCAGAGATCCCGCAGGTGTTGGAATTACCAACGCAACATTGACCTTGCAACTGCCGTCATCGGGGTGCCCGGCCGGCCTGAGTCCATGCCCATACCCGGCCGTTAAACTCGAAGCGGTAACCAACCCCAGCCAGTACACGTTCCTGACGGTTCCCGTGAACACCACCTACAACATGACGGTGTCTGCATCCGGATACGTGACGCGCGTGATCACGGTGAACGTGCCGGCGGGTGCGGAAGATGATCCGCACTTCAGCCCAGTGGGCACAGTGGTTCTGCAGCCTAGTTCGCCCTCGCCAAGTCCGGTCATCGAAGTAACACCGACAAGTCTTGAGTTTGGCAACGTTGGCTCCGGCGGCAGTCAGACCCTGAATCTGACTGTGAAAAACATCGGTTCGGGAACTTTGAATGGTATAGCGACCGTTTCAGGACCGTTCAGCATCGTCGGTAATGCAATATACGTCCTGGGTGCGGGACAGTCGCAGGTGGTCAATGTGCAATTTGCACCACCAGTCACCTCCTCAGACTCGTCGAGCACCTACGTGAGTCTGAGCGGCGGCGGCGGCCGGCAAGTTCCCGTCTCCGGGTCCACGGGCGTGATCTGGATGGACTTTGCGTGGGGCGGCCAGGCAGTGGGGACCTTCAGCAATCCCTATACGTCGTTCGCACAATCCTTGCCGGCAGCCGAGAACAACGGAATCATTCGGATCAAGAGCAGTACAAAAACGGGTCCAGTGACGATAAGTTCCGCTGTCCACCTCGAGGCCTACGGCGGCCCCGTGCGTATTGGCGTCGGCGGCGGAGGCGGAGGTCTGGCTCCGTTCATGCGCGATTCAGGGATCAGCCCGAGCGGCGATTTCTCCGCACTGTTGCGAGGAATTCTGCTTAACGCCGCGGCGAGTACAAATTCATCCCCACCGGCGCCTGTGGACAACACAAAAACGGAGACGGGAACCGACGGCACGGGTGCAGAAACCAATGTCCTCCGCGATGGGTATGTGTTTGAATCCGTGATCCCTTACACGCGATTGGACGATGGGAAGTTGCAGGCCTTTGGCAAGGGACCTCTGGCGTTGCGACTGCATGCCACGTCCGACATCCTTACCTCCAGCTTGTGGCAGGACATTGAGGCCCTCAAGGCGACGTTGGCCCAAGTGACTTGGCGCTTTGCCGTGGAGGGAAACACCGCCGATCTGTGGGTGCTGTTCCGGCCGATGGATGCGTGGGGCACAGGTGACGAGATCCGTGTTTCGACCGGCGGCAATACTGTGACGAGCGGGACTGTGACCGCGCCAGCTTATACCTTCGTCGTGCGGCCAGATGTCATGGCAAACAGCGACTTCGTCATACAAGGGCACAATCCCAACGGCGATCCCGCACAAATCGCAACCGTGATCGAAGGCAGCTCGCTCACTACGGGTGCGCCCGGCGGCCTGGACAAACCCTATACGATAGGGCCCGAGCAGGTTTTCGATACTCCACAACTGGTGTGGCTACCGCTGCCGACGGGACGCGCATCTCAGTCGGTGCAGCTCTATTACTACCATCCCTACGGCGAGAACGCCGGTTGGTATAAAGCGCAGAACGTACAGGGCTGGCTGGCTTCGGGCAACGAAGACCCCATCGTGATCGACGGCACCCACTACATCGGGCTACGCGTACACCACGCCGCGACCGTACAGTTCGTCGCTATTCCACAGGAATGACTCGATTGCGCGCGATGCGGCGCCAAGCGTGGCTTTGTTCCATCTATGGTACAACCGCAAGAATTTTATTCATCGCCGCGGCGGTCTGCTCGTTCATCTGCACGAAATCTCACGCGCAAGACCTAAACTTCTCCGTCTCGCCGAGTCCTGTAGGCTCCGGCGCTCGTGCGGCCGGCATGGCCGATGCATTCGTTGCTGTAGCGGACGATGCGACGGCTGCGTCATGGAATCCCGCGGGCCTCGTACAACTGGAGCGTCCGGAAATATCCATCGTCGGGCAATACAACCGGATCTGGGAGAAATTTGAGTCCGGAATGCATCCCGAAACGGATTCCACCCATCGCAGCGACGAGTTGGCGCTCAACTTCCTGAGTGTCGCATATCCGCTTCCGACACTTCCCGGGGGAAGGAACGCAACAATTTCGCTGAACTACCAGAGGAAGTACGATTTCACCCGAAAATTCGATACTCGATTCCAAACTTCGTTTCTTCTACCCAGCGGTTCAACCGCAGACCAACTACAAGAGATTAGGTTTGACCAGACCGGCGGACTCTCTGCCATCACCCCGGCCTTTGCGATCGAATTGACACACAAACTATCGATCGGGGTCGCGGTCAACCTGTGGGGCAGCTCATTTCTAGCGGACAGCGGCTGGGAGCAAGATCTTCGGATCCATTCGACGACAACGGTCCCCGGCAATCCCAGCGTCGAAAGCGATATTATTCAGCAAGAAGATTACGACTCGTTCCGCGGCGAAAACGTTGTTGTAGGAGTGCTCTGGAGCGTGACGCCCCGCTGGAACATCGGCCTACGATACGACTCCGGCTTCACTGCCGATACCAACTATCACGTCGAGAGCAATTTCGGTGACAGCCAAGAGGATCGCGAGGTTCGCTTTCCGTCCACGCTAGCCATTGGTGCCGCATTTCGGGCAAACGATCGATTCACGCTTTCAATGGATATTAGCCGCACAGACTGGGACAACTTCTACGTCCGGAAACAAAATGGCGATAAATTCTCGCTGGTCGACGGATCGACGGATCTTGCGGACCCAACCCAAGCAGGCGAGATGACGGACTTCGACCCTACGATTACGGTTCGGCTTGGCGCCGAATATGTATTCATTCCGAAAATTAAATCGGAGGCGCTGCCTGCGTTATGGAGTCTTCGTGGAGGACTCGTTTACGATCAGGAACCTGCCTCGGGCCGGCAAGATCCATCGACGGGAAGTTCCAACGGAACTCCCGATTCATTTTACGGCGCTACTGCTGGAGTTGGTGTCCTCGTGGGACAACACGTCAATTTCGATTTCGCCTATCAGGTGAGATATGGACCGGATGTTAATCGCGACTACATCCGGGGAATCTCGGGATTCAAAGAGGACTTCGTGCAGCATAGACTCCTTTTCTCGATGGTGGTCTACTTTTGATGCGATGAACATCATTTCCGTACCGCTCACCCTAGCGCGTCGTGGTACGCGCCCTGCGTAGCGTCGCAAACGACGCCAGCGTAAATGCAAGGCACAAGAGCGGTACCTGATACGTGGAATCTCCCAATGGCGGAGCAGGCTGCGCGAGAACTGTCAGAATTGGCCGGAACTGCGTCGCTTCGGACGAGTGAAATTTCTTGATCCGTTGCTGCTGACCTTCGAGGCCACTCAGAACCAGCCAGCCATTGTTCGCGCTGGGCACATTGACCCAAAGTTGCACATCGGAGATTAATCCTGCGCCCGACCACACCACGTCTGAGCCGGCCAGGCCTGCGGCGGCGGTCGCCGAAGGGCCCGACGCGAAATCGCCGCCGGCGGAGTTCCAGGCGCTAATCCCGTGATGGCCGGACTGCCAGGTAGCGTCACCCGGTTGGGCCGGCCCGCCGAATCCGCCCGCCGACGGCCCAACGACGCTGCCTTCACCCCAGCTTCCCGTTACCCTATGAAGGGAGCAATCAAAATTTCCAAAGTTGCCGCCGGAAGTCGATACCGTCATCTGCAACGTGGCGTCTTCGATAATCCAACCGGGCGGAATCGACGTGAGATCGATCTGAATCAGTCCTCGCCGGTGCTGTTTCTGCCCATCAAAGGTCAACTGGTTAATCGTTCCGGAGAAGACACCGTCTGTACCACCGCCGTTGTTGTTGGATTCGGAAAAAATTGTAGTGTCCGAAAATCCGGTGTACCCCGACACGTCCTGCTCGAATGTGAATAACTGGGACTGCGCGAACACAGGGAGCGAGAGGAGTAGCGCGGCCGCCCAAACGATTGCGCCGTGCGCCGCCCGTGAATGCACCACCAAGTCGTTATTCCTTCTCAATGCGGACGTTCTTCGAGATGGATTGAGCGGTGTTAATGATCGTGCTGCCGGTCTTGAGCTTGAGCGTTCCGCCGGACGCTGCCTTGTCGGCGGCGTCCGATAGCGCACGAAACGGCCGGTCGTAGGAGCCGCTTTCATACCCGCTGTAGTTCTTGTCCACCCACACGGTGTCGAGATCGACGCCGGCGTTCTCGTCGATGAACCGTATGGTGTCCATACCGGTGGCGATACCAAAGGCCGGACTGTTGAAGTCGGTCGCACCAAATACCACCTCGGGATCGACTCCGAGCCAGTCGCGCAGGATGATCGAATAGACAGAGCGGAAATCGACTTGGTGCTGCAGGTTGCCGCCCTGGTTCCCGGCAACGAGATTGGCCAGGTTCGGTTGCCCGCCGTACATCCCTCCGATTACGCCCTGGCCGCCGAAGGCGAACACGCAGCTCGCCGTGCCGTGGTCGGTGCCGAGGCTTCCGTTTTCCTGCGGCCGCCGGCCGAACTCGGAGAAAGAGAGCAACACGACCCGATCGAGATTTCCGCTCGCCTCCATGTCCTTCAGGAACGCATCAATCGACGCGTCTGCCTCGTTGAGCAGACGTGGATGCGCGCCGAGGTTTACGGGATCCGGCGTTGCGCCGTTGAACGCGAATTGATTGGCATGCGTGTCGTATCCGGTCTGATGCACGAAGAAGACCTTCGTATTGAACTGTCCGGCGCGGATGATCTTGGAGACCATCTCAAGACCCGGCCCCAGCGTCGGACTGTAGATGGGCAGAGTCTGCGGGCCCGAACCGGGGTAGAGGTTGATCAGCGGGACCTGGCCGGCAATTGCCATGTCGTCGATGGACGCCTGCGTCAGATTCGATGCGCGCTGGATGAAGTCGAGATCCGAGTTGACGGGAACACTCAGGTCGTTCAGAAAATTGATGTAGGTGCGAATGTGATTGCCGTACGCGACAGGATTCGGCGCTTCGATCTGGTAGGAGTCAAAGTCCTCCACCGCCGGCGGGAAATAGTTGATGCTGCCCGAAAGCGCGAGCGGCAGTTTCGAGATGCCGTTCGCCATCATCATGAGCGGCTCGATGGTGCCCGGAGGGCCGCCATCGCACTGGTTGTCGAAGAACCGCGAGAGCCATCCCTGCGAAGTCGTGAGCGAACTCGATGGGGAGAGGCCTAGTTCCCACAAATCCGTTCCCGTAAAGTGAGAGAGGCTGGGGTTGGGATAACCGACGTTTTGAATGACCGCCATGTAGCCGGCGTCGTACCAATCCTTGAGCCGGACCCACTTCGGATGGAACGCGTTCAGCCCGTCTCCGAGCTGGAGCCCGTTTAGAATCCGGAGATTGTGGCGCAGTCCGCCGCCGGCTTCGGTCTGGAAATACTTTGGATCCGTGTAGGGAATGACCGTGTTCAGCGCGTCGTTTCCGCCCGCCATCTGGTAAATGACCAGGATCCGATCGTCCGGAATGCCGGCGACGCACGCCGCCTGCGCGGATTTCGCGAGCCACATCGGCACCGTCGAGACGGTGCTGTAATACGCCAGGCTGGACAGGCTCGCCTTCAGAAAGTCGCGGCGCGTACTTTTCATCTCGCGTGTCCCTTCTGTGTGAGCCTATTTAAGCTGAAACGCCGGCATGGTCATGATGATGTGAGCCAGTCCACCGATCTTGCGCCGTTTGATCGCCACGGTATTGCCGCCGAGGTCCGCCACCGGCATCGTGTTGAGGAACTGGAGCAGCGCATTGTACTCATCCACGGTCGCTGATTGGTGCAGCAGCCGATCACAGAGCAGGGTCACCATGCCGGCGTGATCGTTCACGGTCACGGGAAGCGCGTCGACCCAGGCCTGGCTGTTTGGATAATTCTGCAACACGATCTGGCCGAGCTGGTTCGCGAAGTTGTAGCGCGCGATGAGAGCGGACGAGCTGAGCCATTGCTTGCCGTGCAGCCATCCGGCGACGTCGGGCGGCTCCAGCAACTGCATGCCCATGTTTGCGCTGGCCATCCCCGTCGTGCCCCGGCCGATTCCGTCCGAGGACATGAAGTCCGCGGCTTCCAACGATTTGAGCGCGCCGACGATGAAGTCCGGCGGCGTCTTGTACATCGCGAAGCGATTGGACGGGTCGTAGAAATACTGTGAGCGGAAGAGCCTGCCGAGGGCGGCCTTGACGTCGTAGGCATAGCGCCGGTTCGGGTAGACGCCGCCGTCGTTGCCCGCCAGATACTCCGCCAGTTCGAGAACGATGGGATCCGGCGGACTGAGTGACACGTCGTGGTTGACGAACCACGTCACGAACTTCCACGCCATATACACCGCCACGCGAGGGACCGTATTGTAGGGCGGGGCCAGTCCGGCATTTTTGGTTGTAATCAGGTTGATGACGGTGACCGTTTCCTGACCCGTAGCGTTGAACGCCACCGGAACGCCGAACACCGTCTTCGTGCCGGGCTCGTGGATCGCGTTGATGAACCCGCTCGTGGCGTCGAAGTCGGTCTCGCAACGGAAATTCGGGAAGCTCTCGCCCGTGAGGCATTTCGCGACCTGGAAGATGTCGAACTCGCTGTAGTTCCCGACGCCGAGCGAAAACAGCTCCATGAGTTCGCGCGCCAGGTTTTCCTGCGGCTTGCCCTTCACGTTCAGGAAGTTGTCCAGGTAACTCAGCATCGCCGGATCGCGGACGATTGAAAGCAGGAGTTCCTGGAAACTATCGACCCCTTCCTGCCGATAGAGGTCGATCTGATCTCTGAGCACCTTGACGGCAATCTTGTGCTGACGATAGGGATCGTAGGCCAGCGAACCGCCCGTGCAAATCTGCGTCTCGCCCGGAGGCAGCAATCCGCCCGGATCTCCGTCGTTTCCGTTGTTGACGTCAGTCGTGATGTTGTCTTGAACTTTGGCAATCCCGCTCGGCGCGTGGTCGTGCAGAAAAAGCGCGAGTTGTTCCTGGAGGGGCTGCGAGCTGTAACGCATGCGATAGAACATGTTTCCGCGGAGCCAGGGGCCGAAGAGCGCACTGCGGATCTCGAACAGGTCCTGTAAGGAAAGTACGTTTGGATCTTGCGGGGCAGGAGGGGCCACGGGCAGGTCGATGAAAGGCGCGCCGTGAACCGCGCCACCCCCGGCGCTTGGTCCGTCCAGGTACGGATCGGCGGGAGAGATGTTGACCAGACTCGCCACGGCGTTTGTCATCGTCATGCCGGCCAAGGCCTGCCGATCGGCCTTCGATCCGCCGAAACCGGCGCGCCGGAGCAAATGGCTCGCCTCGGACTCCGTCCATGCGCCGGTGTAGACATCCAACAACGCCATGGACTAGGGACTCCTATTCGCTCTCGAACCGAAAGTCGCCTCGGCCGAGCTGGATCAGACTGCCCGGGGCCGCGTCATCTTGTATACGTATATTGACAGAATACGTATTCTTGTTATACTGTAGTTCGTGTAACGCCGCGGCCTCGCATAAGTGTAATTCAAGTCCATCGCGGTGGCAAGCAATTTCTTTCTGTCCCCGAAACTTGGATTCTAAGCCTATTTCGCACATTGTGCAGATCGGTGCTCACTGGAACCTAAGGTGCCGCGATGAACAAATAGAGTTTTCTGGCGGTGTTACGAGTCATCGACGAACTTTTCTCTACGATCATTTCCCTGCTTTCAGGGAAAATACAGGGAATTTTCGGCGGTTGCCGATTGAAAGTTCGCCAGCCTTCTCTCGCAACCTCCCTCCCGCCCGGAGCTTACGCTGCTCGCGAGAAAAATTAGCCTCGAAATTAACAGGGAATTTTAGACCGGGTATCAGGGAAATTATCTTCGGTAACAGGGAGATCTCGTTCGAGATCAGGGAACTCTTTGCTCGGCAACGCCGGCGACGACCATTCAAGGGGTTCAAAAATATAGCGGTCACCGGATATCCTTTATTTTCGGGTCGTTTCTGCTAGTCCAAGCTGCTGAAGGAATCACGATGAATCGTCTCGTTTTTGTCGTTTACACCCTGCTCGAACACCGTTTTAGACCCCAGTACGACGCCCGTCTCCAGTTCTTGGAGGCCCAAATCCGATTCCTGCGATCTCGTATCGGTACGAATCGGATTGTACCCTCGCCGGAGGAGAAGCTCGAACTCCTTAGGATAGGAGCAACCCTCAAGCATGACATCGCCGATGTCATTCATGTCGTCCAGCTCGAAACATACAAAGCCTGGCTTCGAAGTCTCAACCGGCGCGAACCCTTTCGTAGGTCCGGCCGACCAAGAATACCCGCGGCGCTGCGTCATTTGATCCTCCGAATCGGGAGCGAAAACATCCGATGGGGATACCGCCGCGTCATGGGAGAACTCAAGAAACTGGGGTATCGCGTCAGTCCTTCCGCGATACGGATCATTCTCCGCGAGTCTGGGCTTCCACCGCCGCCTCATCGCGGAGTCAATCCCCTACCTATAGCCTGGAACACGTTCATCCACGCCAATATCGAGTCCATTGTCGCGTCGGACTTCTTTACAAAGAAGATCCACACGCTCCGCGGAACGTTCACGGCCTATTGTCTCGTATTCATTCATCTTGGCAGCCGCCGCGTATGGTGCAGCCCGGTGACTTACCACCCCAACGGAGAATGGGTTGTTCAGCAGAACCGGAACGCTGCTATGTGGCTTAAAGAGGAGGGAATCGAAGCAAAGTTCCTACTGAGTGATCGCGATGCAAAGTATCCCAACGCAGCAAAGCATTTCTGGAAATCGGAAGGCACCCGATGCCTGAAGAGTCCACCTAGAGCGCCAAAAGCCAACGCATTTGCGGAGTCATTCATCGGGTCAATGAAACGAGAATGCCTCAACCACTTCGTCTGTTTTAGTCGAGACCAGCTCGACTACATCAATCGAACGTGGCTGAACCACTACAACACGGAGCGACCGCACCGCGGAATCGGCATGGACAACGAAGTACTCGATAAGTCCTTCGTGCCGAAGCTCAGAGGCCGTATTCGATGTAAACGAAAGCTCGGTGGGATTGTAACTTCGTACTACCGAGAAGCCGCATAAACGGAACGAACTCAAAGTTCGAAGCAATGTCCGCGCTGCATCTGTCCACGAGGATTCGCGTACATTTGACTCAATTGATTCGTGAAATCCGCCGCCGGCTCGCTTGAATCCTCGTTCACTACCTGATTCAATCGGGTTCTAACATCGAAATTCTAAGCTGTCGTTCTGCCGGTTATAATTTTAATCCCCGCACCTCGGTCCCGAACACGAACCTCGATTTGTACCGCCAGAGAAAAGTCCCCAGATTGCCCAGATTTTCTGGTCAAACCCGAACCTTGGATTCTCCGGCCTGCGCGAGATCCGCGCAAATGGCGGGCAATTGCGGCCAAAATAAAAGAGAGATCGCAGAGAATCACGATGGGATGACTGGATGGCGGAGAGGGTGGGACTATCTTACGACCGTCGGATCGGGCCTATTTATGAGGCT
>SXGT01124859.1_pt1 | contig 33524 bp, 27 predicted proteins | sample 3176221 | NCBI WGS metagenome assembly SXGT01 (sample SAMN11356862, study PRJNA531348) | freshwater metagenome | isolation source: freshwater sample F1-120 | place: China: Fuxian Lake, Yuxi | collected 2017-12-25 | reverse complement strand
CGCGCGCAGTGGATGAGGCGCACGCCCTTCTTCAGGCGGGCCATCGCCGCAGCGTCGATCAGGTTGCGGGTCTCGGCGGTGAGCGGCACGTGCACGGTCACGAAGTCCGAGCGCACGAAGAGGTCGTCGAGGGAAACGAGTTCCACCGCGGGCGGCGCATTCTCGGGCGTAAGAAATGGATCGTAGCCGAGCACCTTCATGGCGAGGCCGGCGCCACGATCGGCGACGATCCGGCCGATGTTGCCGAGGCCGACGACGCCGAGAACCTTGCCGGTGATCTCGGTGCCAGTGAACTTGTTGCGCTCCCATTGGCCCGAGCGCAACGAGGCGTCGGCCTGCGGCACGAAGCGCGCCAGTGAGAGCATGAGGCTCAGCGCGTGCTCGGCGGTGGTCACGTTGTTGCCGCCCGGAGTATTCATGACGACGATTCCGCGGCGGGTCGCGGCCGGCACGTCGACGTTGTCGACGCCAATCCCCGCGCGGCCGATCACACGCAGCCGTGTGGCCGCGGCGATGACCTCGGCGCTCACACGCGTCCCGCTGCGGATCACCAGGGCGTCGTAGTCGGCGATCACGGCGAGAAGTTCGGCCGGCGAGAGGCCGGGCCGATCGTCTACCTCGAGATCGCCTGCGGCGCGCAGGATCGCGAGCCCTTCGGGAGCCAGCTTGTCAGAAACGAGAACGCGATGCGCCATGGAATCCCTCTGAATGTCCGCGGGCAGAGCACGGCGCCAGCACCAAGGTTCGAGTCGCGCCCCATGGCGTCGCGGTCCCCCTCGAGTGCTTCCAGCCCAACCCCGGCGAACGTTCCCGCTAGCGAAGGCCCGGCGAGGGATCAACACGTCGGTCCTCCATGCGGCATCCATAGAGCCGCCATCGAGGCGGCGGCGAGGCGACCCCCGAGGCGCCCTCGCGGATTGACCGTGAACAGAGCCATGCGCTAGCTCGCAGGACCATGGCTGAACGTGCAACGCGATTGAGATCGGCGCCGGGCGTTCACGGCTCTCTGCCGCGCCCGGAGAACGGAATCGGCAAGCAGGCGGCGCGGGCGGCCTCCCGCGGGGGCATGCCAGCCGCAGCCGCCCTTCTCCTGACAGGCCTGCTGGCGCTCTCCGCTCCGGCGAGCGCCAGTGACGCGGGGACACAGCCTCCCACCCGAGTCGGCGCTTCGGCCGAACTCCGCACCCGCCTGATCGACGAGCCCTCGATCTGGCAGACGCTCCAGGCGCAGTTCGACACCGACTGGCCCGAGGGACCGATGCCCTCGCTGCCGAGCGCGATGCCCCCGACCGCTCGCTTGACGCTGCGCGAAGCGATCGCGACCGCGCTCGCCAACAATCCACGCATGTTGGCCGCCTCGCTCCAGCCCGAGTCGGTGGCGCAGAACGTGCTCAAGGCACAGGCTTTCTTCGATCCCATCTTCGGCTCCGACGCGAATTACGGGCGCACCAACACTCCGGTCACCAACATCTTCCAGGGTTCGGGCCAGAGCGACTCCGATGACGAGTTCATCGCCGAAGCACTCACCTCGAACTGGGACTTTTTCCTCGACAAGGGCCTGTTGAGCGGCGGCCGGATGCGGCTTGCCTGGACCAACGAGAAGCTGAGTTCGGACTCGTTCATTCAAGCACTGAACCCGATGTACACGCCTCAGCTCGTCGCGACCCTGAACCAGCCGCTACTGCGCGACTTCGGCCTGCGCTTCACGCGGCTCAGAATCGCGATCGCGGAGGCGGCGACCGAGGGTGCGGTCGCCCAGTTCCAGGCCCAAGCTGCCAACTTCGTGACGCTCGTGATCGCGGCCTACTGGCAGGTGGTGGCAACAGCCGAGCGGGTCGAGGTCCTGCAGGCCTCGCTCGATCTCGCCGAGAAGACCGTGCGCGAGAACCGCACCCGGGTGGAAGTGGGTGTCCTGCCACCGGTGGCGATCAAGGAGAGCGAGGCCGAGGCCGCGCGCCGACGCGAGGACGTGCTGGTGGCCGAGAACGACCTCGCCACCGCGCGCCGTCAGCTCCAGCAGATCGTCTATCTGCCCGGCGAGAACGAATTCGTTCCACGACCGATCGACGCGATCGAGCGGCCTTCGAGCGAGCGCGTGGAGTTCGACGTCGAGGAGGCCGTGCGAACTGCGGTCGTAAAGCGCCCGGAGATCCGCGCCGCGCGCGAATCCGTCCGGCAGAGCAAGCTGCAGGTCGATCTCGACCAGAATCAGCTCCTGCCTCGCGTCGATCTCTACGGCGCGGGCGGCGTCAACGCTGCTTCCGGAACCGCAACCCAGGTCGAGATCGGCGGCGTCGTCTACCCGCCAAGCCCCTACGACGGGCCCTACTCCAAGGCCCTCGACCGGATGTTCAGCGGTGACTTCTACACCTATCAAGCCGGCCTCCGACTCGAGATCCCGATCGCCAACGCCGGCGCCGAAGCCCAGGCCCGGCAGAGCCGTATCTCGCGCGAACAAGCGTCGGCCGGCTTCCGTCAGGAGGTCTCCGACGTCGTGCTGCAGGTGACCCAGAGTGCCGGCGACCTCAGTTCGGCGATGGAGCGGGTGGAAGCGACGCGCGTCTCACGCGAACTCGCCGAGGAGAACCTCCGCAACCAGACGCGGCGCTACGAGGTCGGCATGGTGACGCCGACCGACCTGATCAAGTTCCAGAACGACGTCGCGCAGGCCCGCCTGGCCGAGGTCCAGACCATTATTCATTACAACAATTCACTGGCCGCCTTCGAGCGCGCCCGCGGCACGATACTCACGCGCTACAACGTGGAGATCGAAACGCGCGAGCCGACCCACGTGCCGTGGTGGGCGCGCTTCTGAGCGGAAAATCGTCTGCCCCTGCCACGGCCGGTGCGCCGGCGCTCTCGGTCGTGGTTTGCACCTGGGATAATCCCAGCGCTCTCGAACTTGTGCTGGCGAGCCTCGCGCGCCAGACCCGGCAGGACTTCGAGATCATCGTCGCCGACGACGGCAGCGACGCGACGACAGCCACGATCGTCGCAGACTTCGCCCGGGATTCGCGCTTGCCGACCTTGCATCTCTGGCAGGCGCATCGGGGCCCGCGGAAGTGCACCCTCATGAACCGCGCGATCGTCGCGGCCCGCGGCCCCTACCTCCTCTTCGTCGACGGCGACTGCCTGGTGCCACGGCACGCGATCGCCTCTCATCTGCGTCTGCGCCGGCCACGACGCTGGCTCGCCGGGGGCACGATTCTGCTCGGACACAAGGCCACGCGAAGCCTCGATAGGGCCGCGGTGAATGCGGGCTCGACCGAAGGCTGGCGCGCGCTCGCGCTGCGCGGCAGGAGGTCGCGCCGGCTGCTCGCGGGCCTCGTCCCCGGACTCGCGCCCCTGCTCGATAGCCTCGCCTTGCTTCGACCCGTCGGCTGGCGCGGCGGCCACAGCTCGGCCTGGCGCAGCGACCTCCTCGCCGTGGCCGGCTTCGACGAGCGCTTCGGTCTCGGTCTGGAGGACAAGGATCTGGCGCAGCGACTGCGAGCGGCCGGGCTCGCCGGCTGCTCGGTCCGCTATCGCGTACCGATGTTGCACCTCGAACACGACCGCCCGGCCAGCCGAGCGACGTTGATCGAATCGAACAGGCTCCTGCTCGAAGAGAACCGGCGGGGCGGCGTGTCACGGACCGCTTTCGGCATCGCCACCGCGGACACGCCGACGGTCGGTTGAGTCGCTCAGCGGCGGGGATGCCCGAGAAGTTCCATGAACTCCTCGCGCGTCGCCTGGCGATCCCGGAAGACGCCAAGCATGGCACTCGTCACGACGAACGAGTTCTGCTTCTCGACCCCCCGCATCCGCATGCAGAGGTGGTCGGCCTCGACCACGACCGCAACGCCTTCGGGTTCGAGGTTCTGCATGAGGACCTGGGCGATCTGCGTCGTCATGCGCTCCTGCACCTGCAGCCGGCGGGCAAAAACGTCGACCACGCGCGCAAGCTTGGAGATGCCCACAATCCGCCCCCGCGGCAGGTAGGCGATATGAGCCTTGCCGAAGAAGGGCAGGATGTGGTGCTCGCAGAGCGAGAAGAAATCGATGTCCTTCATGATGATCATCTCGGAGCACTCTTCGGTGAAGATGGCTCCCTTGATGATCTGCTCGGGATCTTGCCGATATCCGCACGTCAATTCGGTGAGCGCCTTTTCGCAACGCTCGGGGGTCTTGAGCAGGCCCTCACGTGTGGGGTCTTCCCCCACCGCGCGAAGGATCTCCTCGAACTGCCGCCGCATCAGGATGACCGGTTCCGGCGCCGCTGAGGTGCCCGGATTTTCTGATATTTCCGATAGTCGTAGCCGGTCGCCAACGCGAGCAACAGGTCGTCCATGCCGCCCTCGCGTTCGCGCCGCAGCGTCAGCAGTCGGTTGTAGCCGTCAAGAAAGAGCTGCACCGGCCCGGGGAAACCGTCGTCACGGGGAGACGCCATGGCTCCCGCGATCGCCGAGAGAACGGACAGACCGAGCGGCCCCGAGGCGGCCTCGTCGAGTCGCCGGACCACCAGCCGCACCGCCGCGAGCCGGAGTTCACTCGGGAAGGCATCCCACTCCGCCAGCGAGAGCGGTCGCACCGATTCATAGCCGGTCAGCAGGCTCTCGAAACGCTTGAGATCGTAGGCCCCGTCGACGAAACAGAGCGCGTTGATCGCCGCGGCCAGATCGAAAATATACTTGCCACGGCACACCCCGCCCAGATGCAGGATGCCTACCAGCTTGTCGCCTTTGACCAGCAGGCGCTCGGGTTCCAGGTCCCGCAGGATGACACCCTTGGGCAACTTGCCCTCGAGATAGCCACCCAGATACTCGATTTCGTCGTTGATGGTCCGCACGACCTTGCGCAGGAACGGCGGCAGGCGGTCGCGCAGCGCCATCCAGCGCTCCGCGACGAACTCGAAACCGTGCCGACCTTCGACACCCTTTTTGTAGGTACGACCAAGCGCCTGGAACTCGGCGATGGCGCGCCCGCAAGCCTCGACGTGCGTCGGGAGGAGCTGTGTGACCGGCTTCACCCGACCATCGAGCGAACGAAAGACCACGACGTGTCGGTCGCCGACCTCGCGGTGGTGGCGTCCGCGGCGGTCCTCGACCGGCTGGGGTGCAGGGAAGCCCTGATTGCGCAGAAAGAAGGCGAGATCGACTTCGCGCTTGACTTCGAGCTCGGCGCGTTCGCTGTCGACCCGGACCACGACCCGACCACGACTCAGCTCGGCGGCAAGGGCACTCTGTCCGAGGGTGGGATCAGCCCAGCCGGCAGGTGCTGCGGCGATCTCCTGCAGGCGCCCGAGCCCGCAGTCCTCGACCAGCGAGGCGACCGTCGTCCTGTCGAGCACGGCCTCTATCATCGTGACGCCCACAGGAGGCCGACGCCCGTCCTTCCCGCCCCGAATCCATCCCGGGGCCGCGTCGGCGAGTTAACGAGCCGAAAGAGGAGCCGCAAGAACTCTTCGCTCGAAGCTGAGCGCGAGCGCAAGGTCCATGACGTTGGTGCCGGTCGGCCCGGTCTCGATCAGCGCGCCCAGGCGGGCCAGCAAGGGGTAGACGTCGTGATGGCGCAGCGCGGCGTCGAGCAAACCTCGGCCAACCCGGCCCAAGACGGTGGCGTCGAGCAATGCACCCGCGGCGGGCGTGGGGCCGTCCCGGCCGTCAGTTCCGGCAGCGAGAAGGACCCAGCCCGGGGCGCGGACGGCACGTGAGGCGGCGATCACGAACTCCTGATTCCGGCCCCCCTGCCCGGCCGGCCCGGCGATCTGCACCGTGCTCTCACCGCCCGCCACGACGCAAACGGGCCGGCCCGCCGGCACGGGCCCCAGGCCCCGGCCGAAGCTCGTCCCCGCGCGGGTCGCCTCGCCGGTGATGAGGGCCGCTCGATGACGGACGGCATAGCCGAGCCGCCGAGCCTCGGCCGCGGCCGCCCGACGCGCGTCGGCATTCGAACCAACGACGACGTAGACCGATGGCGCACGGAACGCAGCTCGGGTCAGCCCTGCGGAACGAGTGCCCCGGGCGGCCCCCTCCTCACGCTCCAGCATGGCCCGCACCCGCGGCGAGAGCTTCCGGTCCAGTCCCCCGGCCCGGAGCAGGTGCAGCGCGGCGTCGAGCCGGCGTGATCCCGTCGCCCGCCCCGTCGTGACCCGCGGCGGCAACACCGTCGGCCCCGAACCGATCGCGGCGGGGTCATCACCGGGAACGTCCGAGAGGGCCAGCGTGATGACCCGCCGGCGACCGGCCGCGAGCCGGAGTCCGCCACCCTTGAGCGCCGAGAGGCAGCTCCGAATCCGGTTCATGTCAACAATCGACAGACCGGCCGTGAGCAGCACGCGGTATGCCGCACGCACCTCGGCCGTGGTCAGCCCCGGCGCGGGGCACTCGAGGAGACTCGAAGCACCACCGCTCAGCAGGACCAGGATCGTGTCGTCGGGCGCGGCGGCCTGAACTTCATCAAGCACCGCCCGCCCGGCCCGGAAGCTGCCCCGACCCGGCAACGGATGCTCGGCCGCGATCCAGCGCAAGCCGCGGGCACCAGGCGGCAGGCTCCGCGGCCGTGCGGGCGCGACCACCACGCCGCGAACGCCACGGGCCAGCTCGTAGATCGGCCGGACCATCGCGGCCGCCGCCTTGCCCGCGGCAATCACGCGGAGCCGGGTGGGATCGAGACACAGGTCGATGCCCGGGAGCATTAATTCGATGCTTGTACCGTTCCGGCGAACGAACTTCGTGACCAGCGCTGCGGGCTCGACGGCGCGAAGGGCCGCCGCAAAAATCGCCCTGAGGTCTTGGTGAGCGCGACGACGTGGCCCCCGAGCAGGTCCCAAGGCGCCCCCGGCCCGTAGAGCCCGAGGCGCGGCGCTCGTTGTCGCGCCTGGCCCCCGAGGACGCCCTTGCGACCCGTCAGCTCGCCCGCGGATTCCCGCGGTCTCGCCGCGGCTCAACCCTCTTCGTCGGTCTCGCCGACCTGCAGGCGCCGGATGCCGCGATCTTCGTCGGGCCGGCGGGTCAGCCGGGCCTCGCGTTCGCGATCGCCCTGACAGACCACGCAGAGCCGCGTGAAGGGCAGCGCCTTGAGCCGGTCGGGCGCGATCTCGAGTTCGCACTCCTCGCAGACGCCGTAGATCCCGCCACGGATCCGCTCGAGAGCCGCGTCGATCGCCTGCAGCTTGGTGCGATCGCGATCCGACAGGATGGTGCCGATATCGCGATCGCGCTCTTCGCTGGCGACGTCGTAGGCGTCCATGCCTTCGTCCTTCTGCGCGTCGCGACCCGTCTTCTGCTCCGAACGGATGTCCAGGAGCAGCTGTTCCCGCATCGTCAGAAGAGCTTTCTGCGCCGTCTTGAGGAAGGTCTTTCTCATACCGGAATCGCTTTCGTTTCCCGAGGCGGCGGGAACATAGGCGCAGCACCGAGCCGTGTCAACGCCAGCACCCGACGGAAGGCCTCCTAGCGCGGGCTCGGCGGTTCGATGACGTCCGCTCCCGGCGGCGGCACGAAGCGGAAACGAGCCGCGTCGATCCCGCGATTGCGCTTCAGCTCGCGGAGTTCGACGCGCGTCTGGTTGCCGAGCGGATCGCGCACGACCGCGGCCACCAGATCCCAGGTCGCCGAGTCGACCTCGAGCGTAAGCCTGCCGAGGTCAGCCGCCTCTCCGGCATCCGCCGGCGTCAATTCGAGGCGCACGCGGCCTGTGCCCACGGATTCGAGCCGGCGGGCGGTGAAGGCTTCGTCGAGCCGGGCCACGCCGAGCAGAAAGGAGACCGGAGCCTGGGCCTGGAAGGCCTCGACGAGCGGCGAGCGCAGGACCTGCTGCTCGGCGGGCCGATGGACCCAGAGGTGCTTGCCATCGGCGACGATGGTCTGCAGCTCGGGCGCTGCATACTCCCAGCGCATCCGGCCGGGGCGCTGAAACCACACCCGGCCGCGCGACTCGATGGTCTGCCCGCCCGCCGCAAGGTGCAACTCCTGGCGGAAGCGGGCTTCGAAGTCCCGCGTCGCGTCGTAGCGCGCCTGCACCTTGGCGATGACTTGAGCGAGATCCGCGGGGGTGACGGCCGCACTCGCCCCCCGGGCCGGCGCCACTGCGAAGGGACCAGCGAGAAGCAGCACCGTGACCGCCACTGCGACCCGCCCCCGCCGAAGGTGCCCCAAAACGTGCTTGCTCGGCTGCACCCTCACTCGTCCATCGAACGCACAAGAATCTCGCGATTGCCACGATGGTCGGGCGCGCTCACGACGCCCTCTCGCTCCATCATCTCCATCATGCGCGCCGCCCGATTGTAGCCGACCTGGAGACGGCGCTGCACGTAGGACGTGGAGGCGCGACCACTCTCTGCCACCGTCTGCACCGCCAGATCGTACATCGGATCGGCCTCGTCACTAACAGCGCTGGGCGTGGACTCGGAGTCACCGGTCGGATCCTCCAGCAGATCCATGCGGTAGGCGGGCCCTTCCCCCTGCTCCCGCACGAAGCGCGTGATGCGCTCGATCTCCGGGTCGGAGACGAAGGCACCATGCAGCCGCGTCAGACGCGAGCTGCCCGGCGGCAGGAAGAGCATGTCGCCCTGTCCGAGCAGCCGCTCGGCGCCCATGGCGTCGAGAATGGTGCGCGAGTCCACCTTGCCGGCGACCTGAAAGGCGATCCGCGCTGGAAAATTTGCTTTGATGAGGCCGGTAATGACGTCCACCGAGGGCCGTTGCGTGGCCACGACGAGATGGATCCCCGCAGCCCGCGCTTTCTGCGCCAGCTTGGTGATCGGGTCCTCGACCTCGCGCCGCGACATAATGAGATCGGCCAGCTCGTCGATGATCACGACGAGCCGCGGCAGGTGTTGATGGACCATCCGGCCGGGCGGCGCCGAGGCGGCCGCCGGATCCTCGGCGTCGGCCTCCTCGGCGTCATCGGCCTCGAGTTCGATCACGGAGCGTTGGTCCTTCTCGGCGGCAACCGCGCGATTGTAGGCCTCGAGGTTGCGCACCCCCTTGTCGCGCATCACGCGATAGCGATCGTTCATCTCCATGACGAGATTGATCAGCAGGATGAGGGCCTGCTTGGGCTCGGTGATCACCGGAACCAGCAGGTGGGGGATCTCGTGGTAAGGCGCGAGTTCCAGGATCTTGGGGTCGATCATCACCATGCGCACGTCGCGTGGCGAGGCCCGCATGAGCAGGCTCACGATCAACGTATTCAGGAAAACCGACTTGCCCGACCCCGTGGATCCCGCGACCAGCAGATGCGGCATTCGGGCCAGATCGCCGGCAAATGGCCTGCCGGTCGTATCCTTGCCGAGAGCGAGCGCGAGGGTCGAGTTGGCCTGGTGAAAGGCATCCGAGGCGACGATTTCGCGCAGCAGAACCGAGTCGCGACGCGCGTTGGCGACCTCGATGCCGACAACGGATTTGCCGGGAATCGGCGCCAGGATACGCACGCTCATGGCGCGCATCGCCATCGCGAGATCGTCGGCCAGCGCGACGATGCGCTGAACACGGATACCCGCGGCGGGCTCGAACTCGTAGGTCGTGATGACCGGCCCGGGGTGGATGACGACCACCTCGCCGCGGATGTCGAAGGTCGCGAGTTTGGCTTCGAGCACGCGAGCGCTCGCGTTGAGCGTTTCGTGGTCGACGTCTGATTCGCTGTTGACAGGAACATCAAGCAGGTTGACGTCGGGCAGACACCAGGCCCGGCCGTCCTGGAAAGGCATTTCGACTTGACGACGGGTCGCCGTCTTCGGCGACGCCTCGGGCGGTGTCGAAATCACCACCGGGGCACGCCGCCCCTCGGGCGGGGTGTCGCGGCCGCGCACCGGGGCGTCGGTGACGACATGCGAGCGACGCAACAGGATCGGCGCCGACTCGTCTTCATCGAAGAGATCGATGACATCCTCGCGGTCGCCGTCTGCGCCGCGGCGCCACCGGGCCGCGCGCTGTCGCGCGAGCGCCGCGCTGCCCCGCCCGACCCGGGCGGCCGCACCTCCCGCCGAGCGCCCCAGAGCGCCGACCGTGCGTCCCGAAAGTGTCGCCACGAGAAGCAGCAGAACCGTCGCCACCACGAGCCAGGCCCCGGCGCTGCCGAGACCATCGACCAGCACCGCACTCAGAAAGCCACCGATCAGGCCACCCGCTTGGAGGCCATGCCAGGTGCCCACGGCGAGATGAACCGCCACCGCACTCGCGAGCAGTGTGCCACCGATCGCCGCGCCACGCACCGGGCCGATTTCCTGGGCGCCGCCGCGGAAGATCGCCACGGCCCACACCAGCCCGCCAATCGGCACGGCCATGGCCGCCAGCCCGAGTGTCGACACGAGCAGGTCGGCGAGAGCCGCGCCCGACGGGCCGATCAGGTTGGAACGAGCCAGCGGGTCGTAGGAGAGGACGGCGAGCCCGATCAGCAGCGCCACCACGCCGACGCCAACGCCGGCCGCCTCGCGACCCAGAGAAGCCGCGGCAGGGGCCGCTACGATCGGTCGGGCGCGATTGCGAGTCGCCACTTTTGCCTCACAGCTCGAAGACGTGCGGCACGATCAGGGGGCGGCGCCCGAGTGTGCGCGAAAAATAGCGTTTGAGCGCGCGCCGCATGCCGTCCTCGGCCTCGATCACATCCGCGCGCGATTCCGGCGTGAGCCCGCGCAGCCCCGCAAGAATCACCTGCCGGGCTTCCTCGCGCACGGCGGCTTCATTCACCTCGCCCACCACGCCACGCATGATCAGCTCGGGACCGGAGGTGAGTTCGCCCGTCTGGGCGTGGATCGCGACGACCGCGACGACGACGCCGTCCTCGGAGAGATGGCGGCGCTCGCGCAGGATTTCGGGGCCGACATCCCCCTCGCCCGTGCCGTCCAGCGCCACGCGCCCCGCCACCACCCGCTCGCTGCGCCGCACGCTCGCGCCCTCGATCTCGAGCACGTCGCCATCCTCGAGCAGAAAGCAGTCGGCCCCGTCCATGCCGGATTCCAGCGCCAGCCGGCGATGCTCGGCGAGGTGGCGGTACTCACCGTGGACGGGCACGAAGTAGCGCGGACGGGCAAGCTGGATCAAGGTGCGCAGCTCGTCGCGGTGCGCGTGCCCGGATACATGAACGTGGTCGCGCTCGCCGCGATGGATCTCGGCGCCCCGGCGCGAGAGCCGGTTCAACACGGCGTGCACCGGCCGCTCGTTGCCCGGAATGATGCGCGAGGAGAACACCACGCCATCGCCCGGCACGACCTCGAGCCCGCGGAACTGGCCCTCGGAGAGACGGTTCAGCGCCGAATTCGGCTCGCCTTGGGAACCGGTGATGACAACCGTCGAGGCGCCGCGCGGGAGAGCCTCGAGCTGATCGGTGCCAATCAGGCCGTGGCGTGGCAGCTTGAGATAACCCAGCTCGCCGCCGAGCCGCGTCGATTCCTCGATGCCCCGCCCGGCGACCGCGATCTCACGCCCGCAAGCCTGGCTCGCATCGACCACCTGTTGCAGCCGGTGGAGATGGGAAGCAAAGGTCGTGACGTAGACTCGACCCGTGGTCTTCGCGAAGAGTTCCGTGAGGCGCGGTCCCACGCTGCTCTCGGAGCCACACTCGCCCTCGCTCTCGACGTTGGTCGAATCCGAGAGCAGCAAGAGCACGCCCCGGCGCGCCAGCTCGGCGATCCGGTCGGTATCCGCCCGGCGGCCGTCGACCGGGGTGGCATCGAGCTTGAAGTCGCCGCTGTGCAGGATGGTCCCCTGGGGCGTGCCGATCGCGAGCGCGCAGGCGTCGATGATCGAATGCGTCATGTGAATCGCCTCGACCGTGAACGGGCCGATGGCGATCTCGGTTCCGGGCGTGATCACCTCGAGGCTCGCCGTGACGTCGGCGCGACGCAGCTTCTCGCGCACCAGCTCGATCGCCAGCCGGGGCCCGAACACCGGGACCGGAAACTTGCGCAGCAGGCGCGGCACCGCCCCGATATGGTCCTCGTGGCCGTGCGTGAGGACCACGGCGCGCAGCAGGTCGGGGCGACTCTCCAGATAGGAGATATCGGGCAACAGCAGATCGATGCCGAGGCCCGGCCGCTCGGGAAAGAGCACGCCGCAGTCGATCGCGATCGCCGCCCCGCCGGTCTCGACGACCAGCATATTGAGCCCGATCTCGCCGAGCCCTCCGAGAGGCACGATCCTAACAGGCTCCGCCACGCTCCCCCCACCACCTGCGGCTCCCCACGGAGCCGACCCCGCCCAGACGCTAGGCGCCGGCCCTCCCGAAGTCAACGCGGGCGCGGACTGGCACGGCGTTTGGAACCGTTGCTCCCCGCGAGTTGCGGGTGTAACGCGCAGCCGCGCACTGCAAGGAGGAACGATGTCGGTCAATAAAGTGATTCTGGTAGGTCGTCTGGGGCGGGATCCCGAGTTGCGGTTCACGCCCAGCGGGCAAGCCGTGGCCAACTTCAGCATCGCGACCGACGCGGCGTGGAAAGACCGCGACGGCAACAAGCAGACGCACACCGAGTGGCACCGCATCGTCGTCTGGGGCCCCCAGGCCGAGCCTTGCCAGAAGTTCTTGACCAAGGGACGCGAGGTCTTCGTCGAGGGCGAGATCCGCAGCAGGAAGTATCAGGACAAGACCGGCGTCGAGCGCACAGCCTACGATATCGTGGCGCGCGACGTCCGCTTCCTCGGCAGCAAGGATGGCGGTGGCCGTCGCGACGATTCCGGCATGGCCGACGAGCCCGCGGGCAATTTCAGCGGCCAGGCCGGGGACGACGACATCCCGTTCTGAAACGAAGCGACAACGCGGCTATGCCGCTACACATGCCCCCACGCCGGCCGCAGGCAGGGGCATGTGCGCACCCGCGAGGACACGAGTCTTGACAGGATCCCGGAGGCGCTGCCGGTGCGGGCCGTCGCACCGCAAAATCACGGCTTCCAGTGTCCTGTTCGCCAAATAGCTTTACAAATTCGCCTGGAGGGCCGCTGTTGCCTGCATCCTGGGCACGATCCGCGGTTGTAGAGAAGCGTTGGAAACGGGACACTAGAGCCGGGCCGTCTCGGCGAAGCTGACCCAGCGCCCACCACCGATCACGACGTGGTCAAGCACGCGGATGCCGACCACCTCCCCGGCAGCAACCAGGCGAACGGTCAACGTCTCGTCCTCGACCGAGGGTGTCGGATCGCCGCTCGGGTGGTTGTGGACGAGGATGACCGCGGCCGCCGCCTCGCGAATCGCGCGCCGGAAGACCTCGCGCGGGTGGACCAGACTCGCCGTCAGCGTCCCCTCGGAGACTCGAGCCTCGCCCTGAATGCGGCCACGCCCGTCGAGCAGGAGCACATAGAATCGCTCCTGCAGCAGTCCGCCGAGTCGGGACGCGAAGTGGCGGAAGACCTGCTCGCTCGACACCACGGGACGGCCCCGATCGGCCGGACTGGCCGCGGCACGCCGGCCGAGCGCGATCGCCGCGGTGAGCGCTGTGGCCCGCACCGGCCCGACGCCCGGCATCACGGCGAGTTCGCCGGCCGAGGCGAGCGCCATCCCGGCTACACCCCGGTGGTGCTCCAGCACGCGCCGCGCGACCTCGGCCGCGCTCGCCCCGCGCGGACAGGTGCGGAGCAGAAGTGCGACCAGATCGACATCGCTCAGAGCTTCGACGCCCAAGCGCAGCAGGCGCTCGCGCGGTCGCTCGACCTCGGGGACAGGCAAGGGCAGCACAGGCCCACGCTCTGCGAGATACGTGCCCACAGCGCGCCGCCGGCCCGGTCGCGCAAGCGCTCGTTCGCGCAACCAGGCGCTACACGCCCGCAACGAAACGTCACGGGGGCGTTTCGAATCCGGCGATATTATGTTCTTGAATGCCGCAACGTCGGCGCTGCGCGCACAAATGGACGTTACCGGCACGTGAACCTGGCGAGATCGCGTTCTTGAGGTCTGAACCGGCTCGCCGCGGGAGGAGAGGATACGCGGCGACAGGGTTGGGTTTCGCCGGTGGGGGCAGGGGCTCCGTCTCCCAGCGCGCGAGAGCCCGCATCGCACAGGCAAGGTTCCGCCAGCGGGTATGGCCGGCTCCAGCCTTGCCTCAGCTATTATTTCAGAGTTCAACCCACGGCGGGACGGACGAGCAGGCCCTTGAGGTACTCGCCCTCGGCGTGCGCCGGCAGCACCGGGTGGTCGGGCTCGAAACCGAGCTGGGCCAGCACCTGGGCCCGCAGTGGCGCCCGGGCGGCGCCCGCGACGGCGCGCACGAAACTCTCGCGCGAGACGTGCGGCGAGCAACTGCACGTGAGGAGCAACCCTCCGGGGGCCAACGCCTCGAGGGCGCGGCGGTTGAGATCGCGGTAGGCGCGCATGGCGCGCTCGAGATCGCTGCGGTGACGCGCGAAGGGCGGCGGATCGAGCACGATGAGGTCAAAGCGGGCACGGCCGCGCTCGGCGTCAAGCGCCTCGAAAGCATCCCCGCACACCCACGATGTCTGCGCCGACACGAGACGAGCGTCGAGCGCCCAGCTCCGCCGTGCCAGCTCGAGCGAAGGCCCGGAGGTCTCGACCGAGACCACCTCGGCCGCGCCGCCGAGGCCCGCCGCGACGGCAAAGGCCCCGGTATAGGCAAAGGCGTTGAGCACGCGCCGGCCCGGCGCCAGCCGCCGCACCAGCGCCCGGGCGCCGCGCTGGTCGAGGTAGAAGCCGGTCTTCTGTCCGCCGCGGATATCGACGAGCAGCCGCATCCCGTGCTCATCGATCTCGATCTCCGCCGGTGGCTCCTCGCCCGCGGCAAGGCCGGTCACGTCGCGCAGCCCTTCGGCGCGGCGCGACCCACCCGTGCTCCGCTCGACGACGCCGCGGACTCCGAGGTCGTTACAGAGGGCGTCAATCACTTCTGGGCGCAGGCGCTCGGCACCGGCAGAGAGCAGCTGCACGACCGCGAAGCCGCCGTAGACGTCGACGACGACACCGGGCATGCCGTCGCCCTCGGCATTGATCAAGCGAAAGCCGGCCCGTGGCCCAGTCATTCCAACCGATTTCCGGAGGGCGTGTGCATCGCGCAAGCGTTCGCGGACGAAGCCCGCGTCGAGCGGGACCTCGGCCCGCGTGAACATCCGCACGGTGAGCGATCCGACCGCGCTGTAACTGCCGACACCGAGCACGTTGCCCTCGGCGCCGAGGACCCGCACAAAGGCCCCTTCGAACGGTGACCCCTCGATCTCGCGCACCGCGCCCGAGAAGACCCACGGATGCCCCGCGCGGACCGGGCCGTCGCGGCCACTCTTGAGATGGACCGTGCCCTCGAGCGCGGTACCGGGCAGGGGTGGTGGCAAGGCGGCGGTGCGCCCTCTCTCGGCCGTCACCGAACCCGGCGGCGGTGCTCCCGCAGCGACCACCTCCGGCTCGCAGTCAAGGATAGATGTTGGAGCGGCGGAATCGCCCGACGCGAGTCCGCGCGCTGCGGCGGCGGCGTCCCCTTGCGCGACGAGCACTTCGCCGTCCTTGGCTTCTGGAGTCACGCGACACCTCCCGTGGCGGGCGCGGGCGCGACCCAGTCACCGCTGCGGCCGCCGCTCTTGCGGACCAGCCGAATTCCCTCGATCACCAGACCGCGATCGATGGCCTTGCACATGTCGATGATGGTGAGGGCCGCAACCGACACCGCGGTGAGGGCTTCCATCTCGACTCCCGTACGCGACTGAATGCGCGCCTCGGCCTCGAGGTCCACCCGGCCGGCCGCCACGTCCACGGCGAGCCGCACATCGACGAAATCGAGGCTGAGCGGATGGCAGAGCGGCACCAACTCGCCCGTGCGCTTGGCCGCCATGATGCCGGCGAGCCGTGCGGTCGCGACGACGTCGCCCTTGGGCAGATCGCCCTCCTGAACGCGACGCGCGGTCGCAGGTGCCATCCGCACCACGCCACGTGCCACCGCGACGCGCGCGCTGACCGCCTTGGCCCCGACATCGACCATGCGGGCGTGCCCGGCTTCGTCGAGGTGAGTCAGAGAGGGTGTCTTGTCGGCCATCGTACGCCGGGCTTGTACCGGACGCGCGGCCTGACGCACCCCGGCACACGCGCATGCCTCGAAGCTCGTCGTCAGGCGCGCCCACCCGTGCTCCTGCCCCGTCAGGACGTGGCTGCCACCGCGCGCCAGTGCGACTCGATGCTCGTCGTCAGGCGCGTCCGCCCGTGCTCCTGCCCCGTCAGGACGTGGCTGCCACCGCGCGCGGGTTGCGTTCACTCGGACGGCCGAAAAATTCGGTAGCGGCCGCCACAGCGCGCTCGGCCGCCTCGCGCGGCGCGAAGACGTGCAAGCGCCAGAGCGCCGCGTAGCGCTCCTCGAGAGCGCGGATTTCGCCGAGGCCCTCGGCACCGGCATCGTTCAGGCGCCCGGGGCCACCGGCGCCAATCACCCGGGCGGAGGCCTCCTTCATCAAGGTGCGCTCGGGGCAGTGCAGGACCAGCTCGCCCGGCGCGAGCCGCGCGGCGCGCGCGATCTCGGCCTCGGCCGCGGCGCGGGCGGCGCGATCGTCGTGCAGCCCGGCCACGAAATCTCGCCTCTCCTCGACCGTAGTGCCCCGCGCCGAGACCACCCAGGCGCGCTTGAGGAGATCGCGCCGCCGTACGCGCGCGGCCAGCGCCGCGCCGGCCGGATCACCCATCGCCTGCAAGCGGTCGAGCAACGACCCGTCGTCCACTTCGAGCAGGTGGTCCTCGGTCAGGGTACCGGTGTCGAGTGCATATTCTACTGCCTTCGAGATCATCGCACCGGCCACCACCTTGGTGTGATGGTAGTAGACGCGCTCGGTCAGGACGTAGCGCATGCGCAGCAGGGCAACGACCTCGCTGCGCGCGTCGGGACGCTCCATGCCGTCCCGGGCGAGCCGCAGCACCAGACGATCGTCCGCGACGCCAAAACTGCGCAGGACGCGCTCGTCGTAGCGCAGACCGAGGCCGGCGAAATAGGCGTCGCGCGCGAGGTAATCGAGCAGATCGGCGTCGATCGTGCTGGCGACGATCTCGCGTGCGAACCAGGGCAGTCCCGCCCCGACCATGCCCTGGTCCCCGTCGGCGCCCAGCAGCGCGCGGACCTCGCGCAGCACGCCCAGACGCGCGAGCGCGTCGCCGAGTTCGCCCGCCAGCAGGCGTTCGAGCCGGGCGCCCTTGTCGTGGCGGGGGAAGAGCCGCCGCTCGTCCTCGAGAGTATGGCCGAAGGGGACGTGGGTGACGTCGTGCAACAGCGCTGCCACCACGATCAAGGCCTCGAGATCGGCCGGAATCGCGGCACCGTCGCGCCGCAGCGCCTCGGTCAGGCGACCCGCCATATATGCCGTGCCGAGCGAGTGGTCGAAGCGCGTATGCACGCATCCGGGGTAGACCAGGTGCGCCGTGCCGAGCTGCTTGACGCCGCGCAGGCGCTGCACCGCGCCGAGATCGAGAATCACCGCCGTGAGTGGAGCGATCTCGATGTCGCCATGCACCGGATCGCGGACGACCACGGCTCTGGCCTACCATCTTCGGCTCAGAGCGGCGATGTCTGGCCTGTCGTGCAAACACCCCTCGTCCTGGACCCGCCCACCTCCCGGCCGGGTGTCTCGGTGCGGTCACTTGATTTGCCCTCGGGAGCGAACAGATCCTCTGCTCCCCGCAGTCGGGCCCCCGTCGGGCTGGACCGCTCGCCGGGCCGCCGTTAGCGTCGCGCCATGGCCCCGTCCTCCAGCGATTATTTCGCCGTCGATGAGCTGCTGAGCCCCGAGCAGCGTCAGGTACGCGCCTCGGTGCGACGCTTCGTCGACGACGCTTTCCTGCCGCGGGTGCGCACGCATTTCGCCGCCGCCACCTTCCCCACCGAACTCACCCCCAAGCTGGCCGCGCTGGGCTGCTTCGGCCCGACGGTCCCGACCGAGTACGGCGGCGCCGGCCTCGATTCCATCAGCTACGGGCTGATGTGCCAGGAACTCGAGCGGGGGGACTCGGGCCTGCGCTCGTTCGCGAGCGTACAGTCGTCGCTGGTCATGTACCCGATTCTGGCGTTCGGCTCCGAGGACCAGAAGCGCCACTGGCTGCCGCAGTTGGCGCGTGGCGAAGCGATCGGTTGTTTTGGCCTGACCGAACCCGATTATGGCTCGAATCCGGGGGGCATGATCATGCGCGCCCGTCCGGCCGACGGTGGCTTCGTGCTCAACGGCACGAAGCGCTGGATCACCAACGGCAGCATCGCCGACGTTGCCGTGGTCTGGGCGAAGCTCGAGAGCGACGACGGTCGCGACCAGATCCGTGGCTTCCTGGTCGAGAAGGAGCGTCCCGGCTTCTCACGCCCGCTGATGCACGGCAAGTGGAGCCTACGCGCCTCGATCACCTCCGAGCTCATTTTCGAGGACTGCTTCGTGCCGGCGGAAAACGTGTTGCCGGGTGTCGCCAGCCTGCGCGGTCCGCTGAGTTGTCTCACGCAGGCGCGCTTCGGCATCTCGTGGGGTGCCATCGGCGCCGCCCTCTCCTGCTACGAATGCGCTCTCGACTACGCCAGATCGCGCACTGTTTTTTCGCGCCCGATCGGTGGCTACCAGCTCGTGCAGGCGAAGCTCGTCCACATGCTGAACGAGATCACCAAGGCCCAGCTTCTGGCCTGGCGGCTTGGCACCTTGAAGGACGCCGGCACCATGCGCTCCGAACAGGTCTCGCTCGCCAAGATGAACAACGTCTCCACGGCACTGGGCATCGCGCGGCTGGCGCGCGACATCCTCGGTGCCAACGGCATCAGCGACGACTACCCGGTAATCCGCCACATGCTGAATCTGGAGACCGTCAACACCTACGAAGGCACCGAGGATATCCACCGGCTCACTCTCGGTCGCGACATCACGGGCCTCTCGGCGTTTGAATGATGGCACTCACCGAAACTTCACGGCTGCTTGACGAGGGCGCACGGCTGCGCCCCGAGCGCTCGCAAGTTCGGGAGACGGCCGGCATGCGGGTGACGAGACGCAGGGGGGAGGACAGCGCCGGGGGATACCGGCGCGCCGGCCTGTGGCTCGCGACGCTGCTGGCATTCGCCGTGGCACTGCAAGGCGGCGTTGCGGTGGCGGCCGGGCGGCCCTCGCTGGCAAGCTGGTCGTATCTGGTCGAGAAACTCATCGCTGACGGCGTGCCGCGCGCCACCGTCGTGCGCAGCTTCTCGGATCCGCGCGTGCCGGCCTTCGACGGCCTCCCGTTTGCCCTCGAGCCGCGCGAACCGCAGAGCCGCTACCGCCAATTCCTCGAGCCCGGCAGCCTGGCGCGGGCGCGTCGTTGCCGTGACCGCTGGTGGCCCGAGATCAGCCGGGCGGGGCGCAGCACCAACGTGTCCCCCGAGGTCATCGCCGCGATCCTGCACGTCGAGACGGGCTGCGGCGGCTATACCGGCAACTCCGTCGTGCTGTATCGGCTGGCGCGACTCGCGATGGCCGCCGAGCCGGCAAATCTTGCGCGCAACGTCGCGAGCCACCAGCGCAGCAATCGCGACCTCTCGCGCCGCGAGGTCGCGCGCAAAACCGCAGCGCGTGCCCGCTACCTCGAGGACAACTTCTACCCCGAGGTACGAGCGACCTTCACGATGTCGAGCCAGCTCGGCATCGACCCACTCGCGATCCGTGGTTCTGTGGCCGGCGCCTTCGGGTGGCCGCAGTTCCTGCCCGCGAGCTACGTCCGCTTCGGGCGCGACGGCAACGCCAACGCCCGCGTGAGCCTGTTCGAGCCACCGGACGCCATGCATTCGGTCGCGGCCTACCTCGCCGGCCACGGCTGGCGCCCCGGACTGAGCCACGCGGCACGCCGCCGCGTGATCTGGCATTACAACCGCAGCGACGCTTACATCGACACGGTCCTCGCCCTGGCCGCCCGACTGCACCGCCAACCCTGACGCCCGGCGCGTCCGTCAAGTGTGAGAAACGAAACATGCCCGAGAAGAACCGGCCACTCCGTTTCGCGATCATCGGCGCCGGCATGGCCGGCATTCTCTCGGCCATCCGCCTGCGCGAACTCGGGCTTGACGAATTCACGGTCTACGAGAAAGCCGACCGCCTGGGCGGCACCTGGCGCGACAACACCTATCCCGGTCTCACCTGCGACGTGCCCTCGCCGCTCTACAGCTACTCGTTCGCGCCCAACCCCGAGTGGAGTCGCCACTACTCTCCCGGCGGAGAGATCCAGTCCTACCTCGAGGGGGTGGCCCGGGAGCACGGCGTCGAGCGCTTCATGCGCTTCGGCGAGGAGGTCGTGTCGGCGCGCTTCGACGACGGCCGCTGGCAGCTCGAGAGCGCGAGCGGCCACCGCGACACCGCCGATGTCGTGATCGCGGCGACCGGCGTGCTGCATCGGCCTCGCCTGCCCGCCCTCGAGGGACTCGACACCTTCCGCGGCGCGGTTTTCCACAGCGCGCGCTGGGATCACTCGGTTGCGCTCGACGGAACCCGCTTCGGCCTGATCGGCACGGGCTCGACCGGTGTGCAGATCGTCTCGGCGCTGGTCGATCGCGTGGCCCGGCTCTCGCTCTTCCAGCGCACCGCACAGTGGATCATGCCGCTGGAGAACCCGAGCTACTCCGAGGAGGAGAAAGCCGCCTGGCGCAAGGAGCCGGCGCGCGCCGTCGAACTTCACCGCAACCTCGGCGAACTCTTCTCCGTCTTCTCCAACGCGATCGTCGATGCGGACTCCGAGCGCATGAAGGCCGTCGAGCAAATGTGTCTCGACAATCTCGAGAACAACGTCCACGACCCGATTCTGCGCGAGCGGCTACGGCCGAACTACCGCGCCGGTTGCAAGCGCCTCGTGATCTCGCCCGATTTTTATGCTGCCATCCAGCGGCCCCACGCCGAACTCGTGAACGAGGCGATCACGCGCGTCGAGCCCGAGGGCGTGCGCACCGCCGACGGCCGCCTGCATCCGCTGGATGTGCTGGTGCTGGCGACCGGCTTCCAGACCGACGCCTTCATGCGCCCGATGCAGATCACCGGCCGCGGAGGCCGGACGCTGGCCGAGGAATGGCGGCTGAGACCGAGCGCCTATCTTTCGATCTCGATCCCCGAGTTCCCGAACCTCTTCATGCTCAACGGGCCGAACGGACCGGTCGGTAATTTTTCCTTGATAGAGGTCGCCGAGTTGCAGCTCGGCTACATCCTGCAATTGGCCGCGCGGCTGCGCTCGGGCGAGGCGCGCGAGATCTGCTCCACCCGCGAAGCCCTCGACACCTTCGAGGCCGCCCGCACCGAGGCCGCCCGCACGACGATCTGGATGACCGGCTGCAAGAGCTGGTACCTCGACGATCGCGGCGTGCCCGCGTCGTGGCCCTGGCCTTTCTCGCACTTCATCGACGAGATGCGCGCACCGCGGCCCGATGCCTTCGAGCTGCGCTGAGAGAGCGTGACTCTCGCCCGGGCTTCTCGCGGAAGCGGGTTCGGGCCTGGGGCGCCTTCTCGGGGGTCCGGCGGGAGAGGTTCAAACGCGCGCACCAGATCCCGGGAGGGCCAGCGCTTTCACCCGGCCGGAGTCACCTCGCGCTCGACGCGCTTTGCATTCCTTCGTTCCGCCACACGAAGATCGTAGGCGGTCTGGAGATTGAGCCACGACCTCGCGTCGACGCCAAAGTACCGGGCGAGTCGCATCGCGGTGTCGGCCGTGATTCCGCGACGCTCGCGTGCGATGTCGTTGATACGCGGTGGCGCAACTCGCAACGCCTTGGCGAGCGCGTGGGCGCTCATCCCGAGTGGTGCCAGGGACTCCTTGCGCAGAATCTCACCGGGGCGAATGGGACGCATTCCGTTATTTGCCATCTCCTGCCTCTCCCCGTGGTCATCAACGATCTCCACATCGGTAAGCACCGAGGTGTCGGCCGATGTACCTCATGGGTGCGTCCATCCCCACAAGATCGACGCGCATCGCATGGTCCAGCGCGATCGGCTCGTGACCGACGTCGAGGTGCTCCACGAGATCCGCCATCGTTACACCGCAATCCAGCGCAGGGACAGGATCCAGCCTGCGGCCGACGCGGTCCTGGGGATCGTCGACGAGGTGCTGGCTCTCGACGCAGCGGATCTCGACGCGGCCAGGGGGATCACGCTCGGGTCGACGCGCCTCTCCGCGCGCGACGCCATCCAGGTTGCGCTGATGCGGCGACACCGAATTGGAACCATCTTGAGCTCCGACGCCGATTTCGATGGCGTACCGAGGATCACCCGACTGTCCCGGCAGGTCGGGACGATCGGTCCACGGCAGCTGCCGACACATCCCCTCGGCTTGACCCTACAGCGGTGCCAGGAGGAGCGAGAGCATGAGGCCTCGAGCGATGCCCGGTACATGTGCAAACTCAGGTCGGAATGGGAAGGTGGCCACGCCGAGCCCAAGCCACCCTCGGGACTACGGCGCGGCGCCAATCACGAGGGTTTGCGATCGACGGCGCGATTCTCGACGCGAAGCGAGAGCGGTGGCACCGACCGCAAGGGCCCGACACCGACCTGATGCAGCGAGAGCTCGAGGTCGTACGTCCCCGGCCCGGGTGGCCCGACCAGCGTGATGGATTCTGTCTGGACTTCGCCGGGGAAGACGTCGCGCAGGAGGCGTGCGGTCGCGGGCGGCACCTGCGCTCCGCCGACAGCGGCGTGCCAGCGGCTCTCGATCACGACGAGCCCCTCTCCCGGATCATCCCGGGGTGCCAGTGCTGGCCACGCCACTCCTCCGGCGTTGCGCAGGGTCAAGCGGAGAACGAAGGCACGCCCCGGCTCGACCGGTGGGACCGGACCGCGCAGCGTGAGCCGTCCCCGCGTGTCGGCAGGTTCCAGCGGCGCCCGGCGCGTGCCGAGGATCGTTTCCTCCGGGCCGAATCTGCCCTCTCGCAGTCGCTCGAGCCATGACCGCTGCGGCATCCTGTCCACGCGCAGCAGTAGATGTTGCTTGCCGCCCGCCACGCGTTCGACGCCTGGCAGGCGAGCGGCCGCCTCTTGCCAGCTCTGCCACTCGTGCGCCGACAGATGAGTGCGGTGAACCACGATCCAGCGGACCGCCGTCGCATCGACTACCGCCCCCCAGGCCGTGGCGTCGCCGGGCAGGCCCGCGATCTCGCGGCGCAGCCACGACCACCACCACGGCGGATAGCCCGTAAACCCGTTGATCAGTGGGCGCCAGTGTCGCGTGCTGTAGAGCATGTAATCTGCTTGCAGCGCCATGCGGCCGAGAGTGAGGGCATCTCCCGGGCCCGGTATCTCGAGAACCGCACCTGGATCGGCACTCGCAGCGAGGCGGCGGTGAATCGCGTCGAGCTCGGGATCGGTCGGCAGGGTGCGCAGCTCGGTGGAGCGCAGCAGCTCGGAGCGCGGCAGCAAGGCCGCCACGATCAGCCCCGCGGCAAGCAGCGCGGACGCCCGCGCCCCGAACCACGCCCGGCCAATGGAGAGCAAAGAATCGCAACCACGCGCCGCCAGACCGGCCAACCCCAGATGTCCGACGATGAAGAAGCGATAAAAGCCGCGCAGGGCCACCGCGGGAGTCTCGACGATGAGGCTATACGGCAGCGGAATACGAACGCCGCCGACGACCACCCGTGGCCCAAGGGCCAGGATCACACCCGCGCCGAGCAAGAGCGTCCACCTCCACCAGTCCCGCGACGGCCTCTCCCGGCGGAGCAGCGGCTCGATCAGCCCGAGCAGACCGAGACCCGCGACGATCCAGCCGACTCCGAACTGGCTGTTTGTCGGATCCAGGTAGGACGGGAGGAGCGTGTCGGCGATGACTCCGAGCCCCTCGCGCAGCACGGCAGGGGAACCCTGAAGATCACCGCTGCGCCGCAGCCAGGGCAACGCTGCGCCGGCGAGCAGAAGGCCGCCGGGCACGACCGCGCCAGCGAGACCGAGAGCCCGTTTCGCCCGGCCGCCGGGCGCCACGACGAGCGCTTCCACCGCCACGACGACCAAGGTCATGGCGGCCATGTACATCGACGTCAGCAGCCCCAGCGCAACGGCACAGGCCGCTGCCGCCCACGCACGAACCGTCCCCGCCCGTCCAGCCCGCGCGACGGCCAGCAGCACCAGCAGCAGGACCCAGCTCGGATACTGGAGCACATGCGCGCTCGCCGGTACGGCGAGCGGCCCGAGCGCGACTGCGCCGCCGAAGATCACGCTGCCGGCAAAGCCCCGCCCCACCGCACGCGCCACCCAGATTCCGAGGAGGACGGCCAGCCCGTAACCGATTACAAGCACGATATTAGCGGCGAGGAGAGCGTTGCCGAAGAGCCCGTTCAACGGAGCCGCGAGCAGGGCGGGCGTGAAGAACGTGTCCGAGCCCGTCAACATGCCACGCGCGGGATGGAGGATATTTGCGTCGTAGAACGAGGCCGCCGGCGAAATCAGCGCGTGGGCCTGCCAGGCCATGGTCCAGACGGCGAGACGGGCATCGGCCGCCTCGGCGGGCCCACCCCACGACGAGGGATCGGGCAGGCTGTCGGCCAGTCGCGACCACCACCGCCCCGTCCAGAACGCCGTCAGCACGAGCGCGACGAAGAATGGGGCGAATCGCCTTCGCGCATCCGCCTCAGCGCACCACCATCCCAGCCGCTCCCGCCATCCGCTCATCAAGAACCGCCGCGGCGTCTCGTACCACGAGCAGAGCGATCCGACGTCACGGCTCGCGCCCCGCTAGCGCGGGCCGAAAAGTGCCAGAGCCGCCTCCGCCCGCTTGCGCTGGCCCAAGGCGTTGAGGTGGTAGCCGTCCACGCGGAAGTGCTCCTCGAGGGTGTAGCCATCGAAGGACTCGAAGAAGCGTCCGGCGAAGACCTCGCGCAGCAACGTATTCGACGCGATGATGGTGATGTCGTCGCCCTCGCCGATGCGAGGCGTGGTCGAGACCGCGAACTGGGTGACCCCGGCCGAGAGAGTCGTGGCCTCGTGTTCGAGATAGGCCGCGACGATGGCCTCGGCGCCGCGCCACTGGAGAACATCGTTCGTTCCGTAGGCCATCACCACGATGTCGGGCGCGTAGCGGAAGGCCGACAGAAGATGGTAGCGTGCCTCGCGTCGGGCCAACTCCGGGAAGAGCTGCCGGGTCACCGTGGCGCCAATCTCCGCGATCTCGATCCGCTCGAAGAAAGGATCGTCGATGCGGGCGGCCAGGAGAGCCCACCATCCCGGCGCCTGCGCCCACGGCGGCCGGTCCAGCGTGTTGGAATCGCCGAGGCACGCAAGCCGGAAGATACCGTCGCCATTGATGTCGGCGAAGCCTGCCACCTTGCGCTCGACCAGACGCAGCTCGCGACGGGGATCGAGGACGATGACGTCCCAGAAGCGCGATCCACCACGGGTCTCCCAGGCGGCCGCAAGGATCGAGGCTCCGGGCTCGTAGTCGGGCACGGCCTGCGCGCGCGGCGGCGAGTGCGGCGCGCGATCGGCAATAGATTCAACGATCGACGGATGCTAGGGGTCGGCGACATCCAGCACGAGCGTGACGTACGCCCCGCGCCCCCGGCCGGTGACCCGCAACCGACTCGACGTCTCCGTCTGCAGCGCAAGCGGCGGCGCCAGCCGCCCCAACTCGACAGCAGCCACCTCGACTCGGCCCAACGCGTCGACGACGTGCAGCCGCGCCATCCCGCTGATGGTTCCAATCGCGTAGACCCAGCGATCGCGACCCGCGAGCGCCCGAAGAGTGCCACCAATCTCGATCGATCCCAGAATCTGTGGCGCGGTGGGGTCGCTTGTCTCGACCAACCAGAGATCCGGACTGCCCCGCCGGCCTACCGCCACGCAGCTCCCCGCCCGCGCCAGCGCGATCGGCCGGCCCGCACCCGGGATATCGATCGCGCCGATCTCGACAGGAGAGCCAGCACGGGCCTCCCCGCCGGACGCCGCAAGCAAGACCGGCGCGAGAAAAAGCAACGATTTTATCCGGAGCAGAGGCATGGCGCGACGCCTTCGGCCGTGTGCTCCACGCCACCAAGGCCAGGGTTGCAGCGACTTCTTCCGGAGGAAGGGCATGATCGGGCAGCTCGGTCTCCTGACCTCTCGGCACGCAAGCCTCGGCCAGATCTCGCCATGTCAGGCGGGTGGTTCGCCCTTCACACCACCACGACGGGGCCATCACGGGCAAGCGCATCTCTGCGCCATCCCAAGGTTGCGGGATGCGCGGTTGAAGACGGCGGGACCGATCAGTATCCGACCCCGCCATGAGCAGCGACGCGACGCGCAAGGCAACCAACATCGTCTGGCACCAGGGCAACGTCACCCGTGAGGATCGCGAGAAGATCCTGGGGCACAAGGGTTGCACCCTCTGGTTCACGGGGCTCTCGGGCTCTGGCAAATCCACCGTGGCCGTGGCGCTGGAGAAGGTCCTCTGGGAACGCGGTGTCTCTGCCTTCATCCTCGATGGCGACAACATCCGCCATGGGCTCAACAGCAACCTCGGCTTCTCTCCCGCCGACCGCACCGAGAACATCCGCCGTATCGGCGAGGTCGCCAAGCTCTTCACCGAGGCCGGCAGTGTCAATCTGACGGCCTTCATCTCGCCCTACCGGGCCGACCGCGACAACGTCCGCAAGATCATGCAGGCGGGCGACTTCATCGAGGTCCACATCGACTGCCCGGTCGAGGAGTGCGAGAAGCGCGACGTAAAGGGCCTCTACAAGAAGGCCCGCGCCGGCGAGATCCCCGAGTTCACGGGCATCTCGGCACCCTACGAGGCACCCGACAAGGCCGAGCTCACCCTGCGCACCGCCGAGAAGTCCGTCGACGAATGCGCCGCCGCCTGCATCGAGTACCTCGAGAGCAAGGGCTACATCCCCCGCTCCTAATGTCCTGTTTCAAACGTTTCTTTACAACTGCGGATCGTGCGCAGGATGCACGCAGCGGCCCTCCAGCCGAATTTGTAAAGCTATTTGCGAGACAGGACACTAGTGGGGTGCTGAACAGCGCCGAATAGGCCCGGCACGCACCAGCTCTATTCGTGCGCCTCGAGAAAGTGCTCCGCGTCGATCGCGGCCATGCAGCCGGTGCCCGCCGCCGTCACCGCCTGGCGGTAGGTCGGGTCCTGCACGTCGCCGGCCGCGAACACGCCCGGCACGTTGGTCGCCGTCGAGCGGCCCTGCGTCAGGAGGTAGCCGCGCTCGTCCATGTCGAGCTTGCCGGCGAAGAGTGCCGTGTTCGGCTGATGGCCGATCGCCATGAAGACGCCATCGGTCGCCACCTGCGTGCGTTCGCCGCTGCGGGTGTCCGCAAGCGTCACGCCACTCACGCCGGCTTCGCGACTGCCGTGGATCTCGGTGATCGTGCTGTGCCAGACCATCTCGATCCTGGGGTTCTTGAGGGCGCGCTCCTGCATGATCTTTGACGCGCGCAGCTCGCCGCGGCGATGGATGACGCGCACGCGCGAGGCAAAGCGCGTCAGGTACGTCGCCTCCTCCATCGCCGTGTCGCCGCCGCCCACGACCAGCACATCCTTGTCGCGGAAAAAGAACCCATCGCAGGTGGCACACGCCGAGACGCCGAAGCCCATGAGCGCGGTCTCCGAGGGCAGGCCGAGCAGTTTGGCCGAGGCGCCGGTCGCAACAATCAGCGCCTCGGCCAGAATGGGCTCGCCACTGCCGAGGTCGAGCCGAAAGGGACGCTGCGAGAGATCGATCCCCGTCACCTCGGCCGCGACCGTGGTCGTGCCGAAGCGCTCGGCCTGCTTGCGGAAAAGCTCGACCATCTCGGGGCCAAGGATCCCCTCGGGAAAGCCCGGGTAGTTCTCGACCTCGGTGGGGATGGTGAGCTGGCCGCCGGGCTGGGAGCCGTCGATGACGACCGGGGCGAGGTTGGCGCGCGCCGCGTAGAGAGCCGCCGTGAGACCGGCCGGGCCAGAACCGAGGATGACGATCTTGTGCGGAGTGGACATCGGCCTCCGGATAACAAACGCCCGCCCGGACTCGATGGCGCGGAGCCTTCCCGCGGCCTGCACCGCCGGGGGTCCTTGGCCGCGGTGGTGGGGCGCAGCGTGCCGACCTCCCTCGGCCAGCGATGGCTCCGGCCGCACCGCCGGGACCATCGCCCCTCAATCCGCGCGCTCGAAGAAGAGGCATTCGTCGATCGGGCGCCGGACCGGGCGGCGGTAGGGCACGCGGGGCCAGCCGATCGGCAGCAACGCGGAGCTCGGCTGGGTCTCGGGGAGGCCGAGGTAGCGGTCGAGCTCTTCGCGGAACGCCAGATGCACGGTTGTCAGCGACGCGCCGAGGCCGACCGCGCGGCAGGCGAGCAACACGTTCTGGATCGCCGGGAAGAGGGCCTGGGTCTGCGGCGCGCCGCGACGGGTCCAGCCGGCGATGACGAGGTGCACCGGCGCCTCGTGCAGGTGGGCGGCGAGATGGATCCCCGCCTCCATGATTTTGCGCTTCTCTGGAGAATGGCCCGGCGCCTCGGCGGCCTGCCGCGCGGGCGCGATGTAGGCATCGAAGACCCGCCGGTAACGCTCGGCAATCCACGCCCGCCGCTCCTGGTCGGTCACGGCAACGAAGATCCACGGCTGGCGATTGCCACCCGAGGGCGCGAACGTCCCGGCCTCGCAGACCTTGCGAATCAGCGCGCGCGGTACGGGGTCCGGGCGAAGCCGCCGGATGGCGCACGCCGTGCGGATGCCCTCGAGCAGCGGCACGTCCTCGCCGATCATCTCGATGTCGATCTCGCCCGCCATCTGTTGGCCTCCTCGTCCTGGACGGATTTCATGCCGCCCGGCACCCGTGCTTGCCTGGGCTCACTCGCTCCCGGCCCGCTCATTCCGCTCGACTCGTTCCGCCCGCTCGCTCCGCTCCGTCCGTTCGTTCCGTTCCGTTCGGCCTTCTCGTTCCGCCCGCCTGGAGCCGGAATCCCCTGCTGGCCGGCACGCCACGCAGACACCGCACCCCTACCCCGCCGGCGACCCCGTAAATTCGCAACTCGACCGGGCGGCGGTCGATCTCGCGCGAGCGCCGGCCCGTGCTGCGGATCTCGCCCTGCCCACGGGCGGCTTCCATCTCGATTTCGATCGCGAGATCGGATCTCCGCGGGTCGCGCCGCGACTCCCGACCGTCGCCGCCATCGTCGAAGAGACGCCCCGCGGCCCGGCCCTCGCGATCGAGGAAGACGTGCAGGATCAGCGCGCCAGATCCCGCGCTGGCCGCAGACACACGCCTCTCGTCCTCAAAAATAATCGTGCCGGCGCGTGCGAAGAGGGGCACCTCGCCGAGTGGCGCGGCCACCTCGATCTCGCGCCTCTCGATGCGGCGCCCCCGCGCGCCAAGGCGGAACCAGCCACCCGGCACCCCCGGCAGGATGACGTGCTTGCGCCGCGCGCCCTCGACCACCACCGGCGCCACCAGCAACGCGTCGCCGAGCAGGAACGCATCGTCCACGGCGCGCAACGCCGCATCGCGCGGATCAAGGAAAAAGACCGGTCGGACTACCGGCAGACCGCTCTCGTGGGCCTCGCGGAAGAGGGTGTAGAGCGTCGGTAGAAGCCGCATACGCCGCTCGATCGCGCGCTTGACGAGGCCCTCGGCGCGTTTACCGAAAGCCCAGGGCTCCTGGCGGGGCGAGGTCTTGTCGGCATGGCCGCGAAAGAAAGGCAGGAAAGCCGCCAGCTCGTACCAGCGCACAAAGAGTTCACGGCTCGGCGCACCGTAGAAACCGCCGACATCGGGCCCGGCGAAGGGCTGCCCGGAGAGACCGAGATTGAGCGCCATCGGGATCGACCACGCGAGGTGGGTAAAATCGCTCTGATTGTCGCCGGTCCAGGTGCCCGCGACAGCACCACCGCGCAGATGGAGAGATCTGCTGACGAGAAAGGGGCGACGCGCGGGATACGCCGCTTCGAGCCCGGCCCGCGTCGCCTCTGCCATCAGCTGGCCGTAGAGGTTGTGAAAACGCGCGTGATCGCCCGAACCGGCGCCGGGCCAGCCGCGATGGCGCGCGCTGTCAGGCAGCGTTTTGTCCGGGCCGTCGAAGACGGCCGGCTCGTTCATGTCGCAGAGAAGCCCATCGAGGCCGCTCTCAGCGACGAAGCGCGCGACGCGATCGGCCCACCAGCGCTGCGTGCGCTGTGCTGTGAAATCGGGGAAAGCGCAGGCACCGGGCCAGACCGCGCCGATGGCGAGCCCGTCCGTGAGCCGAGTCGCGGCGGTGTGCGGCACGGCCCGTGCACCACCGGCCACCTTCGCAGCCGCCCGCACCAGATGGCCGCCGCGACGAGCCGCCATGAAGGGCTCGTAGTCCGGGCTCGCGGCGAGCCCGGGATCGACCAGCGCCACGACGCGCAAGCCCTCGCGGCGCAGCTCGCGTGCCAGCCGCGCCGGCTCGGGAAAGGACGCGCGATTCCAGGTGAACACCCGGAAGCGATCCATGTAGTCGATATCGAGCCAGATCGCGTCGCAGGGGATCCGCCGCGCCCGCAACTCGCGCGCGATCGTCCGGACCTCCTCGGCGGTGCTGTACGAAAACCGGCATTGATGGTAGCCAAGCGCCCAGCGCGGCGGCATCGGCATGGTGCCGACGAGCGTCGCGAGACCCCGCACCACGGCCGCGGGATCGGCAGCTTCGAGGCACAGCACGGAGAAAGGCTCGGCCTCGAAACGGAACACCACCTCGCGTTGACCGGTCGCGATCTCGCCGCGCCGGAAGGTGTCGGCGAGAAGTCCGACCGCCGAACCGTCGGGACGCACCGCCAGCACCCAGGGATGCGACTGGTAGAGCGCGGGCGTCGCCGCGCCGTAGCAGAAAGCATCATGATTCGATAGCTTGACCCGATGGCCATTGCGCACGAGCGGGCCCGCGACCGAGCCGGTGGCGTGAAAGGTCGTGCCCCGCGGAAAGCGCACGCGGGCTTCACTGGCCGCCGGGAGTCGCGTGAACACCACGCCTTCGCGCGGCTCGGGGTATTCGACCGGCCGTAGCCGGGGCATCCGCTGCGGCAACAAAAAGCGTGGTTGTCCCCGACCGGCCGCGGCCAGTGGTGCGGGCACCCACGCCACGAGGCGAACCTCGCCGGCAGCCACCGCACGGGGGTGCATGTCGCCGCCGCCGCCCGCCCGCGCTCCCCTCGTCTCGCGACGGCTGACCGCGTCCGGCAGCAACACCTCCGCGAAGACTCGCGGCTCGATCCGGGCGACACCGCGTGCGCGAGGCGCTCGCCCGGACGTGCTCACGCGATCAGCGCCCGAGACACTCGTAGGTGGCCTCGATCAGCGCGACGCAGCGCGGGTCGAGCGCAATATGCGGGCCCATGCGGTTCATCACGTAGCCGAAGCCGACCCGGTTCTCGGGATCGGCAAAGCCGAGCGAGCCGCCGGCCCCCGGATGCCCGAAAGCCTGCTCGCTCGGACCGAAGCGAAAATCGCGCCGCGCCTGCGGCAACATGTAGCCGAGCCCGAAGCGGGTCGAAATCTGCAGCACCAGATCGGGCCCCTCGGCCTGCGGCTCGCGGCAGCGCGCCACGCCCTCGGGCGAGAGGATCCTGGTGCCGTTGTCGTGACCACCGCGCGCCAGCACGCCGTAGATCCGCGCCACCGCACGCGCATTGGCTTGACCATTGGCGCCGGGGATCTCGGCCCGCCGCCACTCGGCTGTGTTGGGGCCGAGCACGAGCGTGGGCGGGTTGGCGAAAGCCTTGGCGACCAACCCCTCGGGGTCGCCGAGAATGATCGCGGCGAGTCCCGGCTCTTCCAGACCTTCGGGCTTCTCCATCGAGAGGCCGCTCATCTCGGCGACACGCCCGTGCTGGTCGTCGGCAAGACCGATGTGGAAGTCGGCACCGAGCGGGCCGGCCACGCGCTCGCGGAACGCCGCTCCGACACTCCGGCCGGTGACGCGGCGCACCAGCTCGCCGACCAGCCAACCGAAGGTCACGGCGTGGTAGCCGTGCCGTTCGCCCGGTGTCCACCACGGCTCCTGGCGCGCCAGCGCTGTCGTCATGGCATCGAAATCGTAGAGGGCCTCGCCCGGCAGCACCTCGCGCACCGCGGCCAGCCCGGCCTTGTGGCAGAGCAACCAGCGCACCGGCAGCGCGGCCTTGCCTGCCTCGGCAAACTCCGGCCAGTAGCGGGCGACGGGCGCATCGAGATCGAGCTGCCGCTGATCGATGAGCTGGTGGGCGAGGAGCGCCGCCATGCCCTTGGTCGTCGAGTAGACGTTGACCAGCGTGTCGCGCTGCCAGGCCCGCGTGCGCGCCTGGTCGGCGTGGCCACCCCATAGATCCACCACCGGACGGCCGTCCACGACCACCGCGAGCGCCGCACCGACCTCGGCGCGCTCGCGGAAGTTGCGCTCGAACTCCTCGCGCACGGGATCGAACCGCGGATCGCAATTGCCCCCAAACGGCGTGCCCTCGGCCATGCGGACCAACCTCCCCGCCGCCGCGCCCCCAAGCGCTGCCAGCTCGGGCGGCTCTACCACGTTGGGTCGGGCCCGCCATCGGTCCATGCGACTCGCGCGCGCGCCTCGGCACGGCCCCGCACCGGTAACCTCCCGCTACCGGCCGGACGATCGCGTTACCGGTTCGCGCCGCTCCTCGGGTGACCAGACCGCCGGGAAACCCAGAAGGAGCAGCGCGATGACGTTCGCAATCACCACGAAGACGACGATCCAGGGGACGATCCGATCAACGCGAAGACGGAACATGCCGGCAATCGTCAGGCAGAATCCGTGCCGGCCCAAGACAGCGGGAGAGCCCCCTGCGCGCCGAGGACGCGAACCACCCAACGATCTCATCCGCGGCAGCCGGTGCAGAGCTCCCGCGACCTGACCACCGGGTCGCCGCAGCGGAGTATGACGGAGCCACGCCGAGCTAGTCGTCCGTGGTCCGCCGGGGTGCACCCGACGCTCGCGCCACGCCGCCGCCCGCCTCGCGGTCCGGTCCCGTGGCCGGCTCGCGCAGGCCGAGTTCGCCGATCATGCGCGTCAAGCTCGGGCGGTGCATGCCCAGCAGTTCCGCGGCGGCGCGCTGATTGCCGCCCGAGAGTTCGAGCGCGCGACTCACCAGTCGAACCTTGTAGCCGCGCACCAGATCAGCGAGCGGTGCGCTGCCGAGCTCCCCCCCGCCCCCCTCCCGAACGCGCGAGCCGGCAAGCCCAGTCGCCAGCGGTCCCGTCAGGCGCAGCACGTGGTCGCTGGCCATGACGATGGCCCGTTCGAGCACGTTGCGCAGCTCGCGCACATTACCGGGCCACGAGTAGGCCTCCATCTCGGCGAGAGCCTCGGCCGAGATCTCGCGGATCTCGCGTCCGAGGTTCAGCGCCTCACGCCGAACGATGTGATCGACCAGCAGTCGGACATCGCCCGGCCGGCCGCGCAACGGCGGCAACACGATCGGCACGACGTTGAGCCGGGAGTAGAGGTCCTCGCGGAAGCGGCCCGCCCGGACCTCGGCCAGCAGGTCTCGATTGGTCGCGGCGATGATGCGGACATCGACCCGGCGAAGCTGGTTGGAACCGAGGCGCTGGATCTCGCCCTCCTGAATCGCCCGCAGCAGCTTGGCCTGCACGCCAAGCGGCAGGGTATCGACGTCGTCAAAAAAAACCGTACCACCGTCGGCGACCTCGAACCGGCCGAGCTTCCGTGCCGTGGCGCCGGTGAACGCGCCGCGCTCGT
>SXGT01310769.1_pt1 | contig 33531 bp, 36 predicted proteins | sample 3176221 | NCBI WGS metagenome assembly SXGT01 (sample SAMN11356862, study PRJNA531348) | freshwater metagenome | isolation source: freshwater sample F1-120 | place: China: Fuxian Lake, Yuxi | collected 2017-12-25 | reverse complement strand
TAACGGAAAAGATCACCATAGATGTTGTAGATGCTGCGGTGTGATTCGTCAGCGATGATCAGATCGAAAAAGCCAGGATCGAAACGTTCGAAGATCTTCAGCATGGCCGGATAGGTCGCTACAAAGATCTGGTTTGCCGTGTCGTCAGCACTCGCCTTGGTAAGAACTGTCGTTGGTGCACTCAGGAACTGGTTGTATGCATTGCGGGCTTGTTTGCGCAGCTCACGCCGATCGCACAGGAAAAGAACGCGCTTGGCCCAACCGGCTTGCATGCATACATCAGACAAGGCAATAGCAAGGCGTGTCTTGCCTGTGCCGGTGGCTTGTACAGCCAATGCCTTTCGTTGCTTGATTTCGAACCGCTCGCAAATTCTTTTTAGCGCCTCATGTTGATACAAGCGGTCAGTCAAAATCTCCGGCTTCGGCGCGACAGTGGTGAACGGTTTGCGCAGGGCTCGCTGGTGGATCAGGTATTGCAAGCTGCTCTTGGAATAGAAATCGTAGAGGCGACGAGGAGGATATCCTTGACCCGGATGGTCATCCCATATCCAAATCTCGTAACCGTTGGTATAGAAAATAACCGGGCGCTGACCATGTGTTTTTTCGAGACCATCGGCATAGTGCCTGGCCTGATGCCTCCCTTTTTCGGCGTCGACTGCGGTCTTCTTTGCCTCGACTACCGCAAGCGGCTTTCCGTTATCGTCCCAAAGGACATAGTCGGCCCGTCCAAGGCCAGTGGCCGTTGGTTGGTGCTTCACCTCCGCTTCCTGAGTGACCTGCTCAGTATCGGTACCATCGGCACCAACATTCCAGCCGCGACCTGCTAGCAAGGTGTCTATCAGGCGAGAACGTGTAGTTTGTTCATTGAAGTGCAGATCATCGGCGGCTTGCTGAGCTTTTCGCCGAATCTCAGTGAGCTCCTGCGCCGACTTTTGCAGTGCTGCAGCTTTCGATCGTTCCTCGTCAAGCTCGGCCAGCAATACCTGCATCTGGGCTTCCTGCTTGGCGAATTGCTCAAGTAGCACTTTGCGCTCATTCTTGTACTCGCTCTTGGGCGAGGTCGGGGGTTGCGGCTGTTGAAATTCTGGCAACCCGGCGGCATTGCTGCCGATGTAGGTTGCGTAAAGCCAGCGTCCGAGATCCCAGGCTTCACGTACAAGCCACAGCGCACCGTTAACAGAGATTTTGTCGCCGTGAGCTGCCTTGTTGCCATGGATGCGAAGAGCATGAAGCTTGTCTACGACTACAGTCGGGGTAACCGACTTGAAGGCATCATTGCTAAGTAGGTCCATGAAATTGGACATGGGGGCTCGTGGCAGTCCAGCCTCCTGGAAGACGATGCTGACGCATCGCTCGGCGTAGGCGCGCAACTTGACAACAGCACTCTCGGGATCCGTGTGTGCATAATGTTCCGCGAACGCGCATAGTGACGCCAGCTCAGGCCAGCGCCGCCTCAGGTGCTCGAAATTCCGGGACTGCATAAGATCAACTCTTTCCATACCGGCCTTCTAAGCGAAGACCGTGCCATGTCGCAATCAACGACATCATATGTTAGCTAGTTGGTTTGCGTCGCTGGGTAGCGCAATAGTCTGCAAGCTATTTCGGTATTCCGCATTTTTCGAGCCAACTACCGACTGTCTGATAGTTCTTGAAACCCAACAGCTTGGTCATCTGCGCAAGATTACCCCGTGTCGCCACATGGGCTCGGCTTAGATAGTGCCTCTTTACTTCATCCAGCAGTGCTATTAAGTCCACTCCTTCCTCAATGGGGCGGTTCAAGATGGCATCCTTGTGCCCGCTAATTGAACCCAGATCGAGGATGGCGTCTTTCATCGATTCGGCGCTGATCGATTCCTCTTCACTCCAGACCATTACCCGCTGGAGAGTATTCCTGAGCTCGCGAACATTGCCAGGCCAAGCGTGTCTTTGCATAACATTCTTTGCGCCAGCAGAAAGCTTCTTATCCAGATGGTTTGGGTCACCCTGCATTTCGCGGTTGATCTCTTCCAGAAACTGATCGATTAGCAGGGTAAGGTCACCTGATCGCTCGCGCAGAGGCGGCAGTTTCAGGATTGCGACCGCCAACCGGAAGAACAAATCCTCCCTGAAGCGACCGGCTGCGACCTCTTTGATAAGAGTTCTATTGGTAGCCGCAATAATACGAACATCCACTTTGCGGGCCGCGCTTTCACCGATTCGGACTACTTCTCCTTGTTGCAGGACCCTCAATAGCTTGACCTGAACCGCTAGGGGCAGTTCACCAACTTCATCTAGGAACAGGGTGCCGCCATGCGCCTCTTCGAAATGTCCCGCACGATCTGCTGTGGCACCAGAAAATGCGCTTTTTTTGTGCCCAAAGAACTCTGATTCCACTAACTCAGTCGGGATAGCGCCACAGTTCACAGCAATTAGAGGCTTTCCTGCCCGAAGTCCAGCCCCGTGTATGGCACGCGCAAAAAGCTCCTTGCCGGTACCACTTTCCCCCTCGATTAAAACGGGAATGTTCCGGATCGCAATGCGCCTCGCCCGACTAATGACCTGTCGCATTTGCGGACTTCGGCACAAGATGTCAGCAAATGCCGGGGCCTCCTCAGGCTTTCCTTGGGCCAGGCGTTCCAGTTTCTGGTCTGAACGCCTCGTCAAATCGGGGATGAACTCCGCGGAGATGTCGAACGGTACGCGTGCGACTCTGACTCCGTGCTCCTTCGAAGACTCGATTAGCTCCGCCGGGAATCGAGTCTTAGCTAGGAGTATCCATACCGCGGCCATGGATGGCGTTCCCGGGCTGAGATGGAACGTCAGGTCGACGTCGTTCCCATGCTTATTTAGAAGATCGCTAGTTTCCCGGACGACGGCCTCATGTATCTCACCAAATTGCGTCGGCCCCGTTAACGGACATTGACGCGTCTCGATCTTTCCGGAAGAAGATCGCCTGACAAGCCAGTCACGGTACTTTGCGGTTTTTGCCTTGCTCCAGTCGCTAAGCAACATCACCAAATCGAAGTTGCGCCAAGCAAGGGCTTGAGCAATAGGGCCAATGCCTGCACTCCCGATTCCCTCGGAAGCGTCCAGGTCCGTCTTTCCAATCCAGCAGATCAGAGCTTTCATAATTCATCCATAAGCAATCATGCAATACCACATCTAATAATATGCCACTAATTGCTTACAGGTCAAGCCGTCACGGCCATAAATAGGGAAACAGTAGCAATAACAATGCACTAAATAATTTATGTCAGAGTGGCACGCTAGATGCTAATAGGTTGTCATCGAAAACCATAAAGCACACATCATCCAAGTATTGCTATGAACCGTCCTAATCAAATCCGTCAGGTCTATGCCGAGCTTCGGGCATCGCTCGGGCCCTCTGTCTCGGCCCATATAGCGCTTGAACTTGCCGAGTCGATTGTCGATCTGTTCAGCATCGATGAAGAGCAAGGTGGCCCGGTATTTGATATCCGGATTGGTGGACTACCGTTCCATCAATGGTCCGTGGATGTCGCAATGGCCGATGGTGGTTGGCGACTGCTGGGGTACGAACTGAGCCAAGCCAGGGCAATCGAGGAACAGGAAGAGTGGGAGATGGTCGTCCATCGCGGCTTCAAACAAATCAATGAAGGAGCGTATGCATGAGCAAGTCTAAATTTGGGATCGCCTTGGCCGCAAGGGAACACCTGGCGGGTGGTCACCCGATTACTCGACTGGAGGCAATTGTTCTCTATGGGGTATCCAATCTGCCAGACGTGATCAAGGAAATGCGGCGTGAGGGCTGGGTCGTGCAATCGAGGCTCGTGCCATTTGCCAGTGCGGTAGCTCGTGTGAACAAGCATGCGGTCGTTCAGCCTCCGTCGAATCTGCCAGTGCGCGAGATTCACCTGACCGAGTACTGGATCAGCAAATGAGGCGCACCTTTAGCCAACTGCAAAAGCGCGTCCTTGCCTGGCGTACAGGCGGGTACTGCAAGCTGTGCTGCGCCCCGCTGGGGAAGCGATTCCATGCCGACCACGTTGTGCCCTTCTCGAAGGGTGGCCCGACGGTAACGAATAACGGGCAAGCGCTTTGTGCTGTCTGCAATTTGAGGAAGGGGAATCAATGAACCTGAAGCTTCGCCCTTGGCAGGTAGATGCCCTGCAAAAGGCAATTCAGTGGCTAGTGCACGATCGAACCGATCGACATTTCCTGATCAATGCGGCACCTGGGGCCGGAAAGACGCTGGCCTCCTGCGCGATTTCGCAGTCACTCATCGAACTAAACGAGATCGATCGCGTAATTGTGATCGCTCCGCGGTCGGAAGTCGTCAACCAGTGGGCAGATGATTTCCGCAACGTTACCGGCCGCCATATGGGTAAGGTCACGGCACGCGATGGCGACCTCAGCGGAATGGGCATTGACGTCTGCGCGACCTGGTCAGCTGTGCAGGGTTTGCTACCCGAGCTTCAGGCGGTTTGCCGTGCCTCGCGCACACTGGTGATCTGTGACGAACACCACCATGCCGCGGTCGAGGCCGCCTGGGGAAATAGTGCTGGAGGGGCATTCGCCGACGCATGCTTTGTCCTTGTGCTGACCGGGACCCCAATTCGCTCGGATGGGGCGCAATCTGTCTGGCTCGCTTACGACGATGCCGGTGCAATCGATCACCCGGAGGCCGGAACTTACACATTGACCTACGGTGTTGCAGTGGATCTCGGCTACTGTCGTCCGGTGACATTTCATCGGCATGAAGGTAAGTTCACCGTCGATCTTGACGGTGGGTATGCGGTGCATGTCTCAGGGCACAGCAAGGCTAAGCTGCCTAACGAGCTGGCGCGCATTTCTGGACTGCAGGCGGCGCTGGATTTCTATCGACTTGCCAGGACCCCGCAATACATACCCGGCACTGGCTCACCGCTTCTGACCGGGTACCAGGCGACCATGGTCGAATGTGGCAGCCAAAAGCTCGACGAACTGCGCCATCGGATGCCCAACGCCGGCGGTCTCGTGATTGCCCCGACGATCGAAATCGCGGAATACATGGTTCAACTCATCGAGATGATCGAGGGAGAGCGTCCAATTCTGGTCCACAGCCAGATGCCGAGTCCGGACGCCAAGATCAAGGCTTTTCGGAACACCGACAAGCGCTGGCTGGTGTCCGTGGCCATGGTGTCTGAGGGTGTCGACATTAAGCGACTTCGCGTCCTCCTTTATCTGCCCAGTGCCACGACGGAGCTCGCCTTCCGTCAGGCCATCGGGCGCGTAGTGCGCACGGCTGGACCCGATGACGACACGCGCGCTTATGTCGTTATGCCTTCGCTTGAAACATTCGAGACTTATGCTCGTCGAGTAGAGGAAGAGATGTCGCCGTCCACCCGGGCAGCAGGACAGAAAAGCAAGACCAAGCGATGTGCCGCGTGCGGTGAGGAGTGCGACCTTGCCAAAGACACTTGCCCCCATTGTGGCTACGAGTTCCCGAAGGGACCGCAACGAGTCAAGGCTTGCCAGAATTGCGCCACCCTAAATCCTGTCACCGCAACAAGCTGCCACGCCTGCGGCATGTCATTCAGCCAGAACTTCACACTAACCCTAGATGAAGCCCTTCGCGCCGGGGCCATCGTCCGCGGTATGGATATTGATGAGCAGGATGTCCAGGTCGCCGAGGAAATGGCATCCAACGTGCGTGCTCTTATCCTGAAAAGCGGAGATGAACGCTTAGTCAAGATTCTTCGCACACTTCCCGACGAAAGCTGGGGTCGTCTCAAGAACATTCTTGTGGCCAACGGATGATGGCTGAAGCTACCAATGGCTCATTGACTGCGCCGAGTCCGAATACCGGCTTCATTGGCCTGTTCAAACAGGAATGCCGTTTTAACGGGCTATGAATCCACGGTGCAGGGCATTGGCCGCAAGTGCGGTTGAAATCGGTGAGACTACGGTTCGGGTGATTAAACGCAACCGTAAAGAGTAGTATCGAAATTTAAACGGGACGTGGCCATCGGTTGTTGGGGCGTTTCTTCCATTGATAAAAAGTACAACTTACAGGATCATTCGGTTTCGGGACGTTCAGTTTGGCTCATTTAGCATTCCCATGTGCAACGACATGGGGTTTCGCAAGCCTGTAGCTAGGTTTAGCAATGCATCTAGCAGTATCTAGCAGCCTATGTAGCATTACACGAAGGCTAGTAAAAGCTCTGAACGTCCCACCCTTTCCAAAATGGCAGAAGAAAAAGCTACTTCCAGTACGATCCAACCCAAGGTCCTGCCTCCGCTGCAAACTCGTGAGGAACTGGCGGAGTTTCTTGGCCTGCCACTGAAGACACTCACGTTCATTCTCTATAACGCAGACAAGCCGCGTTCGAGCTATTACTCGGTTCGTACGCACAAGAAATCTTCTGGCGGGGTTAGGCTCATCCATGCAGTAGGGGAGCCCCTAAAGAAGTTACAGCGCACTACGCTGAAAAGACTCACCGCATACGTTGGCCCATCGAAGTATGCGCATGGCTTCGTGCCTGAGCACAGTATTGTGACCAATGCACGGCACCACGTTCGGAAGAAGCTGGTAGTCAAGTTCGATATTAAGGACTTCTTCCCGTCGATTACTTTTCAACGCATCCGCGGAATGTTGTGCGGCTTTCCTTTTTCTTTCGGCACCGAAGTTGCAACGACCATTGCTCAAATGGCCTGTTTAGAAGGTCCTGCTTACGGCCTCCCGCAGGGCGGCGCACTTAGTCCCTTTCTTTCCAATATGGTGTGTCGCAGGCTAGATACCCTTCTTGCCGCGATCGCTAGGCAACACAGATGCACCTTTACTCGTTACGCAGACGATGTCACCTTATCGACAAACGACATTCATCGCCTCCAGATTTCGACGCTAATTAAAGATGTTCATGCCGCTTTTGTTGCTGAGGGATTTATTCCCAATGTGCTGAAGACACGTGTGATGAGGCGGTGGGAACGCCAGGTGGTCACGGGAGTGATTGTCAATGATGGGTTAAATGTAAACAGGCAGTACATCAATAATCTACGAGCTACCCTTTTTAATTGCCGGCAACAAAGTATAGAGAGCCAAATATGCCGAACACGAGAGCCCCGTGATCCTCGCACGTCTAGGCACACTATTTCGAGGGGTCCCGATGGCAAATGGCGAATTGGAACGCGCGAAGTGCTCGAGGAGGAAGCTGTTCGGGCGTTTCTCCGGCATCTTCTTGGGAAGATTCTGTTCATAGGCCAAGTTGTCGGAAAACCTGTCGATGGGACGCCCGGTGCAATGCTTGGCCGCCACCGTGTATATCAAAGCCTCTTATGCGACTTCTACCACCTAGTTAAGAAGCGTCCCAAGCTCGGAAGGTTTCGCGAGATTGTTCGTAACTTGATGACCATTTGGCCGGAGCTGGAAAAGGATCTGGAAGCCGACGATAAGAGATTTGCCATTCGGCGTAAAACCCTCGAGGAGTATCGTCGTTCACCAGAATTTGCCGCGAATAGGGCTGAACTTGACGGTGCCACAACCATTCAGTCTCTCGACACATTTCGTCTCAGAATGGCCAAAACGGATCCTCGCTTTGTGCTTCAACTAAAGGCTGACATCACAGCAGCACATGCAGAACTGATCGAGATCCTTTCCTACCCACGAGTCAGTCCGGTTGCATTCCATAACGTCGTGCATTCATTTCGTCAGTCAAGTGACGGACGTTTAGGGGAACTCACCCATACGCACCAGTGCGATGATGATTCCCCTCTTACAGGGGCCAGAGCACTGGGAATTATCGAGTCTGAATACGATTCTCGTTATTACTACCTCCCTGAGGGATTTAGGCGAAAGGTATGCGATCCATTTCTTGACGCCTTGGCGGCGGTCGCCATTGATCTACAACCGGACGAAGTTCTTTCTCCTCCCGACCATCCGTCTTTGGCAGATGCCTGTAGTAAATTTAAAGAGTCGACCCGGCTTGGTGGTGACGGACCAGGGATAACTTCCATAAAAAGGTTGATCTTGGCCATTGCTGAGGATCCAAACAGAGTCGAGCCGTCAGGCAAAAAGCTGGAACTCCATGTTGCAAGTTTTCCAACGATATATACGAGTGTTCCACACGTCCGCCGGGGACTTTCAGCGATTATCGAATCCATGCACAAGCACGCGGAGGGTGGGTTGGTACGCATAAATAGCCGTGTGATTGAGCATGACTCACAACTTGAATTGACCATTGAGAGCGAGTGCCTCCAACCGCTTGGGGAAATGCCGGGACGGCAATTTGCTCACGGGAAATTAAGACGCGCAATTTCATCTCTGAACGGTATATGTGCTTATTTTGTCTCCGCTCAATTCAGCGATGGCCAAAGTTACGAGGTCAACATGCTGGCTGACTCAGCTCCTCAGCCCTTACAGAAGAGCGTTAATAGTTTTCGACATCGGCTAGTGTTTAGCTTGCCCTCAGAGTAATGCCGAATACAGTACTTATTATCGATAATCGTGGCGATCGCCTCCAGAAATGGGCGATCCGGACGCATCAAATGGACATTCTGTTTGAACTTAAGGACAAGGTTCAAAAAGAGGAATTCGAGAGATCCGCTGCGGGTCTCGTCCTTTGTCATTATGGAAATGGAAAGGAAGTCTGGAGTATCGAAGGCGGCGCTTGGCCGCTAACCGGTAAGCGTGTGGTGTTCTTTTCAGATAGCAATTCTGACCACCCGGATACTCATGGACGATTCGTGCATATTTCTGCTCGATACCTTCGAGATAACTTCGTTGCGTTTATCAGAGAGCAGCTTGCACTGTGATTGCGGCGTACTGTAATGCACTTGGCGTTGAAATCCAGCCGTTTGACTGGATCTACAGGGCAATCACCCCCGGGGCGACGCGGCGTCGCGTTCTTTACCACGCAAGCCTGAGGCAATTAACTGGCCAGCAGGAAAGGCCGGTCGGTATAGCGTTGCCATTGTTTCTACATGGCGCCAATGCTGCGTACGACCTGCAAACTGCGATTAGGCATATTCGACTTTGGGCGGACGACAGTATTGCCAACGTACCGATCATAGTCCTCGTATGTGGCAATGCTGAATTTGACCAAGCCGCAGAGTTATTGACCAAGGATTCCGCAATTGACTATGAATCGATTGGCGTATCAATCGACAGAGCTGAGTTACCGGCATCTGATTGGCAATGGTCTGAGCCGCGACCGGTGGCTCTGAAACGATTCCAAGAAACGCAAGCCAACTCGCCCGATAGTTCTGGTGGGCGGCATGACCTTGCAAACCATTGGGGGGCATATTCGATACTCTTGGCCCTGACCGAATGCGGATTTGGCTCTAGCGATTATTGTTCGGCTAACCTTGAACACCTGCTCGAAGACACTTACTTCAAAAAGAAGTACCGGCAGTTTCTCGCCAACCGATGCGACTTCAATGTATCGCTAGTCGATGACCTTCGAACGGAGAGAAACACGCTTGACGAAACAATAGCGAGAACGTCAACTGCTGCACCGTACCGTGTTCTTATCGTCGAAGACCAACTTGAGGACGGTTGGAGGGCAGCCTATACCTCATTGTTTAACACTCCAACTGCAGAAGTGAGTCTCACATTTGCGCAGGACATTGAACAAGCAAAGAACGCATTTAATGCGGCAGTCGATCTTGTTATTCTCGACGTACGTCTTGAGCGCGATCGCCTTGCATGCCCAGACGAACTTCATCAGGACGAGTCCCTCAGTCTCTCTGGGGTAGAAATTGCACAGTGGATTCGTCAAAAGCAAGCTGATGCTGGCGGAACAGTACCGATATTGGCCGCGACCGCCTCCAACAAAGTCTGGACGCTAGAAGCGCTGCTTCGCTTTGGAATCAACGATTACTGGGTCAAGGCATCCCCCGATCACTGCTCAACGATTAACGACTCGATGAGCAACGGGATCGACCTATATCAAAGACTCACTCGGACCGTATCTTGGGCCGCCAAAACCCGATCATTCATTGACGCTGCCTACTGGATCGCTAGTGTTGTTTCTGCTCCAAGTTCGCCCGCTGCAGATGAGAAGGCCGCGTCTTTGCATGCACTTCTTCATCGCGCGTTTGACCAATTCTCCCGTAAAAAGGATCAGGGACTTCAAACAAACCTAACTTATTTGTTAGCGTTTTCATTTCGGAACGAGATCATATCCTGGGCTTTCAATATCCAATCGCAAAGTGACGGTGTTAGGTATTTCGTAAAAAGACATGATCAACCGGATGTCGATTTTCTATTAGTTATCCCTAGAACATCCGGGCGGCTTCCATTTCAACTATCCGACGAGGCTGAGTCGCGATTGGATGGAAAAATACGTTCATTCAAGAAAGTGTCAAATACTTTTCCGGACACTGTGGCTCTTGCTTTCTTGCTTAGCGTATTGAACCTAAATAGCCATCTTGATCGATATGAGGAACTCTGCGAACTCAGAAATCATTTGCGGCAAGTACATGGGATCGAATTCGCTGGCCCAAGCCTAGGAATCCGCGATGCCTCGGAAAAGGACGTCACTGACGTACTTTATATTTACGGTGCAATCGTAGCGGCATTGACCGATAGACAGCTTCCCGAACGCTGTTTCGGGAGTCTTGATAAACCCTAAAAGTGCGACTTGGCGTCAAAGATGAATAATATCGACGCTGATCCATTTTTCGGCCAAGTATTCCGCCACTAAGCGCCTGTGGCAATGATCCGGGGACGGCTCAGCACAAAGCAAACAGGCACGATCAAAGATCAATGTATTCATTACGGCTTCAGGCCGTCGTGATACCAATAACGCTTTGAACTCTCTTTCATAGACTTCCCAAGAGTTCCCATGCTTCTTATAGGCATCGAGAATATCCTTGGTCGGCGCTAGCAATGGCAGGTGGCCGTATTCGATACCGAGCATCGCGTGACAAAAATACTCTAGGTCAGCTCGTTTCGTATAGCCCGCCAACTGTGAGGTATTGTTGAGTCGAATGTCCAGCAAACGTGACACGCCTGCCGTGCGTAGTGTTTCAAAGAATGCTTTTGCCGACTTCTTGGCAAATCCAAGCGTGTAGATCTTCATTGAATCACCTCGGATGGATCCGCATAGGCGATCGCTTTTTCTTGGGCTCGATAAGCTTCATCCTCCGCCTGATTGACTGGACGAAACATGTCATTCCTGGAGATTCCGTGCTGCTCCAGCAATCGATTTAATGCTGCCGTATGAGTTTCGATGGTGCCATCGCTAAGAATATGCATAACTGAATGACCCCGCTGAACAAGAGTTCGTCCGACAAGAATCATCCGATGGCACATTATTGGGTCTCGTTCAGCGCACATCATTGCGATTTTGTGGGTTCCTGATCCTGACTCAAGCCGCTCGATACCCGACTTGAATATCTCGCTTTCGGCAAGTCTTTGATAGCAGACTCTTCCGGAGACATATACTTCAGGATCATTACTCCTGGCACCCAGTTCCTTTCCCAAGAAAACATATCGGATTTCATTTTCTCGAAGAGTCGCCTCGAGTAATGGTTTGGAGAAGTGTGGGAATCTCTTGCTTACAGGGTGTGAACGTACATCTCCCACAGCGGAAATGCCGTGCTTGTGCAAGAGCGCGATAAACGCGTCTAAAGGGTGGCTGGAATGCCCGATCGTGTAAATGATTGACATAGAGATTTCGTTGCAAATCGCTCAGGAGTAATTATCGATGCTGCCAACTTATAGCAGTATCCGTTTAGGTCGTCAGTAAGGCTTACACAAATAATTCCAGCTGGAAGAACTTGAGTTCCGTCCTCGCCCGGCTGAAAGATGTTTCGGATGTACGGATCAGTTACGGTCAGATCATAGTGCGCACCAGCGTGACGAAACTGGATCCGAAATTGAGCACGCTCAGGGTATTGAACGCGGCGCAACAGTGCGCACTCGACGGACACCAGTTGCAGCGAAGTTTCCAGGGACCTTGCTAATGGAGTAGGAATTCGGTCGTTGTTCCCGTGGAATCCATTGAGCCATAGAGAAGCGGGCTCGGACGCGAATGCGTAAATTGAGGCACGGTCAGCAGCACCGATTATGCTCCACTCGGCGTTTGCTGCGAGCAAAGCGTTCTCGCGCTGATGATATAGAGGGGCTGGCTGTTCGATTTGCGTTTCAACAATATCAAGCACACCGATCCGTGCCCCGTTGGTAGCAACTAACCTGCCATCTGGGATCCCGTCTCCAGCGCAGTTATACACCGGACGGATCAATACTCCCTTAGCCTCGCTGCCTACTTCGATTCCAGCTATGCATGTCTTATGGTTTTTCCAAGACGCAGCAAGGCAGACCATCTTCGTTTTCTTCATCAATCCTTCCCGCCTTGATTTTCACAGACCCCATTTATTGGGGCCGCCCGCTGACCGAGTTACTCGGTCTTCCGATGGTCAATATCGCAACTGGCATGCCAGCGTTAGCGGTGTCTATGAAACTAAAGACGGATCAAAACTTAACGATCTGAATTGACAACAAATACTCTTCTAAGGTGCTAGGCAGATGACTCAGGAATGGTTCTTAGAAAAAAACGTATAGGCATAAGACAAATGGTGTTACCACAATAAAACATATGCCTTTTAATGTTTTGGATCCGTCGAAAGCCCACAGCGAGCTAGGGGGAGGGGTGGCACGCATTCTGCTATGTCAGGGTGAAGACAATAAGAACGAACTTGAGATGATGAAAGTCAGGCAAAGGAATAAACCGAGAAATCCATTTGTGCGCCTAGTTCTGTTTCGCAAAGCCGGTACTCACGGGAAGACAAAGAAGGCACTTCGTCGGCATCAGCGATCGTGTGCTGAAAATCGTCGCGACGACAGCTATTGAATAGGCGCTGGGCTTAACTTGAGCTGATGCAATAAAGACTTGTTCTGTGTTCCGGATATTCAAAGGAACTCGGATAGGCAGATGAATAAACCGCAAGACTGGAAATAAAAATGGCACGCGTACCGAAGAACACCATGAGCGAATCTGTCATCGCGGAAAGACCCACGAAGTCGCTATTCGATCGGGTGACTGGATACTTGGATGCGAACGACTGGCACTACCAGAGCGACGCCAGTCAGGGTTTCATCGATCTGCATACACGAATCAAGGACACGAGTGTCAGGGTAATTCTCGATGTCTTCCAATCCGATGACTGGCAGCGGGTCCTCGTTTATTCAATCTATCCCGTCTTTGTGCCAGAGGGTCGCCGTACTGCTGTGCTGGAAGCAATCAACAGAATCAACTATCGATTGATATACGGCAATTTTGAATTGGACCTCAGTGATGGTGAGCTTCGTATAAGAACGGTAGTGGAAAGCGATGCAGAAATACCGGATTCGATGATGGAAAGGGCTTTTCACTCGAATCTCAGTACTGCCGACAAATTCTTCGGTCCGATTATAGGAATTGCCTTCGGAAATATATCTCCAGAAATTGTTTTGGACCTTGAGCCCAGAAAAGATAACGAGGTCCTTCAGTAGCCATCAATCAATCCACTTAGGGTTGATGTGAATTCAGCAGAGTTATTGGTAATCAATTATGGATTTGAGCACACGCAAGCAATTGGCAGCCCTTAGGCATCAATATGAAAATGAGAGTCTGGCCGTGCAAATGAAAGCGGCCTTCAGCTTCTTGCGAACAAAATTGTTATCTCTCAGCAAGGGAAGTGCGGACTACTGGGAAATGGCCGGGTACATGCAGGATCTGGCAAACATGGGTCATGCAAGCGCACGAAGTTATGTGTTCCGTTGTCTGGATAGTGACAAGGAGCCTGCCTCCGCCGGATATCGGAGCAATCTCGCGATGCTCGAGACGGGGCCGCGTTCTACCTCCTTTAAGGGCTCACGTCGCCAGTTGCATGCTGATCCCCTAAGTCCTAATAAGACCTACTCTTGGTCGGGGGGTACCGAGATATGAACATCGGACTCAGTCATTTTGACTTTGGCCCCCTGCTTTGCGTGATGTAAGCCGGACATGCCTGCCCGCCACAATCAGCTTGCCGCCTGGTTCGACGTGCCCGTGGATGAACAGGGCGCCGATCTTGGCTTGCTGAAGAAGGCAATCACGGCGCGAGGCGTCAATGCGCGCGGCTGGCGCCTGTACCTCGATTACGGCGATTCGATGTTCGAGGCGCTGGGCCAGCCTTGGGTCGATGCGGACGCACCGTTTTCCAGCGGTCCGAACGCAGCGGCCTTTCTGCGCCTGCTGGCAGCCTGCGAAATGGACGTGCTGCCGCCACCGGCGCTGATCCGTTCCTTACGACAATGGCGCATCCCCGGCGAGCGGCTGGCCGATGTGCCGCCACTGTTTCTGCGTGCGGCATGGAAAGCCTGCGTCGCGGCGGACTACGCCGGCGACGACTCCTGTACGCAACTGAAGCGATTCGTCGATGATGAGGTGGTGCCCCTGGCGCGATGGTTCTTCACAACGCGACAGCATCTTGAGCCGGAGGTCACCCGGCTCAAAGCCGGTTGGCCTACGCTCAAACGACTGCATCTGGAATGGTTGCTTGATCAGGTGCTCCAGCGCGAGACCCGTTCGCCGGCGCCGGCAGAATGGCCGGTCTTTGTTCCAGTCGTGGAATGGGAAGGTATGCGCATTGTCAGCCTAGCTAGCGATGCGGCCCTATTTGCGGAGGGCCATGCGCTGAATCACTGCATAGGCGGCTACGGAGATCAGTGTCGTGGCGGCATGCTGCGTGCCTATTCGATCCGCGACAGCAAGAGTGGAGCGCGGGTTGCGACACTGACCGTAGAGGAGATGACGCCGGGCCGCTGGTACATCGATGCGATCAATGGCAATTGCAACGCGCCCGTCACGAAGCGCGTGGAAGAGGCGGCAGCGGCCGTGTTGCGCGCACTTGAAGAAGCCCATGCGTCGCTCCCCTTCACCCGCGCCGAGATGTTTCGGACGCGCCACGGCGAGAGCGCTGCTGCTGGTCGCGGTCCGGCGATTGCGGTCGCCAATGCTGTTGGACTGGCTTCTGAACGAGGCGTGCCATGAATACTTCCAGCGCGCGTCTGCTGACTCAAAAATTCTCTGAACGCATATATACATCTCGTATCGCACTTCTTTATTCCGAATTGGAGTTTGCGCTCTCGCGCCTCGAACGCGATGTTCTGAAAGGCTGGGGCAGGCGTTCCGCCAGCCGTCTGCTGATGCTGTCGGGGCGCCGCGTTGGCAGCCTTGCGAAGCTGACCACGGTGCTGGGTCGGGCCGGATTCGGCGAATTGGTGAATGCACTCTCGGCGTCCAGCCAGCACCGATTTTCAGCTCATGTCGGTGACCGCACCGCCGCTGCCATCGACGGCACGATCTCGCTCGGGCGCGACGGTACCCGCATGGTGGGCGGAGTGGCCCGCGCGCTGATGCGTGACCCGAAGGCGACTGCGCCGACCGTATTCGGCGGCTTGCTGGGCTTTTCTGCGGGATCGGGCGGGTTGGATGGCAACGGCGGCATTCCCGATCTGGATTTGCTGATTGGGATTGGCGCTCACCGTTCTCCGCTGACGCACACGATCATCGCCGGTATCGTCACCGAGGGCCTGCTGCTAGCCCTTGCCGATCTTGCTGCCGAGGTGCATGGCAAGTTGCCGCACGGACATGATCCGCTATGGGACGAATTGGCACGGATCGGCCGGCCCCTTATGGAAAGCCTGGCGATTGGTACCAGTGCCGGACTGGCCTACCACCTGCTGGTGGATGCGCTGATCCAACCAGCGGCCCTGCACGGCCTGCCGGTAGAAATGCCTCTGGAAGGCCACCAGACCATTGTGGCCGCCAGCGGCCTGGCCGAAGGCGCCAATGCCGCAGGACAGTTCGGAAGGAGCGCGCCGGTCGAGATCGTGCAGGGACGCCCGCAGCAGATGAGTACCGGTCGCAGGGTAGTGGATGCGGTGGCAGAGGCCGCCGCCGCTGGCGCGGCAGCGGCGGGCAACGGACTAGCTCATGCACGGGATTCGTTCCGCTCATGGAGGAAGAACCGGTGACGCCCGATCTCATCGCGAGCTCAGCGCCGCTCAATCCGCCGGCTCTCGAACGGGAAGCACTCGAGGCATGGCTGCTGGCCGGCATTGCGGCTTCGACGGGTCCGGAGGGGAAGCTTGATCCCGACTGGATGGTGATGCACATCCGGCTGATCCATTGCGGAATGATCCGCATCGCGCATCTTGCGGCGAACGGATCTGCCAAGCGCGACCACAACCGCTACTCGGCGACGATCTCATCCGGTGAGGCTCTGCTTCGATCGGTGCTGTCGGCGATGTTGCCACTGTTCGTCGAATTCGCCGATCCCCTGGAGTGCTCGGTCTGGCTGCAGGAGGACGGTCCCCGCGCATCGGTACGAAATCCTGCGTTCATCAAGGAGGCACGCGCTGCCGGCTTGCCGGTCGTCGAATCGGATCTCGCCTATGCACTGATACCGCAGGATGACCGCGAGAAAGAGGCTTTTCGCGAACTAGCCCGATGCGCACGACTGGCAATGATGCAATGACCAGCTGGAGACACTGGCTCATCCTGCGAGCCTTGGATTTCTGATACTGACCCTCTCGATATTCACGAAAGACCACCATGGCCTCCGTCAACAAAGTCATCCTCATCGGCAACATCGGCGCCGACCCTGAAATGCGATCCACCGCGTCGGGCGAAGCCATCTGCAATCTGCGTCTGGCGACCACCGAAAAGTGGAAGGACAAGGCGACGGGTGAAACGCGCGAGACCACTGAGTGGCACCGCGTGGTGCTCTACCGGCGACTTGCTGAGATCGCCGGCGAATATTTAAGAAAAGGCTCGGCGGTATATATCGAGGGGCGCCTGCGGACCCGTAAGTGGCAGGACAAGGAAGGCAGAGAGCGCTCGACTACCGAGATCGAGGGCAGCGAATTCAAGATGCTGGGCGGTAAGCCTGCTGGGGGAGAAGTAGGGCAGGCGCCGGCTGCTCACGCATTGCCTGCATCTGCGACGAGCACCCTGTCGCCGGGCGTCGATGACTATGACTACCCCTTTTAGCAATTCCAGGTTCTGACTACCGGAGAAACGGACGCATGTTTGTAACCACTACATTGGGCGGGCTGGTCATGGCCATATCGGTCGGGGTTGCCATCGGGTCGGTCGCCGGAGCCTTGGTTCGCCCGCGGCTGGATCGCGCCCACACCCATTTGCTGGATGCCGCCCAGCGCGTCATGCGCCGCCAACGGCATGACTCCGATAAATCGCACGAAAATTCATCGGCGGGGCCGTGAGCAAGCTGCACTTCCCCTGACCCAAAGCCATGCCATGAACAATGAATCTGGCGCCTTCCGCCAGTGGGCATTCTTTCCCAAGGCCGCCGTAGGTCCGCGGCAGGCTGCCTCGTCACAGACGTTTCGCCTTCTTGTCGAAACCGCGAAAGGACGCCTGGTCATCAGCACCCTGGCGCTGCGCACGGCGCCGGACAGCAGCCTTGCGGCGAACCTGGCCCAGCTGATCGACGAGCGTCCGTTCGAACTCGCCTCACGCAAGCGGATCAGCGGTGAATTCGGTGCGCGCTACGGCATCACCCTCGAACTGCTCGATATCGATCTCGACCAGGATGACCCGCTGACGATTACCGCCGCCATCCCGCGCGCCATCGCGCTGGCGGCCAGGGAAACGGGTTCCTTTGGGATGAGGCGCATTCTGTTGCCGGAACTGCGAACGTCGATCACCGGGCGTCTGACGGACGAATGGATCACCACTCGCGAGGAATTCATCGGTCTGCTGGATCAGGATGTCGTTGTGCAGGCCCGGTCAATCGACGGACTGCGGCCTTCCACCTATAGTTACCTGAGTACCGTCAGCGCCATACATCGCCGCAACCGAGCCCAGGCCATGGTGGCCTTCCCGCTGTTGCAGCCGGTGCTGATGACTCATCCGTTCGATGCCGTGCGTCATGCCATCGATCAGGGTCTGCCTCTGATCGATGTTCTGGCCGAACACCTTCAGGCACCGAAAGCCTTGATCCGCGCCCTGCGCGGGGTGACAACAGAGGATCTGGGGCATCGGACCGGGCAACTGGGCACGCTGGTGAAGTTGCTGCGCGAAATCCCTCCCGATTGGTGGCCCCGTGATGCCACTGCCTGGAGACAATTCGCGGCCGCCGTAAGCGCGATCGCCCAGGTGTCGCGCCATCCGATCACCACGGCGACCAACCAGTTGTGGTTGCGCCGTTGCGCGCAACACGGGTATCAGCTTCCGGCGACGACACCGGAAGACCTGCTGCGCCTGGGACAGGACATCGACGAGTTCATGGATGCCCTTCGGCGGGCGCTGTATTGGGCACTACCCGATCCCCGAAGCGCCTCGTTGCCGGATTCGGCGATCCGCCCGATCGAGATCGCGACACAGTTCAGGGCTGGCGTCGGGCTGGAACGGCTCAGCAGCCTGGTAAGACGTTTTGGTGATGCCTATCGACGCGCCGTTGCGGAGTTTTCCGAAGAAGCCGAACTCTGGCGCGGCGTTCGCTGGCCGTCGATCGGCGTCGAATCATACGTTTACGGCTTAGTCGAAATCGTTCCGCTACTTAGCCCGAAAGCGCTTCAGGAAGAAGGTGACCGAATGGCCAATTGCATTGCAACTTATGTTGAAGAATGTGGCAAGGGAAAATCGCAGATCTGGTCGCTGCGGCATGGTGACGGCGCCCGATTATCCACTCTTGAGACCAGGATTCAGACATTGCCCAATGGTTTCGGAACGCTGCATGTGGTGCAGCATAAGGGCTACGCCAACAAGGAACCTCCGGAAATCGCCCGGAACGCGGCACGAGCGCATGTCACCTGCCTGTCGAAGTCACCGATAAAGGTTCAGCAGTATCTCGACTGGAAGCGGAACATTTCCCGTCAGCCACTCGAAGTCCGGCAGCGTCATGCGTTGATGCTGCCGATCATCACTGCGCTCGAAAAGACGCTGTCTGGTCAGTGGTCGTGGCAGCGACTTCTGGAAATGGGTGGTTCTTCCGTTTCGCAACAGCCTCCTGGCAGCGGTTAGATTGAACTGCCTGCGCAATCGGCACCGGCCCAGCTTTAGAGTGGGTGGATGCAACCCGAAGATCCATTCATTCAATCTGAACCATAAGCAGCAATTGGAAACAATAATAAATCTTGTATTAAATAGAAAGTCTTATTGCGAAGTAATGTGACGGTCATCAGGGAATGACGTCGATAGCACTACATGAGCTTGTATCTACAACGCAATTTGTCATTCCATTGGCTTTGGCACGGTAGCTGCTATAGGTATCTCAAACGACCCGCTGATGAGCAGCATGGTTCATCCAGTGAGCCAGGCGGATCGGAGAATTACCTGTCAGATACAGCTAGGAGGTATGCCATGACGATTCGACTGACCGACCATGCACAAGCCCGTCTTCAACAACGCGGTATCCCGAAACCTGTACTCGAGTGCCTGCTTGCCTATGGACGAAAGGTACATGACCACAGAGGGGGTGAGCTGGTGTTTTTTGACCACCACGCCCGCGATCGACTCCTCCGTTCGGAGGGTGCCGAGATATTTAAGAAGCTTGAGCCGAAGCTCGACACCTACGCGGTCATCGCCGTGGACGGCATCGTTCTTACCGTCGGCCATAGAACCAAGCGCATCAATCGTCACTGAAATTCACGACGCAACTTTCATCGCAACACTGGAGAACAAGAATGCAAAACCACATCGCTCAGAACACCAAGCTCATCCTCACCCCGCGCCGCCCCGCCCTGCTTGCCGGATTCGACAACCAGCTCGACATTCTTGTCCGGCTTCAGGCGCCGGACGCTCCGGTTGAAGCCAGAATGGAACGACCCAACTATGGAATTGGTCTCGTCATCGACCATTCCGGCTCGATGTCAGGGCGCCCGCTGGAAGAAGCAAAGCGCTGCGCGGCCTTCGTGGTTGACCGGATGCGGGTGGATGACCAAATCTCGCTCGTGCAGTTCGACAGCCGAGTCAGCATGCTTTGTCCGGCCAAGCCCAAGTCGGACGGTCGCGAGTTAATGCAGGCGATCGCCAGCATCCACGAGGGCGGCACCACCAATCTCCATGGGGGCTGGCGTGCGGGTGCCGACAGCCTGGTTGATATGGCCATCGCCGCCGGACTTCGGCGTGTAGTTCTGCTATCGGACGGCTGCGCGAACGAGGGTGTTACCGACACCGTTGCGATTGCCGATCAGTGCAAGGAATTGGCCGCCAGGGGCGTCACGACCAGCACCTACGGCCTGGGCAACGACTTCAACGAAGAGTTGATGGTGGCGATGGCTAAGGCGGGCCAAGGCAATCACTACTACGGTGATACTGCCGATGACCTCATGGAACCTTTCCAGGAGGAATTCGACCTCTTGGCAAACCTGTGCCTGAAGGGGCTGACGCTCATGGCATCAGTTCCGAGCGGCGCCAAGGTCGAACTACTCAATGACTACTCGGGCAACGCCCAGCAAGGCTGGCGTTTTCCGGATGTAGCCTGGGGCTCGGAAGCGTGGGCAGTCCTACGTATCCGCTTGCCGAAGGGGATATTGCCTGCGGAGGGGCAAAGCCTGCCCTGCATAGAGGTTTCAGTGAAGGGGTGCGATCTCGACGGCAACTCGATCGCCATCCAGCCGGCAGGTCTGACGCTCCCGGCTCTGAATTCCGCATCACTTGGCGCAGTCGCTGAGGACGAACTTGTAGTGCGGCGGCTGACCGAACTCGAGGCCGCAGGCGTGCTGACGCGCACCCGCGAAGCGGCGCGAAACCATGACTGGAATCGTGTCGACCGTCTGCTGGCTGACGCCGAGCAGCGCTTCGCCGGCAACGACTGGGTTGCGTCTGTCGTTGAGGCAATTCGGACTGTGGCAAAGAGCCGGTCGCGAGAACGCTTCATGAAAGAAGCCCTTTACTCGGCGTCGTCCTTCTCGCAGCGTCTCGCCTGCAAGGATGAGGACATCGCGTTGATGGAGTCCAGTAAGGAGATGTATCTGCGCCGGAAGCGTAGCCGTGGGAAGGCAGAGTTTCCAGCTTCCGATGACACGCCCGCCGGAGGTGTGCAATGACCGGCGCATCTGGAATTCGCCCCTTCGCGGGACGCCTGACGAGCACTGTGTTCCACGTACGTGATCAGGATCAGTTCGAAGCAGACGCGCGTGTCCTTGCCATACGCGACACTCTTGATCTAATGATTGGGCAATTGCCCAACGACGAAGCGCCCTGCTATTGCTTGGCCCGCGACTCGACTCCTCGCGAGCCGCTCTGTATAAAGCGCCAGCCAGGCGAATTAGTCATCAGCGAGGGCGGTGATTGGGACCCGGAATATCTCGACCAGGAAGGCTGGCTGACTGCGCTGCAGACGCACGTCCATGAAGACGACGCGATCGTGATTACCGAACACGCTAATCCCGATGCCCCATCGTCGGACTTGATGTGGACTATCACAAGCGATCGTATTCGTTGTGCGGAACACCCCTTGATTAGTCAGTAGAACATTAATCCGAACCCTACATCACCTATGACGACCTTGATCACAAGCCAGTTTGTTCAGGCGATTCGCGCCGAGTTCCAGCTCGACTGGCGAGGAATTCACGGGGTTGGCCATTGGGCTCGCGTGCGCTCCAATGGTTTGACAATCGCTGCAGCGAACGGAGCCAACAAGCGGGTTGTGGAGTACTTTGCCTTTCTCCACGACACGTGCCGGCAGACCGACGGTCGTGATCATGGACACGGGCAACGCGCCGCAATGTTTGCCAGGACGATTCGCAAGCAATTGATCAAGCTAGATGATGAAGAATTTGATCTACTTGTCGCAGCCATCGAAGGGCATACGGACGGACAGAAGCACGAGAATCTGACCATCTGCACATGTTGGGATGCCGATCGTCTGGACTTGACTCGGATTGACATCACGCCTGATCCGGATCGGCTCTGTACGGTGGTTGGTCGGAACCTTGCGCACATCCGCCAACGCCGCCCGAATATGATGCCTTCACTCGGCGGTGACCAAATGCCCCGATTTAAGAGGATTTGACGATGAAATTCATTCACGCCGCCGACATTCATCTCGACAGCCCCCTCACCGGACTATCCGCATACCGCGATGCGCCGGTCGAGCTGCTGCGCACGGCAACCCGCGATGCATTTTCGAACCTGGTGTCCGAAGCCATCGACGAATCCGTGGACTTTGTCGTCATCGCAGGCGATCTCTACGACGGCAATTGGAAAGACTACAACACAGGGATTTTCTTCTCACGTGAGATGGGGCGCTTGAACGCTGTTGGAATCCCCGTCTATCTTATCTACGGAAATCATGATGCCGAGAGCGACACCACCAAGAAACTCTCATTGCCGCCAAACGTTCATGCCTTTGGGGCCAACAAGGCGCAAACCTTTCGGATACCTGAACTAAAAGTCGCACTTCACGGGCAAAGCTTTAAACATGCCGCCACCACTACCAACCTCGCCAGCGGTTACCCGGCCCCTGAGCCCGGCTGGCTCAACATCGGCGTTCTTCATACGGCACTGGAGGGCTACGCAGCACACGCGAACTATGCGCCGTGTTCGATCGCAGAGCTTTCTGCCAAGGGCTACCAGTACTGGGCGCTCGGGCATGTCCATGAATTCGCGGAACTTGCAACTGACCCTTGGATCGTCTTCCCCGGTAACCTCCAGGGGCGCCATATTCGTGAAACTGGCCCGCGTGGTGCCGTCTTGGTGCACACCGACGAAGACAGGATTGTGTCGGTTGAACGAATTTTCACCGATGTCCTGCATTGGCATCGGCTTGAAGTCGATGTCGCATCCGCAGGTGATCTTGCCGAGTCCGTCCGTTTTGTCGGTCAGTCACTCGAAAAACTAATCGATGATGAGCCGACTACGAAGCCTCTGGCTGTCAGGGTGATCCTGAAAGGGAAAAGTGCCGCCCACGGCGATCTATTTGGCGACGAAGCTCGGCTCCGTGCAGAAATCCTGGGCTTAGCGGCATCACTAGCAGGCGACCGAATCTGGATTGAAAAGGTCCGCCTGGAGACATCTCCCGCAATGGACGCAGTGGATATACGCGCGCGTGCCGACGCAATCACCGATCTCCAAGTGCTTCTCGATGCTGCACCGACCGATTCTGCGCTTTTGGCCTCTTTGTCGGAAGATCTTCGCTATCTCGTTGACCGCGCTCCCCACGAGCTATCTGACCTCGTGCCAGAGCTCAAGGCTATTCGCAGCGGTGAACTTGGTCCCTTAGTTTCCTCAATCATTCCGGGCCTTGTTGCCCATCTTGTCAAAGCGAGCTGAACGAATATGCGTATCGACCAACTTGAACTCGCTCGCTATGGGAAATTCACGGCAATGCCGATCACGATGCCACGGGCGAAGCGTGACTTTCACATGATCGTCGGCCCCAATGAAGCAGGCAAGTCCACTATCCGCGACGCCATATTGGACCTCCTGTTCGGGATAGAAGCCCGATCTTCTTACGACTTTCTGCACCCAAAGGCTGAAATGTGCCTTGGTGCGAAGATCTCTCATGCGGGCTCTTCACTCGAATTTCAGCGAGTAAAGAAGACAAAGTCGTCGTTGATAGATTCCAAGGGTGCCCCCCTCGCCGACAATGCGCTTGCCGAGTTCTTGGGAACAGCTGATCGCGCCTTTTTCGACCAGATGTTCGGGTTGGACCACGAGCGGCTAGTTTCCGGCGGAAACGAGATACTTAAGGCTTCCAATGACATCGGCCGAATTCTCTTCCAGTCGGCAGCCAGTATCGGCAGCCTAGGGACGGTGCGTGATGCCCTCGAAAGGGAAGCAGACCAGCTTTGGGCTCGCCGCAAATCCGGCGACCGGGCGTATTACATTGCAGCCGACGATTTTGCGACGGCCGAAGCAGCGCTGAAACGCGCTACAGTCAAAACCAAGGATTGGACGGAGGCTCGCGACAAAGTCCAGGCGATCGAGCAATTGCTCACCGAGGTTAAGTCAAAGTTCGAAGCCCTGGAAAGTGAGCGCATGCGCCTTGAGCGCATCCGTCGCGTGGCACCGTCGTTGCGAGCCTATACCGATAGCTCTCAGAAATTAGCTGAACTGGGCGACGTCACCGTTCTGCCCCCTGACGCAGCCAAGCTGCTTGGTGAGACCGAGTCGGAGCTTGCTGTCGCCAAAGCGCAGCAAGACCTTTCACGCAAGCTTGGCGACGAAGCTCTGAAAAAGCGCGATTTGATCAAGGTTGACCTCGACACAATCCGGAATGCAGAAGCTATCGAATCTCTTGCCGAACGGAGACAGCAAACTACGTTTCATGAGCGTGACATCGGCAAGCGTGAGCTGGAGATTGATGGCCTATGGAAAGGCGTTCAAGCATCGATTCGACAGCTCGGATGGGCGCTCACCGACGAAGAGACCCTTGAAGCGAAACTCCCTCCTTTGCCCATCCGACGCGCTATTGCTGGACTGATTAAGCAACAGGGAGGTTTGGAGCGGGTACTTACTGCCGCGAACGATGCTGAAAATGCAAAGCGGCGTGAGATCGCAGACAACGAAAGCGAGCTCGAGAAAAATTTGATCGTCGTGGTATCCCCCGAGTTACGTGCATCACTCGATGCCGCAGTCAGACTCGGCGACCACCCGACGGCTACCGCTCGGGAACGCAACAAGGTAGCCAACGCACAGCGCGAGCTTCGAGGCGCCCAGGTTGGCCTGGGTGAATGGACGGTCGATTTTGAATCTCTCCGGGCGCTGGTGCTCCCATCGAATGATGTAGTTCGCAAACTGAGATCCGACTACGAGCAGCTTCAACTGGATTGCCGCAAATGGGAATCAAATCGTGAAGATCTCGTCGGTCAGATCACGACACTGGCATTGGAGATCGACCAGTACAAGGCTTCCCAGCAGGCCGTCACGGCGGAGGAACTGGCAATCGCCCGGCAGACGCGAGATGGCGTGTGGACAACATTAAAGAGCGGCGCGCGCTCTCTGGCCGATGGGGCTGATGACTACGAGGCACGTGTGCGCGATACGGACAGTCTTTCAGACAAACGCCATGACAAAGCCAAGGAGACGGCCGAGCTTCAATCCCGAATCGACAGTCTCGCCCGGTTGAAGCTGAGTCTTGACGGCATTGAGAAGCGCCTCACTAACATCCAGTCGCAGATCACAGGCATAGAAGCTGATTGGCACTCCCGTGCAACCGCACTCGGGTTCCTGGATATGCCTCTGCTGGCGTTTGAGCAGTGGCACTCAGCCTTGCCGAAAATCTTTGGAGCTGCAGAGGCACTCGACCTCGCGGAGGTCGATGCTGCTCAACTCCAAGAGTCGTTCGCCATGGCTAAGGCGAGACTTCGTAGTGCGCTCGGACCAGCTGCCAGTTCACTCGCTGCAGATGCCGAGATCGACATTCTGGTGGCCACAGCGAATACTTTCGTGGAAGCGGCCTCTGGCGCGAAGGCGCAGCGGGAGGAACTTAACCGGCAGATCGCTAACGCCACGTCCGCGCTCGCTGAACTTACGCAGAAGACGAGTGCCGCGAATTCCGCGCTCAGCCAATGGAACGAATCCTGGGCGAAAACGACCGACAAGGCCGGACTAACTGATGTCGAGATCGTCGCTGCTGAAGCAGCGCTTGCCCTTTTTGACGACATCGACGACAAATTGAAGTCAATCCGGGACATTCGAAAAACACGGATTGAAATGATGCGCAGGGATCTCGAGGATTTCTCCCGAGAAGCAAATGCCCTGGCTGCATCCCTGGCTCCCGAATTTAATGGGCGAAGCGCAGCCGAGATCTCCGTTGAACTCTCGACGCGCCTCGCAAGGGCGCGCGAGGAAAAAAATGAATCCGACCGTCTTGACGATGAATTGAAACGATTCGAACGTCAGATTGCCGAAGCGCAGAACATGATCGAAGTCGCGCGTGCCCGAATTGCTCCCCTTATCAAGTTAGCGGGCACTGACGATACCGACGAACTGCGGATACTGATCACCCGGTCAGACGAATTCCGGAACCTGAAAAGTGCGGCTGATGCCGGTAAGTCTGCGGCCGAAGCGAACGGCGACGGCCTGGGAATGCACCAGTTGAAGGATGAGTCTATCGGGATTGACCTCGCTCAAATTCCCGTACGCTTAGGCGAAATTAGCCGTGATCTTTCTGCAGCCCGCGATATCCAGGCGGATCATGCGGCAAGTCTGGCCGAGGCGAAAGTCGAGTTCGGAAAGATTTCTGGAAGCGATGATGCGGCGCGTGCGGAATCGGCTCGCCAAGATGCGCTTTCGCGTATGGGCGATGCCGCCGAGCGTTTCATCAAAGTACATATCGCTGGCCAGCTCCTTCGCTGGGCGATCGATCGATTCCGCGAGACTAAGCAGGGTCCAATGCTCGCCCGCGCTAGCGAAATCTTCTCTGGGCTGACGCTTGGATCGTTTTCCAGGCTCGTAGTGGATTTCGAAACCGATCCGCCACGTCTCGATGGCCTGCGCCCTGATGGAAAAACGGTTGGTATCGCCGGGATGAGTGATGGCACGAGGGACCAGCTCTACCTGGCCCTTCGCCTGGCAGCGCTTGAAATGCATATCGGGCAGGGCCACGCATTTCCATTTATCGCCGACGATTTGTTCATCAACTACGACGATGAGCGGTCCTGTGCAGGGCTGGAGGCTCTGTCGAAGCTTTCGGAGGTGACGCAAGTAGTTTTTCTTAGTCACCACAGGCATCTTCTGCCGGCGGTAAAACGCGTATTTGGGGATTCAGCAAATATCACCGAGTTGGACTGCCCTGCCCCCACTAGCGATACCATTCAAGAGAGGCATGGTGGAGGTTAGATGAACTCCATAGCCACCCATCGCTACCTTAAGCATTAGGTGGATGCGAGTAGCAGCAATGCACTGCTGTAAGCAGTGCTAACCGGTGTCGTCGCACGCTGGATCCCTAGAATTGATGCAGCGGTGATTTCTTGATCATTGGATTGCGTCATTGAGGAAATACCGGATTACTAGGCGAGACAATCATTCGACAAGGAGATCAACTATGCAGTTGTCCCGATTGCGAGTCACATGGCCTTTTCAGGCACTTGCAGATGAAACGCGTTTTCGAGTCGTAAGGCTAGTATTGAGTTTTGGCGCTCCGCTGACAGCTGGACAGGTGGCGAGTTCGCTCGGAATTGCCGCCAATCATCTATCTCGGCATCTTCACATTCTTGAAGCTGCCGGTGTAACTGTGATTCAGCGCCGAGGCCGGTCACACTTCATTAGCGTGTCAAGTGAGGAGGGCTACAGTGATTCGCTGTCTGCCACTGTTTTGGCGATGGCAGACAGCACAGGTATAATTAAAGGCGATTTGAATCGTCTCCTGTCAAATGGGCAATCGGCGGACGAACTGAAATAGATGCCTAGGTCGGCTGAGGAGGGGAGTCAGGATTTTCCGCGTCGTTCTTTGGGCTGTGTATTCCGCGCGGACGAATGGTGCGTCCCATCGGAACAAGAAACAGTTCCGTCCAGTGCCCAGACACGTCCAAGATGGCGCGCCAGTCATAGCAAGGGTTTAAGGCCAATCTTCGGATTGGCCTTTTCCCTTTTTTGCACCCTACGTCCTAGCCTCGTCCTAAAAAGTTTTCATGAATCTCGCCAACCTTTCGGGTGACGAGGGCGAGAATTTCCCCTCCCCGCCACCCGAACCCTGTCACTTCGCAACGGTCACCCGCACCTCTTCCCTCCCTTTGCCTCGGTAGCGATCCAGATCGACCCCGCGAAGCTCCGGCACCTTCTTGTAATCTACAGCCCCGGCCTTCCAGAGCATCACGACACTTACTCCACCGCCTGTCTCACGTGGATGCCTCGCCAGATCAACCAGCCGCTGCCGGGCCGCATCCAGCGCCTCATCTGCGCTGTCCGCGTTGTGCTTGGCTGCCACGAAAGCAGCGGCTGCTTCACCCCATGCCGGATCGTCGCGCTGCGCGGAATCCGCCTCTGAGAGCGGCGGCGGGTTATCGCCATCAAGGTAGAGACAGAAGGTATCCCACGCACCGCGTATCACCTCCATAGCGGCCTCGTCCCGGCGCAGGGTCAGCAGCAGCCCTTCGCCTTCGACATAGACCCACAGGTGGGCTTCTGCGGCCCCCGACACCATCATCTGGTGCTGAATCTGAGCCGCGTAATACGCAGGCACGGTGCCTTCCCGTGCTTCGCGCCAGAGCTTCGACTGCCTGCCCCGGAAGGGGCATTTCACCTCCACGATCAGATCACCGCCCAAGGTGATGCCATCGAGGCTTGCTGAGTACAACCCGTCCTGCATCACCAGCGGATTCATGACGTGCCCGGTCTGGGCTTCATACGCCGCTCGGGCCTGAGGTTCTGTCTGCGTGCCGTGTGTCATGGCCTGCGTCACCGCCTGCGTGCTCCTGCCGGTCTTGATCAGCCATAACTGGTAGGGTGTGACCCACGGGCTGATGCCCAGTACAGCAGGAGTTTCAGATGCGTTACGCATGGTGCGCCGGTAGTCCAGCCACTCCTGACTTCCCTGTATGAGTTTCAGAACGGCGCTCATCACGCGGCCTCCTTCCGGTTACGTGCTTGCTCAAGGCTACGGATGACCCGACTGGCTTCAGTCTTGGCGATGTCCTCGATACGGGCGATGCCGAAGTAGTCGAGCACCTTCTGCAACTCGGTTCCGGTTTCCTTGATCAGCTTGTTGATGTAATTCACCTGTGCCGCCGTGATGGTGTCGCCACGCGGTGTCGGCAGTGGTGTGACTGTCGCGGGTGTCGGTGGCGTTGTGGGGGTTCTGGCGGTTGCCGTAGCCCCCTTATCGTCGTCGGCCTCGATCAGCGGCAGGTCTTCGCCTGCGTACAGATTCAAGCCCAGACCGTGCAGGGCGATGGCCTTCACCAGACACCGCTGAATCGACGTGTTGATGTCGAACGACGTCGGCGCGAGGATCGGCCTATTTTTCGAGTCCAAAACCGGGTGAATCTGACTCAGGCTGACGCCTTTGACGCAGACCGAGACTTCGACGAAGCAGCCTGCCTCGGTATTCAGATATGGCAGCCCGTCAAAGCGCAGCACCTGCCACGTCGCCACCGGGTCGAACTGGCGCAGTTGCGATACCGCGAACGGCCACGAGAGGTAGGAAAACTGGCCTTTCTTTTCGACATGGCTGTTGACGTCGATCTTCGACAGTTCGACGAAGTAGTTGCTTTCGTTGCTTGCTTTCATGATGGTTCCTTTCAGGATGTGTAAACGACAACGCCCCCGGCGAGCACGCGGGATGCGTGCGCCACCGAGGGCGTCGGAATGCCTGCTCAGATATGCAGGCGAAGGATGTGCAACGCTGTCAGTTTTTTGACCCCATCAGCCTTGCGGAAGAGTCTTGTTATTGGGTGCTTCAAACTTGACCAAGCGGCCAAGCTATCGGTGGGACGAAGGTCTGTGTCGATCACTCACAGGCTTGTCCACAGATTCTGTGAATGACAGCATCTGCTTCGGCGATAATGGCGGCACGCAATCTGGATAGTTCTCTCATGCCCAATATCGCTAGCGTCATCAAGGATGAAATTAGCCGGGTAGCCCGGCGGGAAATCAAGGCCGAGACCGAGGCCCTCAAGAAGGTGTCGCGTCGCTACCGCAGCGACATTGCCGAGTTGAAGCGGCAAATCGCTCTTCTGGAGCGTCAGGTGGCCCGGCTAGGCAAACCCGCACGCGCCAAGGCTGCCCCCGAACCGAATGCAGACGGCCCGAAGTTGCGCTTTCGTGCCGACGGTCTCAAGAAGCACCGCGAGCGGCTGGGTCTGTCGGCAACTGACGCCGCAAAGCTGATCGGCGTGTCGGCCATCACCCTATACAACTGGGAGAGCGGGAAGACCCGACCGAGGGCTGGGCAACTGGGCAAGATCGCGGCCTTCAGGAAGCTTGGCAAGCGCGAAGCCGGTGCTCAACTCGGCTAGGGTCTGACACGAACCGACAGAACCGACACAATCCGGTTCTGTCGGTTATGGCGGTTACCACGTTGCTCATGCCGCCAACACCTCTACCGGCTGCGTTACCGTAATCGGCGACGGGGCGCTGATCGTTTCACCCAGCACGTAATCCACGGCCTTCTGCGCCGCTGCGGCGGCAACGAAGATCAGCCGCTTGTCGCGCTTGAGCGCATCGAGCCAACTACTGATGTACGAGGCGTGCTCCAGACGCCCCGGTATGCCAACATGGGCGCAGAGGAAGGCCGCACCCATCTCGGCGATGAGTTCCTCGAAGGCATAGGCTTCGATCCCGGCCCGTCGCCCCAGCACCCGGTTCAGGCGACGGGGATGTCCGCTCCAATGGGTGAGTTCGTGGAGGGCAACGGCGTAATACGCATCCGAGTCAGCAAACCAGCTTGGCGGCGGCATCTGGATGATGTCGTCGCTGGGGCGGTAGGAGGCTCGATTGCCGCCATGGCGGATCACCGCGCCCGTCTCGTACAGAAGCTGCTCCGCTTCTCCGGTGGGCTGCCATGCCGGGGTGGGACGAAGCTGAAACTTCTCGGGCAGGAATTCCAACTGGCAGGCGTTGAAGACGACGTACTGCCGCAGCAGGGGAATCACCTTGGCACTGCTTTCACCCGAGTCATAGCTCTCTGAAGGCTCAGGTGTGTCGCCTTCGATCTCTCGCAGCTTCCAGAACACGATGGGCGTGCCGTGTTCGCCGCGCTGGACGGTGGCACCGAGGGCTTTGGCTTGGTTGAACGTGACCCAGCGGTTGTCGCTGTAGCCCTTCATATCAGCTTCGATGCTGAGCATCAGGATGTTCACGCCCCGGTAGGGCTTGCCGGTGGCGAGATTGCTCGGCAAGCCAGCCCGGTCGCTCCAAGGGCAAATCCACGGTGGTATTCCGGCTTCAAGTGCTGCGATGATGCGGTTGGTGACGTCTTGGTAGAGGTCTTTCATGGTTTCGGTTCCTATAAAAGGGTCGCCCCCGCCGGGAATGACCCGGACGGGGGCGATAAGGGGATGAAACGAAGGGGTGCTACTGGTCTATCTGAACTTCAAAAGCAACAAGCCCGGAGACCTGCAAGGGGTATCGCCCGTCTCCTGCAGCTAACGCAGCAGGCGCATGACGACACGGATCAGGATGCGGACGCTGTGGCGCCCTGCTTCACCCGTGGCAGCGGCGAGAAACACCCGACGCAGGGACGTGTCGCGCCTGCCGCCTACACCGCGAGGCGAATCCTGCCGGGGTAGTAGGTGTTTCCATCGACGTAGCCAATCAGCGATTTGAGACCGCTGGTGGCGAGGCTCATCATCAGCCCCGCCACGGTGGCGGCCATCACCCCGCTGAATGTCCCGAAGTGGATGATCAGCACGGCGGCTGTCACCATCAGGTCGAGCGCCAAGTCGTACTTCAACAGGCGCAGCGTCGTTCGTCGCGGCAGTTTCACCAGCAGCAAGGTGACGCCGAGGAAGATCGTGAAGCCAGTGGCTAGCATGGTCTTCCTCCTTCAGGCGTTTGGGCGGGAGGATTCCCGCCACGCATCGGCAACGTCGGAGGCCGCCCGAGTGGCGGCGGTAGGTAGCTGACTGGCGTAGCCAGCAACGGTGCGCACGGCCCGGAAGAGCAGAAGCGCGCCAGTCTTGACGATACGTTCGTCAGTGGTGGTGTTGGACAACTGGATGGATTGGTTTAGAACTTTCATGGTGAGACTCCTTTTGGTAGGTACAACGAAAAACGGCGCTGTCCGGGATGGACAAGCGCCGTGGGCATGACCGACCGGCAGGTGCTGATCAGTCAATTCTTGGATTCATAAGTGAGATACAACCGCTGTCGGCGACAGCCGACAGTTCAAAGAGTCAGTGCGAGGTGACGGTTATGGTCTGCGCCTGCGCACGTTCAGGATGGTGGCAAGCGACTTCCGGCAACGGGAGTCGTCGGGCGCGGAAACGCGAAAGGATTTCTGAAAGCATGACTGAATTCGACTTCTAACCCGCACAGGAAACCGAATCCGAAGTGGGGTGGGTGGTTCTGGGATGAGGGGGTGGAGTACCGAGCGCGTAGATTCGCAATATTTTTACAATATTTTCGTGTAGACAACATGCTACTGGCATCGCGTTAAGCACACGCTGTCGTGATGACGATCCTTACCGCGCCGCCAACTCCTCGACCCTCAACGATGACTTGATCGCCGCGCAAATCGGTGACATCAGCGCCGCCTGATCTTCGCGGTAGACGACCGTCAGAGTGAAGGATCGTGCTCCGTTCAACACTCGGACAAAGTCTGAGCGCATCGGAGACATATTCACTACCTGTGGCATCGCCGAGCGGCGATAACCGTAGGTTAGAGCATGAGCGCCGTTGATTGTGGTTTTGGCTACTCTATTCCAGCCCAATATGGAAAAACCCGACAGATGGGCGGCCTTGGTCATTTCTTCTCGCATGTAGGTCTCGAACTCAGCAAAGTCAGCAGTGGTCATTGCCCGTATCTGCGCCTGCGTAACTGTCTGGCTTGGGTAATGGCGAACATTGACCATCCCCAGCACATTGCGCTGATCGTCATACAGGTTGGCGGCGAAATCCAGATCGCTACTAGTGGTGCCCATCCCCTTGGCCGCAACATATGCGTCCAACGTCGTGCGCGTGTTGTCGGTAAGGATTACCCAATTTCGCGGCATGGAAAACGATACACCGTGCTGTAGCGTTACGCGGATGAAAGGATCAGCAGCGGCTACCGGTTGTAGTAATAGCGCCAGTGCGGCGAAACCCATCAGAAATGTACTGCGGATCATGGGGTGATATGCGAATCGGGTGTCTTTTGGAGCATAAGCGCCATAGCCGAGCTATTGGGCGCCCCGGACGAGCACCACTCCGGCTACCCAGTTGGTGGCAAGCAGCTGTGCTTCAGCCAACTCTGTGAAGGATAGCTCTGTCTCAATAGAGTCTCGAAGCGCAACGGATTTATCGTAGCCACCACTCGCGGCTAAGTTAGCCCAAGCATAGGCAAGAACGCTGTCTATTGTTACACCGTCGCCCTGCTGATACATCACAGCAAGCTTGGACTGCGCTTCGGCAAACCCCTGCTCAGCAGCCTTCTGATACCACTGCACTGCTAGTACCGAGTCCTTGGGAATACCTTCGCCCTGCTGATACATCTCAGCAAGATTGGTCTGCGCAAGGGCGTACCCCTGCTCAGCAGCCTTCTGATACCAATGAAATGCTCTGGCGAGGTCCTTGGGTAGGCCGTCGCCCAAAGAATACCCATAGCCAAGCTCGCACTGAGCAAGGTCAAACCCCTGCTCAGCAGCCTTCTGATACCAATGAAATGCTTTGGCGAGGTCCTTGGGTATGCCGTCGCCCTCGTGATACTTAGCGCCAAGGCGGTACTGAGCAGGGGCATGCCCTTGCTCAGCAGCCTTCTGAAACCACTGCACCGCTTTGTGAGCAGCCTTGGGTATGCCTTCGCCATGCATGTGCATCCAACCGACCATGTATTGCCCGGCAACATATCCCTGCATAGCGGATTTCAGATACCACTCAATTGTGTAAATGCCGGAGTAATCGGTAGCCAAGTGTCACCAGCGTAGGGACCAGTCTCAAAGCCTATGCTTCGATCCCCGAGGGGATCGAGGAAGGCGGAGAGGATGTACAGAGACGTGGACCTATACGCCAAAGT
>SXGT01864210.1_pt1 | contig 33532 bp, 26 predicted proteins | sample 3176221 | NCBI WGS metagenome assembly SXGT01 (sample SAMN11356862, study PRJNA531348) | freshwater metagenome | isolation source: freshwater sample F1-120 | place: China: Fuxian Lake, Yuxi | collected 2017-12-25 | reverse complement strand
CCCTGCAGCATGAGCTTCGCCAGCATCAGCCGGTTGCGCTCGCCACCCGACAGCTGGCGCACGGTCGAGCGCTGCTGCGAGACGGCGAAGCCGAAGCGATCGAGGTAGCTCTCGGCGCGCACGACGCGCTCCCCCACCTTGACGACGTCGCTGCGGCCCGCGAGTTCCTCGAGCAGCGTCGCATCGAGCTTGACGTCTGTGCGCATCTGATCGACGCCCGCGAAGTGCACGGTCTCGCCGACGCTGCGTGTGCCGGTGTCGGGCGCGAGCTCGCCGAGGATCATCTTCACGAGCGTCGTCTTGCCAGCACCATTGGGACCGACGAGCCCGAGACGCGTACCCGACCCGAGCTCGAGGTCGAGCTTGGGCACGATCACGCGCTGGCCGTAGCGCTTCGAGATGCCCTTGAGCTCGAGCACGCGCGTCCCGAGGCGCGGTCCTGCGGGGAACTGCATCTCTAGATCCGACGAGAGCGCGATCGGCGCAGCGTCGACTGTCTGGTGGAAGCGGCGGATACGCGCCTTCTGCTTGGTCGTGCGCGCAGGCGCGCCGCGCCGCATCCACGCGGTCTCGCGGCGCAGCTGGTTGAGGCGCGAGTCCTCGGTCTTGCGCTCGCTGGCCAGCCGCTCCGCGCGCTTTTCGAGGTACTCCGCATAGCCGCCGACGTAGGAGAAGATGTCCCCGCGGTCGAGCTCGACGATGCGATCGCACACCCGATCGAGGAAGTAGCGATCGTGCGTGACGAGCAGGAGCGGCGTGCGTGTCTCGAGGAACCAGTCCTCGAGCCAGTCCGTGACGAGCGCGTCGAGGTGGTTGGTCGGCTCGTCGAGCAGGAGGAGCTCCGGCCCGGCGAGCAGGAGTCGCGCCAGAGCCACGCGACGGCGCTCGCCGCCCGACATCGATCCGCAGCGGGCCTCCGGATCGCGCAGGCCGAGCGCCTGCAGCGTGCTCTCGACCTTGTGCTCGACATCGTGACCGCCGAAGCGCTCGAGCTCCGTCTCGAGGCGCTCCTGTCGCGCGATCGCCTTGTCGAGCGCGTCGCCCTGCGCGCGACCGAGCTCCTCATGCACGCGCTCGAGATCGCGCAGCACCCGCTCGCGCTCCACGAGCCCACCGCGCACGACTTCGCGCGCCGTGGCGTTGCCGTCGAGCTGCGGATCTTGCTCGAGGTAGCCGAGCCGCAGGTCGCGCCGGAGCACGCGCGTACCCGTATCGGGCTGCTCGATCCCGCACAGGATCTTCATCAGCGTCGACTTGCCCCCGCCGTTGGGCCCCACCAGTCCCACGCGCTCGCCCTCGCCGATCATCAGCGAGACGCCGCGCAAGAGCGCGCGATCCCCGTAGCTCTTGGAGATCCCGTCGACGGAGAGGAGCGACATCGCGCGAAGATGATGACGCAGGCGCGCGCCTCGCGCCACGACCACGTCCTGCTAGTCTCTGCACGGTGCGCAAGCTCCTCGCCGTTCTGCTCGTGCTCGCCGTTCTGGTAGCCGGGGGGCTCTTCCTGTCTCACGACGCATCGGGGGGGCCCGCGGATTCCGCGGCCGAGCCCGCGGCGGCGACGCCGGACGTCGTCGAGCCGAGCAGCCCGGAAGCGAAGTCGATCTCGCCGCTCGTCGAGCGCTCGGAGTACAGGGCACCCGAGCGCATCGGGACGGCCCGGCGAGATCCGCGTACGCGCGTCAGCGGGACGATCGTGCGGCTCGACGGCAACCTGCACGTGCCGATGGCCAACCTCGAGATCGTCGTGTTCGACGGCGAGGGACCCGAGGTGCGCGCTCGCACCAACTCGGAAGGCCGCTTCGAGCTGCGTGCGGAGCCCGGCTCACGCAAGATCGGCGCGGCACCGCCGAACGCGCCTGCGTGGTGGGACAAGATCGAGCTCCCGGCCGATGGCGACGTGCGCTACGACCGCGAGCTGGCTGCGAACCGCAAGCACTGCGTGCAGGTCTGGCGCCGGGAAGGCGAGGAACTCGTACCCGTGGGACGAGCGCGCGTGCGGCTCGCGGCCTGCGAGGAACTCGATGCGGAGCAGCTGTTGGCCCCGCTGTTCTCACACTCGCTCGGCTTCGAGACGTCCAACGACGGCCGGGCGCTGGTGCTCACCGATGTGGAGGGCCCCTACCTGATCGAGGTCAGCGCCGAGGGGCTCGTGTCGCAGGTCTCGCACCTCGACCTCAGCCCCTTCATCTCCTCCTCGCGCTTCGACGCCGAGGACGGCTGCCTGCACGTGAGCCTGCGCAACGAGGGACCGCCGATCTCTGGGATCGTGCAGTCGCCCGACGGCAGCCCGCTCGCCGGAGCGGCCGTGTTTCTCGACATCCGCGACAGCGCCGGCGCGGGCTACGTGACGCGCGAGAGCGGCAACTGGACGCCGAGCATGCTCGAGCCTGCCCAGCCGCCGATGGCATGGACCGACGAGCAGGGCGCCTTCACCTTGCCGGGCCCCGGGCCCGAAGTGATCGACATCCTCTCCGCACGCGTGGTCGTGCAGCCCCGGCGCCCGAACCTCGTGCACCACTGGTCCGTCGACCTCGACACCTCCGAACGCGACGGCTCGACGGTCTTCGTCCGACTGCCTGCCGCGCGCAGCATCACGCTGCACATCCATGGCCGCGACGGCAAGCCCGCGCGCGGCCTCGTGAGCGCGTGCGACCAAGACGGCATGCCACATGCGCCCGCGGGGTACCCGGCAATCTGGCTCGGACCGCAGCACACCGGCCGCCTATTTTCCGCGCCAGATGGGAAGGTGCGTCTCCAACATGTCGGAGGGCCGCTGCGCGTGGGCATCTCGCTGCATGACGAACAGGGGAACCCGACCGTGGCGCTGCCGCACACGCTCGATGTGGTCGTGCCAACGAACGGTGACGCCGATGTGCGCGTGGAGCTGCCTTGAACGCCGCGGCAGGGCACGCTCGGAAAGAAGTTCCATCGGCTCCGAGCCACCGCGAGGGGCCGGGCCCGTGCCGCGTGAGCCCGGACCCTGCCCACGGTCGATGCAACGGAACCTGATTTGGTGAAGAAGCTCCTCCTCGCTGTCGTCGTCGCAGCGCTCGCGCTGCTGACGCTCACGTTCCTGTTGCTGCGCCCCGCCGGCGAGACACGGGGGCCTGAAAACGTGGCGAGCCCGTCGGCACCCGTGGACGTCGTGGATTCCGAGGCCAATCGCGCGATTCGCGCTCCCGCGGAAGTGCCGCTGCGTGAAGATGCGACTCCGCGCACCGAGCAGGAAACGACCATCGAGAGGATTCACGGAGTCGTCTTCGACAGGACGCTCGAGGCGCCGGTCGTGCAGCTGCCGATCGAAGGCGCGCTCGAGCAGCTTGGCGTGCGGCGTACCCGCACCGACAAGGACGGCCGCTTCACGCTGGATGTGAGGGCCGGGCTTGTCCGCGTGAGCGCGACTCCGCTCGGCCATGCGGGCTGGTGCGAGCACCTCGTGCTCGCGCCAGGGCAGACGGCGACGCTGACGAAGGAACTTGGCGGACCGGTCTTGTCGCTCCGCGCGTGGACGGCGTGGAATGACGAGCTCGAGCCGATCGAAGAGGCCGAGGTGCGCGTCGTGGCGGTGCAGGACGACGCCAGCCTGCATGTGGGCTGTCCACTGTTCGCTGCCCAGCCCACGGCGATCACGGATGCCAGCGGACTGACGAGCTTCTCGACGCTTCCGAGCTCGGTGCACGTGGTGCAGGTCAGGGCCGAGGGCCATCACCCGCGGATCTTCGTGCTGGACCTCGAGCGCCGCGAGGTCGAAGACTGCGTGCACGTGGTGCTCGAGCCACGCGGCGCGCCCATACGCGGCCGCATCCTGACTTCCAATGGCCAGCCGCTCGCAGGAGCGATGGTCATGGTCGACGCCCTACGCAGTGGCCCCGAGAGCGTCGCGCGCTTCGGCCGTTTCCCGCAGCAGGATGGGGATACGTCCCCGGAACTTGAGCCCGAGCTCCATCCGCCCTTCGTGGTCACGGGTCCCGATGGCCGCTACGAGATCTTCGGTCCGCGCCCCAACGCGCCGCAGCTCGTCGACGCGACGCTGCTCGTATTCCCGCAGCGCGAAGGTCTCGTCCACCACTACTCGCTGCCGCTTCCCAAGATCACGCTGGCAGCCGCGCGAAACCTCGATGTGCGCCTGCCTGCGGCGCAGGAGATCACGATCGAGTTCGTCAATCCGGAGGGCTTTCCGATGCCCGACGGCCCGGCGAGCGCGCGGGACATCGACGGTCGCGCCTACGCGCCCGCCCCGGAGTTCATCCCCGGGCAGCAACTCAAGCAGACCGCCGGTCGCTATTTCGCCACGAGCGGCGGGGTGTTCCGCTTTCTGCACGGCGGCGGCACGGTGCGCGTCGGGCTCTCGCCCGACGGCGCGTGGCGCGGGCAGGAGGTCGGCATCGTGATCCCGCCAGACGGCAGCAAGACGCACTTCCGCCTGACCCTGCCCAACTGACCGGGCGACGCGCGATCAGGTGTGCAGACCGGAGCGCTCGAGCCTGTTGTAGAGCATCTTGAGCGCGCCCCCGAGCTCGGCGGAGGCGGCGCGCTAGCGCCTCGACTGCGGCGCGCCGCTCGAACTCGTCGAGATTGAGGGTCGGCACGGCGCCCGCCGTATCCGCGCCGCGCAGCACGTGGCGCCGGACCAGCTCGGGCTCGATGGAAGCTCCCTCCGTCATCACGCACAGGTGCTCGGCGGCGTTCTCGAGCGCGCGCACGTTGCCCGTCCAGTCGTGACGGCAGAACAGCTCGACAGCGGCCGCGTCCAGCCCGATGACGCGACCGAGGCGCGCGCCGAGCGCGCGAGCAAAGGCGGTGTGGTCAAGCCACAGCGGCAGGCAATCGAGCAGCTGGCGACGCGCGCCAACGACCTCGTGATCTACGAGCGCCCTGCGGCGGACTGGTGGAACGAGAGCGCGCCCGCGTTCCGCCCGCTCCATCGCGTGAACGAGTTCCACGCTGCGTTGCTCGACGAATGGCGAGGCGATCGTCTACACAAGAAGCGCACGCTCAACCTCGGATGCGACGGCGGACTGCTCAGCGCCTACCTCTCGCAGCGCGGCGTGCAGTGGAGCGGCGTCGATCTCTCGGGCGCGAGCCTGCGCGCGGGCAGCAAGCACCTCGGGGCATGCTTCGCGCGCGCCGACATCCTCGGCTTCCGATGGCCGACGCCGCCATGGACTTCGTGCTCGCCGCCGATGTGCTCGGGCATGTGCCGTCACTCCACGCAGCGGACGCCGCGGCAGCGAGCTTGCTCGAGCCCGGCGGCGATCTCGACGTCAACGCGATCCACCGCACGTTGCACGCACGACTTCTCGCAGTCGGCGTTGCGGGGGGCATCGGCCTCGTGCCGCGCGCACCCACGATGCGCGTCTGTTCGTGGGGTCCGACGAGCTTCGCGCGTGCGCTTGGAAGTACGGCCCCGTGCTCGAGACTTCGCAGGGCGGTTCCGTCGATGTGCCGCGCACGGTCTCGCGCTGGGCGATCGCGCTCCGGCGCAGCGCCGAGGTTTCCGGCGGCTACGGCGCTCTGTTCCGAAAGGTGGCGAGCTCATGACCCGCTCGCTCCGCAGCGCCTTGGCACTCGCCTTCGGCCTCCCGGCGCATCTCACGTTCGCCGTTGCAGCGCTCGCGATGGCCGTCGGGCTGCACTCGGGCATCTCGCACCGGCGAGCGTCGCGCGCGATCTCGCGCCGACGAGCTTCGCCCTGCTCGGCAGCCTGCAGGTGCCCGTCACGTTCGTGCCGTGGTCACCGACGCAGATCGTGCTGCACGAGACGGAAGGCGCAGCGCCGCGGGCGTGGAAGTCCAAGTTCGTCGCGAGCTAGCCGTTCCGCGTCAAGGCCCTGCGGGATGCCGACCTCGGGCTGCAGACGGGCTCGACCGGCTGGACGACCGTACTGCGTGGCAGGCGCGTCGCGTACGGCGAGTTCCCGATCCACGGCCTGTTCCACGCCTGTCTCCAGCCGGTGTACCTCGGCTTCGCGCTCACGCTGTGGACCGGCGCCGTGCACACGCTCGACGGACTCGCGCTCGCGAGCCTCTGGACGCTGAACTGCATTCGCGGGCCAATTCACGAGGAAGCCCGCTACCTTCGCATCCACGGCGAGCGCTTCGCGAGCTATCGCGAGGCCGTGCCGCTCCTGTCGCCCCGGATCAAGTCATGAAAATCGCCTCCGCCGCCAGCGCTTTCCCCCAGCACTACTACGACCAGAAGACCGTCCAGCAGCGCCTCGAGCGCATCTGGGCGCACAAGCCCGAGATCGTGCGGCGCTTGCCCGTGCTGCTCGAGAACTGCGGCGTCGAGGGCCGCGCCTTCGCGCTGCCGATCCATCGCTACGAGGAACTCGACGGCTTCACGCAGTTCAACGACGAGTGGATTCGTGTCGCGCTCGAGCTCGGACAGGAGGCGGTCCAGAAGGCTCTCGACCGCGCCGGTCTCGCGCCGCGGGACGTCGACCTGATCCTGTTCTCGACGGTCACGGGCCTCGCTGCCCCGTCGATCGACGCGCGCCTGTGCAACAAGATGGGCTTCCGTTCCGACGTGAAGCGCATGCCGCTCTTCGGCCTCGGCTGCGTCGCCGGAGCCGCTGCGCTCGCTCGCGCCACGGACTTCGTACGCGGCTGTCCGAAGGGCGTCGCGCTCGTGCTCACGATCGAGCTCTGCTCGCTCACCTGGCAAAAGGACGATACTTCGCTCGCGCACGTGATCTCGTGCGGCCTGTTCGGTGACGGCGCCAGCGCCGCGGTCGTCGTGGGCGCGGACCACCCTGCGCATGGCGTGCGAGTCGTCGATACGCGCTCCGTGTTCTACCGCGACACCGAGGATGTGATGGGCTGGCGCATCGGCGCCCACGGCTTCAAGATCGTGCTCTCGCCCTCGGTCCCGAGCGTCGCCAAGGAGCGCCTCGGCCCCGACTGCGCCAAGTTCCTCGCCGAGCACCGACTCGCGCCGAGCGACATCTCGTTCTGGGTGTGCCACCCCGGCGGCCCGAAGGTGCTCGAGGCTGCGCGCGACTCGCTCGGACTCGCCGACGACGCGGTCGCGATCTCGTGGCAGTCGCTGCGCAACGCCGGCAACCTCTCGAGCGCCTCGGTGATGCTGATCCTCGAGCGCACGCTCGAACAGCGCCCGCCGCGTCCCGGCGACAAGGGCGTCCTGCTCGCCATGGGCCCGGGCTTCTGCTCGGAGCTGCTCTTGCTCGAAGCCTGAGCGCGCTACACGGCGCGCCGCGCCTCGCGCTCGGCGTACTCGTAGTACGCGGCGGTCAAGCGACGTGTGCGCTCGCCGACAAGCCCGTCGGCGATGCGCTGCTCCCCAACTTGCACGACGGGCACGACGCCACGCGCCGAGCTCGAGAGGAAGCACTCGTCGACGCACGCGAGCTCCGCGAGCGGCAGTCGCTCGCGGCGGACGCGCAGGCCGAGCTTCGGCGCGAGGTGCAGGAGCACGATCAGCGTGATGCCTTCGAGCACGCCGTCGCCCGCCGTGACGAGCTCGTCGTCACGGAAGAACGCGAGGTTCGAGCTCGAGCACTCGAGCACGCGGTCTTGGCCGTCGACCATCACGTGCTCGTAGCGTCCCTGAGCGCCGAGCGGTAGCGGCTTGCGCTCGCGCACGAAGTCGGTGGTCTTGATCAACGGCTGCGCGCGATGGAGGTGCGGCGCGAAGTCGAGCGTCACGCCCTCGCGCAGGAACTTCTCCGGCACCGGAACGAACGGCGAGAGCGCGAGGAACATGTCCGCGCTCGTGCCCTGCACCGAGTGCAGCAGCGGCAAGACGTCGAAGCGCACGCGCGCATCGGCGAGCGGATAGGCGCGCACCGCCACATCGAGTGCCGCGCACAGTCGCGCGCGATCGAGAGGCCTCCCCCACTGGAGGCCGGCCATCGAGCGCTCGGTGCGCGCCAGATGCTCCTCGAGCCAGAGAAAGCGGTCGTGCCCGAACGTGCGCAGCGCCGAGTACACGCCCCCGGGCATGCGCTCGAGCAGATCGTGGACAGTGCCCGTGCCGGACTCGACCGCGAGCGGTCGCAGTCCCTCCCGGGCGAGAGCGAAGAGTTGCAGGTCGCTCGACATCGCGCACAGGGTAGCGGCCGATCCGAGCCGCGCGAGCTACCATCGCCCCATGCGCCCCGCCCTCCTGCTCTGCCTCCTCGCGGCCGCCTGCGCCGCCCCCGCGCGCCCCACCGACTCGACGCAACCGTCCGCGACTGTCAGCGAGCGCGTGCGCGCCCTGCACGCCGAGCTCCCCGTCATCGACGGCCACAACGATCTCCCCGGCGCCATGCGTGAGCGCACACGCTCGGGCTTCGACGACTGCGACCTGTCGCAGCCGCGCCCGGAGTTCCATACCGACATCCCGCGCCTGCGCGCGGGCGGCGTCGGCGCGCAGTTCTGGTCCGTGTTCGTCTCCGCCTCAACCGAGGCCGCCGGGGACGCGCTCGAGCGCACGCTGGAGCAAGTCGATCTCGTGCACCGCATGGTGCAGCGCTGGCCCGAGCACTTCGAGCTTGCTTCGACCGCCGCCGACATCGAGCGCATTCGCGCGAGCGGCAAGCTCGCCTGCATGCTGGGCATCGAGGGCGGCTACTCGATCGAGAGTTCGCTCGCCGCGCTGCGCATGTTCCACCGCTTGGGCGTGCGCTACATGACGCTCACGCACTCGCTCACGACCGCCTGGGCCGATTCCTCGACGGACGCTCCACGCCACGGCGGTCTCGCGCCGTTCGGCGAGGAGGTCGTGCGCGAGATGAACCGCATCGGGATGCTCGTCGATATCTCGCACATCTCCGACGACTGCGTGCGCGACGTGCTCGCGCTCTCGAGCGCACCCGTGATCGCCTCGCACTCCTCCGCACGCGCCCTCGCCGATCACCCGCGCAACCTGTCCGACGACCTCCTGCGCGAGATCGCGCGGCACGCTGGCCTCGTGATGGTCAACTTCGGCTCTAGCTTCATCCATCCCGACACGGCCGCGAAGACGCAGGACAACCTCAAGGTGCAGCGCGAGCTCGCGGCGAAGTTCCCGGACAAGGCCGACTACGACAAGGCGTGGGCTGACTACCGCGCGAGCCGCTCCCTCGAGCGCGGAACAGTCGAGCAGGTCGCGGACCACGTCGAGCACATCGCGCGCGTCGCGGGCATCGACCACGTAGGCATCGGCTCGGACTTCGACGGCGTGTCCCTGCTGCCGGAGCGCCTCGACAGCGTCGACGACTACCCCAACCTCACCCAAGTCCTCGTCGACCGCGGCTGGAGCGACACCGACCTGCGCAAGCTGCTCGGCGACAACCTGCTGCGCGTCCTGCGCTCCGCCGAGCGCGTCGCCGCGGCACGCTAGTCCCGCGCACGTCTTCCTCTAGCGCCCGCCGCAGCGATTGGTGCTCCTCTGCCCCTCGCGGAGCTCGATTACCGCAAGAATCCGGAGCTGCTTGAGCGGGTCATCGAGACGATGGCCGACGGGGGCTTCACCGTCGACAGCGCAGGGCATTTCGCCTCGTTGACCTCCGGCGCGGAACGCATCACGGGCTTGTCGCGCGACGAAGTCGTGGGCCAGCCGTGCTCGGCGCTCGAGGGCCCCGACTGCCGCGGCTTCGGCAACATCGCTCACTTGCTCGCGAACCCAGCGGGTCGCGACGGTATCCAAAACGAGCGCCGCCGCATCTTCGGCAAGCACGGCCGCCCGCTGCGCCTGCTCGGCAACCTGCGCCTGCTGCGCGGGTCCGACGCGCGCGTGCAAGGCACGATCGGCACCTTCACGGACCTCACGGTGTGGATCGTGCAGCAGGCTCCGGCGCCCCATGCGGGCGACGCGGACGCGCGGCGCTTGGCCGGACTGGTCGGAAGGTCGAAGCGCAAGCTCGATGTGCTGCGACGCATCGAGTTCGCGGCCCAGAGTGACGTGAGCGCGCTCGAGCGCGGCGCATGGATCAGGGCCTCTTCCGCGAGGACTTCTACTACCGCGTGCGTGTGTTCGAGATCGTGAGGTCGCCCCTTCGCGATCGCCGCGTCGACATCCCGCTGCTCGCGCAGCACTTCGTCGACGAGCTGCGGTCCCGCCTTCGCAAGGATGTACGTGGCGTCACGCGAGACGCGCTCGAGTGCCTCGTCGAGGCGCCGTGGCCCGGCAATGTCCGCGAGCTACGCAACGCGATCGAGCACGCCCTCGTGCTGATGCGCGGCGGGCGCATCGGCCTGATCGATCTGCCGGTCACGGTCCGCGCCGCGCGCGAGAGCCTGAGCCCGATCACACCGTAGAGAAGGCCCGCGGGCACGCCGCTTCCGGGCCTCACCGCCGAGCAGGCCGTCGAGCGCGCCACGATCCTCTCCACAATCGAGCGCACCTGCCGGAGCCGCACGCTCGCCGCCGTGCTCCTTGGCACCCGCCGCATGACGCTCTGGAAGAAGCTCAAGAAGCACGGACTTGCCAACGCGGGCAAATGAGGGCGGAGCTGCGTGGTGCGGGCTCCTGCGCACTGGAGTTGACAGAGTGTCGTCCGTAGGGTCATTTCGGTTTGTCGACCTTCCCCGTCAGGGAAGCTTCCGGGGGCACTAGAGGGCCAGCGGGAGCCTCTCTGGGCGCTCCCTCAGGGGCGGCGCGGGGCTTGTAAGGGGCTCGGCGAACCCAAGACAGGTGCCCTCGATGATCGTCAAGCAGTACTACCTCAGTTGCCTCGCCCACGCCTCCTACCTGATCGCCGACGAGCACTCGAAGGTCGCCGCGGTGATCGACCCCCAGCGGGACATCGGCCAGTACGTCGAGGAGGCGCGCAAGCTCGGCTTCGAGATTAGCCACGTGCTGCTCACGCACTTCCACGCCGACTACGTCGCCGGCCACCTCGAGCTGCGCTCGCTCACCGGCGCGCGCATCTACCTCGGCGCGCAGGCCAAGGCCGAGTACGAGTTCACGGCGCTGAAGGACGGTGATGCGCTCGAGTTCGGCGAAACGCGGCTCTCGATTCTCGAGACGCCGGGCCACACGCCCGAAGGCGTGTCGATCGTCCTGTACGACCTCTCGAAGGATGCGCGCAAGCCGCATGCGGTGCTGACCGGCGACACGCTGTTCATCGGCGACGTCGGGCGCCCCGACCTGTTCGCATCGGTCGACGTCACGGCGGGCGAGCTCGCATCGATGCTGCACGGGTCACTCCACGGCAAGCTGCTCAAGTTGCCTGACGAGACGCTGGTCTATCCGGCGCACGGCGCGGGCTCGATGTGCGGCAAGCAGCTGTCGAACGAGCGGGTGTCCACGATCGGCGAGCAGCGCCGCTACAACTACGCGCTGCAGCCGATGACGCGCGACGAGTTCGTGGCGCTCGTCACGGCGGACCAGCCGGACGCGCCCGCGTACTTCGCGTACAACGCGACGCTGAATCGCAAGGAGCGCGGAACGCTCGATGCACAGCTCGAGCAGGCGCTCAAGCCGCTGGCGCTCGACGCGGCGCTGCTGCTCGCGAATCAAGGCGCCCAGCTCGTTGACGTGCGCTCGCCCGCAGACTTCGCCGGCGGCCACATGAAGGGCAGCGTCAACATCCCGCTCGAGGGCAGCTTCGCGACGTGGTCGGGCTCGATCCTCGATCCCAAGCGGCCGGTGATCGTGATCGCGGAAGCGGGCCGCGAGCAGGAGGCCGCTGTGCGCCTCGGCCGCGTCGGCTTCGAGCGTGTCGTAGGCCACGTGAAGGGCGGCATGGGCGCGCTCGAGAAGCGTCCCGAGCTCATCGATCGCTCGACGCGCATCACGGTGCAGGCACTCGCCGAGCGCCTCGCGCGGGAAGACGCGCCGCTCGTGCTCGACGTGCGCACGCCGGCGGAATGGAACAACGGGCACATCGCGGGTGCGCTGCATATCCCGCTCAACCGCCTCCAACTGCGCATGATAGAAGTGCCGCGCGACACGAAGCTCGCCGTCATCTGCCGCTCCGGCTACCGCTCGTCGATCGCGACCAGCCTGCTGCATGCGGCTGGAGTGCACGACGTGATCGACGTCACCGGCGGCATGGAAGCGTGGACGCGGCTGCAGTCGGGCGGTGCGACGGCAGCGAAGGCCTGAGCACGAGGCGCTCACGACCCACAGGAGGCGACAAGGTGCAGAGCGGCCCTCTCTGGACCGCGAGCATGGCCCTCGGAACGTTCGTGCCGCTCTTCGCGTGGGGCTCAGGAAAGCGGCTCGGCATCTCGAGCGGTTCCGCCGAGGCCTGTGCTCTCCGCGAGCCGACGGGCAGCGAGCGCTGGAAGCTCTGGTTCGCGCTCGGCCTGCCGCTCGACGGACTGGTAGCGGCCATCGTGCGCGGCGGGCCCGAGCTCGCGAGCGCCTCGGCGACCCTGCTCGCGAACTTCCACGTGAACGGGACCGTGCAGTAAGTGCTGCTCGCTCTCGGCGGCGCGCTCCTCGGCTAGGACGCACGCACGGCAGGTAGCTGCACGAGCGGCCTCTCGATCGTCGCCATCGCGCTGAACGCGAAGTCGAGCCTCGTGGCGGCGATCGGCTTCATGATCGGCGGCTCCGCAGCCACCTGAGTCCTCGTCGCGCTCGCAGGAGGCGACGTCGGGCGCCGTGCGAGCCGTGTCGTGACCGACCTGCGGCGCGTCATGGAACTCGAGCAACAGCTCGAGCGAGCCATCCGCGAGCTCGACCGCACCGCCGTGCTCGTGTTCGTCGTCGCCATGGGTGCGATGGTGCCACTCCCCAAGGTCCATCTCGCGCACCTGCGACGCCACGAAGTACTCGTCACCGTCCGAGCCTACGTGCGAATGTACGAGCGCCGTCGCGCTGCCGAGCGCCTGCACGAGCACGACCCAGATCGCCCATGCGACCGCGAGCAACCCAGCGCGGGTGCTGCTTTCGGTGGTGATCCTCGGACAGCGCATCACTTGCGTTGTCTGGGCTCGCGTTCGGTCTTCCGTCAGGGACCGTGCCGCCGCTCGCAGGCCGGCCGCGGCCCGCGCCCCCCAAAAAACGGGGCCGCTGGCGCCGAGCCCGAACCCTCGACGGACTCGGGTCGCACGCCAGCGGCAGCACGTCTTGCGCGGACGTTCCCGCTCTCCTTCGGGCCAGTGTCGTCGACGAGCGCCTCACCCGGGTCTCTCGATCCGGGTCAGACCCCGCGGCCGAGCACCGCACCAAGGCGGCCCGTCGCGAGCGCGGTCCGCCATGGGCACGCCGCTCCGCCCGGCGAGGGCGGGAGCGTTGCGCGAGTCCGCAAGAGCGCCGCGAGCGGCCCCCGAGTCCCCTTCGCCACCCCAGCCGTCCTAGGCCGCTTCCGGGCCCGCCGCTCGCAATCGAGGGACCCCTCCGCCGGCCCAGTCCGGATCCCGGGACGGTGCCACGGGAGTCGCATCCCGTGGAGGCTCTCGTTCGTTGCAGGAAATCACGAAAATCCGCGCGCGGGCTGCCGCGAGACGCGTTCAGCGCTTGAACTCGAGCTTCGACATGAAGTCGACCCACTCGGACTCGAGGGCCGCGATGTCGACGCCGTCGAAGGCCTTCTCGAGGGCGTACTTGCGGGAGGCGACCCCGACCTCGGCCTTGGCGCGGCGGTCGTCCTTGCGGCCTTGAGTCTCGAGCAAGGCGAGGTTGCGGGCGTAGTCGGCCTTGAGCTCGTTGAAGTAGGTATCGAGCACCTTCGACCACTGCGGGTGCTTCGCGACCACCGGCGAGAGGCGCAGGAAATAGACCATCGACCAGCCCTGCGCGTAGCACAGCCCGACGCGGTCGCCGCGGTAGTACTCGGGCTGCTCGAAGCGCACGATCTCCTTCCACGGGACGAACTTGCGCTCCGCAACGGCGCGCTGGATGGTCCCGAAGCGCCACGGGTTCACGCCGATCTTGCGCACCTTCGAGCCGACGACGTCCGCGCCCGAGAAGTAGTCGCCGTGCCCCTCGTTGAACCACGAGTGCGGCGGGACCTCGCCAGCCGAGTAGTGGATGTATTGGTGGAAGGCCTCGTGATACAGCACGATGAACGTGTTCGCGTCGTTCGTGCGCTTGCCCTTCTCCTTGACCTGCGCGTCGTAGAAGACGAGCTCCTCGGCCGCGTAGTTCCAGTACCCGGCCGAGCCCGGCGGACCGCCGTAGGCCATGTACTCGGTTCGGTCGCGGCACACGCGCACGGTCGACACCGCCGTGATCTCCCCCGCCGGCGGGAAGAGCTTGATGTACTCCTTGCGGATCGACTCGATGTCCGCGAGCAGCGTGCGGATCAACGGCTGGTCGTTGGTGTGGTAGAGGACGATGAAATTCTCGGTGTCCTCGGCCTTCCAGCCGCGCACCATCTTGCGACGCACCTCGACGCGGTAGTCGACGCCGCGCAGGCCGGAGCGCGCGTACTTTTGCTGGAGCTTCGTGAGGTCCTGTCCCTCGGGCTCCGAGAGGTCAGCCTTCTCGGACATGTGCCGCCAGATCTTTTCCTGCTCCTCGAGGTCCGTCGGCGCGCAGGTGGCGACGAAGGCGACCGTCCGCTTGCCCTCCTGCCGATACGCGTAGCACCAGCCCGTGAGCTTCGCGCCGCCGGGGCGCCGCAGGGTCAGCGTGTAGATGGTCGAGGTCCAGCCGCTGCGCGGCTTGCCGGGCTGCGAGCGGCCAAGGTCCCAGCCGGTGTGGCGCTCGAACCAGCGCTCGAGCGTGCTGACGGGCGGCGGCGGCGGGGCTTCCTTCTCTTGCTCGACGGGCTTGGCCTTGCTGCGGCCCTCCTCGTCTTCCTCGGGCGCCGGCGGCGGCACCGGTTTCGGCTCGGGCGGCGGCGGGTCCGGCACGAAGGCGATGTCGACCACCGAGACCTCGGGACGGGCCGAGCGACGCTTGGCGGGATCGGGGTCGAGCTTCTCCGCGAAGTACAGCGCGACGAACTGCTCGTCTGGCTGAGTCGGGATCGCCTCGTAGTCGCGCGGGCGGTCGAGGTCGATGCCGAGCTCGGGGAAGCGCTCGCGGGTATAGCCGCCCTGCGCGGCGCGGGCCGACGCGAGCGTGGTCACGAGGCAGGCGAGCACGAGGAGCGCGCGATGGAGTGCCATAGTCGTCAGGATACCGATGGTAAGTCGGCCGCGCGGAGTTTGGCTTGCGCCCTTGCAGGAGTGGCGTGCGGCAGGTACTCCGAGCGGCATGAACGGGTTTCCGCGCTCCATCCCTGAGGTGTGCGACATCGAGCTCGTGCGCGGCAGCGCGGCACGGCCCGACGCGCCCGTGGGCGCCCTGCTCGAGGTCGCGCACGGGGCGACGCGCGCCGCGGATTTCGACGGACTGGCGGCGGCGCTGCGCGGGCCGTTCCCGCCGGGGTTGCGCGAGTTCTTCTTCGTGAACACCGACGTCGGCGCGCCCGAGCTGGCGAGCGCGGTGGCGCGCGCCGTGGCGCAGGCGCGGCCGGAGTGCGTGCTGGCGGTCGTGTGCTGTCGCGTGCCGCGCACCTTCCTCGACTGCAACCGGCGCATCGCCCGCGACACGGTCGCGCGCGCGAGCGCAGCGGGCGAGATGACTCCGGGCCTGCAGCCCTGGGTGCGCGACGAGCGCGACCGCGAGCTCCTGCTCGAGCGCTACTTCGCCTACCGCGAGGCCGTCTCGAGCGCCTTCGAGGCCGTGCGTGCGCGGGGCGGCGCGACGCTGTTCGTGCACACCTACGCACCGCGCTCCATCGACGTGGCGGTCGACGAACACATCGCACAGTCGCTGCGCGCGGCCTATGAGCCGCGCCGCCTCGAGAGCTGGCCGCTGCGACCGGAGATCGATCTCATCACGGCGGATCCTGAGGGCGTCGAGCTCGCGCAGCCCGAGCTCGCGGCGCGGGCCGCGGCGGAGTTCACGGCCGCCGGATTCGGAGTGTCTCGCAATACCGCCTATCCACTGCACCCCGTGACGCTGGCCCACGAGCTCGCGGCGCAGCGTCCAGCGTCCGCGCTGTGCCTTGAGGTGCGCCGCGACCTGCTCGTGCGCGAGTTCGTCCCGTTCGTGGATCTCTCGACAGACGCACAGCGAGTCGAGCGCGCGGCAGCTCCGCTCGCGCGGGCGCTAGCACCCTTCGTCGCCCTCGGCACTTGAGCGCGCGACGGGCTCGGGTCGCGGCTATCCTTGCCGCTCCTCATGCGCGAGACCGCCGCCGTACTGACCCTCGATCGCTTCGCCACGTCGGATGCCAAAACCGCGCACGGGCTGGTGCGAGGCCCGTGCCGCTACGAGGTGATCGCGCTGGTGGACGCGCTCGGCGCCGGACGAGATGCGGGCGAGCTGCTCGACGGTCGTGCGCGCGGCATCCCGACCTACGGCTCGCTCGAGGTGCTGCTCTCCGCCGGACGCAGGCCGGACGTGGTCGTCGTCGGAGTCGCGACGCAGGGTGGCGTGCTGCCGCCTGAGCTACGCGGAACGCTGCGCGCGGCGCTCGAGTGCGGCATCGGCGTCGTCAACGGCCTGCACCACCTCGTCGGCGACGAGCCGGAGCTGCGCGCGGCCGCCCAGCGCAGCGGTGCGCGCATCCTCGACGTGCGCCGGCCGAAGCCCCGCGCCGAACTGCATTTCTGGAGCGGGGCGATCGCGCGGGTGCGCGCGCCGCGGGTCGCGCTGCTCGGCACCGACTGCGCGCTCGGCAAGCGGACGACGAGCCAGCTGCTCGCCGCGGCAGCCCGGGAGCGCGGCATCGAGACGGAAGTGATCTACACCGGCCAGACGGGCTGGCTGCAGGGCTGCGGCTTCGGCTTCGTGCTCGACGCCACGCCCAACGACTTCGTCTCCGGCGAGCTCGAGCACGCGATCGTCGAGGCCGACCGCGAGGCCGAGCCCGACCTGATCGTGCTCGAGGGCCAGTCCGCGCTGCGCAACCCATCGGGCCCGTGCGGAGCGGAGCTAGTCCTCTCGGCGCGCTCGCGCGCGGTGATCCTCCAGCACGCGCCCGCGCGGCACTTCTTCGAGGATCAAGAACACCTCGGCAACGTGATTCCCTCGCTCGAGTCCGAAATCGAGCTCATCGGAATGTACGGCGCGCAGGTCATCGGAATCGCTCTCAACCACGAGCACTTGCCGGAGTCCGAGCGCGCCGCGACGCGCGAGCGCATCGCGCGCGAGACGGGGCTACCGGTCGCGTACCCGCTGCTGGAGCCGCTCGACCCGCTGCTCGATGCGGTGCAGGCCTACGTGAAGCGCGAGACGCGCAGGTGAAGATCGCCGCGGCTCGCTCGCGCCTCGTGCGCATTCCGCTCTCGCGTCCCTACGCGATCGCGGGCGGGAGCTGGGACGCGGTGGAGCTGGTGCTCGTCGAGCTCGAGAGCGACGAAGGCGTCGTCGCTCACGGGCAGGCCTCGCCGGCGGAGGAAGTGACGGGCGAGACCGCGGCGCAAACGGCGCTCGAGCTCGCGCACGAGCGGCTCGCGTGGCTCGTCGGCCGCGAGATCGAGACGCTCGCGGCGCTGCGAGCCGAGCTGCGGGCACGCGTCGCGGGTCCGGCCACGCGCGCCGGAATCGACATGGCGCTGCACGACCTCGCCGCGAAGCGTGCTGGCCGCCCGCTCGTCGAGTGGCTTGGCCGTGCGCACAGATCGATGCGTACCTCGATCACGATCGGGCTCAAGGACGTCGCGGACACGCTGACGGAGGCGGACGAGTACGTCGCGCGCGGGTTCACGCTCCTCAAGGTGAAGACCGGCGTGAGCGTGGACCTCGACATCGAGCGTCTAGCGCGGTTGCGCGAGCGCTTCGGCGCGCGCGTCGGCCTGCGCATCGACGCGAATCAGGGCTACGACCTCCCGGCGTTCCGCAGGCTTGCGGCGCGTGCCGACGCGCTCGCGCTCGAGATGATCGAGCAGCCGATGCCACCGGAGCTCGACGCCGAATTGGCGGCTTTCCCCGGCCTGCGCTCGCGACTGGTCGCCGACGAGAGCGTGCACGACGCGCGCGATCTGGCGCGAATCGAGAGCTGCGGCAGTCCGTACGGCGGCATCAACATCAAGCTGATGAAGAGCGGCGGGCCCGGCGGCGCGCTCGAGCTCGCGCACGCCGCGCAGGCTGCCGGACTGCGGCTATTGTGGGGCTGCATGGACGAGAGCGTGCTCGGGATCTCGGCGGCGCTGCACTGCGCGCTCGCCATGCCCGCGACGGCGTGGCTCGACCTCGACGGCAGCTTGGATCTCTCCAGCGATCCTTTCACGGGCGGATTCGCGCTCCAAGGCGACACGCTCTCGACTCTCGCGCGCGCCGGTCTCGGCGTCGAAGAGGCACCATGAACACGCTCGACCGACGCACGTTCCTCGCCGGATCCGCCGCACTGTCTCTCGCCGCCGCGTGCCGCGCGCCCGCGGGCGAGACCGACTGCGACCTGCTCGTGTGCGGGGGCACGGTCCTCGACGGATCGGGCGGAGCGCCGTACGTCGCCGACGTCGGGCTGCGCGCGGGACGCATCGCGTTCGTCGGACCGGGCAACCCGCGGCGCGCGCGACGCACGCTGGACGCGCACGGCCTGTGCGTGTCGCCGGGCTTCGTCGATATCCACACGCACTCGGATCGCACGATCTTCGAGTGGCCGCTCGCCGAGAGCCGCATCCGCCAAGGCTGCACCACGGAAATCACCGGAAACTGCGGTAGTTCCGCCGCGCCGCGCGCGGCGGCGGAAGACGCGGACGAGGGTGTGCGGGTGCGCTGGAGCGACGTGAACTCGTACGCGCGCGCGTGGCACACGCAGGCCGCTGCGCTCAACCACGCACTGCTCGCGGGTCACGGGACGCTGCGGCGCGGCGTGGTCGGAGACGTCGACCGTCCCGCGCGGCTGGAGGAGCGCGCGGAGATCGCGCGCCGCTTCGAGCTGGCTCTGGAGCAGGGTGCGTGGGGCCTCTCGAGCGGTCTCGAGTATGTGCCCGGCCTCTACACGCCGCAGGAGGAGCTCGAGGAGCTCGTGCGCATCGCCGGCGCGCGCGGTGTGCTCTACGCCACGCACATGCGCAGCGAGGAAGCCGAGCTGCTCGAGGCGATCGACGAGGCCTTGGACACCGCGCGCGGGGGGAACGCGCGCCTGCAGGTCTCGCACCTCAAGGCCGCGGGACGCAACAACTGGCACCTGCAGGACCGAGCGCTCACGCGCATCGAGCAGGCGCGCGCAGAAGGCCTCGACGTGATGGTCGATGCGTATCCGTACACGGCCTACTCGACTACGCTCTCGATCCTGCTCGAGTCGTGGAGCCGCGAAGGTGGCTCCGACGCGATCCTCTCGCGTCTCGCGGACGCGGCGACGCGCGAGCGCATCCTGCGCGAGGTCGGACCGCGCGTCGCGACCGAGCTCGGCGGTTTCGAGCTCGTCGTCATCAGCTCGGTCGGCGATCCCGCGGCGCAGGAGTGCGTCGGACGCAGCCTCGCCGAGCTCGCGCAGGCGTGGGGCATCGCTCCGGAAGAAGCCTTCGTGCGCGTGCTCGAGCGCGGCCGTGCGGACGTCGGCTACGTCGGGCACGGCATGAGCGAGGAGAACGTCGCGCGCGTGCTCGCGCATCCACTCGTGATGATCGGCTCCGATGGCCGCAGCATGGCCCCGACCGGCAGCGCCGTGAATGATCGTCCGCACCCGCGTTCCTACGGCACGTTCCCGCGCGTGCTCGGGCGCTACTGCCGTGAGCTGGGCATACTCGACCTGCCGACCGCGATCGCGAAGATGACGTCCATGCCGGCGGAACGCGTCGGCCTGCGCGATCGCGGCCGCCTCGCCACCGGATTTGCCGCCGACCTCGTGCTGTTCAATGCGGCGCGTGTCGCGGACCGCGCGACCTTCGAGGAGCCCCAGCGCTACCCCGAAGGCATCGAGCACGTCTACGTGAACGGCGTACCCGTCGTACAAGACGGCACCGTCACCAGCGCTCGGCCCGGCCGCATGTTGCGACGCGAGTCCAGCGGCTAGCCGTCGAAGGAGTGGCGATCGAGCTCACGCACGATGGCGCGTGCGCGGTCGACGACGTCCTTGGGCGCCTTGTTGCCGTAGGTGGCCGCAGCGAGCTCGACCGCAAGCGTGGCGGCGCGCACTGCGAGCTCCTGCGGAGCGCCCGCGCGCTCGAGGCGTGCGGCGAGGTCCGGAGTGACGACCTTGGTCGCGTCCTCGCGGAGACGTGCGGCGAGGTGGGCCGGATACAGGCGCGTCACGTCGCCGCCGGGACGGATCAGGCGCGTCTCAAAGTCTGCCGCCATGGCGTGCTCGTTCGCCGACGGCAAGCCGCGACGGCCGCGCGCGCGCAGGATGAGCAGGATCGCGACCAGCGCGACGACACCTGCCCCGATCAACACGGGCGGGCTGAGCAGCGGGGCTTCGGGCTTGGCGATATCGACGAGGGCGGGCTTCATGCTGCGGCGCACGCGCAACGGCAGCGGCTGCGAGCTCAATAGGTTATAGCGACTCGGCGTTCCCGGGGTGAAGTAGGCGAACTCCACGGGCGGAATCTCGCGCACGCGCTCCTCGGTGACGCGCAGCTCGCACTCGATACGCAGGGCGCCGTCCACGAGCTCGGAACGCTCCGAGATCGTCCGCAGGCCATCGAAGGGACCCACCCGCGGCGCCGCGAAGTGGCCCCAGTTGCCCTGTCCGGTGACGAGCAGCGCGAGCAGCACCGTGCTCCCGACCTCCACCTCGCGCGGCTCGGCCTGTACCTCGAGCGCGAAGCTCCCCACCGCACCGGCGAACTGCGGCGGGCGACCAGCCTCGGGCAAGGCCAGCGCGCGCAGGCGCGCCACCGGGCCGCGCACGCGCGCATCGACGCGATCGCGCGGCAAGCGCCCGCGGAACGGGTCGTCGTCGAACGTGCTCGCGAAGGCGAGGCGCAGCTCCGTGCCGTCGAGCACGAGCTCGCCGGGCGCATCGGGCAGCCACTCGAAGGCGAGCGCGTGCAGGGTGTACGTGCGGCCCTCACGCTCGACGTCGGCGAGCGCGGTCGCGAAGGCTACCTCGCCGTCGAGCGCGACCGTGCGCGTACCGGAGGCCGGCTGGGGCGGCTGGCCCCAGCGGCCGCCGCGCGCCTCGCGCAGCCAGGGCGCACGCACCTCGACCGGCACGTCGAGCGAACGCGCAAAGAGCGGCACGAGCTCGCCCGCGAGGAAGCCGCGCTCGAGCCCGATGCGCAGCTCGACGCGCTGCGGGACGCCGACGTGGGCCTCCGCGACGGACGAAGTGAGCTCGAGGAACACCCGACCGTCGCCGCTGAGGTCGAGCGGCTGCGGACCGCCGAGCTGGGCCGCGACGGACGCGCCCGCCGCCGGCAGGGCGATGAACGCGAGCAGCGCGGTGCGGAGGGCGTGGGGCATCGGAGTGCGACCGGGCCGGACGGCGCGGGGCGCGAGAAGGTAGCTCCCCGGCCGCAGGGCGCCTACACGGGGGCTTCCCGGGGCTGGTGTGCGTGTTTTGCTAGCATCTTGAGCGCGACACTTGGCCGCCCGCCCGCTCCCCCCGCACTTCCCCGGCCGATCGCAGCAGGCAAGAAGACCCCGATGGGCCTCCAACAGATCAGCGACGGCGCCGACCACCAGGAGATGCGGCGCTTCGTCAAGTCGCTCCTCGACGACGTGCACGCCCTCGAGCAGATGCTCGCGCAGGGCAAGATCGAATCCGGCACGCGCCGCATTGGCGCGGAGCAGGAGATGTTCCTCGTCGACCGCGCGCTGCAACCCACCAAGCTCGCGCAGGTGTTGCTCGGCAAGCTCGGCACGGAGAGCTACACGACCGAGCTCGGACTGTTCAACCTCGAGGCCAACCTGCAGCCGCAGGTGCTCGGCGGCGACTGCTTCGCGCGCATGCACGCGGAGCTGACGATGCTGCTCGAGCGCGCGCGCGTGGCTGCGGAACAGGAGCAGGCGCAGGTCGTACTGTGCGGCATCCTGCCGACGCTCGAGAAGTCGCACCTCTCGCTCGACTACATGACGCCGAGCCCGCGCTACCTTGCGATGAACCGGCTGCTCACGCAGATGCGCGGCGGCAAGTTCGACTTCCGCATCAAGGGCGCGGACGAGCTCTCGACCTCGCACGACAACGTGATGCTCGAGGCCTGCACCACGAGCTTCCAGATCCACTATCAGGTCTCGGCCGAGGAGTTCGCGGGCTGCTACAACCTCGCGCAGGTGATCACCGCGCCGTGCCTCGCGGCCGCGGTCAACTCCCCCACCCTGCTACAGCATCGCCTGTGGCACGAGACGCGCATCGCGCTGTTCCAGCAGTCGCTCGATACGCGCAGCGAGCACATGGCGGAACGCGGCCAGCGCCAGCGCGTCAACTTCGGTGAGCGCTGGGTCGACGACTCGATCCTCGAAATCTACCGCGAGGACGTGGCGCGCTTCCGCTCGTTGATCGCGATCGCGTCTGACGAGAACCCGCTCAAGGTGCTCGCCGAGGGCGGCGTGCCGCAGCTGCGCGCGCTGCGTCTGCACAACGGCACGGTCTACCGCTGGAATCGCCCGTGCTACGGCATCTCCGACGGCAAGCCGCACCTGCGCATCGAGAACCGCGTGATTCCCGCCGGGCCGTCGGTGATCGACGAGGTGGCCAACGCGGCCTTCTTCGTGGGCCTGATGTGCGCGGCCGAGGAGTTCGGCGACGTGACGGCAGCGCTGAGCTTCGACGACGCGCGCGCGAACATGATCGCGGCGGCGCGCTATGGCCTGCATGCGCGCTTCCGCTGGCTGCGCGGCAAGGCGTGGAGCGCCGACGACCTCGTGCTCCAGCAGCTCCTGCCGATCGCGCGCCGTGGCCTCGCGAGCTCCAAGGTCGCCGGCCCCGACATCGACCGCTACCTCGGCGTGATCGAGGAGCGCGTGCGCCGCGACCGAACCGGCGCGCAGTGGTCGCTCGACTCACTCGCCTCGATGGGCGATCGCGGCCGCCCGCTCGAGCGCTACCGCGCGCTCACCGCGGCCCTGATCGAGCGCCAGAAGACCGGCGCGCCCGTGCACGAGTGGCCGCTCGCTAGCATCGAGGAGCGCGACAACGCGCGCGAGAATTACCGCACCGTCCGGCAGGTGATGAACAAGGACATGTTCACCGTCCGCCCCGACGACGTCGCCGATCTCGCGGCCAGCCTGATGGAGTGGCAGAAGATCCGCTACGTGCTCGTCGAGGACGAGGACGGGCGCTTCGTCGGCCTAGTCTCGCACCGCGCCGTGCTGAGCATGCTCGCGCGCGCGAAGGCGGGCGACGAATCGACACGCAGCGTGCGCGAGATCATGCGCGCCGATGTCGTGACGGTGACGCCCGACACGAGCTCGCTGCAGGCGCTCGAGCTGATGCGCCGCAACAAGATCGGCTGCCTGCCCGTGGTGCAGGATGGCCGGCTCGTGGGCGTGCTCACCGAGCATGACTTCATGGAGCTCGCCTCCGTGCTGCTCGATCGCTGGCTCAAGGACGCCTGAGGGACGAGCCCTTGGGCAGCGCGCTGCAGACGCCCGCGGAGCCCGCGGCGCGGGTCGTCGGCCGCGTCGGCCGGAGCGACGGGCCGACCCTCGTAGTGACCGCCGGCATCCACGGCAACGAGCCGGCCGGCGTGCTGGCGGCGCAGCGCGTGCTCGGCGAGCTCGCGGATCGCGGCACCGCGCTGCGCGGGGAGTTCGTCGCGCTGCGCGGCAATCGCGCCGGCCTCGCGCGCGAGACGCGCTTCCTCGACGAGGACCTCAACCGACTGTGGACCGCCGAGCGTCTCGCAGCGCTGCACGCACGACCGGGCGCGCTGGACCACGCCGAGCAGCGCGAGCAACGCGAGCTGCTCGCCGAGCTCGAGCCGCTGCTCGCGCGCGAGCGCGTCACGCTGCTCGACCTGCACTCGACCTCGGGCGGCGGCCCCCCGTTCGCGCTCGCCGGTGACACACTGCACAACCGGCCGGTCGCGTTCGCGCTCGGCGTCCCCTTCCTGCTCGGACTCGAGGAAAACGTGAGCGGCACGCTGGTCGAGCACGTCGGCGCGCTCGGCCATGTCGCCGTCGTGATCGAGGGCGGCCAGAGTAGCGACCCGCGCACCGTCGAGCTGCTCGAGTCGGCGCTTTGGATCACACTCGTGACCAGCGGAGTCGCCGCCGCGGAGGACGTGACCGGGCTCGAGCTCCACCGCGAGCGCCTGCGCTCCGCCGCGCGTGGCCTTCCGGCGGTGATCGAGGTCGCCCATCGGCGCGACATCGCGCCCGAGGACGAGCAGCGCTTCGAGATGCTTCCGGGCTTCGAGGGTTTCGCGCGCATCGAGCGCGGCACGCTGCTCGCCCACGCTGGCGGCGGCCGCGAGCGACCGGTGCACGCGCCCTTCGACGGGATCCTGCTCATGCCGCGCTACCAGCGGCAGGGCCGCGACGGCTTCTTCCTCGGCCGCAGCGTATCGCCGCTGTGGGTCTCGCTCTCCGCGGTCCTGCGCCGCCTGCACCTCGAGCGCGCGCTCGGTCTCCTGCCCGGCGTGCGCATCGCGGAACGCGCCGGGCACGTGCTGGTCGTCGACCGCCGCATCGCGCGCTTCTTCGCTGCCGGGCTGTTCCGCCTGCTCGGCTACCGACGCAGCGAGGACTGCGGCCACGAGCTGGTCGTCTCACGCCGCAACGATCGGCTGTAGACGCAGAGAGGGCGCCGCGCCGCGGGAGTGGCGCGACACCCTCTGTGACTGCGTCGCATGCCGCGGGAGCGAGCACAGCGCGCAGCGGAGCCGGGTTCTCAGCGAGCCCGGTTGCGCATGTCCATGCTGGTGATCGAGGCGCCGATCTGCGCGCTCGACAGCGGCGCGCCGAGCGTGCCAGGGGCCTCGATCGGGCTGCAGACGAGCTCCTGCGTGCCCGAGTTGACCCACAGGAGCTTGGTGCTCGTGGCGTCGAACCGCAGCAGCGCCATATTGGCCTGCACGCCGCTACCGACGAGCAAGAGCGTGCCGTCGAGCGTCGCGTTGCTCGGATCCTGATCCACGGCGTAGCAGGTCCATGCCGCGTTGGCCGTGTCGGCGATCATCATGCGGCGACCGTCCGGCGAGAGCGACATTACGAGCGGGTGGATCGTCGTCGGGAACGGCGAGCCCGCGACCGGCGTGAGCGTGCCGGTCGTGAGGTTGACCGAGTGCACCGCCATGCTCGGCGAGCCGATGTGACCCGTGAACACGAAGCGACCCGAGGCGTCGAACACGCAGCGGAACGGGTCGACGCCGTTCGTACGCACGTTGCCGCGGTAAGTCAGCGCGCCGCTCTGCGGGTCGATCGAGAAGACCTCGAGCTCGTCACCGGCCGTGTCCGGCACCGCGAGCATGCGCCCGGTGGGGTGCACGGCGGGCGGCCAGAGGAAGCCCGAGAGCGTCGTCGCGCCGACGGGGTCGAGCGCGCCCGTGGTGGCGTTGAAGTTGTAGCGCACGATGCTCGGGCCCGTCGTGCCGTTCGAGGCGAGGTACGCGCGGCGACCCGAGGGATCGAAGGTGAGGCCGGCATTGTTGCGCTCGGTGCCGTAGGACGTGCCCGACTCGATCATGCCGTTGGAATCGAGCGCGTGAACCGTCAGCGCCGGCGAGCCGGTCGAGTTGCCGTGCGCGACGATGACGTGCTCGGAGTACGGGTGCACGGAGACCGTGCGCGGGTCGACCCCGCCCGTGCCGAACGGCGTGGCCGGGAGGTCGACGAGCGCGCCCGTGTTGGTGTCGAACGAGTACTCGTAGACCGCGTCGTTCGCCACGCTGGTCGTGTAGACGTTCTCGGTCACGAGCCGGTACGGGACGTGGCCGCGCACGAAGTCGAAGTCCGAGAGCGCGTTGCCGCGCAGGTGCACGCCGACCTCGGCGAACCCGAGCTGGCCGTTCGACTCGATGTCGTAGACGAGCAGTCGACCGTCGGTCAGCGCGGCGTAGACCTGCGTGCCGCGCGGCTCGACCTCGAGGTGCGCGACGGGCGCGAGACCCGGCACGGTCGCCGGCACGAGCGGCGTCGGCGCGCCGGTCAGCGCGTCGACCGAGTACATCGAGATCGCGTTGCCCGACCCGCTCGCCACGTACAGGCGCGCGGAGTCAGGAGTCATCGAGAGCCTGACTTCGCCAGCCGCGGTGATGCTCATGGGGCTCCAAGGAAGCGGCGCGAGCGCGCCGGTCTCGATCGTCGCGTCGAAGCCGTGCAGCATGCCCGTCGGCCCGCCGCCCACGTAGACGCGCTCGCCATCGGAGCTAATCGTCAGTTCGCAAGCACCGGCGACCGTCGTAGCGTAGCTCACGCTGCCGTAGGCGCCCGTGATGGGATCGACACGGACGATGCCGATCTGGCCGTTGTCCTTGAGCGTCACGTACAGCGTGCGCCCGTCCGGCGAGCACGCGAGGTCACAGGGACCGTTGCCCACGACCAGAGTCCCGCCGGCGGTAGCGGTGATCGCGCCCGTGTCGATCGCGACCGAGTACGCGTGCAGGGTGCCGGCGGTCGTCGTGGCGAAGAGGAAGCGACCATCCGGAGTGCAGGCCATCGCCATCACGTCGCCGTCGAGCGTCTCGGTGGCGCTCACGCCCTCGAGCTCATCGCTGAAGAGCTCGAGGCGGTGCACGTCGATGCGCGGGCCGTTGGACACGAACGAGTACCAGCCCCAGGGATGGACCATGACATGCGAGATGCCAGGGCCGCTCCATTGCCAGCCGTTGGGAATCAGGTCGCCGCCCGTGGGGCGTCGCCAAAAGTTGGTCAGGGTGCCGGCGCCCGCATCCGCGAGGATCAGGCCGCGCGCGAACGGCGGCACGACGTCGACCGTGAAGCTGCGGGCGGCGGACTGACCGGCGCAGTCGGTCGAAGTGATCTCGAACGAGACCGTCTCGAGCGCGATGGGCACGCCCCCGATTTCGCCGGTGAACGTGTCGAGTGCGACACCGTCCGGCAGCTCGCCCGCCGTGATGGCGAAGGTCGAGCCGCCGCCTGTCTCGAAGCTCGGGCTGTACTTGGTACGCACGCCCTGACCGAGCTCGCTGGGAAGTTGCGGGTAGCTGAAGCTCGGGGTCTCGAGCGCCACTTCGAGCTGGATCTCCAACGTGGCGGAGCCGGCGGAGTTCGAGGCGGTGATCGTGTACGTGGCGTCCGGCATGACCACCGAGGGCGTGCCCGAGATCTCGCCCGTCGCGGGATCGAACGTCAGGCCGCTCGGCAGCGCCGGCTCGATGTTCCACGTCGTCGGGTCGCCGCCGGAGGTCTGCGGCATGGCCGACGTGACCTCCTCGCAGGGCGGGAACGCGAAGTCCGCGCTGCCGTAGTTGATCGACTGCGGAGGCTGGATGCCACCGCCACCGCCACCGCCGTCCTTGCAGGCGGTGAGCGTCAAGATCGAGGCGGAGAGGGCGAGGATTCGAAGCGTGTAGTGCATGGGGATGGACCCGCGGTGCGCGGTTTGGATTTGGCGACCGTTCATCGACCTCGGACAGGCCGCGAGTGAAGGCGCGGGCCAGCCCGGCCCCGGAAGCCGGGCAAGGGACACCAATTCCTTCCGCATGCCCCCGGGCACCGGGCCTGCGCCCGACGGGCACTTGGCGACCCCGCTCCGCCCCGTACACTCTTCTCCCCATGAATGACTGGAAGCCGAAGATCGACGAATGGCAGGCACGCCTCGCCCAATGGCAGGCGCGCTTTGACGCCGAGTACTCCGCGCTCGCCCGCAAGCGCAAGGGCTGGTTCCGCCAGCTCTCGCAGGGCGAGCTCGAGGACATCGCCGCGCAGGCCCGCACGGCCGCCGGCGACGACGTGGCCAAAGACCTGTTCGCCTTCCTCGCCAGCCTGTGCGACGCCTACCGCGCCGAGAAGCTGCCCCAGCCCCGCGCCAAGGTGCGCGCCTGGATCGGCATGCAGCCCGAGCTGCTCAACGCCGCGTGGAGCTTCAGCCAGCAGTCGCTCGAACTCGCCCGCGGACAGAACGCCCAGTTCGCGCTCGAGCGCGGCCTCGCCGCAGCCTCGGTCGTCGACGTGCGCGTCGACTTCAATGCCGTGCTCGAGCTGCTCGGCCGCTACTGGATCGCCGCCCGCAAGGCCAACGTCGATCCCAAGGCGCTGTTCGCCTCGACCGCCGCGCTCTCCAACCGCGGCATGGGCGGCGGCGGGGCGTACTTCAGCCAGATGCTCGCCGAGTTCGAGGCTTCCTCGTACTTCCGCGACACCGTGCGCCCGCAGCTCCCGCGCGCGAGCGCCTAGTCGCGCTCACTCAGCGAGCAGCTTCTCGATCGTCGCGTCGTACAGGTCCGCCGGACTGTCGTTCCAGCGCACCTTGCCCATGCGGTCGATCAGCACGATGTAGGGAATCGAGGTCGCCTTGTAGGCGATCGAGGCTGCGCCGTTGTCTTGGAATACCGGGAAGTTGTAGCCCTTGCTCTTCACGTGCAGGAGGATCGACTCCGGCGTCTGCCCCTGCTGGTGGTCCGTGACCCCGATCAGCGTCAGCCCCTTGGGGCCGTAGCGCCGCGCGAGGTCGATCAAGAAGCCCTCTTCCTTGGCGCAGTTCGGGCACCAGGTGGCCCAGAAGTAGAGCGCCACGACCTGACCGCTCAGAATCTCCAGCGGCGCGGGCTCGCCGAGGATCCAACGCTCGGGCTTCCAAGGCGTGGCCGTGGTGCCGAGCAGGCGCGCGAAGCCGAGCTCGGCCTTCGTGTTCTCGATGCGGTTCGACTGCGGGAAGTCCTTGAGGAAACGCTCAATGTCCGCGATCGCCTCGCTGCCCTTGAGCAGGTGCCGGCGCGTCATGGCGCGATATTCGAGCGCCTTCTCGACGTAGTTGCGGTCCATCGAGAACTGCTCCAGCACCGAGCTGTAGGCGTCTTCCGCCTGCGCGAGCTCGCCGCTGAACAGGAACGTCGAGCCGCGCATGTGCCGCGCGCGCGACGCGATCAGCTCCTTGGGCGCCTCCGTGCACACGCGATCGAAGAGCGTGCGCGCCTTCTGCATGTGCGCGTTCGCCGTGTCGGTGTTGCGGTGCAACACCTGCGCGCCGCGCCCCGCCGAGAAGAAGCACACGCCCGCCTCGACGAGCGCTTGGCGCGCGCGCGGCGCCGTCGGGAAGTCGCGTGCGTAAGCCTCCCAGCGCCCCGCCGCCTCGACGTAGGCCGCCTTGTTCTTGAGCTGCATGGCCGCATCCCACGCCTGCGCCTCGGGCGTCGGCGCTTGCGGGGCCTGGAACGGGAGCACGAGCACGGCGAGCACGGCGAGCAGGTTCACGGACGACTCCTTCGGGGCACGCGCCCCGTTGCATTGTGTACCTTCGGGTGAGTCCCATCCGTTGGCCGGAGGAAAAAACTGCGGCGGTGCGCGAGGTGTGGAACAACGGGCACATCGGGCTTCTCGCGCCGCCCCAGCCGACTCGCCGGGCGCGCGAGCCCCGTCGAGCCGACCCGCGCGCGACGAGCGTTTTCTTTCCGTCCCCAGCCCTCACCCGGCGCCCAGGGGGCCTGCGAGCGGACCGGAACCCAGCCGTGGGTGCCCACGGCCCGATAGGGAGGCTCGCAAGGACGACCGAAGCGTCCTAGAGACTCCCCCATGGCCACCGAAGCCCCGTTGGAAGATCCGCTCGCACCCGTTCCGGTGGCGCGCACGCGCAAGCCCGGCGTGGCGCGCGAGTACGGGCTCGTGCTCGCGGCGGTCGGCATCGAGTGCGAGATCGTGCAGGCGCCGGACGAGCTCGCGCTGGTCGTCGCGCGCGAACTCGCGCCGCGCGCGAGCTCGGAGCTGCGCCTGTACGCCGAGGAGAACCGCGGCTGGCGGCGTGCGGAGGAGCTGCCGCTCGCAATCAGCGAGAGCTGGCCGGCGGTGCTCGCCTGGTGCTCCGTGCTGATGGTGATGCACGCCTTCAGCGCCCAACGCGCCTTCGGCCTCGATTGGTGGAACCGCGGCGGGGGCCGTGCCGCCGGCGTGCGCGACGGCGAATGGTGGCGCACGATCACGGCTCTCGGCCTGCACGCCGACAGCCTGCACCTGCTCGGAAACCTCGTGTTCGGCTCGCTGTTCATCGCGCTCGTCGCCGAGATCCTCGGCACGGGCCTTGGCCTGCTCGCCGTGCTCTCGGCCGGCGCGCTCGCCAACCTCGCCAACAGCTTGCTGCAGGAGCCCTCCTTCCGCTCCATCGGCGCTTCGACCGCCGTCTTCGCCGCCCTCGGGCTGCTCGGCGGCCACCGCTGGCAACAGCGCGCCCTCGTGCGCAGCCTGCGCCGCTCGAGCTGGATCCCGCTCGCCGCCGCCGCCTTCCTGCTCGCCTACTTGGGCTCGGGCGGCACGCGCGAGCTCGGCGTCGAGTCCCGCGTCGACGTCCTCGGCCACGCGCTCGGCTTCCTCTCCGGCGCCCTCGTCGGCGCCCTGCACGCGCGCCTTGCCCCCAAGTCCCTGACCGCCCCGCGCCTCCAGCCCTGGTTCGCCCTCGCCACCGCGCTCCTGTGGTGCGCCGCGTGGTTCGCCGCGGTCGCGCACTAGGCACGCGCGCTAGGCACGGGCGCTAGGTGTCAGCGCTAGGCGGGCGAGCGCGGGCGCGGTAGAGATGGGGTGCGATGGGAATGGATGCGGCCGGGGTGCGGGAGCTGATTGCCGCGGGCGAGGGGCGGCAGGTGGAGTTCAAGCGTGGGTTGCCGCGGGATGAAAAGACGGCGCGCACGCTGGTGGCGTTCGCGAACACGCGCGGGGGCATGCTGCTCGTCGGGGTGGGCGATCGGGGGGAGGTGCTCGGGGCGCCCAAGCCGCGGGCGACGCTCGAGCGGCTGCGCGAGATCGCGGGGCATGCGGTCGAGCCGCCGGTCGAGGTCGAGCTCGCGCTGGTGACCGTCGAGGAGAAGCCGATCGTGGCCTGCTGGGTGCCGCTGTCGGCGCAGCGGCCGCACGCGGTGCGCCACGGCGACGGCGAGCTCGAGACCGTGGTGCGCGCTGGCTCGTCGAATCGCATGGCGAGCGGCGCGACGGAGCGTGCGATCGGCAACGCGAACCGGCGGCCGCTCGAGCCGCTCGAGCGCCGCGTGCTCGACTGGGTCGGCCTCGTCTCGCGCGGCGGCGCCGCCGCCGACAGCCCAGCGACCGTCGACGGCTTCTGCAAGGCCCAGAACATCGGGCGCCAGCGCGCCCGGCGCGCGTTCATCGAGCTCGAGCGCTCGGGGCACCTCGTCGGCCACGGCCTCGGCGCGCGCCGCACCTACTCGCCGGCCTGACGCGAGGCTCTCGCAGTCGCGCGCGCGACTTGGCAATCTCTCGCGCACCATGTCGCGCACCGCCGTCGTCGCCCTCGCTCTCGCCGCTCTCTCGCTCTCCCAGCAGCCCGCCGTGCCGGACTTCGGCCAGCGCTTCCGAACCGCCGCGCAGGAGCCGGGCCAGATCGTCCCGCTGATCCTCGACGTCAGCGCCACGATCCCGAAGGTCGACGGCGCCGCGGGCCAGCAGCTCGCAGACAGCCTCGAGCCGTACCTGCGGCAGGTGTTCTTCGCCCCGAGCTCGATCCCGGGTGTCGAGCGGCTCGGCGTGGTGAAGCACGAGCTCAAGTCGGGCGAGCTGCCCGGCGGAATCGCCAAGCGTGCGCGCACCGGCGCCGGGATGCTCAAGTACCTGAACGCCCAGTACGACGAGCGGCGCGTCAACGCGGGCGCCAAGCTGAACGTGCTCGAGCTCGCCAACGGCTCGCTGCAGCTAATCGTCGATGTCCAACGCTACCGCCTCGCCGCATGGCACCAGACGCCCGAGGGGCAGTTCGTGCTCAACATGTACGTGGCGGTCGGGGTCGGTGCGCCCGAGTCCCCCACCCCGTCGGGCACGACCAAGATCATCGACCGCGTGCGCAACCCGGCCTGGACTGAGCCCAAGACCAAGCAGGTCTTGCCCCATGGCGACCCCGGCAACGTGCTCGGCGGCTACTGGATCAAGCTCGATCCCGAGGGCCTCGGCGGGGTCACGGGCATCGGCCTGCACGGCTACACCGGCGCCCCGAGCATCGACTGGCTCAGCAAGGGCTCCTCGAGCGGCTGCGTGCGCATGCTCCAGCCCGACATCGACCGGGTGTTCGAGCTCGCGCTCGAGGGCACCAAGGTCGTGCTGGTGCGCTAGAAACGCGCTCCGGGGGCAGCCCGGGGCCGGAACTGCGTCCAAGACGCTGGGTTGTGCGTACACACAGTGCCCGCGGCATGCGTTTCGCATACTAGGGGACCCCTTCGGAGACCCAGCCGCCATGCGCGTCCTCGCCAAGCTCGCCCTCGTCCTCGCCAGCGCCCTGCCCGCCCTCGCGGGCGAGTCGATCTCGTGGAGCAAGGACTTCGAGGAGGCCAAGGCCCGCGCCGCGGCCGAGAAGAAGGTGCTGTTCGTGGCCGTCAACATGGACGGCGAGGCGGCCAACGACCGGCTCGCGGAGAAGGTGTACGCCGACAAGCGCATCGCAGCGGCCGCCGGGCTCACCGTCAACGTGATCGCCTCGCGCTTCGAGCATGCGCCCGAGAAGCGGCCCTGCACGCGCTTTCCCGGGCTAGAGTGCATCGACCACAAGCGCTGCGACAACGCCGTGCGCTCGAACGTGCTCAAGGCGGACGCGAATGGCTACGTGGTCGCGCCCCAGCACGTGTTCCTCGGCCCCGACGGCGCGGTGATCCTCTCGGTGCCCTACGAGATCAGCGCGGAGGAGCTGCAGTGGTGCTTCTCGAACGCGATCAAGGCCATCGACCCGGTCGCGGCGAAGGCCGTGCCCGCGAGCGGTCGGCCGCCGCGGCGCCTCGTCACCGGCGGCGTGTTCGACCCCGCGGGCGTGCCGGGCGCGAACCTCGCGCCGCCGACTCGCGAGCAGGTGCTGGTGCTGATCAAGGAGCTCAAGGCCTCGCTGTGGGGCGAGGGCCGCATCGAGAAGATCCAGCGCGTGCTGATGTCGCCGGAGCCCGAGGCGATCGAGTACATCGGCTCCGAGCTGAAGAACGAGCTGATGGGCCGGCGCGGCTGGTTCCGCGGCATGCCCGGCGGCCCGGCCGGCGCGGGCGGCGGCGAGGATGCGCCAGATCCGCGTGACATCCTGATGCACGCGATCGGCGTGCTCTCGCCCTCGGTGTACTGGAAGCTCGTCAGCGAGTACCTCGACAAGGACGACGAAAAGCTGCGCAACGAAGCGATCGTGGCGCTCGAGCAGCTCGCGGTGCCCGAGTCGGTGCGCGCGATCACGGCCGCGATCGGCAAGGAAAAGAACCTCGCGTGCAAGAAGGACCTGATGCGCGCGCTCGGCAGCGCGGGCGCCAGCGACGACAAGGCGCGCAAGGCGCTGCTCAAGTTCGTGGCGAGCGAGAAGGATCCGCTCGTGCGACTCAACGCGGTCGTGGGTCTGGGCTGGCTCACGCCGGGCGCCGACGTGAACAAGGTGCTCGGCGAGCTGCTCGCGAGCCCGCAGCCCGATGACCGGCGCGCGGCCGTGGTGGCGATGGGCCTCTCGCGCAACGAAGGCTGGATCGAGGTGGTCGAGAAGGCGCTCGCGAAGGACGAGGACGCGGGCTTCAAGACCGCGGCCGAGGCGGCGCTCAAGGTAATCAAGGGTGAGAACCTGTCGATGTTGCGCGCGCCGTTGCGCTCGATCTGCGACGACGGGCTCGAGCGCGAGAAGTTCTTCGGCAACGGGCAGATGCAGATCCCCGGCTTCGGTGGCGGCGCGCCGGGCGGCGGCGGCGGG
>SXGT01117815.1_pt1 | contig 33533 bp, 52 predicted proteins | sample 3176221 | NCBI WGS metagenome assembly SXGT01 (sample SAMN11356862, study PRJNA531348) | freshwater metagenome | isolation source: freshwater sample F1-120 | place: China: Fuxian Lake, Yuxi | collected 2017-12-25 | reverse complement strand
CCGGGGGTGGACGGGGTGGGGTGACCGGGGGTGGACGGGGTGGGGTGACCGGGGGTGGACGGGGTGGGGTGACCGGGGGTGGACGGGGTGGGGTGACCGGGGGTGGACGGGGTGGGGTGGCCGGGGGTGGACGGGGTGGGGTGACCGGGGGTGGACGCCGGGGGTGGGGTGACCGGGGGTGGAGCGGTTCCGAAGAAGCGGACCTTGAACGGACCCAGGTTGTAGACCTTGCTCTCCAGGAACGCCCACAGCGCCGGGAAGCCTGTTCTGTTGACTCGACCTTTTTTCATCGGTTCACCATGATCCTGTCGATGATGCGTTTCTTCCTCATGAGAATCTTGCAGATCCGTGCGTCGAGCGTTCCATCGAATAGAAGGTATTGAGCCGTGACTGGCATTGTCTGCCCGATCCGATCGGCCCGATCCTCTGCCTGTTCCATTGCCGCAAGAACGGGATCAATTTCAGCGAAGATGACAGTAGACGCCGCTGTGAGCGTGATTCCTACGCCCGCAGCCTTGATCGAACCGATGAATGCCCTCACCTTGCGATCTTGGAAAAGCTGAACCGCTTGGTTACGTTCCTCGACATCGGTTTCCCCCGTGATCGAGACAAGGCCGAACGGCTGTAACCCGTTACGTAATTCTTGAATTACGTCACGATGATGGGCAAAAACGATGACTTGCCGCTCTTCCCGAAGCACGTTTTTTACATGCTCTATTACGATCGGTACCTTAGCAATACCTTGCTCATGCCGCCGCTGTGACCACTTCTCGAATGCGACGCTATCGCCACGGAGACGGCTGATACAGTCTTCGAAGTTTTCGTCAGCTAATTCCGGAATTAGGTCGTCGTCATCCCATCGTCCATCGAAGAGAACCACTTGGCGAGTCTTGCGCGACATCTGTCCAAAGACTTGTGCTTTTGTCCGTCGAATGATCAGATGCTCGATTCGCGCGGCAAGTTCAGCTTCACGCGACGCTCCGCTATAGTCCCATGCATATTTTCTCCCGAATCGTCCACGGCCAATACTTTTTCTTTTGGCTCCACAGTAAAGCAGCCCAAAAGCATGATGGGCAGCAACAGTCGATTCCACCCAATTAGGCGGCACCGTTCTCATATCTTTGATCATGAGCTTGCCGTACCTGATCTGGAAGAGCTGTGGCATGAGAACTTCATTGTTCCATTTACCAGGCTCGAGAAGACAGAGCTGATTCCACAGCTCAATCGGCCGACTCTGAAGTGGAGTGCCGGAAATCAGTAGAAGGCGCTTGGAGTGCATGGCAAGTAGCGCGACTCGCTGCGATCGTTTTGCCGCAGCGTTCATCACATACTGCGACTCGTCGAGTATCAGCAGATCGATCTCATGCCCCCTGAACAGAAGAAGACAGTCTTCGTCCGCTTGCTCATAGTTCGTGATACGGACCATGAGACCTGGCCGAGGGGAAAGCCATTCTCTCCGTTCGTTGACCCAGGTTGGAACAACATTCTTGGGGCAGATGATCAGTACCCGTTTGATTGAGCGATCGGCGTTGATGAAGCTAAGGGCTTGAACTGTTTTTCCGAGTCCCATCTCGTCAGCGAGGAGAGTATTCCCACGCTTACAGAGTTGATCTACGGCTTCCTGCTGAAAAGGGTAGAGTTGGTGCATGTTACTAAAACTCCGCACGGGAAGTCGCTGTTGAAGAGGATGTGACCAAAACCTGGCCCACGATTTGGCGGCATCAGCATCATCCTAGTGTCCCATCCCGATCACCCGCTTCTTTGAGCGTGGCTGAACGACGAGGTTTGCCTTCGGCGGGGTAATTCGGGAATTACCTTTCCCGTTTAGCTTGGTCTTCATGCTCTGAACAAGTTCGCCGTCGTAGCTGACCATGATGCGGCCGTAACGCCTGAAGTGGTCAGCGAAGCGATCGATGTTCGGACCCATGTACGCGATGGCACTCGAAGAGCAAGGCCCCGATTGACCCTTGGTTGGATTGTAGAAGTTGATTCGGCCCCGTGTAAAGCACAGTGGGAATTGCCACAGATGCTGAAACCAACGTGATTCTGTGTACGCATTGACGAGAAGGATCGCTTCTGTCGTACGTCCATAGAAGTACTCATCGATCAGTTTCATGATCCAGGGAGTGATCTCGCGATACGGCGGATTCAGCCACACCTTTCCGTGCCAGAAGCGATTGAGGCCGTTATCCTCCTTGGTGAAGAATTGCTTGGCTTTGATCGTTTTCTGCGCGAACTCGGATGTCGCAGGATCGAGATCGATCTCACCCATCGTTCGACGGGCTGCGTGTGCCAGGTACGCCGGAGTGTACCATTCGTTTGACGTAAGGGGATCGGAAAGTGGGCCGAAGATGATAGTCATGTGCGATTCTTCTTTGACTGAAAGATGTGGTTGACAGGAAGCGCGAGATCGCCAGGATCTATATCATCGAAGAACTTGGTGCAATGTTTTACAGTTGCTGCTCTACCCTCCTCGATTGACATTGTGCGATTCTCACCGTGCGCTCTACCGATGTTGTAAGCCATGATAATGAGACACTCGAGATTTGTTTGACTCATGCTTGGCCCCCATGGGACCATGTGCTTCCAGAGGGGAGATCGATGCGATGGAACTTGGCAGTTGCGACGATATCGCCGTCATCGACGATGGCCGTGATCCCCATCTCGGTTTCATCGAAGAAGAAGACGAAGCCATGACGGAGATTGCCATCAGATAGTGAGACATCATAGGCTCCGAAGACCATTCCAGGCCGAGGGAACTTGCTGATGTTGAAGTGAATTGCAAGTGGTTTTCTGTTGAGGTGACTGAATGGACCGCCGCAGAGCATGGTCCTGATTCCATTCGCCATGAATCGGATGAAGTTGGCATCGACCCATGGCGCGCTCCTTTGAGATAGCTCCGGATCGTTGATCACGTAGCCATACTCTTCGATCGTTTGGATGTAGCTGTCTCCACACTCGTATAGCGCGCGCTGAAGCTTCAGGATTTTTTCTTCGATCATCATCTTTAGTCCTCTTCCCCCCGAAGCCATTTTCGGAATTCTTCGTCAGTGTGAAGTTTGTAGTCGAGAATTGGATCGCGATGACCTTCACACTTTCCTACCATGAACGCCTTTCCGTAGACCAGTCCTGGCGGAACTAGCTCTTTTCCACACGTTGGACATCTAATTCGGGAATTACCCCCTGACGACACTTCCGTATCCCGATGGTCGGTGGTCTTGGTGAGGGATCTGTTGCACCTGTCGCGTCATAAGCATTACGCTGAACGCTGTAGCCGGAGCGCTGCTTCGCCGAAACCGTTCTCTAGCGATTCGATGATTTTCAGCGTACACGTAGAAGACACGCATTCCCATAGGAGTGGGGCCACGGTCTTCGTTGATCCTCCCCTGATACACGATCATGAATCGTGAGATCATTTCGTCTTCTCCCGCTCACGCTGCGCGTCTCGAGCCGCGGCGATTTTTGCTTTCTTCTTCGCCGTCTTTCCATTTCCATTCCCCGCCTTCTTCTCTTCTCTGGCCTGGTCGCGGGCGATGATGTCCTCTTTCATCTTGCCCTTGATCCATTCGAGAGCCTCGTTGACGAGGTTGTTGATGATGTCGATGTATGGGCACTCGAAGTCGAGATTCATGTAGCCCGTATCTCGATCCTTCATGATGTGAAAGAACTGCAAGAGGCGCATGTAGTCGATGGCAAGCCCGTCCTGCCGCTCTTCGCGAGAGACGCGACCGATGCCGATCGAGTACCTTGGATCGCGGAGCGGAAGAACCGAGACAATCACGCTGATTCCCGTCTCCTCGTGGGTGACGATATGAGCACGTTGCCATACTACGTCAGGATGATACTGCATTGCTTTCTCCTCTGTCTAGGTGGTAATTCAGGAATTAGAAGTCGTCCACCTCTAACGCTTCGTACTCTGTAAGATCAGCGTCCGGCTGTTCCGTAATCTCGAGTTTTGCTCGTAGCGCTTCGAGCATTTCCTCTGTCACATCTTCCCGTTGCTTGAGCGCTTTCTTGTACGGAGCACTCATCATGAACTGCGGCATCATACGAAGCTCAAGAGATTGGCCGTCTTCGCTAACCCGTTCACGCTTTGGCATCGGATTGAAACTCATCTCGACCTTTCGATCGATCCACTGACCGTATGACGGTTTCCCTGAGCCATATGGATGACTCGCTCGATTGTATCCTTCCCTCGACGATGTGATACACGTCTTGGCTCCGCAGAATCGTGCGATGTTGGCGATGGTTACCGGCTCGTCAACGCCTTTCTGCTCAAAGCTTTCAATAATACGTTTCCAGTTTTCTAGAACCACACCCTTTCCCACCCCCCTAGCTCGGATCTCTTTGATGTCATCCTTGCTCGGTTCCAACGGGAAGTAGATTCCTGGACGAGCGACAAAGACCCCCTTATCATGTTCCTTTCGTTCCCACCCTCCAAGCGGCTTCCGTTTTCCGTTCACCTCAAAGTCGGTGCCTGTAATGAGTGGGATAGGTGTCTGAATGTCTTCCTTGGTATATAGACCGTCGGTTGCGACCATGAGGACGTTAGAGATGTCCTTGTGCAATCGCATCATGTCGAGGACTTGCGCTCGACAGCCAGCAGTAATCATGCCAGCCCATATCCAGTTGTTGAATGGTGCGTTACCAACACTTTGCGCTATCTTACCGTAACAGGAGTTACAGCCGAGCTTGATGACGATTCCCGCCCCCTCTTTGCCGAGCTTCAGACGCAGGAGGTAGTATTCAGCGATCTTGGAAAATGGCTTGCAATCACACTCGCAGTCATATACCCAGGCTTCGACGAACTTGACACAGTTAGGAAAGAGACGCTTACCAGCGATGAACTCGTCCTTCCAAACCCATCCTCCTCCGGATGATTGAGGGTAGCAGATCGATCCTGTCGGTGTCCGGAATGGGAATGGCGCCCAATGGGTAATTTCGGAATTAGGCGGAAGCTTGTAGCGAACAAGAGCGGCGCGAGCGTTTATTACGTCAGCGCTTTTCCTCGTAAGCCGCCACTTTCCGTGCTCAAGGCATGGTAGAAAGTAGAGCTGATACGGGTATGCTGATGAGATGTCGAAACCGAAGATTCTCCCGCGTATCGTCCCAATCACAGAGTTTTCAAAGCGCCCGCCAAAGAAGGCAGACGCTACCGCTTCCATCATCTCTGTAGGAGTCGGGACTAGCTTAGTCCGAATCTCCATCGCTGTCAACATTGCAGCGCCGCTGCTTCCGGCGCCGTAGAATGACTTGAGCCGAAGATCGGCCGCGTAGTGCGCTCTAACGAGCTTATGACCAAGCTCTGCCATAGTAGAACATTCACTGAAACAGTAGTCGCGGATCTTACCGCGCGGCAGTTTATCGAGGATCGCCCGCTTGTCCTTCATCTCGGACATCGCTTGACGTTCAGCTTCCGTCCCGATCTTCCAGTCCTCGAGTGCATTGACGTACTTACAGCCGAAGAAGCGGAACAGATCCCAGATCACCGTCTTTACAAGCTTTTCCCCTACACGCCGAGTAACCGTGAACTTGGTTCCCTGCATGTTGAGCCAGTAGTCCAGTCCAAGAGGACAAGTTTCTCCACGAGGAAGACCTGGATGACACTCACACCATCGAACAGACCAAGGCCCCTTCTCGGGGTTTCGTCGCCTCTGCCGGAGATTGGGTCTGAATAGGTAGTAGAGTCCCGAATTGTCAACGTCGGTCAGAATCTTGGTGAGATCGTAGTTGAACGAGTACGAGAAGACCCGCGTGCGAACCTTGGGTAATTCAAGAATTAGGTCGAGACATTGGACAGTAGATAGACGACTTTTACCATCATCCGGGGCTTCGACAGACCACGTTTGAGAGTTATCCTCACGAGCCGCGCACAGCATGATGTAGCGATGGTTACGCCGTCCTTGACCCTCGCCATCAATACCGATGTACTTGATCGAGGTCTCGTAGTCCCGATGATCTTCGTGGTATCGGTTACCTCTGTTCCGTCTCCGGTGAACGAATGGAGGATAACCGCATTGAGCACACGGGTCACCGATAGGTTGATGCTCTGGCTGATAGCGGGTCACTTTGAACGCTCTTCCGCAAGCTTCCAAAGAACGCCAGCTAGCGTTCCTTGAAGGGATGCGATGTCAGGATCTCCTCCAAAGTGCCAGAAGACGGATAAGGAATCTGGAGCAAAGTCATCGTGAGTGGAATCATTACTGCGACCTCCTTGACTCTGCCTGCCCATTTGACGGAGAACTTCGTGTGGATCGCCATCAATAGCACCGTACTCCCAATCAGAATGAGTGCGTTCACCGTTCGGTTCTGTCGGGAGTGTATAGGCACCGCGGGATCGTGAAGCGAGCCAAAGCGCTGCGTATCCAATCGCCCCGATCATGAGATAATTTAGCATGAATAATTCCTGAATTAGGGTGAGTAGATAAAGTTGTAAACTTCTTTCACATCAACGTCATACTGCTCCGCGACATACTCCGCATACTCACGAAGCTCATTCGGATCACCAGCACGGTATTTGTCCAGAATCTCCCACAGGGATTCGGATTCCTCGAGATGGCGAAGACTACTCGGAGTGAGAGCGATTGTACCATGCTTCCGTGATCCTTCTTTACCCGCCCATCCGTGAAGCCATTGAGCATCGAGAGCTGGAACAAAACCCTCGAACTTCACACGCTGTTCTAGCTGCTTTTCCGTCGCAGCTTGCTGCTGCATCAGCTTGGTGAGAAGACGATCTGACGCCGAGATCACTTGATCGTGAGTGATCTTCTGTTCCTTGAGCTGTTTCTTGGCAAGCTCCAGTTCAAGCTGTAGTTTTTCCAGTTCTCGATCGACCCTCGTTTTCCTTCGCTTTACCGGAATGAGATTCGGAAGCTCGGTTTCGGCAATCAGTTTCTTCTGTTTTGCCTTTGCGACCTCCTTTCTCTTGGTCTCAAGCTCTTCTCGCGCACGCTTCTTCGCGTGGCCCTTTTTGGCGTTGATTGAGCGCTGCTCGCGAGTGAGTTTTGCCATTACTTCTCCGGTACGACGTATGACGGTCGGATGAAGGATTCGTCTACTCTCGGTTGTTCAGCCCTACTCGAGTCTACTCGTTTGCGAGTATCAACCTCTCGAGGGGCTAGTATGATCGGGCCGTCCGGAACATACTCCGCAGTTTGGATCTCTTTGCCCCGCGCTCCGCGATTTCGGATCTTACCGACGAGTTTCATTCTTTTCTCCGGAGGTGCCGAGCTTTCCCCTGGAGGTCCCGAGTGTTTAGAAACTCATGAACTTCACTGTCGGTGTGGAGCCCGTCGCGCTCGAGATCATCGAGTGGCTTCATCGCCACCTCATTGATGGTCATCACTTTCTCGGCGTTGTCCGGCGAAGCCGAAGCGGGAGGCTTACAAGGATCTTGGAGATAGTGAAGGGAGCCGTCGCTCGTTCGAGCTTCATTCTCTCGGACCCATGTGCTTGTACGCTGTAAGAAGGCGCCGCAGCGGCATGGGAGCATGTCCCCCCATTCTGAAATGTTTCTCTGAAACATTTCTGTTTCGGCGCTGTTGAGAGCCTCGATCCATGCCACGCAGATTGCTGCCACTTGAATCAGTTCGGTCTTGAGGGCAGGTGGCGTGGCCTTGATGTCGGTCACCAGACGGGACTTCTCGAGTAATGCTCGAGCTACTTCACCTACTTCCTCGGTCAGAACTGCCAGTTTTTCCATGTCGCCCATCGCCTGATCAGCGCAGGTGTATGTAAACCGTCCAGAAGCCTTCAGAGCATCTTGCCGCTTTCGTTCCTGAAGGACGAGAATCGTGGCAAAGAGCGAGTTATCGGTTTCCATGGATGATAATTCCTGAATTAGTCGAGAGGAGGCTTGACTTTTAGCCTGGATGTGGTATACTGAAAATAGGGTCTAGCGATCCGTGCCTGTCGAAAGGCAGGTTGCCCGTCGGTCACCAGAGTCTCACCTATGGTGCCCGACGGGTTTTTCTTTGTCACCGATGGGTTATTGCTTCTTCGTGAGGGGATGCTTGAACTTCATCCCTTTGGGCCACTTTCCCGTAGTTCGGACCGAGATGAAGAGCCAGAGCGATGTCCAGCTTCAGCCGCTGTTCTGGAGTTTTCTTTGCGATTGCGATTGATGCTTGCATGTAAACCTTCCTTTCATCGGGGCGCCCACTCCTCACCCGATATACTTGCTACCCTCCTCATGATCGGTAGCACCCATGTTGCGCAGAAACTTACGCGGTCTCGAACCTCGTGTCTCTGTATCTTGTTGAGTCCATGGAGCTAGCCGACGGGCTTGAGTTCCACCCCCTCGGAGAGAAGGCGACGCTCCTCGCTCATCTTCGCCTCGTGGAACTTCTCCTTCGTCTCCTTGGGCATGGACACGTCGAAGTTCCACATCTCACGTCCACCCTCGGTCTCGGTCTTGAACATCGCGATGATGCGCATCGGGACCGGGAACGGACAAGCGAGGGCGAAGTCGAGGGTTTCCTGGAGCTGACTCCAGACGCTGGTGCTGAAGCGCCCGCCGTAGGGCACTACCACATCCTCGCCGCCCTTACTCGGCCCCTTGTGGCAGCGCTGCTCGGGCATGAGGTTCTTGAAGATGTAGCGCGTGAACTCACCGCGCTCGTCGCGGCCGATCGGGATGGCGTAGATGAAGTCGGGGTCTTCGCCCTCCGCCTGCTCCTCCGGCTTCCAGAACGGCGCGAAGCCGATGTCCTCGCGCTCGAAGTCGCTGAAATCCGGCATCTGAGGCTTGCCGGTGTTGCCCTTGCTCTTTTCGACCATGGTAGTAAAATTCCTTTCCAGTGACGGTTGATAAGCGAAGGTAATTCAAGAATTAGATTTGGGATACATGCTAGGTAACGCTCCTAGTGCGGGGTAAGTTCTGAAGAGTCCAGCTTTTGGCGGAAGCTGGAAAACCGCCGACCATTCTTTGCAGCGATCGGTACCTCGTGTTGCAGGGAATCAGGTTATCCTGATTCTTCTATACGATTTCTCGTACTCCAGCATACATACGTCTTAGCCCGGACCCCCACCTCCGATGTTGCTCTTCGGCAGCCCGAGCTGAAGCGCCAAAGAGTTGTAGTCCATCTCGAGACGCTGGACGTGCCTGATGTCGCCCATCCCAGCGTTCCAGGCTTCCTTGATCTGTTTGCCGAGGATCTCGATGACCTTCATCCTCGGATCTTCCGATGCGCGTCCTTTGGATGGTTGTTCGCTGAAAGGTGGAGTAAAGGCGGCAGCTGGAGGTGATGGAGCAGCTGGTTGCGGCTGTGGTTGCGCCGATCGCCTCCTAGCAAGACGACCCTCGATTGCCTCCACGACAGCCGATCTTTTCGCCGGTCCAGCCGGAGGTTGAAGCGTTGTCGGCCCCTCGAGATTGAGCGGTACTCCTACGTTCGTCTGTTTCGGGACTTCCGTTCCTGTCATCTCCATCACCGGATCACCATCTCCAGCCGCTACGCCGAGAGAGATTGGATTGAATGCTGGTTGTGACGGCTGCTTTGGCCGTTCGGTCGGCAACTCGGCCCGCAGGATTTCTTCCTGCCGTTGCCGTTTGTACAGCTCGATCTTTTTAGCGGGCATGAAAGGTGCTTGTACCGTCATTGTCCGTTGATTCTTGATGAACTCGTCGTGAAGTTCGAGGGCGCGAGTGAGAAGCCAGTCATAGACTGCCCCCTCCATCTCAGTCTCGAACTCGAGAACGCAGTCCGAACCCCAGATGGAGAATCTGGTACGGTATGGCGGGTTGAGAGTAACTCGTTTATGCGTCTGCGACATCTTGATCTCCTAATTCCGGAATTATAGGTTCTTCCAGTGTGAACGACACTCCCAATGCGTGAAGCCCTTCTTGGGCATGTAAGCTGTACTGTCGTTCACATCGAATGGCTTCTTACAGCCGATGCAGATGCCAGGGTTTGCTGCTCGCCGTCGGACGTAGCACGGGAAGATAACCTTAGCTCTCGCTGGATTCGACGATGGGTATTGAGTACGGTCAAAGGGATTCCGGAGCCCTTCCCCCTCCTCCCTTACACCGAAAGGTGCGAACGGTCCCCATTCTGTGACAGAATCAAACGGGGGTGGTGGCGGTTGCGATGTTGCAGCCTTGAACACTGCTTCCGCTGTCGTCTTCCAGTCCACGTCCATCGACAGCTGAATCTTGTGTTCCAGGATCATCTGTACAGCCTTTACGGCCGAGTTTCTTGCTTCATCCTCCGGTGTCCCTGGATGAGCGGCCAGCTGAATGAGCTTCTGAACCCGATCAAGAATCTTTTGGCTCACGCCGCACCCGTCGGATCTTCCCGTCCTCCGTACAGACGAAGCAGACGATTCCCGGAGAAACCATCACGTATCGGTGGACGTACTCCGTGGCGATGAAGGAAGAGTCTTCACCATCTTCCGATTGGATTTCTTGGAGCGTATGTTCTTTGCGGTTGAAAAGCCATGCTTTCATGTGTTATACTTTCCGGCGGAAACTCGTTCTGAATGAGGGAGGTGAGGATGTCTCGTCGCTGCACCGCTTGCCGCTCGCGAATCCACGCAACACCGGCAGCGGTAACACAAGCGTAAAGCCGCTCGTTGACGAAGCGAAGATTGATGAGACCGAGACCGTTCAGTTGATCGATTGCGAATGAGTGTTTTGCTACCGGGAAGAAGTGATCCTGTTCGTGGCTGCTTACAAAGCTCCAGAGAACGGTGCCACACGGTTGAGGAAGAGTAAATCGAGCACTCATGTTGTAATTCTGAAATTAGACGGCCTTACGGGTAGGGCACTGTGGATGATGCCCCTTCACTGGGTACTGTGTGCTGACGTACTCAAGCTGCTTGCACTCGGTACACGTAACTCTGGCAATTGCCAGTGTGCGTTCGTCAGTGACAATCAACTCCTTATCGACACGGAGACGTGAACCGTCATCGAGCTTCACGATCACGTAGCGCCGAAGTACCTGATGAACCTCGCCATGGAGACGCTGCCATCTGTCCCTTGACATTGCAGGCGTTTCGTGGTTGAATATGATTCGATCGCCGGTCTTCATAATTCGTGAATTAGCGGAACAGTTCCCGGTAGGCGTAAAGCGAACACATCAGACAGCAGGCTTCCGTACCGTTCCATTCGAGAGAACCGCACGACGGGCAACCGAGATCCCATACGAAGTCGAAGTCGAACCCCTCGAAGCTGATGTTCATAACACGCTCCTTTGACCCATACTAAGAGTGTAGCACACTCCTAGCCCATTGTCAAGCTTGCAAAATACACCGATCTACACCACCTAATCCAGGAATTACTCCATGGCAATCGAAGCAAGAGCCTGTCGGATGTGCGGTTTCATGTATCGAGCGGACTTCACGATCTGCCCTTCATGCAGGTTCGTTGACAACGGTGTCTCACCAGAGATGTCCATCTCCATCGGAGGGGAGGAAGAAGATGACGGTACAATCCTCATCGACGACATTCCGGATAATCTCACTCAACGAATCACCACGGGTAGACAGTGGGATGAGATCTTTGGGTGGGATGATCTCGATGAGGAGGGGACAAAGGGACCGGCAGGCGCTGCGCTCGATAGCGTAACTTTGATCGGTGGAATGCCGGGCGCAGGGAAAAGCACTCTCGGGTTACAGCTTGGTGCGGCGTGGGGAAGGTACGCACAGCTTCGAGCGCAGGCAAACGAGGAGAAACCCCGCGAGGTAATCTATGTCGTTGCGGAGGAGTCGGACAAGCAGGTAAGGGCGCGTTATCGCAGGATAAAGCTGATCGAGAACAAGCGTGTACTTCGCATCTACGCCATGGCGACAGCGAAACGTGATCTGCTTACAGTCCTCTATCGACGACGGCCCGCTGGCGTGATCCTGGATTCGCTCCCTGGGTTCGTTGGAAAGGATCTGAACGCCGCTGTCGAGTTATGTCACAATCTCAAGGGGGTGGCGTGCGAGATCCAGGCGCCGATCTTCGTCATCGATCACGCTACGAAGGCCGACGACATCGCCGGTCTACTGGCCCTTCAGCATGAGGTTGATACCACAGTCTCTATGTTCAAGGTGAATGACGTAAGAGGTCCTGACGGTGAACCGAGAATGCGACAGCTTCGAGTTTTGAAGAACCGTTATGGCCGTGAGACAACTGTTACATTGCTCATGACACCAGGTGGTCTAGTCTGTGCCACAGATTTTTTGCAGATAGAGGAGATCTGGAAGCGTAAGCAGTTGACGGCAGAGGAATACGACGCGATAATGCTGTCGCTCGAAGAAGACGAAGATAACGAAGCCGATTCTGACGAAAGTGAGGATGATTAGATGAAGTACTTGGTTCTTGTCGCCTGGCTCGTGGCTCAACTGGACGCTTGGATGATCGAACATAACAAGATGAGGATGACACAGGCGCACATCGAACGGACGGCTAATGCAATCACTGATGCCGCGATCGTGGCAGCCGATCCGACCGAGCTTCCTCTCCCAGGTCATACTCGCACCCAAACCCTTGAGATCATGGCGTCAGTTGCCTGGTTCGAGAGTTTTTACGCAAAGGACGTTGGGCAGGGAAAAAGGCGCGGCGACCAGGGTGATAGCTGGTGCTGGATGCAGGTGCGAGTAGGTCGCGGTTCCATCATCATGGTTGGGGCCGACGACTACCGCTTTGGAATGTCCGAGACGCCTGGAGGATGGACAGGTAAGATGCTCGTCGATGATCCGCTCAAGTGTTGGAAGGCGGGGAAACGAATGCTCTACAAGAGCATCAAAGAATGTGGCGATCTTAGCCAATACACCACTGGTCGCTGTCAGAAGGGTGGGAATCACGAAGCGTTTATCCGTTACAATCTGGCTAAGGATCGGTTTTTCAATCGCGAGCCGGCAGGTTCACTGCTGCCCTAGTTCCTCGTATACGCGGGCGCGCGCGCTAAATAAAGGATTGTGCGTCAGCTGCGCGCGTATATGGGAAGCTAATTCCAGAATTATGAGGATAAAAACCGTGAAAAACGGCCGAAAACACCGTTTTTCCATGACTTGACTCTGGTTTGGACTGTGCTATACTATAGAGATAGTGAAGCTCTCGCTTCCGTTATAACTCAACCGACCGGGGTAATTCCGGAATTACCTGAAAGGATTCAGTCATGGCCGATCTCGCAACCGTACAAGCCATCGAGTCCTCGAACCTGCCGCGGAGCAAGAAGAACGCTCTCGTCAGCTGGTTCGAGAACAAGCGCGCCGGAATCCGTGCCGCCGGAAGCCGCGCAAAGCCGCACATCGAGGGCGGTGCCGAGTCGCTCCGCGCCGGAGGCGAGGCTCTCGTCGTCGGCGGTATCTTCGGCGCGATCCACACGCAGTTTTCCGGCGGCCTGGACGTGCCGCTCGACAAGGCAGGGAAGTGGCACCTCCCCATCGATGCGGCTGCCGCGGTCGGAGGTCTCGTCCTCTCCGCCTACCTGACCGGCCAGGAAGAGGTGTACGCGACCGACGTGCGCAACGCCGGAACGAGCGCGGCGGCCATCTTCGCTTTCCGCATGACGAACGACTACCTCTCCATCAAGATGCGAGAGAAGGGCCGCCTCCCTGGCTACCAGTTCTCCGAGAAGTTCGGCAAGGTCATCGGAGACCCGAGCGCGAAGGAGACGCGCAAGCTCGCCGCCGAGAAGGGCAAGAGCGCCACGGCGCACGGTGACTACTCTGGCTTCGGCGCGGAGGAAGATCCGGTCCTCATGGCCGGTCGTCGGATGAGAGGGTAATTCCGGAATTACCCTCTCCACTTTCATTCAATCATTTCGTTGTATCTTCGGACCCGCTAGACCCGAAGACATAATCCGGTGTCCCGAAAGAGCCGGAGGTTGATTACGGAATAATTCCGGAATTAGCTGCCACGAAATGACACTACGAAGGAAAGTGATCATCATGCCCCGACCCAACGCACACGCCCTCGCCGTTCGCGAGGACCGCGCCTTCGCCGCTCTCATGGGCGCTCACGGAGGCTCCTCGGACTTCGGCAAGGAGTACGATCGCTTCGTGCTCCAGCCCAAGTCCTCCGACTTCGGCTACACCCCCGAGTTCGCAGGCGACGAGGATGTCCTCGACTTCTCCGACTTCGGCTACACCCCCGAATTCGGCGCCGACCTCCCCACCAGCGGCGAGGTCCCCCCGCCGCACGTCGCGGTGGCGCTGTGGCAGCAGCACAAGCGCGACGGGATGCGCACGAACCAGCGCACCCAGCTCCTCGAGCCGAACCGCGGCAGCAAGGTCAAGGTCGAGAAGTACTGCTTCGGCCTCAACCAGGCGCTCGTGATCGGCACCGCTGCGTCCGTCTCGGCCGAGCGTTCCCCGTCGGCTTCGATCCGTCCGCAGCGCGTCTGCGTGAACGCTCCCACGCCGGCCTTCGGCACGTTCTCGGACATGAAGGTCGCGAACGTCAGCGTCATCCTCGGCGGCTCCATCGACGCCTTCCAGTGGTCGGCGTTCGGCGTCGGCGTCGCGCTCGACATGCCCACCCTCTCGCCCTCCAACAGCGCGACGGTGACCGGCCTCTACACGGGATTCGTCCCGCCCGGATTCGCGGGCGGCTTCGCGTTCCCGTACTGCATCGGCCTCACGGGGCCGGCCTCGATCATCGCGTAGTTCAGTGAGCGCTGCGTTCGGCAGAACGTAAGTCGTCCAATTCTCGAATTACCCCTGTTCGGAGTGCCTTCATGCAGATCACCTTCAATCTGCCTCACGCGGGAAATCCTGGCTCCACAGCCAGGGTGAACGCACCAGTGGTACGGGCACTTCTCGATGCGTTGATCGAGATCAACCTCGACTATCTACGCCTTCACCCACACACGAGACCTCTCTACAGGTCCGGTGTGAGATATGGCCGGACGAGAACATGGGACGAGATCCCGGCGATGTATTCGTTGGGATTTGGCGACTGCAAAAGCTTGAGTGCAGCGCTCATCGCTGAACGACGCCTGCGAGGTGTCAAGGTGTATCCATCATTCCGTTGGGCTCGGAGAACACCTGGGCCTGACGGGATCATGGATTTTCACATCTTGGTGCAGACAGGACCGAGTACCTTCGAAGATCCTTCGCGTATTCTCGGGATGGGAGCGAATGAGTTTGCGCCGTTCGCTGCGCAGAAGCAACAGAACGCTGGTGCACGTAATATGTCATCTGTGATAGGGTGGGATACCAAGTTCTCGCAGTTCTGGAGATAACTCTCAAGACGTAACGTCAATGATACCGCCTCACCGGGTCATGCCGCGAGACTTTCGGAAGTTGACGGCTGCGACACGCTGACAGACCGTGAAAAGTCTGTCCCTAATTTCTTCCGGAACTAATTCCGGAATTAGGGACGAAGAAGACACTGAAACCGGAAGAAGAGGAGAAACACCATGGCCGTCATCAACAACATCTACCTGAACGCCGCGTACACCGCAGCTTGTGAGGCTGCACTCGAGGGCCGCGCGCTTCCCAGTCTCGCTGGCGAGATCACCGCCATCAAGACAGCCGCGGCAGCCTTCGCTGCCGAGGTCGATGCGGCCGTGAACGGCGGCGCTCTCGACGCGCTCGTCACCACGGGCGGCTCGAACACGCAGCTCGCCATCAGCACGAACACCATCGCAGCCAACGAACAGTGGCGCGCCGGTCTCCTCCACGGAGTCTGCCGTGCTGCCCTCGCGGGCCGCGACATCAAGGGTCTCGTCGCGGCGAACTTCGCGGCGGACGCTGCGAAGATCGCCACTATCTGGGCCAACCTCGTCGCGGCCCTGGTGACTCCGTGAGGAGTCCAACTCGTACGGGGTTGGAAGCCCCATACGAGAGGCTGGAGGGTCAGGCCCCTTGGTGAGGTTCAATTCCTCACTCCAGCACAGCGTAACGCATCATTCTAACGGTAACGAGGAGGACCGAGATGGCTATCATCGTCCGTGAATCGAAGAAAGCTCGGCAAGTTGCTGGCTATGGCCAGCAGGGCAGTTTCAAGACTCGAGACATAGACTATCTGGTTGCCATTCACTCGGCAGGAAGTCATGTTTTCAGCCAATACCAGATGGAAGCTATGGAGTGTCCTGAAAACCTCTGTCTGAGGATGATCAAACTTCTGCGAGAAGAATATCCGGGAAGCAATTTTCGGGTAATGAAAACAGGATATCTGTAAACTTACTAATTCCCAAATTACCGGAGACCGTTTCGATGTTGCCGACGCCCATCCTCGCAGTCATGGCCCTCGCAGCCGTTGCGCTCGTCGTACAATCTCGCCGCGAAAACTCGCCCAAGCCGGAGGCAAAGGGTCAAGCGGACTTCGGGATGATGACACCGGAGCGGCAGGTCTACTACGAGGTCGCTATGCTCTATGCTCCGGCGAGCGAAGATGACATCAAGAACGGCAAGGTCAAGGCTCTTGAGGATCTCGCGGATGCCTTCGAAGAAGTTGGCTGCAAAGATCAAGCGATCATGCTTCGAAAGAAGTCTTGCTCTCGGAGCAAGCCGCCCGAGATTCAGGAAGCTCGGAAGCAAGTCTATCGTGATGCGCTTGCCTCCAACGACAAGGCATACGTGGAACGTGTCGCCAACGCATTCTACGAAGAGGGATGTTGGGGCGCTGCCAAGGAACTCTTCGAGTATGCGGCAGGGCTGAAATGAGCAATCTGAACAGCTACAGCAGCGGCTACCCCTCCGGTCAAAGGAGAGGGCCTAACGATCCTCGGGTTCCACCCTCCGGGCGAAGTGGTGGGAACGATGGGCCACGTTACCCTTCTTCTCCCGGCGATTCTCGTCCGTCACCTATCGGCACCTTTCGTCCGCCGCCGAGTTACGACGACTTCTGCCGCGATATGTATTGCGGCTTCCCCATCGGAGATGAACTCGAATACGATGAAGGGCCGGAGTACTCCATCTTCTACATGGACGCCTGGGTAATGCCCGATCCGCTGCTCACGGAGTGGCGGTCCGAGCCGCTCCCACCTCAACAGCCAGAGATGGCTGGTGAGGAAGAGAAGGAACCGGCGAAGGTCGCATTCTTTCTCCGAAACGGCATCCTCTCCGCGATCGGCGGTGTGACCGGCTCCCGCGTCACGAGCTACCCCCTCATGACATCGGTACGCATGGGCGATCAGTACCCTGACGGCCCGGCTAATTCCGGAATTACCCCCGAACTGGACGAAGCCATGAGCAAGAGCCGCGACAAGCTTACCGCAATGGGCCGATACGAGGAACAAAAGGCCGGTGCCGAGGATCTGGTCGTTCGTGCTCGCGCAGGCGAGCAGAACGCAATGGCACTCATCGAACTGATCCGGCTGAACGCTCAAACGTCAGATCGGGCACGTCTGTCGATGAAGCTGATGCACGAGTACATCAAAGAGCATCCCGTGAATGGGGAATCAACGTTCTCCGCCGACTACAGCTTCAATCCCAATACACGAGAGATGCGGAACCGCGGCTGCGTACAGATGGCGAACGGCTCTCCGCTCGACAACCAGTACGTCGGGAACATGGTTCAGGTCTTCGGGGCCAAGGGAAGTCAGAAGCGCAAGATCATCGCCCTCGGTATCGCGAAGTATGCACAGAACCGAGAACTGAACGAGTACGCCAAGAAGCTGTCTCCGCCAGATGCGGCGTTGCTCGAGTATGGCCGCTGCATCGGCTTCGCGAGAGCAATTCAACTGACTAGGCGAGCGGGTAGTGCAATCTCGGCCATGTCACGTGCAGCTGGATGGGAGATGGGGGAGTGAACCAACCTGTCACATGGGCTGATTGGTGGTTTCTGGAGGTTGGCGCTCCGTTGATCGGTATCGTCATCTACCTCATCTGGCGATCAGGCGAACTATGATCATTCCCATTCTCACGGCCGTTGTCGCCGGGCTTACCGTCGTCGGTATCCTGGCGATTCAGCGTGAGAAGAGTACCGCGAAGTACGGTACTAAGGTAGAGGATGCGATTCGTCTCACTGACCCCGTGGTCACGCTCACACTCGGGCGCGATGTACATGTTACGGTAGGTGCTACGGTCATCGTCGCTCCCTTCGATCTCAATGGTAACCCGGTCAACGTCTTCGCTCTCAAAGAAGCTCATACAGATTCTGCGCGTCCAGCGTTGAAGATGATGCTCCCTGGGAGCTATCGAGCAATCATGGGCGGCAAGATGCAGATCATGGAGCCGATCCCAGGCAACCCCGAATCGATCATCACAGTGAGCTGACCATCATGGCGAAAAGAGATTACAACGGTTGGTCGCGAAAAGGGCTCCTCGTCACGAGGAATCGTACTGACAGCCTTTCGTTACAGGCTGATCTGGACTTCCCGGAGACGCACTGCGTTCAGTTCTTTGCCGAAAACGTACAGCTTCCAGGCCTACCCCCTCGTAGCGTGGCCGAGGCGATCATCATCTGGTCGGTGGGAGGAAACAACCTTCAGCGCCGAGTCAGTATCGGGAATGGTACATCAGTCTATGGCACTGGACAACAGGTGAACGTGACGCTGAAAGATGCTACACGTCTTTCCGGTGGAGCCGCAACTCCACTTCAATACAAGGTCTCGGTGCAGGTTGCTAAGGGTGTTCGTCCCGCGATGCAGCAGCCACCGATCCTGATTCCGAGCGAAGACGATGGAACATGGACCCAGGGACGGGTGAACGTGGCGGGCGCGGCCTCCTCACCTGACATCACCATTCCCAAGGATGCTGGAGTCATCTCTGTGTTTGCAACAGCTGTAAGCCCAGCCGGAACGGCTGTCCCGGACGGTTCAGTTCTCCTCGAGCAGCGGACATCCGAGATCCAGCGTGAATCGGGAATCAGCACAAGCGGTCTCTGGCTTCCGCTGTCTCCGAACGCGGAACTTCTGCGAATCACGAACACCAACGCCTTCGAGGTTCAGGTCGGAATCCTCTACGGCATCGACGGGTAATTCCGGAATTAGGAGACTCATGTTCCCCCTCATCGCCGCACTCGGCATCGTCGGTCTTCTTGTGGTGTTCACCTTTCAGGACAAAAAAGGACAGACGAAGACTCTTCCGCCAAACACTTTCACGCTGACGCCGGAACAGGTGGAATACCTCCGTAAGATGGGGGTACCGACGCCAGCATCGGCTGGCGGAAGCGGCGGAACGATCGTACCTTCAGCCGAGCCCTATCCTCCGCTCTACGGCGTCATGACTCCGGAGCGCCAGGTTCTCCTCGAGACCGCACTCTCGAACAACAAGAATCCCGCCGAACTCGAAGCACTCGCCCTCATCTTCGAGAAGAACGGACTGCCCGTCGCAGCGGCAAGCCTCCGACAACGAGCAAGCTTCCTTCGCGCACAAGGTGATGCGGTCGTGAATCCGCCGCCTCCACCGGATCAGCCGGTGCCTCTCGGTACCTTCAGCACATCGTCTTCGCTTTCCAACCTCATTCGACGGGCCTCGTAGCCCAGGAGCAATCATCATGTGGCCCATTGTCGCTGGACTCGGTGCTGTCGGTCTTCTCTTCCTCTTCACCGATCGGGACAAGGAAGGGGGTACCCCTGGTACGATCACGGGCACAGGAGGCGGATACACCGGCCGATCTGCTGGACTACCGATGCCGCCGTGCAGCGGCAAGATGACAGCCGAGCGCGAGAAGGTACTCGAGACAGCGCTGATGTACAACCGAAACTCGGCAGAGCTTCTACAGCTGGCGGCCGTCTTCGATCAGGCCGGTCTCACAGCCGAGGCGGCCGTTCTCCGGCTTCGAGCATGGGAGCGTCAGAATCCGCAGCAGCCGACGGTGATGCCATATCCGCGAACCGAGCTGGATCAGCTCCGGCTCACTCTCTGCACGCTGAATCAGGTGGCGCCAGTCACAGGTCTGTCGCCTGGTCTCACCGCCATTCAAAAGATGCAGAACAGTCCAACCCCCGATAAGGGCGGCGTCTATCTCCGGTAATTCCGGAATTAGGGAGAAGAATATGAGCCACGACGACACAGGCGCAGGCAACTTCGTCCGTCACCAGAGAGACGCGATCATCGCTGGCGAGGGCGATTACGTGGACGAGCTGATCGAGGAGAGGGATCTGGACTACGTTCCTCTTCCAGTCTACGTCTACGGCGGTCCTCGCGTCTTCCTGGATCGGAGAAGCTACGGCGGACTCTACCCTGGCAGAGCAACCGGCTTCGCGAGACATCGATCTGCGCCAGCTCCACGGCGTTCCCGCTTTCATGGGGAGGAGCCTCCGTTCCTTCTCACGGCTGCGCAGCGGGCAATGCTGGAGTCGAGTGGTTTCTCGTCGGGAGAGATCGATCGTCTCTTCACCTTCTCGGGACTGACATCGCCGTCCCAAGTCGATCGATGGCTTCTGGACATCGTGAACCGTAGGGAGCAGGGCCTCGATCCGATCTTCGGTGCCGAGTTTCCTCTCACGGCATCACAGCGCTCTCGCCTCCTCGCTGCCGGATACACCGACGCAGAGATCAACAAGTTCTTCGGAGAGATGCAGGCAGCGAGCGAGAGCGAGAACGAGGAGTACGTCAAGGCACTTCTCGATGCTGCATCGTCGAAAGCTCCTCCGCTCGTCGCGACAACCGCTGCCGACATAAAGCTCGGACAAGCGGCACAGGCGATCGGACCGCAGAAGAGCGACTTCCAGAAGCAGCTGGATGCCAGGCTCGGGGAAGTTCGCAATCAGCCGACCGACAGCGGCGCAGGCAAGTTCGTTCTCGGCGCAGCCATCGTCGCTGGTCTCGGTATCCTCTGGAAAGTTAGCAGGTAAAGATGCTCCACTAAAACAACGGAGGGAAAGTATCGCCAGGAGCACTGTATACGACGAGATTGCGATGTACGCGGACAAGTACGGCCTCAAGGCTGTCTAATTCAGGAATTACGGAGGGTCGGACATGGGTAATTGGTCTTCAGGTGCAAAAACTTCGTCCCCGCCATACTGGATCGGGAAGAAAGAACGATTCGAGCGCGGTGAGAAAGTCATGGAAGGGCTCACAAGCCTTTCAGACGCCAAGTCTCTCGTCAACCAACTCGTCCGTTCAGCGACGATGGGTGACACGGCCGAGTACTACGTCGTCGATGCTGAAGGAACCGTCCTCTTCCGAATGCATCCCTAGCCATGCATCCCTCCGTCAGAGCAGCATTCAGTGGATACTTGATCCGCCATGAAGGCTACACAACCTTCATGTACGCGGACAAGTACAACTTGGTGCATACAGGGATCGGCAACCTCATCGATCTCTCGGAGCGTGATTCTCTGACGGTGGACGAACAGGTCATGGCTCCAGCCTTCAAGCTCCCGTGGAGGTTGAAGGGCGAAGGATGGACGACCAAGAACGATGTCTGCGGTCGCGTAGCAACCGTCGATGAAGTGCGAGGGGAATGGAAGCGGGTGAAGCTGGACCCGATAAATGGTAAGTCCCCTCTCAAGGGATGGGCGTATGCCGCTGTCACGACCCTCGCTCTTGATCTCAACGCTGTACAGCGTCTCTTCGACGAGACTCTCTCGAGGTTCGAGAACGTCCTCAAGAAACGCTTCCCGAATTGGGAGACATGGCCAGCGGACGCGCAGATTGCTACCCTTGATCTGGCGTGGTCACTCGGCCCAAACTTCAAGTTGCCAGGCTTCGAGGATGCGGCAGCCCGTGATGTCTTCCGAGGGATGGGAATTGCATCCTTCTCGCCCAAAGGAGGCGGAACGCCATCTGCGCGAAGTGGTCGCAATCTCCGCAACCTGACGTACTTCAATGCGGCAGCAGTTGTGGTCGCCGCGAACGGCGATCGGAGTCAGCTCTCCGCTGTTCAGTTTCCATCGAACGGTCCCCGCCCCGCTAATTCCGGAATTACCGAGACCGGCCTTAGCACCCATGCGAAAGTTGGCGTTGGGCTTGGTGTTGCGGCTCTAGCCTACTGGCTCTTTGGATGATCCGAGAACTTCTTGTCAGTGTCCTTGGTCTGGAACACCGCGAGAATACAGGACCAGAAAACGTGGAATTTCTTCAGGCAAAGAACTACGGTCCCAAGAGAACGAAGGCGATCACGGCTGTCGTGCTCCATGCCACCGATGGACCGGAAGGACCCAAGAGCGCTGACAACGTGGCCGGATGGTTCGCAACGCAGCCGGCGAACGGTAGCCCGTATCCTCCTGAATGGGATCAACGGTATAAGCCGAAAGATGGTAAGTTTCACGGTACGTCGGCGCACTACGTGGTAGGTGACAAGAAGATCATCCAAACTGTCAACGAAAGCGATGAGGCATGGCACGCCTCGTCCGCTAATCCATTCTCGATCGGTATCGAGCTTGTCGGTTACGCAAAACAAAGCGCCGAAGAATGGAATGATGATTACTCTCGAGCGCAGCTACACCTTGCCGCGCGCCTGACGGCTGCAATCTGTAAGACCTACGGCATTCCGCCGGAAAGGTTGCCGGCCGAAGACCTCAAGAGCGGCAAGCGGATCGGAATCACCGGACACAGTGACGTAGTTCAGGGTCTCGAAGGTGGGCATGGGCACTACGATCCTGGCGCAGGGTTTCCGTGGGCACAGTTTCTTACCATGGTCCGAGGATACTTGATGGGCGGCCCGACATCGCCGCCATCGGACGATTCCTCGCTCCTCGGCGTTCTCGTGATCGGTATGGGAGTAGGCTTGGCAACTTACTTCGTCACACGAAGCTAATTCCGGAATTAGGGAGAAGACAATGACCAGATTCGTTCGCGCACGGTTCACGCTGAACAACGACTTCCAGCCGTACATGGACGAGCACGAGCTTCCCATCGGTGACGGGCCGAAGGTCTACGACGACAGTGTTCCGGTCCCACACAACCTGATCCACAGCGACATCGGCTATGATCCGCAAAGCGACATCGGCGGACATGGCACGATGTACGGCGGACCGTCAATGTTCGGTGCAGAGCCTGGACCCCCGCCTCCGGCCGGAATGGAAGGTAGCGATGGTAAGGGAAACCGGATTGTCTTCACTGGGAAAAGTGCAGAAAATGGCTGGTGGGAGGCGACCGACGACAACGGAAACCCCGCTGTATACCCTCCGGCAGAAGTTCAACTTCTTGGAATGACGGGGACTGGTACAAGAGAAAAGAAAGAGCAAGATGGCGCAGCCACTGCCATCCAGTCCAAGCCAAACGCCGTCAACGATCCGGCTCGCATCAAAGCAGCCGCTGCCGGTCTGCGCCGTCTCGGCTTCCCGGCACCTGACACAACGAATCGTCTCGATCCTAAGCTCATGGCACAGGTCGAGGCATTCCAGATCAAGTATCAAACGCTCCTCCAGCAGATCGCAGCGAACCCTCCGCCGGGAGCAACGGCCGACTGCGCAAAGGCCGATGGATACATGGGGGAGTGTACGTACCTCGCCATCGTGACCGTACTCTCGCAACTCGGTACGCCGCAGCCTGGAAAACCGCCAGTTGATCCTGGAAAGGGGGTTTCCCCGGCCAACATTCAGGATGTGCTGGACTCCAAGCTCGCCGCGCTCCCGAAGAAGAAGGAAGAGGGCAGCATCGCTGGTCCGATGCTCGTCCTCGGGGGATTCGCTCTCGTCGGTGGGATGTACCTGACTCGCAAGCGGTGGATGCCATGAAAAAGAAAGCGGTGGATGCCATGAAAAAGAGAGCTGATATTCTTTCTCGTGTCCGTAGGCTCGGCGTAAGAGTAAAGCCGAGAGTTGGCACAGAAATTTACCACGTAGAGGAAGATGGTTCTCTCGTGGCTATCTCTGTCAAACGGGCAAAAACTCGTGCACAGAGAAATGAAGGTGTCTACATCATAGCGGAAAACGGCGAACTGATCGGTCTCACAGATGAGCTGATCGATCTTCTCTAATTCCGGAATTACCATGACCATTCTAGGCCCTGACTCGCAAGCGGTGGATGCCATGAAGAAGAATCTCCGTGCTCATCTTCGAGAACTCAACGTAAAATTGAACTCACAAGTTTATCACCTCAAAGAGGATGGTTCCCTGAAAGCCATCTCTGTCAAACGGGCAAAAACTCGTGAACAGAGAAAAATGAAGGTGTCTACATCCTCTCAGAAGACGGTGAACTGATCGGTCTCACAGATGAGCTGATCGATCTCCTCTAATTCCAAAATTACCATGACTATTCTAGGCACAATCCACACTGTCGACGAGTTGAGAGAACTTGTCGATCGAGCCGACTGGCGTGTGAGGCAGAATGATCAAATTCTCGGGAAAGTCACGCCTCCTACCGAAGTAAAGTTCAAGAAAGATCCGACACTCTGGCACGATTGGGTCGCGTTCCGTGAGAAGTGGGATGCGGCCCTCGAGCGTGCTAGGACATTCATCCAACGTGACGTGGGCAAGTTCGGAGAGCTACCGCCGGAGATCACGCCAGCTGAAGAAGAGTACCAGCGCATCCTCGATGTCGTCGGACACGGCGAAAATCACAAGCTCGGCGGTCTTCAGCGAAGAATTTACGTGATCTCGGATGGAATGGCCTTCGATCCGATGCCGCAGTTCTACGATGCTACAGACTTCGACATGATGCTGTTGAGGAAAGCGAACAAGATCACAAGGACGATCGAAGACATCCCCAAGAATACAGCTTCCTTCATCGAGCAGCATTGGGGAAAGATGCTTCTTACAGCTGGTGCGGTAGGCGTCGGCTATTACTACCTCACTAAGCGTGAAGATCAGGTCATCGTCGTTCAGGTCAAGCCAGAACCGCCAGCAACTCCTCCGACAACAGATGATGACATCAACGAGGAGAAATAAACATGCAACTTCTATCAACAAGTGTACAGGTCAATGGAGTCAATGACGAGAAAACTACCTTCACGAGAGAGCAGGTAGGCCGACATCTTCGATCAGCGCGTGCGGCATCAGGAAAGTCTCTCGAGGAAATCGCTATCTGCGGTCAGCTCAAGGTGCCGCCTCTTCTTCATCTCGAAAGAGGAACCTGCCGATCCAAGATTGCCGCTCAACAATACATCAACGGTCTTAGAGGTTCGCAGATCACGGATGAACTGCGCGGAAGACTGAACCGCATGATTGAGCAAACGGACTGGTGATGGAGGAGAGGACGGACTTTCAACGCATTCTCGATGAACGACTCGCTGAAGTGCGATTCGGTAGCGAGAAGCTTACGAGTCCTACTGGCACTCCAGTACCTAATTCCGGAATTATCCCCTCGCTACCCGACGCAATCACCGTTACCTCCTACGCTCTAGGCCTCTGGTTTTGTATGGGCGGTCCACCTTGGGCGGCAATTGCATCCATCATCGGAGACGAACTGGACGGTCGCCTCGCACGCGCAACAGATAATACCAGCGATAGAGGGATGTACCTCGATTGGGCATCAGACATAATTCTGACCCCACTTTCGTTGAAGAGGCTTGGTAAAGAAACCGAAACACCGGAAGTCATCGCAGCCTCTCCCATCATCATGTACGCGCAAGCACACATGAAAGCTAAAGGTGAGCGACCGCCGGTCGGCAGTGCACGCGCCGTAATCATGCTAGCTGCACTCGCCGCAATGCACGCAAAATCGAACAAGAGATAATTTCAGAATTAGCGAGGTAACCATGGCACTTCATCTCACGGTTGACAACTGGATCGCGCAGGCACTCACCGATACCGACAAGGTGAAACCAGACGGAAAACGAGCCCTTCCTACAAAGCTCATTCTCGTTCATCTGATGCAGGGAGGGCCGCAAGAGGTCCACACCGCGATTCTGGAGGGGCGACAGATCGCTCCAACTGACCTTGCTACCATGCTTCGCAACAAGGCGGAAGCGTACTGCCAAGAGATGCCTGGGAGGCAAACCTTTCAGCTACAGATGTTGTACCAGGGCTCCAACGAAATTCAAGCGCGACATGCGTTCACCTGTGCAGGAAAGATCGAATACGAAGGGATGACCGAAGCGCCTACACCACAGGGCGCACAAGCGCAATTCATGCGACAGTGGGAGGGGCTCTTTGGCCTCATGTTCCGGCGGCAGCAGACGCTGGATTCTCACGCGATTGCGGTTCAAGAGCATCAATCGCGCAGAATCATGACGCTGGAGGAACAAAACCTTCAGCTGACAGAAAAGATGCAAGAACTCATGGTCGAGATGCTCGACAGGGAGCACAACCAAGAGATGCGGCGACTGGAGTACGCTCGCAAGACCATGGAGATGGACAAGCTCTATTCTATGGGGATGCCGCTCGCCAACACCATCTTCGGCCGTGAGATCTTCCCTCAATCTTCAACCGACACGGCCCTCATCGAGGCCTTCGCTGATGGGATGACGGCGGAAAAGGTTCAGAAGCTGATCGCTGCCAACGTGATTCCACAAGAGCTTCTTGGCCCCCTGATGCATCGACTGAAGATGCATGAGGAGAAGAAGCACGAGAAGGAAAAACGTATGAAGGAACTCAATCCTCCGGTCGCTGATCCAGAACTCGATGCCGCGGGCCTGCCACAGAAAACGCACTAATTCAGGAATTACTATATGCCTTCTCCGGACACTTCGCTCACCCTTCACAAATGGGATTCACGCGCTTTGCCACTTCATCTCCGGTGCGTCACTGTCCAAATCAAGTTCCTCCAATAGGTGTACGATGAACCTCCAGGAGATGAAACAAGCCTTCCTTCAGACACAGCTTCTGACTGCCTACGTTCGTTCAAAGGCAACAGAGCGGAAGGAAATGCCAGTCCTCTACGCAATGATGATCGAGCGCTGGAATGGTACCTTCTGGATGCCGACATTCGAGTACTGGTACACTCACGCTGTCAACGCGGCTGACGCACGGCTGCAGTTTGCGTCAAGTAATCGCAACCCTCTCGTCCGACCAGGGCTTGTCGCTCCATCGCTCGGTTTTCACTCGAATCACGAAGACCCGGACAAAGCTACAAGGTTGTGGGTCTAAAGAAAAGAGATTTCAAATGTTCAAGCACGCTGCAGTTCTTCGACGCGGACCTCGTAGAGTCGTGTTCAACGTTCAGAGTGACAATCCTAAACAAGGTGGCACTGCTGAAGCCTTTCTAAAGAAGGCTGAAGCTCTACACTTTGCCCAATGGATCTCTATCAACGGACATACAGCATACGTTTCAAAGTACGCTTATGACAACCAGATTATTGCCATCTTCATCAACGGTGAACGTCGAGATCAAGGATGATCGGTTGGATTCTCGCTACCGCTGCCGCTGTCGGAAGCTTCATTGCATACAACCGACTAGAGCCGACAGTAGAACCTACAGCAGCACAGAATAAGTACGAGTTTGCAATCGTCATTGGCGACTCTCAATCGCCATACGTAGTTGCACACTCGGAATACTTCAAAGCGGTACTCTGGGGCGGTGGACAGGGAATCGACTGGCTCATCAAGGCTCTCAGGGAACGGTCGATAGATCGTAGGGTCGGGCGCGTGGCGATCTGTATCGGGGTCAATGATCGTTATCCACTTGCCGATCCTCGAATACCGATTCTAACGAACCTTTTGAAGGAGAAGTTTCCGGACGCATTTCTGTTCGTGGTCCAAGGATCATGGGGATGGGGCGGAGTCTCTCCGTTCACGGAGGAGCGTGTTCGAGAATACTATCGTCAATTCTCTGACAACGGAATCAAAGTCCTTGAACCTCCGATTGGCTACGGTGACCCTCACGGCGACAAGGCGTCATACAAGGCGATCGGCGCCACTCTTGATTCACTTTTCTCTGAGCGTCTCCCTGTCACGCAGAAAGGAATCAAACCCGTGAGTAATTCCGGAATTACCTTCCCTGCGGAAGCTGGTGCCGCCCGTGAAAACCTAATCCTCCAAGGCGTGAAAGCTGGTGACAGCGAGTATACATTCAGTCGAATCATCTCCAGCGTCGGTGAACTGACAGCCGAATTCAAAGTCTTCAGTGACGCTCTCATCTACTCCGGCGTACGTGTCAATGTGAACGCTATCACGAACCAGCGTATCGCAGACCTTCTCGACTGTATGCCGCTGACATCAAAGCTCGTAGACCTGATGTGGCAGCAGCGCACAACAACCATTCTACCAAAGCCGTCGGGTCAGGACGATGCCCGTAATCGGACCACCGCGGAGATGATCGCGCATTCAGTCAGAATCGACGCTTTCCTCGCCAAGCAGCCCGAACCACACGGACTGATCGATACTGTCGGAAAGCTGTGGATTCTGGACAACAAACTCCTTGCCTCTCCGGGGATGGCCGCCAACTATGGTTGGCCTTTCAATGGTGCAAGTTACCAAGGCATCGTAGGAGAAAAAAGTAGCACGGGGAACTGGCGAGTGATCCAGGGTATCGGCACGCGCCACGATGTCAACTTCACCGACTACTCACAGGTATGCCGTCTCGTCAGTATGAACTGCACGGTGAACGGTGTGCCCATGAGGATGGATCAGGTGTTGAGTGACCCGAAGATGGCGATGCTGGCCAATCGGGATGGGGTTCTGAAAGTTCTACGACAACCGGGAGCGTAATTCTTGAATTAGTCCAAAGCAACACTTGACTTTCACGGCAGATGTGCTATAATATAGATATACTGGCAGATCTGTGAGGGAGGAGGTGAGACCATGGGATTGCTGAATGATATGATTGGAGGGGCCATCGCTGGCATTGGCATGGAAACTGGTGCCAAGGTGCAGGAAGCAGCGGCACGGTTCTGCTACAACGTGGCGCGACGCGCACTGAAGGAGACAACCTCTCATCAGCTCAAGTCGTGGGAGACACTCACGGAAAACGAGCGTGCCTCATGGAGTGCGTGCGTCGCTGACGAGGTAGAAAAAAACTCAAAACGTCGTCGCTAATTCAGGGATTAGCGATGTTCACCAAGATCGAAAAGGGTGAACTTATCACCCTCCGCCACTTCAATGGAACGCTCGCGCAGGTAGAATACTGCGGAAAAAGTAACACATATATCACGGTCTGTTGGGTGGGCATACTGTTCAAGCCCCTCAGTGATATTCAGCTTCGGCCAGCGACAAAACGCTCGCCGCTCGACAAGATCGGTAAAGTCGTCAGAACAAGCGGAAAACCAGTCCGCTCTTTATGGTCAATACCACCTGAAGATATACCGATTCTCGTCAGACGTATCTACGGGCTTCAAACCTCCGGCTCATAATTCCGGAATTAGCAAAGGACAGAACAGATGTCGCGAAGAGCAAATCCGAAAATGGCCGGTAAGCCCGGCTACTCCAAGAGAGGTGTGAAGCTCGGTCGCACCAAGGGTCGCAAGAACAGAACCGTCGCCCCGGCGTGGCCGAGCGACAAGTCGTGGGGCGCTAGGCTAGCCGCTGGCGTCGCGGCTGCCCATCGCGCCGGGGGCGAGGCGGCTGCGCGCGCTGCGCGCGGCGGCAAGAAGCCCCGCAAGGGCAAGGGCATGGCGGCGACGCCACCTGCTGAGGGCGGCAAGAAGCCCCGCAAGGGCAAGGGCGGACGGAAGAAGGCGAAGAAGAACAAGAATCACATCCCGATCGATGTGCTCGAGGCGCGTCTCAAGAAGCTGAAGGGGCTGATCAAGCGCCGTGGCGGCGACGCCACCTGCTGATCGCGTAGAAGGCTTCGCACGTACGCCATGGTGTCCAGGGAGACCCTGGGACGGCCAAAGAGTCTGTAGGGAACCTCGCTCGCCCAACAGAAAAGTGCTCATGAAACAGCGTATGTGCGAAATTTCTCTCAAATCAATTGTAGGGTAATTCAGGAATTAGGAAAAAGGAAGAAGATGCCATACGTACCGCAAAACCCGCTGGTCTTCGCCGCTGCCTTCGCGGGCGCCATCGCCGGCATCGGATCAGCTGGCAAGAACATCACCAGCACCAACCCGCTCACCTACACGGAACAGATCAACGTCGCGGACGCCTTCGCGCAATCCTTCGACAGTGGATGGGGAAGCGATCCGGCTGGCAGCTACGAGATCCAGGCGGTCCTCGCCGCGGTCGCCGGTCACTGGTCCGATCGTGGAACCACGAACCAGGCGGCTTTCCTCGTCCCGGCCACCTGGGATGACGAGAGCGATGCGATCATCACTCTGATCCAGGGTGGAGGCGCCGTCTCCGGCGTCAAGATCGCAGCTCCATCGGGCAGCATCCAGGTGCGCTACGTCATGACGGACGATGTGCCGGATCTCGGCGCATTCACCGTCCTTCAGGATGGAGTCACGGGTATCGCTGGCGACTACGTGCTCCTCGCTGCGCAGACGACGGCATCGGAATCTGCCATCTACAAGATCGGAACCGTCGCTGCGGGCGTGGCCCCGATCACCCGCGTTCAGGAACTGCAAGCCGGAGCCAAGGTCAAGGATGGATACTCCTGTACCGTCGGGGAAGGCGACAACTTCGCCAATACCGTCTGGTTCATCCCGACGAACGGAACCATCACCATCGGCACGACGGGCCACCTCTGGTTCCCGGAGCAGGTGACCATCCAGCTTCCGGCCCTCGTCGCTGGAACGCTCGCAGCGCCCGTCAGTAGCATTCCGCTCCTCAGCGCAACGAAGAGCGCGATCATCTACGAGCCCACGAACACCGTGAACGCAGTCAAAGACCCGGCGGACTGGCTCGCGATGACGATCAAGTACGCAACCTTCCCAGTCCCGACAGCGGGCGTCGCGGGCGCAGCGTCGATTCAAGTCCAAGCGCAAGCTGCTGCTGGCGGGATTCTTGACACGGACATTTCCGTACTCAAGATGACGGTCATCAATCGCTGATCAATTCCGGAATTAGGTTCAGGAGAACAACATGATCTGGCCCATCCTCGCACTCGCAGCTGCCGTTGGTACCGCCGTTCTCCTGAGCCGCGGAGGCTCGGATTCCGGAAAAGCGCCATCACCGCCCCCTCCTCCAACGCCGCCCATCGTTCCGCCGATGATTCCGAGCACTCCGCCCATCGTTCCGCCGATGGGCAAAGGTGCCAATCTCACGGCAGATCAGATCGCTCGCATGAAGGCTGTCGGTGTCACCGACGCTGAGATCCTGATGATGCAGCAGTATCTGGCTGCCGGTTCCTTCACTCCGGAGCACGTCGCCAAGAGCGTGGAAGTCGTCATTCAGGCCAAAAGGGCAAAGCTGCCTACACCGACGAACGTAAAACTCGATGAGGTCCCGCCATTCGTGCCGGGTGTCCTCGACGATCCTGGCACTCCTATCGATCCTGGCGGTTTGCCGTCACAGGCACAGTTTCCAGCCTACGCCAAAGTCACAGCATCAATCCTCAATCTCCGGAAGGGACCGTCGATGCAGGAATCGGTGGTCGGTGCAGCTCCACAAGGAGCAACTGTCATCGTCCGAGGACCGATGGAAAATGGCTTCGTGCCAATTCGGTACGATGGTCCACTACCAGCAGGATTTCCTGCGGTCGGCCAGCCGTTCGTCGGTGGTCAAGTCCGTCTCTCCGATGGATGGGCTAACGGAGCCTATCTGGAAAGGGTACAGTCAGCAGGACCGGCTTCCGGAGTCATGGACTGATGACTCGTCGCAGCGAACCAGTATCGAGGAACGAGGAAGGAACTCCGACTTCTACAACTCACTGAGGAAAAGATCGTGATGCACAAGGTAGCAAAACCACTCAAGATCAAAAAGGAGCCTGACGGCTCCCTTTGTGTTTCTCGGGACGGTGGCCTTACATGGTCGTGGGCTGTGTCGCAAGTTCCATCCTCGGACTTCGGGAGTATTTGCGACATCGACCCTACGGGAATCTGTGATGCAGTCGAAGACGTTGCCACCAGTGTCATGGATGAAGTGGCGAACACAGTTACCGTAGCATTCTCAAAGCGTGGTGTCTTCCAACAGTTTGGCGAACTTATCGTTGCAATCGCCAAGGATAAAGCAACGATGTTTATCATCAAGACTGCGCTTGACATCCTCACGGCTGGATTCACGAGTGTCACTCTTGATGTAGTGAACAGTGTCAATGAAGTCATCAAGAAGATCCCTGTCCCGGACTGGTTGATCAGTCTGACAAAGGACACTGTTACGGCGAACCTTTTTCAGGGGGGGCCTGGAACAGCGGTCTACAATTGGGCGTACCAGTACTGCGATGGTGTACTCACTCGAATGAAGAAACTCTCGGCAAAGTACATCAACCAAGAAGAGATCATCCAACAAGGGACGATGTTTGCTACTAACCAACTGTTTGGCGAGATCGCCGGACGGCTCGGTATGTCACAGACAGCTCTTTTTATGAAGCTGAAGGACTACGATCCCAGTAAAAAGTGGATATACGATGGCGTTATAATTGATGCATACGCGAAAGCGCAAGCAGCCCTGAACGCTCTACCATGGATCAATCTTCCGCCAAAAGATCTTGCTATCTATCTCAACCTCTCGCGCATCGACTGTGCGCTTGAAGCCAAGGCGCTCGCCACAGGGCGTAGAGAGGACTTGGATAAGTGGACGTACTACATCAACACTGACTATACTTATGGAGGAGTTCACTACTTTTACAATCCGGAGACGGGCGCAGTAGAACAGAACCCGTCAGAGGAAGAAGTCAAAGCTGCTCAACGCGCATGGGAGATGGCGGCAATGTCAGCCCCTGCTGCTCTTCCGGGAGTGGGCCCAGGTTCAGGAGCTATTGTAGCACTGCCTGGTGAGCGGGTCACGTCGCCCTCGCGATCTGTAATGTCAAAGGTTGGTACCGCCTCACTCACAAAGGGCGCAATCGACAATTCTGGAATTACCAAACCCTCACCAGCAATCGCCGCTGGCGGCGCTGTTCAAAAGAAAGCTAATTCTGGAATTACCAAACCCTCACCAGCAATCGCCGCTGGCGGCGCTGTTGTTGGTACCGGAGTGGCTATGGCAGCAGGGCTTGGACTCACAGTTGCACTTCCAATCGGGCTGGCAGCTGGCGGACTTCTGTGGTTTCTACAGGAAAGGTAACGATATGGACGGCGAAACGCGAAGCTTTCTGGCTGAAGAGTTCAAGAAACTCAATGATCGCATCACAGACCATGCCAACAGCGATCTGATCAACCAACAAGAACACGTCAAGGTCATCAACGAACTTCGCGCTGCTATCGGCTCTCTCCCGCCGCCAGGAGCTGCTGGATTGAACGGCACAAAGCCGCTCACAGTCCAACTACAAGAAGCCAGCAAAACGGCATCGAATGCCGATCTCACCGCAGAATCACTCAAACTCGAACTACAACAGATGCGAAGTGAGCTACAAGCTCAATCTGCACAGATGGGGATCGGGAAGATTGGACTCGAATTTCTGAAATCAAAAGAGGGTCAAGCTCTCATTCTCCGTGGCGCTACGTTCCTAGCTGCTACGATTGCGGCGTGGTTCGCGGCAAAAGGACACTGATGATCGACGCTCGATATATTCTTCTATTCATCATGGCACTGTCAATGGTGATTCGACGACACCCGCACGGAGAACTATGATGCTCAAGGGACAGAAAAGGGCATGGGCTGACGGCTTTCACTTTGCTGTAAAAGACGGGCATGGATATATCACGTACTTCAGCACCTATACAGATGCATCTGTTTTTGCTCGCTCACGGTCTGAATACCCCTCCTCTGGAGGAGTAACATTCGTCATTGAGCTTATGAGCCAAACGAAATCAGAACATTTGCGCGCATACTCCTGGGGGCACTAAAAGGATCTGAAGATAATTCTCGAATTATCTTGTGGGGCGGGGAGTCTACATGGGG
>SXGT01409887.1_pt1 | contig 33535 bp, 28 predicted proteins | sample 3176221 | NCBI WGS metagenome assembly SXGT01 (sample SAMN11356862, study PRJNA531348) | freshwater metagenome | isolation source: freshwater sample F1-120 | place: China: Fuxian Lake, Yuxi | collected 2017-12-25 | reverse complement strand
TGTCACGCCGGAGGCCGCGGGTTCGAGTCCCGTCCACCCCGCCAAGTAAGGAAACGCTCCGCAACGCATGGGAGCCAACAGAAGCGAGCTCGCCTCGCTTTTGTCGTTTAACACGGCGCGATGCGCCTCGGAGGGGTCGTGGACGATACTCCGGAAGCCTGTCAGGCGCTCGTCGCCTCCGTCAACCTCGAGGACACCGCCAAAGCGGTGCGAATGGTCGAGACCCTGGGCGCGCTCAAGGGTCGTCACGCCACCCGCGCCCTGGCCCAGCTGCTCCTCGATGCACCCGAAGGTGCCGTCGTCAGCCACGCAGCCGACGCGCTCGCCCGACGGAAACACAAGAGCTGCGTCGACCTCGTCCTCGAGGCTTACGTTACTCGCCCCGAGATCCTCGAGGACGTCTTGATCGTGCTCGAGGCCATCGGAGACGCCGGGGTGGCCCAGCGCGTCGCCAAAGACGCGCGGAAGCTCATGCGCAGCGCGGGGCGGGTCGCAGCGATCGACCTCTTCACGACGCACCTCGACAAGAAGACCGCTGCCACGCTTCTCCTGGAGCTGCGCTTCAAGGACCTCTTCGAGCCCGCGGCGGATGACCTGGACTTCGGTCTCGATCAGGTCCTCGAGGGCGCAGACGACTCCACGCTCCACGCCATCGGCGCGGCAGCGCGCGGCATCTCCGCGGCGGCTACGGCATTCATCACGCCGCGTCTCCCGCCGGAGAGCGAGCTCGAACGCGAGGCTCCGCGGGTCGCTCGAGAGCTGCTCGACACGCTCACAAAGAACGGCCTCCTCGAGATGGTCCCGGGCTCGGAGGTTGCGCTCGCCGAGGTGATCGCCAAGACCATGGTCGACGCCACAAGCCCCAAGGCCTTGGTTCGCGACATCGAGCGGATCCTCGAGTCCTCCCCGGCCGTGGAGGAGGTCTTCGCGGACCGCGACGATATCAAGGCAGTCTTGGTCAGCCTCACCACCCGTCGTTAGTCAGGCGCTTGGCCCCCCGTCCGGCTGAGGAACGCTCGTAGGTCTTCCGGCAGCCGGGAGCAGATCGTCGGTCCTCCCGCCAGCGCAACCTCAGCGAGATGTAGGAAGAGCCGCGAAAGTCCCAGCTGCTCTCTGCAGTGGCGGTTCAAGGCCCCCTTTCCGTACTGCGTGTCCAAGAGCAGGTGGTGCGCTTCGTGCGCGAAGTGCCGCCTGATCTGATGGCGGCGACCGGTCTCCGGGTTCACCCTCAGCAGCGCGGCCAGGCCGAAGGCGCCGCCGAGGTCGAGCGTCCCCAGCCGTTCGAAGTGGGTCACGGCCTCCTGCTGCGCACCGGACTCGAGGTGGTGAAGGGGCCGCTCCATCACTCCAGACTCCGGCGGCACCCTCCTTACGGCGGCGTAGTAGCTCTTCCTGCCCGACTCCAGAGCGGCCTGCGCTTCTCGGATCCGCTCCGAGCTTCGTGCAAACAACACGATCCCAGACGTCGGGCGGTCGAGGCGGTGGACTGGAGAGACGTGTCCGGCGCGCTCTCGTAGCCAATGCAGCAGCACGAGCCCTGCGTCCCGATGCTCGGGGGAAGGATGTACGACGGCGCCCGCGGGCTTGTCGACCGCGATGAGGTCACCGTCGTCCAGCAGGATGGAAGGCTCCATCCGGCCATGTTACGCTCCCGAGGCTCGGAGGTTCCGTGGAATACGTCGTTCAATCTGGAGACAGCCTCTCGCGCATCGCGAGGCGACACGGCGTCTCCTCTTGGGGCACGCTCTACAACGCTCCGGAGAACTCGGAGTTCCGAAAGCTACGACCGGACCCGAATCGCATCCAGCCCGGCGACCGGCTGTACATCCCTGAACAAAAGACCCCGAGCGCCAAAGAGGCGGCGATCACGCGCCCGTCCAAAGGGGTGCCGAAGGCGATCAGGCCCCCCGTGGGCGCGGTCTCCACCCGCGGCAACGCGGTCGTCTTCAAAGCCGTCACTGATACGGCGGCGGCTGCCAACCGCGCGGTTCCAGATCAGCTCACTGCAGGCGAAGTGCTCTCTGGGCGCGCCACGTACCCCGATGCGTTCCTCAACTTCCTGGGCGAGATCTGCGGGGCGCGCCGCTTCCAGCTCAATGAGGCCGTCGAGGCCGCGGAGATGGCGCGTGCTCAGGCCGATCGCATGCGGGGCCGCTCCAGCGCGATCGTTCACCGCGCGGCTGACACGCTGCAGTCGGGCGACGGACTGATTCGAAAGGCCGTGAATACTGCCGACGCGGCGGAAGGCGTCTGCCTCCTCTACCGCGCGTGGCGCGGGTGGACCACGGGTGGCGCGCCGGTCCAGTGCATGTGCGACACGCTGAAGGGCCTCTCGAAGTTCTGGAACTTCATCCCTGCCAGCGCTCGCCATGCCGCAGTGCAGTCCGTTGCCGGGATCATCGGACGCGTCGACAAGCTCCGGCCGCTCGCTCACATCGTTCGGGAGTTCGAGCAGATGGGCGCGCTCCCCGACCTGCTCGCCTTCCTCGCGTCGATCGTCTCCCTCTCTCCCGAGGGCGCTGCCGCGGACTTCAAGAACATCGTTCACCACCTGTCCCGCAACAAACACACCGCCACCCGGATCGCGCCTGATCTCATGGCCTTCGCGGTGGGCCTCATCCCGGTTCACATGCGGGCGAAGCTGCTCGCCAAGGCCGGCGCGCGCAAGGTGCCGGTGGTAGGCACCGCCATCATGGCGGTCTCAGACATCGTGGAGATCGTCAGCGCCCACCTCGAGGATGACGACCCGAAGGCGAACCCAGGCCACAACTATCTCCTTGCCTCGAAGTACGCGGGGCTCGGCAGCACCTTCGCGGGCCTCATTCCGGGCTTCGGCACCGCGGCCTCAGTGGTCGCAGACTTCATCGGCGTCATGTTGGTCGCGATCGGGGAGCTCCGGAACCTCCAGGTCCAGATCACTCCGCTTCGCTGAGTGACCTCGCTCGAGCTCCTACGGCTCTCGCTCGTACGGTTCGCCGCGTCGTTCGTGGTCGTCCTCACGACGGGGGTCCTGAACCGCCTGGTCATCGCAGATCTTGGTGTCGCGCCGCTGGTCGGTGCGCTTGTGCTCGCGTGCCAGAACCTGTCGAGCCCGCTCTCCCTGTTCTCGGGCTGGCTCTCGGACCGCGCGCCGTTGTTCGGCCGCAAGCGCACGCCGTATATCGTCGTGTTCACTTCGCTCGCAGTGCTGCCCCTCCTGGCGCTGCCCCTCCTGGTCCCCCACCTCGACTCCGCCCTGGGCCTCGTGGCGGCGGGCGTGTCGGTCGCGGTTACCGGCTTCGGGCTCAAGGCCGCCAACCTGCTCGTCAACGCGTTGATCGTGGACCGCAACCTGGACCATGAGACCCGCGGCCGCCACGTCAGCTGGGTCTGGGTGATGAGCACCATCGGCTTCATCCTGGCTGGCCTGATCTACGCCGCGCTCCTCCGAGACGTACCAGCCGGGCCCGCAGCCGCACATGCGCCGTCGCTCTGGAGCGCCCTCTGGCTCTCGGTGGTCGGCGTCATCCTGGTCACCGCTGTGGGGGTGTGGGGGTTGGAGCCTCGGGGCGAGCGCGAGGCGCCGTTGGCGTCCAGCTTCGTCGGGTTTCGTGCGGCGCTGGCGGACCCGGCCGTGCGCGGCACTCTGGTCCTCCTGGCGGTGAGCGATGCCGGCTTCTTCATGCAGGACCTCATCCTCGAGCCCTTCGGGGCGGAGGTCCTCGGTCTCCCCCTCAGCGCCACCACCGCGTCTTTCAACGTCTGCTTCGGCGCCGGCATGATGCTGTCGATGGTGGCGGCCCAGGGGCTCGGGGTCCTCCTCGAGGTCTTCCCCACGGAGCGCCTGCTCACGGTCTCTGTGGCGATTGGGGCGGCCGCGCTAGCCGCTCTCGGCGCGGCGTCCGCGCTCGGCAGCCCCGCGGTGGCGATGGTGGTGGTCTTCGTGCTCGGCGCGGCGAAGGGCCTCTACAACACCGCGATCTCTCACCGATTCACGCGCCTCGCCGCGCCTGGCACCGCAGGAGTCATCATGGGCGCCTGGGGCGCGGTAGGCGGCTTCGCGATGGCGCTCGGCGGCCTCCTCGGCGGGGCGCTGGTCTCGCTCGGGACCGCGCTGGGCGCCTCCACGGCGCAGAGCTACGGCGGGACGTTCGTGGTGGAGGCAACCCTGCTGGTCGCCGCCGTGTGGCTCACGACTCGGCCAGCACCGGCGCGCCAAGCTCCCGTAGGATCGCGCTCACCGCCATGAGTGGCAGGCCCGTGATCGCCGTGAAGTCGTTGCCTTCGATGGCGTCCATCAGCGCGATCCCCAGCGACTCGATCTTGCAGGCACCGAGACAGTCCGTGGGGTTGTCGAGCCGCACGTAGGCCTCGATCTCGGCGTCGGTGAGATCGCGAAAGCGCAGGCGATGGACGTCGAGGTGGTCCCGGCGCGCACCGGTGCGCGTGTCGAGGATCACGACGCCCGTGTACAGATCATGCGCGCCGCCTCGTAGCCGCCGGAGCTGCTCGATCGCATTCTCCGCGGTCTCCGGTTTGGTCACCAGCACCCCGTCGAGCTCTGCGGTCTGGTCTGAGCCGATCACGATCGCGTCCGGCTCTACGCGTGCGACGGACGCGGCTTTCAGGTACGCCAGCTCGATCGCCAGCTCTCGCGGCGGCAGCACCACGGCCCGCTCGTCCACGCCGATGGGTGCTCGGACATCGAACGGGATCCGCAGCCGCTCCATGAGCTCGCGTCGGTACTTCGACGTGGAAGCCAACACGACCCTGCGACGGTTCAGAAAGTGACCTGTGCCAGCAGGGGAAAGACGATGAGGCATGCCGCCATGATCGCGATCGCGATCCCGATGCGGGCAGCCGGGTGATCCGTCCAGTGCCAGAGTCCGTGCAGCGGATCCCCTTCGCGCTTGGGCTTGTCCACCGCGTTAGTCCTCGCCCCGGAGCAGCGCCTCCACCGTCTCCTGGTCGGCGGCGGGAAAGGGGAAGTCCTCGAGCTCGTCGCTGGAGACCCACCGATAGTCTTGGATCCGGATTCGCCGGACCTCGTCCGAGAGGAGCTCGCAGAGGTAGACGTGGAAGTCGATCACGTACCCCTCGTACTCCTTGACCACCCCGAGGAGCTCCTCGCCGATGTGTACGGCGATCGCCATGCGGTCGGCCAGACAGCGCGCCAATGCCACAGCGTCGGTTTCGCCGCCGCTGACGCGGCCACCGGGGAACTCCCACAGGAGCGGCATCATGGCGGTCTGCCGTCGCTGGGTGATCAGGTACTTGCCGTCGCGTTCGATGACGGAAGCCACGACTCGAATAGTGGGTTTATCGGCCACGGCCCGCGCTTCTATCAGCCCTGACCCAGCGGGGCAAGCTGGAGCCCCAGCCGCTGAAGGCGTTGATGTAGCCGCTGAGAGGCCTCCTCGCGGTGCGCGCGATAGAGCTCGCTCCGGCGGAGGCTCTGGGCGAAGCGGCCGCGTTCTCCTCGCCACTCGCCGCGCGTCATGACGTGTAAGAGCGCGGCGGACGCGTTGCCCAGCACGATGGCGCGGAGCGGGTCGAGCGCCGGCCAGAACACCGGATGCTCGGCGTCCCACACCGCGAGGTTGGCCAAGGCGCCGGGGGCGAGCGTCCCCGTGAGCTGCCGTGGGTGGAACGTGCCCGGCGTGGTGGTGACCCTGCCCAGCAGCGACGCCGGCTCGAGCAGCTCCGGTGCGGCAGCGCGGATTCGTCCGCGCTCCCGCCACGCCTCGCCCCCCCCAAGGGAGTCACCACCCGCGAAGCGCGTATAGGCGGCGCTGCCCGCGCTGGCCCACGCGGCAAGCCCATGGACCACCCGCAGCTCACCCCGGACGTCCATCGCGTCGTTCGAAGCCGCGCAGTCCGAGCCGACGAGCCATGGCAGGTCCCGCCACCGGTCGACCCGCGCTGGATGGCCTAAGACGAACGCCGAGTGTGGGCAGTGGCCGAGGAGCGCGCGCCCCCCGCGGAGCGCCGCGAGATCGGCGCCGTCTGCGTAGATCATGTGTACGAGCAGCGCGCGCGGCGCGGCGTCCAGCACGCCGGTGGCCAAGAGCTCCTGCACAGGGCTGTGCCCGTGGCGCCCGCTGACCCGCTGCACCTCTTCGAGCGACTGCGCCACGTGCACGTGTACCGGGAGCTCGCGCCGCTGTGCCACGTCGGCGATTTGCCGCCAGAGCTCGCGGCTGACGGTGTCCATGGCGTGGGGCCCGAGAGCTGCAACGATCCCGCGTTCGGCCCAGCTCGGGGAGTCGAGGCGCTCCACGTCCGCCAGCCCCTCGTCGGAGGCGTGGGCGAAGGGCCCGCCGAGATCCTGCAGTGTCGGCGCGACAACCCCGGTGAGCCCCACCTCGACCAGCGCCTCCGCGACCGCGGGCGCGTGGAAGTAGTGATCGAAGACACACCCGGTCCCGTGGAGCAGCGCCTCCCAAGCGCCCATCCTGGCGAAGGCGCGCACCTCGGCCGCGTCGAGGCCGCTCTCGAACCGATAGAAGAGGTCTTCGACCACGTTGCCGCGAGTGCTGTCACCGCTGAGCACGCCCCTGAGCGCGTGGAGCGCGACGTGCGTGTGGCCATCGACCATCGCGGGCGTGAGCCAGTGGTCGCCCAGGTCGTCCACCGGCGCTTGCGGCCAGGCGCTGCGAGCAACGTCCTGCGGGAGGATGTCTGTGATCACCCCGCCCTCGATCACGAGGGCGGCCGGCGCGAACACACCGGCGGCGGTGAGCACGCGATTGCTAAGCACGATGGTGGGCACGCTTGGAGTACAGCACACCGCCGCGCTGCGACCAACTCTCTGGGGATTCCGTGGGGCGCGACGTATGCTCGGACGCTTCACGCCGGAGGTTCCTTGCTGTCGGCTCTCACTGCTCTCCTCATTTCCCACGAGGGTCCCTTCCGCGCTGAGTCCCTAGAGGGCGCGTTGGCGGACACCGGGGGCCTACCGGTGCTGGTCTTCGTCCACGCCGCTTGGTGTGGCCCGTGCAACGTGCTGGCGGCAGAAGTGCTCACCCAGCCCGAGGGGCAGGCGGTCGCCGAGGGGAACGTCGCCGTTGCCATAGACGCGGACTCGCCCGCCGGGCAGCGCGCCGTGGCCCGGTACACCGTCCTGTCATATCCGACCCTACTGCTCCTAGATGCCGACGGCGTCGAGACTGCTCGAGTAGAGGGCTACGAAGGAAAGGCCGCGTGGCTCGCTCAAGTCGCCGAAGCGAAGGCACGGCGCCTCACGGTGCGAGACCTCGAAGCCGCGCTCGAGCGCGAGGGTGAGGACCCGGCGCGCCGCGTCCAGCTCGCGGAGGGCCTGCTCGTTCGCGGCGCCACCGAACGGGCGCTCCCCATCCTCACCGCGGCGCTCGCCTCCGGCGGGCCTCACGGCGTGGACGCGGGTCGGGTCCTGGGCCGCTATCACACCCGAGTCCGCCGTGACGGTGAGGCCGGAGCGCGCATCTTCGCTCGGCTGGTCACGCTCACTCAGGGGACCGAGGGTGCCGGCGAGTTCCGCTACTGGCACGCGCAGTCCCTGGCCATGGCGGGCCAAGTCGCCCAGGCTGTGTCGGCGCTGGACGCCTGGGTCGCAGCCGAGCCCAAGAGCACCGAGGCCGCCGTCGCCAGAGCGACCGTGTACGTCCGGGTCGCCGCGCCGCCGTCCGAGACGCCCGGGGCGGCAGCCCGGGCCGCCATCGAGGCCGCACTGGCTTTGGACCCGAAGCTCGGTGCAGCGCACTACCTCATGGCCGAGCTCTGTCACCGACTGGGCGAGCGCGCTGAGGCGGAGGCTGCCATCCGCCGTGCCCTGGCGATCGATCCGGCGAAGCCCACGTGGCGCAACTTCGCGGTTCGCAGCCTAGGTCTCGAGCTCCAGTGACCCACGCCGCATGGCTGGCTCGGTTCGACGGTCAGTTGCAGACCGACCCGGCGGAGCTCGCCCGCTACCGCACCGACGGCTCCGCTTGCGAGGGCAGCCTCCCTGACGCCGTCGTGTTCCCCGAGAGCGTCGAGGATGTGCTCGCCGCTGTGGAGCTAGGCGGTCCCCTCACCGTGCGCGGCGGGGGCTCAGGGCGCGCCGGGGGGGCGCTCGCGCGCCGAGGCGGCGTGGTCCTCGACCTCACGCGCCTCGACACGCTCGAGCTCGTGACGGCAACGCCCCAGCCTGGTGGGCGCGCGCCCCTCGTGCACGCGGGAGCGGGAGTCCGCGTCGAGGCGCTCGACCGCCTCCTCCACTCAGCCGGATACTGGCTCCCCTCTCGTCCCTGGGGACCACCTGCCACGGCCACGGTCGGCGGGCTGGTGGCCTCGGGGGCCGCTGGGCCCTTCGCCCGGCGCTTCGGTGACATTCGCGCCCACGTCGCATGGCTCCGAGTAGTCACCGGCGGCGGCGAGGTGGTGCGGCTCGGCTCCGACGCCGCCGGTGGGCTCTGGCCGGATCCCCTGGCCGACTGGGTCGGGTCCGAGGGGCGGCTCGGGGTGATCACCGATGTCGCGATCCGCCCTCAGCCGATTCCACCCCACCGCGTCACCATCGAGGTACCACCCGACTCACTGCTCGACGGTCTCGTGGAGACGCTCGCCGCCGATCCCGCAGTGCTCGGCTTCGCCTGGGTCGATGCGCAGACCGCGCGCCTATGGGGGGCGTCCCAGGACCTCCTGGTGCTGCCTCGCACCGTGGCCGTGGTCGCCCGGCGCCTGGACGACCCGAACACCTCGGAGGGCCCGTCGCTGCCGCTCACTCTGGCTCCCCCGGAGGGCGAGGCGCCCCAGGGCCTCGAGGGTCCTGCAGGCCTCGAGCGCGAGATCACGCGCGTGATCCAGGAGCGGCACCCGGGCGCCAGCCTCAGCCGAGTGTGTCCGCGGCCGGCCGCGGGCGGGCTCGATGCCCTGGTCTTCGAAGCGCGGCGCGCGCTCGGCAAACACCGTATGTCGCTCTACGCGGTAGGCGACCCGTACGGGACGGTTCACCTGATCGCGCCGGTGCCGCACGGCGACGTGCAGGCTTGGGCGGTCGCAGACGACGTACTCGAAGATGCGGTGGCATCGTGTGTGGACGGGGGAGGCCTCGCTTGTGGCGCGTTCGGCGTCGGGGTTGCTGGCGAGCGGTTCCAACGACGCCAGCATGGGCTGGGCCTCGAGGTGCTTCAGCGCCGTCGTGTGGCCTGGGACCCTCGCGGGCTCTTTCGCTGAGGGCGGCTTCCGGCTAGTGTCCAGATCGTGATTGAACACACCGTCCGTGCAGGCGAGTCGCTCTCCAGTATCGCCAAGGCGTACGGCTTGGAGAGTTGGCAGGCGCTCTACAACGCCCCGGAGAATCAGACGTTTCGTCTGAAGTTCCCGAACCCGAACAAAGTGTCACCGGGCGCAAAGATCGCGATCCCTTCCGCCGCGCCCAAGGCGGGTGCGGCGGCCGCCGAGGCGAAGAAGCAGCAGGAAAATAAGACCACCGCGAAGAGCGGCACCACCGCGTCCACCGGCTCCCTCAAGGCGCCCGCCCCCCGCACGGACCCGAAGAAGCCCTTCAACCCAGACGCCGAACCGGACGAGCTCACCGCGGACATCGTCAAGGACACCGCGTTCGTCTTCCCTGCCGCGTTCGTGAAGTTCCTGTGCGTGGCGCTGAAGGTGCCCGAGGCCGACTTCATGCCGGCCCTCGAGATTCTGAAGAAGAGGACGGACGGCATCGAGGCCCTCATCCTCTTCTACAAGTCATACAAGGCCTTCAAGAAGTCGTCGCTCAGGCCGGCCGTGGGCAACCTGTTCAAGGGGGTCGGCAAGGGCTGGGGGCTGTTCCCGAAGGGCGTGCGCGCCTTCCTCGTGAAGGGCATGTACACGATCTGCTCGCGCATCCCCAAGTTCGACGCGATCGCCAACTCCTTCCCCATCCTGGACCGCGCCGAAGCGCTGGGGCCGTGCTTCGAGATGATGGGCGGCTTCATCGAGGGCGGGAAAGACGGCACCAAAGACGCGATGGCAGCAGGCAAGTCGCTGGTCGACGCCCTGAAATCGCACCCCGGTGAGGCCACGATGCTGGTGGGGCCCATCGCCGACTTCCTGCAGAGCCTCATCCCCACGAAGCTCAAGGCCAAACTCCTCGGCAAGATGGCCGGTCGAAAGGTGCCCGTGGTTGGCACCATCGTGGTGGGCATCATGGACGGCGTCTCGATCTGGTCGGATCCCACAGACTGGAAGCGTTGGGCGGGGCTCGGCTCCACCATCGCCGGCCTCATCCCTGGACCGGGCACTGCGGTCTCGGTGCTCATCGACATCAGCATCCTCATCGGGACCCTGGCCGAGAACATCCACGACCTGGACATCAAGCTCGACAAGGCCCTGCCGATCTAGGCGCACCGGCCTCCCGGCCGGCTACTTGATCGCCATGGGCGTGCGAGTCCCCACGCGAAGCTGCAGGGCCTTCGGGCTCGCAGCCGACCAGATCACCACGCTGTTGGCGGCGTTGGCCACCTTGAGCTGGTAGGGCAGCTTCTTCTGGAAGTCCACGGGCTTGCCGTCTATCTGGGCCAGGGCGGCGTGCCACACCTCGAGCGTCCCACCCGCCTTCGGGCCGGCCACTTCCAGCCCTCCCAGCGTCGCCTGGCCGAAGCCAGACACCGGGATCATCCAGAAGCCGGGGGCTCCGGGCGACCCAGCGGCGATGTCGACCTCGATGAGCGTCGCGCGGACGTGTTCGGCGAAGCGGCGCTCGCGCCACGCCACCACGACGGGCGCCTCCGGGACTTGCGCGCCCAGCGCCCGCGGGACCACGACCCACCGGCGCATTGCGTCATGGCTCTGCAGTGTGAGGCTGAGCCGAAAACGCGTCTCGGGGCGCCCTCCCACCCCGGGGTTTCTTGCGACCACCTTCGCCGCCGTCAGCGGGTGTGACTTGGCCAGCGCCTGCTGGCGCGCATTGTCCTCCACGGCGAGCGCAGTGGTCGCTTTGCTGTCGGCGTCGTAGTCCGGGCGCTCCGGGGCTAGGCCCTTCACCAGGCGCACCAGGTTCTTCGCCGTAGCGCTCGCCGACAGCAGCCCCAGATCAGTGCCGAAGCAGCGAACCAGGCTCCGACCCTGGTCGTCTACACGCACCACCGTGGGGAGCTGCGCCGCGTCCACGCCCGGGATGAGTGCTTGCGCCGGACCGCGCCACTCGTCCACGTCGATGAACAGGATCTGGGATCCCCGGGAGGCCGCGCGCACCGTCTGGTTCCCTGCAAGCAGCTCCTTCATGGCCTTGCAGGGGGTGCACCAGTCGGCGGTGAACACCACGATGACCGCCTCGCGCTTGGCCTTCGCGGCCGACAGCTCCGCCTTGAATCGATCGGGGAGCGAGGCCGGATCGGTGCCGCGGTGGAGCCAGCGGACGTTCGCGGGGAGCTCGGCGGTGGCCGCCGAGATGGCCAGGCTCAACGAAAGGAGGCAAAGCATGGGGCCGACCCTACCGCCGCGGCGGGTCCAACCACAACCGATCCGGGGGCCCTCCTCGGCGGCTGACCACGAATCGAGCCGGCCGCAGCAGCGCCCGCTCGAGCGAGTTTCGGAGCACCAGCGCGAAGCCACTTGACCCCTCTGGGCGGGGCCCGGTAGATATTGACCCGCGAGTCAGTGACCCGCCGGTCACTCTCTTCGGAGCCGCGGTTCAGCCGCGCCCCGCGCCGTGCCCGAAGGGGCCCGTCGCTCAGAAGGAGGCACGAGTGGCCCGTCCAGCAAACCCCAACCTCCGCGACGCCCTCATCGCCGCCGCGCGCGCCGAGTTCGCCGAGCAGGGACTCGAGAAGGCCCGCGTCGAGGACATCACGCGCCGGGCTGGGGCGTCCAAGGGGGCGTTCTACCTGCACTTCCAGAGCAAGGACGAGGTATTCGAGCTGGTGGCCCGCGGCTTCATCGACGGCCTCGTCCACGGCCTCTGGACCGCCGACGAGCTCTCCTGCGGCACCGAGCGCCTCCCCACGGCCGAGCTGCTGCGCCGTGAGCTCGAGCACGACCTCGTGCTCATGCGCTTCCTCTGGGACGAACGCGACGTCTTCCGGATGATCATGGAGGGGTCGGTGGGCACGCCGCTTCATGCGCGCCTCCGCAACGCCCTTGTCCAGGGCATGCTCGACCACTTCGCATCGGCGTTTCAGCGGCACGCGGAGCTCGGCTGCGGGCCCCGCCTCGATCCCAACGCGCTCTCGTTGGTCCTGACCGGCTCGCTGCTCATGGTGATGTGGCAGATGGTTCAGAGGGCGGTTCCAGACGACTTCCGGACGGTCTCCATCACCGTTCGTCGCCTCTTCACCTCGGGCGCTTATCCCCCCGACCTGGCCGCGGCCATGTCGCTGGCGCTGGAACAAGTCATCGCCGACCTCCGGGTCGAGGAGGCCGAGGCCGTATGAATTGGAAGGCACTGATCGTCAGCACGGCCGTCCTGGGCGGCAGCGTGGTGTTCGGTATGGAGTTGGCTGCGAAGGTGCAGGTGAAGCGGCGCGAGCTGGCGTCCGTGCAGGTCGAGGCCGCGGAGAAGGCGAAGAAGGCCGCCGAGGTCGTCCCGCCGGTGCTGGTGAAGCCAGTCGCCACCACTCGGCAGGGCTCCGTCCACCTCACGGGCACCCTGGCGCCCGAGGCCACGGTGGACCTGGCGTTCAAGATCCCGGGCCGCGTCGTGCGCACCCACTTCGGCCGCGGCGATCGGGTCGAAGCAGGCGCCCTGCTGGCCGAGATCGAGACCCGCGAGATCGCGGTGCAGGCCGCGCAGGCGCGGGCTGCGATGAAGGTGGCGAAGGCGCAGCGCCGCGCCGCATCCATCGCGCTCGTGCGCACCCAGAAGCTCACCGATGCCGGCGTCAGCACCCCTCAGCAGCTCGAGTTGGCGGAGGGTCAGGCCAGCGTGACGTCAGCGGCGATCAGCCAGGCCATGGCGGCCGCGGAAGCGGTGGATGCCCTCGCGGCCGAGACCACGATCTCGGCGCCGATCGCCGGGACGCTCACGCTCGCGCCCACCAGCGTGGGCTTCCTCGCCAATCCCGGGGTCCCGCTCTACCGCATCGAGACCCTGGAGAAGCTCAAGTTCACCGGTCACCTGTCGGAACGCGACGCCGTCCGTATCGCCATCGGGGCCGGCATCACGGTCACCAGCGAGGCCGCCAAGGTCGGCCGCGGCAAGGTCACGCTGATCCTCGGCAGCCTCGACCCCCAGACACATCGAGTCCCGGTCGAGGGCGTGGTCCACAACCCCGGTGGTCTGTTCTCAGGCGCGCTGGTCGACGCCGAGATCGACGTCGAGCCGACGCCGGTGCTCTCGCTCCCGATCACCGCGCTCCTCACCGGAGAGGTGCCGGCGGTCCTGGTGTTAGCGGGTCAGGTGCTCGAGCGAAGGGTGCTCCAGGTGCTCGAGACGGACGATGGCCAGCTCTACATCCGAGGCGGCCTCGGGGTCACCGATCGGGTGGTCGATCGGCCCGGGACCGCCTGGCGGGCCGGCGACCGACTCCCGGCAGAGGCGCCGGAGAAGACCTGAGCCGTGACGATCTCCGACGTCGCCATCAAACGCCCGGTCTTCACGCTGACGATCATGCTCGCGATCGCCGTCCTCGGCGTCATGAGCTTCTTCTCGCTCGGGACTGACCTCTTCCCCAACGTGAACTTCCCGGTGGTCACCGTCACCACTTACTACCCGGGCGCGTCACCGTCCGAGGTCGAGCAGCAGGTCTCCAAGCGCATCGAAGACGCCGTCGCCGGCGTTACGGGCCTCGATACGGTGCGCTCGTTCTCCCGAGAGTCCATGTCCACGGTGGTGGTCATGTTCAAGCTCTCGGCAGACATCAAGGAGGCGGCCACAGACGTCCGAGAGAAGGTGGCGGGGATCCGCCTGCCCGACGGCGTGAAGGCGCCGATCATCCGCCGGGTCGACGTGGCCGCCGCGCCGGTCATGGTCCACGTGGCCACGGGCGCGAACGGGCTCACCGACGCTGACGTGCGCCGCATCACCGACGAGCAGCTCCGACCCCTGCTCGAGCGGGTGGACGGCGTGGCCGCGGTGAACGTGGTGGGCGGCCCCACGCGCGAGATCGACGTGGCCGTCCACCGGGATCGCCTCGAGAAGCTGGGCCTGCCGCTCACCTCCGTGATCGATCGCCTGCGCGCCGAGAACGTGGTGATCCCCGCCGGACATTACGAGGACGGCCCCCGAGAGATCGCGCTACGCCTGCGGGGAGACCTCGCCACCCGCGAGGAGGTCGCAGCCACCATCGTGGCCACGACGGCCAGGGGCACCCAGATCCCGCTGTCCGAGATCGCCACGGTCACCGATGGCTACGCCGAGCAGCGCACGGAGATCCGCGCCAACGCGAAGCCGGCGGTCGCCTTCGAGATCCAGAAGGCCTCCGGGGCCAACACGGTCGACGTGACCCGCGCCGTCGACAAGAAGCTCGCCGAGATCAAGGACCAGCTCCCGGCCGGCTACGAGACCCGCCTCATCATGGATACGAGCGAGTTCATCCTCGAGAACACGAACCAGATCGAGGAGCACCTCGTGTTCGGTGGCGCCATGGCCATCCTGATCATCCTGCTGTTCATGCTCGACCTTCGCTCCACCTTCATCTCGGCGCTCGCGCTGCCGGTGAGCGTGGTGGGCACGTTCTTCGTGCTCGATATGCTCGGCTACACGCTGAACATGATGACCCTGATGGGGCTCAGCCTCTCGATCGGGCTGCTCATCGACGACGCCGTGGTCGTTCGGGAGAACATCTTCCGACACCTCGAGCTCGGAGAGGACCCGGAGGTAGCCGCCTCGAAGGGGACGCAGGAGATCGCGCTCGCCGTGCTGGCCACCACGCTCACCGTGGTCGCCGTGTTCATCCCGGTGGCCTTCATGCAGGGGGTCGTGGGGCAGTTCTTCAAGCAGTTCGGCTTCACCGTTACCGCCGCCGTGCTCTTGTCGCTCCTCGTTGCGTTCACGCTCGACCCGATGCTGTCGGCCAAGCTGGCGACGAAGGTCGACCACACGAAGCCCCGCTTCTTCCTGGTGCGCTTCGGAGAGTGGGTCCACAGCTTCTTCGAAGAGGCCTACGCGGCCGTCCTCCGCTTCGCCACACGCTGGCACGTGCTCACCGTGGCGCTGGGCCTCGCCGCCTTCGTCGGCTCCACCGAGCTCACCAAGCTCATTGGCTCCGACTTCGTAGCACCGGAAGACCGCGCGCAGTTCATGGTGAACATCGAGCTCCCCCCTGGCAGCTCTCTCGCGCACACCCGGGATCGGCTGCTGCACGCGGAGGCAGAGCTGCTGAAGCACCCCGAGATGGTCACGCTCTACGCGAAGCTCGGGCCGAACACGGAGGTGAACAAGGCGGAGTGGCGCGTGGTCACCACCCCCAAGGCCGGCCGCGCGGTCACGCTCTTCAAGATCCAGGACGACGTCCGTGATGTGGTGGCGAAGCTGGTGCCGGAGGCCAAGGTCACGATCACCCCACCGGCCTTCGTCGAGGGTCTGCAAGAGGGCGCGCCGCTCCAGGTGCAGATCCGCGGCAACGACATGGACCGCCTCGAACGCAACGCGGTCGCGATCGAGAAGCTCATGAGGCAGATCCCGGGCCTCTCCGACATCCGCATGGAGTACACGCCGGGTCGGCCGGAGCAGCTCATCGACGTGGACGAGCGCCGCGCAGCCTCACTCAACGTCCTGAAGATCGTGATCGGTCGCGAGCTCCGCGCGGCCCTCGAAGGCGAGCTGGCGGGGAACCTGCGGCAGAAGCAGGGCCAGAGCGAGGAGGTGCCTGTGCGGGTCCGCCTCTCGGAGCCTGGGCGGCGTTCCATCGAGTCCTTGGGCAAGCTGCCCGTGATGACCCCCAAGGGCGCGGTTCCCCTGCGTGAGCTGGTCACGACCACCCCGGGCACCGGGCCGCAGGTGATCGACCGGCAGGATCGCTCTCGCCAGATCGTGGTGTCCGGCGTGCCGAACGGCCGCTCCCTCGGTGAGATCATGGAGGAGTTCGAGCCCCAGCTGAAGGCGTTCGACTTCGGCCCCGACGGCTACTACCACCTCGACGGGCAGGTGAAGCAGATGCGCGAGACAGGCGACGCGATCGGCCTCGCGCTGGGCCTGGGCGTGGTCTTCATCTTCCTCATCCTGGCTGCGCAGTTCGAGTCGTTCATTCACCCGTTCACCATCATGTTGTCTCTGCCGCTCGCGTTCGTGGGCGCCTTCGTGGCGCTCTTCATGACCGACTCCGGGATGAGCATGGGCTCCAACATCGGGATCATCCTGCTCATGGGGCTGGTCACGAAGAACGGCATCCTCCTGGTGGACGCGGCGCTACAGAACCAGCGCGACGGCATGAACGCGAAGGAGGCGGTGCTCGACGCCGGACGCCGGCGCTTCCGTCCGATCATCATGACCTCGGCGGCGATGGTGCTCGGCATGCTGCCCACGGCGCTGGCCACGGGCGCGGGCTCCGAGTTCCGGGCGCCGATGGCCGTGGCCGTGATCGGTGGCGTGGTCTCCTCCACCATCCTGACGCTCGTGGTGATCCCAGCCGTGTTCCTCTGGTTCGACTATCTGCGCCGCTTCTTCGGGTGGCTCGGTCGCCTCGTGGGCATCGGCACCGCCGCGCTGCTCCTCCTCGTGCCGGTCCCGGCGCGCTCCGAGCCGCTCACCCTGGAGGTCGCCACCGCGGCGGCGATCGCTCAGAACCAGGACCTCAGCGTCCTGGCCCAGCGCGTGCGGCAGGCAGAGGTGGCCGCGTTCCGAGCCAAGACCGCGTGGATGCCGCAGCTGAGCCTCGTGGGGACCTATACGCACAACTCGGACGAGGCGGTCTTCGACACCGGCAGCTTCGCGAAGGACCTGGCAGGGCTCTTCCCCGGCTTGCCGCCGATCGATGACGCGCTCCTGCCGGCCCCAACGGTGATCCAGAAGAAGGACACCCTCAGCACGGTGCTCAGCCTCGAGCAGACCGTGTTCGCGTGGTCGCCCATCGAGCTCAGCCGCGCCGCGGCGGTGGGCGTGGAGGCGCAGTCCAAGGTGGGCGACGCGATCCGCCGGGAGCTGGCTTACCGGGTGGCCGAGCTCTTCTACACGGCGCAGGGCCTCGACCGCCTGATCGCGGCCGCCGGCCGCGCCATCGCCATGGCGGACGCCCGAATCGCGGACGCGGAGCAACGGCGCGGCCTCGGCGCGGCCGTCGAGCTGGACCGGCTCCGCGCCGAGCTCGAGAAGACCCGCTCGGAGGAGGCCCTGCGCGTCGCGAGCGCAGGGCGACAGCAGCTGCTCGACGGCCTCGGGATCCTGATGAACGCGGCGCCGCCCTCGGCGCTGGCGCCCGTCCCGCGGCTCGTCCTGCCCCCCGGGGAGCTGGATGCGCTGGTCGCTGGCGCGGTTGCCCGCGACGCGCACATCGCGGCCCAACGCCGTGCCATGGACGCCACGAAGATCCTCGTGGACGAGGCGGAGCTGCGGTGGTTGCCGATGGTCACGCTGTCAGGCTACGTGCGCTGGTCCGACACGGAGGGCTTCACGGGTGAGAACTGGTCCTGGGCGGTCACCACCAACCTGGTGGTCCCCCTGTTCGACGGGTACCGGCGCTACCAGGACCTTTACGAGCGCCGGGGCGAGCTGGAGGTGGCGGAGGCGCAGGTCGCGCAGCTGGAGCGCGGCATCCGCGACAGACTCCGCAAGGCGCTCTCTGACGTTGCCGCCACCGAGTCGGCATTGGCCACCGCCCAGCGGCAGGTGGTCCTTGCGCAGGCGGTGCGTGACGCGGTCGAGCGGGCGCGCGAGGCCGGCGCAGTGCGCAGCCTGGACGTGGCCGAGGCCGACACCAACATCCGCTTGGCCGAGGAGAACCTCGCCAACCTCGAGTGGCGGCGCGAGGTCGCCGTGCTGGCGCTGCGGCACGCGGCAGGCCTGGTCGGGCCCTGAGCGTGTATCGTTCCGTCGTCGTTCATGACGGAGCCCACCATGTCCGAGCCCGATCCACGTCCGCCGGTCCTCGACGAGGTCGCGCGCCTCGATGACGTAACCACCCTCTCCGCGCTGAAGGAGCGCGTGCGTGCGTTCTGCGACGAGCGGGACTGGGATCGCTTTCACGGGGCGAAGGACCTCGCCATCGGCCTCGTGACCGAAGCGTCCGAGGTCCTCGAGCACTTCCGCTTTCAAAGCGAGGAAGACATCGCCGCCATCCTGGGCCCGAACGGGCGGAAGGCGGAGGTCGAGGCCGAGCTCGCCGACGCCCTGTTCTTCATCCTGCGCTTCGCCGGACGCTACGACATCGATCTCGCGCGAGCCTTCGAGCGGAAGCTGGAGCGGAACGCTGCCAAGTACCCCGTGGACAGCGCGCGGGGGAGCAACCGCAAGTACAACCGCGCGCCCCTCAGGTGAGCGGGATGGCCCGGCGCCCGACCATGAAGACGTCGAGCGTTCCCACGCCCTTCACCTGCTGCGGTCCGATCGGGTCCAGCGAGAAGCGCTCTCCCAGGCGCGCGGCCGTTGCCCCATCAACGCACAGCCGGCAGCCCGGCGCGATGGCCTGAAGGCGCGAGGCTAGGTTTACGCACGGCCCCCAGACGTCGTAGTGCGGAACTTGGCCCCCGAGAACACCGGCAACGACGGGCCCGCATGCGACGCCGGCCCGCACGACGACTGGCCGTCCCAATGGGTCGCGGGTGCGCGATGCGATGTCGAGCATCTGCAGCGCCGCCTCAGCGAGCACCTCGAGGTGTCCGGGAGACCGGTCGACCACGCCGGATACGGCCATATAAGCGTCGCCGATTGTGCGGAGCTTGTGAACCGAGCGCCCCTGGCAGCACCGGTCGAAGTCGCGAAACAACCGGTCGAGGATGCCAACCATCTCTTCGGGGGCGGTGCGCAACGACCAGGACGTGAAGCCCTGGATGTCGACGAACAGGATACCCGCGTCCGCCACGTAGTTGGCCACGCGCCCTCGGCGGTGGCGCAGGCTGCGGAGCACGGGCTTCGGCAGGAACTCGGCCAGGAGCGACTCCGAAAACTGGTGCTCGCGAGCTCGATCGTCGTGGTCCAGCGACCTCTCCACGGCGAGCGAGACCTCGGCGGCCAGGCGCTGGTAGACAGCGACATGGGCAGCCTGGTACGCATTGGGGGAGGCGGACGAGAAGAACACGAACCCGAGGGTCTTCCCTGCGCTCTGCAGCGGACAGGTGAGGCTCGCCCTCATGCCCTCATTCACCATGATCCGGGTAGAGGCGGAAGCCGGGTTCTCTGTCAGGTAGGTCGCGAGGTTGGCGATGATCCGCGGCGTCCCTGACGCCGCGACCACCCCGAGGGACGTGGACGACAGCTCCAACGAGTAGCCGTTCGCTAACTGCACGTGCGAAGCGCGCGAGCGGGCCCATCGTGTGGTCACCGTTGCGCCTTCCGGGTCGATCAGCGCGAGGCCGATCCACTCGAATGGGACCAAGAGCTCTAGAGCCTCGTAGAGTTCGTTCATCACCTCGTCGAGCGTGACACCGCGATGGACTCGTCGGGTGACCTGTTCGATGACATGCGCCTCCTGCTGGACTCGGTCGAGCTGAATGGCGAGGCGCCCGATGGTGGCTCCGAATGCCGCTGGCTCATGCGGAGAGGCCAAGATGGAGGCGACTTCATCAGCGAGCGAGATGAACGCCTCGACGTGTCCGGAGGAGTAGGTCCCAATAGCGTAGCTCGAGAAGAACATGACACCGAAGGCACGGTCGCCGTGGATCAGCGGGCAGGTCAGGCTCGATAGGAAGCCTCTCTCCACCAGGGCCTCCGTTGCGGTCGAACCGGGATGGGCCATGAGATAGGCGACGAGATCGTTCAAAACCCTGGGCTTGCCGTCCGCGATCACTCGGCTCACGGAGCTGGCAGAGAGCAGGCCGCTGTAGTTTGCCGGGAGAAGGTGCTCGGGGCGCTCGGTCCGCTGCCACTCCATCCGCAGCATCCCCGCATCGTGATCGATGAGCGCGAGTCCGATTCGGTCGTAGGGGATGAGGCGCCTGAATGCTACGTAGATGAACTCCAGGGCCTGGTGCACGCACTCGTGCGGGCCTGCGAATGGCGATCGTACACTATTCCTCGCCGCTGCGACCGTACCGAGTTCGTCAGAAGTAGAGACCATGGATAGCCACTCCAATGACTAGATCACTACTCCCTGCCGGAGGCCGAGACAACTCCTGTCTGCGGCACGCGTCGAGTCTCCGCGCCCCATGGAGGCCGGCGGCTCGTACGGCCGAGCGAGGTCCGCTGGGCTTGGCGTCGTCGCGCGACTCGATTGTGCCGGGCCACCCGGCCGGCGGCCCGGCAGGGTCTGGGACAGGGAATCGGCCGCGGTCATATGGGACGATTCGACCCGTTCATTTCAGTAGGTCGTCGCATACGGCTCATTCCCCGGACAGCAACCGCGTTGAGTATAGAGCATGTACCCAGCTGGATCCCTCTCGCGCTCGGTGCCGGTGCTCGACCAAGCTCTCGGCCCCCCAATCCTGATCAGCCCGTAGGGCTACTCCAAGGCGCTGGCGCACCGCTACTCCACGCTCCCCGGCGGGCCGGCGCCCCGAGCTCGTGTAGCCCCACGGGCGCCCGCAGGACCGTGCTACTGCAGCGCCCCGCGCTCTCGCGCCCGGCTTCGAGATCGTGTGGCACCGGCCCTGCACTGGACCCGCTGGGCGAGACAGACCACCTGGAGGGTACGATGAAGATGGTTGCGGCTTGTGGGTTGGGGGTGTTGACGGTCGCGTGCGCAGAGACCCCAGAGGTGGTGCTGTCGGCGCCCGGTTACAGCGCCAACTTCCTCGTGTCAGTGAGCGCCAGCCACTACCACGACGCGGACTGGGACGTGAGCGAGGACCGCATCCACGTCAACGGCAGCGGCGTGGTGGAGCCGTCCGGGAGCGGGAGCGTCCCCGGGGAGACCGTGACCCTGAGCCTGACCCTCCGGATCGCCACGCACCTCGATCTGAGTGAGGGGGCGTCCTTCGACCTCTGTGGCGAACCTCTCGGACATGGCGCGTCACTCGCAGCGCTGGTCCATGCAACCGCGCGCCACGCCGGGTGCGACGGCCCGGTCGTCGGGACGCTCCGCGTGCTCGATTGTCAGGGCCGCTTCCTGTCCGCCCCTATCGTGGACCTCGGCGTCGAGCTCCACGGGCCGCTCACCGTGGAGGCGCCCCCAGGCGACACGGTGAAGCTGCGTGCCGTCCTCGTGGGCGTGGACCTCGATGACTCCTCGGGCCTATTTGGTGGCAACTTCTGAGACCGGTGCGCTCTGCCTATCCAAAGAGCAAGCCGGTGGCGCGACCACGGCGCGGACGCAGCGCCGTACTTCCCGACGGGCGACCACAAGCTCCCGTAGCGCCCGGTTCAATTCTGGCGTTCGCTCTCGCGAGCGCCGATCGTAGACGGGTCTCTATGGTCGAGGCTCCCGTGTCTATCCCGTTCACTCCGTCAGCCACCGTGCGCGAGCGCTGGATGCGCCTCCGCAATTTTCAGAGCCAGGACTTCTGGGCCATGGTCTTTGCGCGCCCGCTCACCATCCTGTTGCTCTTGCCGCTCGCCGACCGGCCCTGGGTCACGCCCGATCGGCTGACTTGGGCTGCCAACGTCACCAAGGCCGCGGGCGGCGCCCTGGTCGCCTTCGGGCCGAATCTGGCTTGGTGGGTGGTTGGGATCGCGCTCGTGAACCTGGGCCTCGTCCTAGACAACATGGACGGGACGCTCGCGCGTTATCGGGGCACGTCGTCGATGCTCGGGTACTACTTCGACAAGGCGTCCGATCTCGCGCTCCACGGCATGATGTTCGCCGCGGTCGGCTACCGGGCGTGGGTCGAGACTGGCGAGGTCCTCGACCTGGTGCTCCCGGTTGCGGCGTACGCCGGCTTTTGCGGCTCGGGATACGCGAAATGGCTCGCGATCAAGGTCATGGGTGACGCGGAGCTGATTGCTGCCCATCGCGACGGGCAGGTGCCCGCGCTCGTGGAGAAGCGCCTCCGGCAGAACCCGTCGACACAGCCGCCACAGCGGGGTCCCCGAGATTGGGCCGTGTTTCTTGGCCGTGCGGTGATATCCATCCCGAAGATCAACGAGGTCGATATCCCATTCTTCGCGGCGGTGGCGATCGTGAGCGGCGAGTGGTGGATCTTCACGCGAGTGATGTGCGCGATCTATGCCAGTGGCGCGCTCCTCGGCCCGATCAAGTTCCAGCGGGACCTCGGCAAGTACCTCGCGGAGCGGCGGTTGACGTGATCGCGTGATCGGGCGCTGGTGCTCGATCTGCTGAAGGCGCTGGGAAGCCGCGCGCTCGATTGAGCGCCGCGGGTGTATAATACGCTTCAAAAAGTGCGGATAGCGCGCACGCTGCTCGTCGCCTAGGCTTCCCTTATCCAAGGAGGTGCCCAAATGAAGCGACTGATCTCCGTGTCTGCCCTGGCCGTTCTGGGTTGTACCGAGGGCCAACCCGGCCTCACGCCCTTCGCCACGCCGAACCACCCGCCCGCCAGCAGCGACCCCAACCAGCCGCCGGCTGGACCGGTGCAGCCGGGCGCTCCGGGCGCTCCTTCGACTCCCGTGGAGACGCCCACGACGCCCAACCTGCCCGCCGATCCCACGTCGCCCGCGCACCCTGCTCCCACCAACGGCGACAGCACCGTGGACGCGTGCGAGCTGGCGGTGAACGACGGCACGACGGGCACCCGAGTGCTCTACGGCTCCGCCGCGATCCGCTGGTCCGCGGATCAAGCCGTAGTGGCCGTGGGGGGGACGATGGGCGAGCAGCTCCTCAGCGCGAGCGACGGGGGGTTCCTGGGTGAGCTGAGCCAGGTCCCCGGAGGATCCTTGGCGGGCCACGAGGTGATCGGCTGGGGTGGAGAGTGGCTGCCGCACGCGCTGCGTTACGCCGACTTCGACGCGGCGTTCGGCGTCGCGGAGGTGAGCGAGGCCGCAGGCCTCAGCAGCCTGATGCTGGTGGACCTGGACGAAGGGCCCACCGCCTTCGGCGAGATCTCCTGGCCCGAGGACGGTGACACCAACACCTGGAACAGCCTCCACGAGGTGGCGATCTGGGACTCGCCCAAGGGCGCCCGCCTGGTGCTCACGGCCTGCGATGGCACCCCGGAGCCGACGGGGCGGCTCTCGGTCTGGTCCATCGACGCGAGCCCCGAGAAGGAGCTGGAGGTGGCGCTCCCCGGCAATTGCGGGTGGCAGTCCTGGCCTGGCCGTCCCCTGCTGACCGTGGCGGGGAACAGCGCGGTGCTCAGCCAAGGCGACGGCCTCATCATCGCCGTGGACCTGCGCAAGGGCGCCATCATCACGGCGCCACTCCCCGAGGGCGAGCAGGTGCTCGCCTTGACCAGCCACGGCCCGACCGAGCGCGTGGCCCTCACCACCACCGCCGGCCGCCTCGAGCTGCGGCAGCTCGATGATCTTGCGGTGCTGGCGGTCCTCGAGAGCGGCGCGGGCACGGTGACGGCCAACCCGTTCACGTACGCCACCTCCATCGAGTCGCCGGTCGCCTTCTCGCCCGACGGCAAACGTCTGGCCCACCTGAGCGAGGGCTTCGTGGACGGCTGGGCCGAGGAGAAGGGCACGGGCAAGGTGCTCATCCGCGACCTGGCGTCGTGGGCCGTGGTCCGCGAGCTGGAGGTCCCGGAGGCGCCCGAGGAGGCGTGGAACACAAAGGGGCAGTCGGCGCCGACCGGCCTCTCGTTTCGCCCGGACGGCGGGGCGCTTCTCGCCGCGCTGGACACCGGGACGCGCGTTTGGCGGTGCGCCCAGGTCCCCGTGCCCTCGGCCCAGGGGCTGGACGTGGAGGTCACCTGGCCCGACGCCATCGAGGCCGGCGCGGACCAGCATGGCCTCTTGGAGGTGCACGTGAACCCCAAAGGCGTCACCGGACGCCTGGTCAAGACGCTCTGGTGGGAGGGCGAGCAGCTCAACCCGGCCGGAACCTCGCTGGCCGAGACCGTGCGGATCCCCGTGTACCGTGCGTCCAACACCAGCGGCGTGCGCTTCCGCCTCACGGTGAGCGACGGCACCAGCAGTGTGGTGGAGGTCCGTGAGCTGCCCTTCGTCACCCCCTGAGCCCGCGAAGCGCATAGGGCCAGGTCGCCCGAGCAAGGGCGACCTCGCTAGAGGTAGAAGCCGTTCACTGGGGAGTCCACGGCGGGTCTCAGCACCGTCACGTCATCTCCGGGAGCGACCTTGGTGAGGCCCGCCGTGCTGTAGGGCGGCGTGATGTCGCTGTAGACCACCTCACGCTTCCAGGTGCTCGCGTCCGTGCTGCTGTCGATGTGGATGTACTGGTATGCCTTCACCCGCGGTCCCATTCCGCGGAGGCCGCAGTCGAAGGTCAGTAGGCGCTCCTTGTGGACCGTCGCGCCGGCCTCGGGCCGCAGGATCGCTGGCTTGTCGGTGATCTCGACCTCCATGATCCCGCCGTGGCTCATGAGGTAGGTCCGCACGGCGTCGGCCTTGGCCTTGTCGAGCTTGTGCTTCGTCGCGCCCAGCGCCGTCTTGGGCAGCGGCCTGCCGTTCACGTCGTACAGCTTCACGGCGTAGCCCGGTCCCTCCTGGTACCACACCGAGTCACAGGCCGTGATGTAGCGGTTACCCCAGGTCTTGAAGGTGACGCTCTTCGGGTTGCGCGCGTACTGGTCGCCGCTGTGCACCCACCACTCGCCAGCCCCATGGTTCATCATGAGGATGGTCTCCTTCCACTCGAGCCGGGGCATCTCCGTGTAGGAGCCACGGCCCGTCGTGTACTTCAGCCGAAAACGTACCTGGAAGGTGGTGCCGTAGTTTTCCTTCAACAGAACATTCGACTTGGTCACACCCAAACAGGTCCAGCTACCCATGACGCCGCTCCTTATCGTTCGTGGTGATTGGCCTCACGCGGCGTCTGCGACGCAGGTGTTCTGTCGTACGCTCCCAATCCTGGGGCTGGCGTCACAGGACGATTGCGGCCGTTTTCCGGTCACTTCGCTCGCGCTGATGCCACTCCGTGCACATCCACCTTCATCTGGACCCGCCCTCCTCCGCCAGCTACCCTGCCCAACCGTCTTGCAGCTCCCACCGCTGCTGGACCCACCCGCTTGGCGTCGCCCGAAGGAACGGGCGCAACTTAGGAGCGAACATCGATGGGCATGTCCCACACCCTGGACCAACTGGCACGCGATCTTCAGGAGTCGACGCCCGTCACCTTGTCGTCCCTGGTCGAGCGCTTCGGCACCCGCAGCCACCTCATGGCCACGCTCTTCCTCTGCGTGCCGTTCTTGCAGCCGATCCCCACCGTCGGGCTCTCCGCGCTCTTCGGCGCGGCGATCATCACGATCAGCGTGGCCTACGCCTTCGGGAAAGCGCCCTACATCCCCGCGCGCTACCGCGATCGCCAGATCCCGAACGGGATGACGCGGACCATCTGCGAGAAGGGGGCCACCCTCTTCCGATGGCTCGAGAAGTACGTGAAGCCTCGCGGGAAGTTCATGCGGGCCGGGTGGTCACGCGTCCTGGCCTCTGCCGTCATGGTCGTGTGCGCCGTTCTGCTGGCGCTCCCCATCCCGCTCCCCGCGAGTAACACGATCCCGACGGTGCCTATCGTCCTGCTGGCGCTTGGTCTCCTCGAGGACGACGGGTACGTCGTCCTGGCCGGCTACGTCGCCTTCGTCGTGGCGCTCGCCTCCTTCGCCATCCTCATCCTTGGCCCCGTCCTCGGCTACCTTTACCTCACGAGCTGAGCCGGCGGCGGGCGACACGGCCACCCGCGGTCCACCAAGCAAGGAGCACCGAATGACCGGACACTCGGCGAAGGGCCGGTTCCTGACGGCCGCGCTGTCGGTCCTCGCCATTCAGGCGGCTCAACCGGCCCTTGCGGGTCAGGTGCACTCCGACGACCTCACGCTCGAACAGCTGCTGGCCCCAGTGCACAGCGGACATGCCACGCTGGCGCTGGTTACGCTCGAACGGCCCGAGTCGGTGAAGCGCGCCTACCCCGTGAAGGGAAGAGGCGCCAAGCGCTGCGAGCCTTACGACTTCGTCGAGTATCGGGCGCGCCTCGACCGCGTGGTTCGTGGCCCCGGAAAGGGCCCAAAGCCCCCGGCCAAGCTCCGCATCGTGCCCGCCAACGTGCCTGATCTGGTGCACCTCTCCCACCTCGACTGTGTGGACGGTGTGTCCAAGTCTCCCATCTGGCCCCGTTACGCGGGAGTCGCGCCGGCGCCCGGCGCGCAGCTCCTGGTCGTCCTCCGCCATGACGCGCGGTACGGCTGGTTGGAGAGCGTTGGGGGCGCCTGGCTGTCGCCGGATGACTTGGGGCGGTTCGAGCGTTGGCTCACGCAGCCGGACAAGGCTGCGCCGATCCGCTGACGCTCTTCCACTCAGCCTGGGGGATGGGCCCGCCGCTCACTGGGCTCAAGTCGAAGGCCGCCCGCGAGGGTCGTGGTGCCGGGATGCCTGCCGCGCTGATTTCTGATACCTGGACCGGATGACCACTCCGCTCACGCGTCGCTCCTTCCTCGGTGCTGCTGGCGTATCCATCGTTGGGGCCTGTTCCGGCGAGACGGCCGGGGCGCCTGCTGACACCACAGCGCCTGCCGACACTTCGGCGCCCCCTGACGACCTGCCGGCGCCCGAGGACGTCGGCGTGGACACCGCCGCGCCGCCGGAGGACCTGAACGTCCCCCCAGGAATGGTGGCGGTGTCAGCGGTGGGCATCGCAGCGGGCGACGTGGAAGCGGCGGTCACGAGGGCGCTCGTTCTCGCCGGTGGGCTCGAGGCCATCCAGCCCGGCCAGACGGTGTTCGTGAAGCCCAACGCCGTGCACCCCTTCCTCCCCGAGGTGGCCGGCATTCGGACCTCCGGCACCGTCCTCGGGGCGCTCGTGAAGCTGCTGAAGGCCCGCGGCGCCACGGTGATCGTGGGCGATCGCTGCGCCCGCGGCTTCTCCAGCGAGGCCGCGCTGAACGACTCGGGGCTCACCGAGGCCGCTCGAGCCGCCGGCGCCGACGAGGTGTACGGCGCGCCGATCCCGAAGAACGACCCGGACGCGTGGGTGCTGGTTCAGCCGGCCGGCTGGGAGGCGACCTGGGACGGGCTCGGGGGCATTCAGGCGCTCCGCAAGATCGTGGAGGCCGACCACTTCATCAACGTGGCCGTCTGCAAGGACCACCGCTGGGGCGGCTTCAGCCTAGCGATGAAGAACCTCATCGGCGCCGTTGGGGACGAGTCACGCGACCGCATGCACTACGTGGCCAACGACGTCGACAAGCTGTCGCACGACATCGTCATCCTCAACAAGGCCTTCAACCCGCTCATGAATGTGATCGACGCCATCACCTGCATGGTCAACGGGGGGCCCGAGGGCATCTTGGGAGACGAGGTGATCACTGCGCCCGGTCTGATCCTCGCCAGCTCCGACCGTGTGGCGCTCGACGCGCTGGGGGTCGCCCTCCTGCAGTCTGAGCAGGCGCGCACCGAGGTACCCGCGCCGGATCCGGTCCAGGAGCTGCTCCGGACGACGGTGGCGTGGAAGCTGCCTCAGATCCTCCGCGGCGCCCAAGAGGGTGTGGGTGTGTCGCGGCCGGAGGACGTGCTCCTTCGCTTCGAGGGGGTGGCGGAGCCCCTGGCGACTGACCTCGAGGCGCGTTTCCGCGCCACTTGAGCGTCAGTCCCAACGCGAGGTGAGATCCAGCGCGAACTCTTGAAGGACGCCGCTCTCGCCGGACTTCTGGTCCACGACGGTCAGCGTCCAGAGTCCGTTGACCATCTCGTCGCCCGGCACGCCCACCGCGAGGCGCTCCACGCGAACTTCGCCCCCGTCCCCGACCATGCTCGCCGTAACTGGGACGGTGGTCCCGGCCGGGTTGGTCAGCGAGAGCACGAGATCGGCGGGACGCGGGTGAGTGATGGTGAAGTCGAGCCACGCGTCCACGGGGACGGTGGTGAGGCCAAAGACCGCGATCTGGGCGTCGGCCCTGTCGGACCCGTCGTCCGGGATGGTCAGCTCCGGTCGTGACTCGAAGCGCCCCCGCATCCACGTGGGCCCGCAGAGCCCGTAGCCCACGGACTCGCCGATACAGATGAGCCCCGCCTCCACCGGACACAGCGTGTCCTCAGAGCACTCGGTGCCCTCCGCGGCGTGGTCGTCGAGCTTCGGGTCGCGGCAGCGGCCGAAGGGCACGGTCTCCGAGGTGCCGTGACACCGCGTCCCGCCGCTGCACTCGGCGTCCGACGCGCAACGGCGGTGCTCGGCGCCCGTGAACCGCGCGCAGCCCTCGAAGGTGCCATCGACGATGCTCACCTCCGGGACGTCCGAGCCGTGGGCGAAGATCGCCCCAAACGAGTTGTCCCCAGCGCCCACCTCCACCGCCGTATACGCCCGCCGATTACTCGCGTCCCACAGCGTGCTGAGGTTTGCCTGGCCCTGGTCGATCACCTCGAAGGCGCCCTCGGCCGTCTCGATCCCCTCGTAGGCCGTGGACCGAACGGCGGCCACGAGCTGGGCCGCCTCCAGCGCCGTGAGCGCGCCGGGCGTGGTGGCAGTGCGACGAGAGACCACGATCACGGCGTCATTGCCACTGAACAGATCCCGATAGGTCTCACCGAACACACAGCGCTCATCGAGCCACGAGTTGACCGCCTCCGAGCGGCAGACAGGCAACACGGTGCGGGAGACCCCCTCCATCCCCAGCGCACAGAGCGCTGCGTCGCCGCCAGCGGCGCAGAGCGCGTCGTAAGCGGGCGCCATGGGCTCGGCGTCGGCGCACTGCGTGATGAGGTGCTCATGATCGCTGTTCCAGGCGTCGTACTCGGGGTCGGCCACGGCGTCGGCCACGCAATTGTCGAGCGCCGCGCGGAGCGCTGCCGGGCAGCCACCGCTCGTCTCCACCGGGAGGGGTCCGCACTCGCCCGTGGTGCACTTCGACGTGAGCCGATAAGCGCCGCGGCCCCGCCCGTCTCGTGTGCCTACGACGACTAGGTAGGTGCCCCCTTGCGGTAGCGCGAGCGACGCGAGCTTGGAGTAGCGGCCCCATCCCGAGTCGTCGTCGAAGGCGAGCGCCTTCGTCCCGAACTGGCCCGCGGCATTCCTGGGCCCGTAGACGTAGAGCGTGGTGTCCAGCGCCTTCGAGGTTCCCTTCTGCGTGATCTCCAGCGCAGCAGCGGCGCCATCCCGAACGACCAGTTCGTACCCGTGGAACTCCAGGTCCTCGACGAAGACGCCGCTCCGCTCACCGGCGGGCTCGATCGCGCCGAGCCGGTCCACGGCGTCCGCTGCGTCCGCTTTGTCGGCCCCGAACGCCGGCGCCAGCGCAGGCTCTATCGTGGCCACGCCTCCGCTGCTGCAGCCGAGGACCAGCCCGCACAGGGCGAAGGGGGCAAGGAGACGAACAGTCGGTGTCATGGCGCGCTCCGGGTTCGAAGGACCGCAGCCCTTCTTCGGGGTGTCCTCGGTCGGACGGCTCTTAGCGACCGGGCATGCGAATGTCCAGCCTCTCGAGCCAGCGGTATCTGCGGGGGGCTCCCTCCACCGCGCCAGTTGGAGTATGGTCGTGACATGCCGCACTACATCTTCCTCTCGGCCCCTAACGGAGACCCGGCGATCGAGACGGCGTGGACCGCGCTGATAGGTCAGGTCCCAGTCGTCACGGCCCCGCCAGAGATTGCAGGGGAGGTGCTCGACGCACGGATCGTGGCGCTCGATCCCGCGAAGTCCCCCATCCAGGTGCGTGACTTCCTGCAGAGCGAGAAACCGCTGAAGGCTGACTCACTGACCGTGATTGGGCACGGCAAGCCGGGCGGCATCTTCCCGACCGGCAACTCCGGCATCTTCCTCAAGGTCAACAGGGGCGAAGATGCGCCCGGCGGTATCGAGCTCAAGGTCCAGTGGTCCGGCAAGAGCGGCATCAAGTCCTGTCTCAACGCAGAGGCCACGATCCACTTCATCGGATGCGCCGTGGGAGCGGACTATTTCGAGACGGCGGTGCCCGAGATCCACGAAGGTCAGGAGTTCGTATACTCCGTGGCCCAGTACCTCAAGCGCACCGTCACGGCCTCCGTGTGCTCCGTGCCGGCCCACGCGGTCCAGCCGACGCAAAGCGAAGGGCCGGTGGCGGCGGCGGTGTTCGCTCACACCGATCCCGCGCCCCTCCGGCCGCCCGATCCCGGGGCGATTGTGTTCTGCGACTCGATCCTGCCCGTCGCGCAGCTCGGCGTCGGAGAGGACGCGCTCCACGCGGTGAGCGAGGCGCTGGGAGAGCTCGGGACGGTCTTCATCAAGCGCAAGCGCTTCGAGCTGTCGCGAATGCTCATCGCCCCCGTGCTCACGCTCCCCCTCCCCGGACCCGACGGCACCGCAGTGAGCTTGTACCGGACCGACAATCGCGACTATCTGGGGCTGCGGTGGGGCGGAGCGCTCGTTGCCGTTCCTGTCGAGCGGACCGAAGCCCTGCAGCTGGCCAAGTTCATGCGTGAGCCGTATGCGGTTCTTGCGAAGCCGGCGCGCGGCCTACCCCAGGTTGCAAGAACGCGGCGGGCGAGCCTCAACGCCCGAGCGCCAGGGCGATGGGCGACCGGGTCCCGCCTCGCGACGGGGCTGGGACCGCCGGTGTCTCCGACCTCAGACCAGGTCGAGGTCGGTGATGGTGGTATCCGCCAGGTAGAGGTACTGCGTGCTGGTCTCGAGCCGCTTGGCCCCATTCTGGCGTGAGAAGTGTCGCGTATGCGCGGGGTCGAGATAGACGGTCTTGTTGGGCCGAGGGGCCCGGCGATCCACGCTCATCTCGTAGTACTGTCCCAGGATCACGAACGGCTTCGTCTCCAAGGTGGCCCACTCGGCGTCGCTGAGCGCCACGCCCGTCTCGAAGTCATCGCCCTTTCGGCAGAACGGCCGAACGGTCGCAACCGCGGTGCCCGATCGGGCGACGCGTAGGCCATCGTACTCTTTCCCGAACACCGACGAGGCATCGCCTCTTGGGGTGAGAACGCCCTGCGGGATCCAGAACGAGGTGCCGACGAGATCCAGCGACTCGACCCGGAGCCACTCGGAGACCAGCGTGACGGTCTTCCGCGTGAAGCTCGCCGCGCCGCCTGCGAAGGTGATGGGGTGCTTGTCCCCCGTGGGGTTGACGCGGTTCGCGGTCATCCAGTTCTGGCCAAGGGCCACCGGCCCGATGGCTCCGAGGACGAGTCGAATGGACACCGCCGGGCAGAGATCGTCGATCGCGGTCCAGTCGGCGGAGTAGAGCGTGGTGCCATACCCCGCGATGCGGAAATCTCCCCGCGACCCCCGGACGTTGTAGATACGCACCTCGTGGTAATAGAACCCGCCGACATCGTTACAGCCCCTACAACGCATGGCCAACCTCCGCTTTGTGGTCCACTTAAGGTCGGCGAACCGCCCGACCATGGAAAACGTGCTCTTGCGGGGAGCCTAGGCGAGGTTGGAAACCGGCACAACCGACTGAGGACACGGAAGACGCCAAGCCGGGTCAGAACTTCTCGTTCATGGTCTTGCGGAGCGCGTGGGTCACGAACCACTGACCCTTCCAGCTGATGAGCACCCGGATCGTGAAGACCCGCTCGACACCCTCGTCCCGGAGGACGAGCCTGGACCGGTAGATCGCGTAGTAGGGCGCCTTGTTGGCCTCCTTGCCCCGCTCGATGAAGTTGCGTCCGCGCGAGACCTCGAGCCGAACGAACTCCACCTTCTCGGGCGCGGTCAGCTTCTCCCGAATGGACCGGATGTCCTTGTGGTAGACCGCCAGGAGGTAGTCGAAGTACTTCAGCGGGTCCTTGATGGCCTTGACGGCCGCGAACTCTTCCCGCGGATAGAAGAAGGGGTTGGCGAGCGACGGATCGTTCTTTCGAACCGCCGCGACCACAGTCCGGGCTCGCTCCTGCAGGTCCCCGAGAGGTGGCGCCGGCTCCGGGGGCCGCGCCAAGGCCGGAGCCGCGAGGAAGACCGCTAGGAGGAGCGAATGCCAGCTCACACGGCGCCGGCCGCCAACACAGGCTTCGATCATCGTCGGCGCCTGAGCGCCAGCAGCGCCAACGCCAGCCCGATCGCTGTGCCGTTCCAACGCGACGGCGTGGACCCGCCGTCGCAGCCGAACACGTTGTCACCGCTGGCCACCGAGGTCCCATAGTCGTCGGTGCCGTCCAGCGGATCCGTCTCGGCCTGCACCTCGATGCCGTCGGGCACGCCGCCGTCGTCCGTGTCCGCGTCCACTGGGTCGGTCTTCGTGGCGTCCACCTCGACCTTGTCGCTCAGCCCGTCCCCGTCGGTGTCCGGCGAGCGCGGGTCGGTCCCCAGCTCGGCTTCGACGCGGTCTGGGAGGCCGTCGCCGTCGGTGTCGAGGAGCCCGTCGGAGCTGTTCGTGGGGTCGCCCTCGCCGTCATCCAGTCGGCCGTTGCGGTTGGCGTCCTCGTCCCCGTCGATCACGCCGTCCTGATCGGTGTCCTTGCGCACGGGATCGGTGGTGGTGGACGGGTCGGTGTCTCCCACGAACACAGCGGGATCGGTGCCCTCGCCCGGCGGCAGGGCAGCCGGCACGCCGGCCTCCGTTCCGTCTTGCAGGCCGTCGCCGTCGGTGTCGGCGTTGGTGGGTGAGGTGCCGAGCACCACCACCTCCTTGCCGTCGGAGAGCCCGTCGTCGTCCGAGTCAGCGTCCAGCGGGTCTGTGCCCAAGGCGGACTCAGTGGCGTCGTCGAGGCCGTCGTCGTCATCGTCGTCGTCCGCGCAATCCGCGGCTCCGTCGCCGTCCTTGTCTCCGCGGACCGCCTCAGCGGGCGCCACACCCGGGTTCTTCGGATCGGTGCCGCACGCGATCTCCAGGGGGTCGTTGACGCCGTCTTCGTCATCGTCGTCGTCGGCACAGTCGAGCTGCCCGTCTCCGTCCGAGTCGACCAGCTCCGTCAGGGCCGGCACGTCCGCGCCGCTCGTGGGGCTGGTCTTGCACACCGCCTCCACGCCGTCGGCCACACCGTCCTTGTCGGCGTCGCCCTCGGCTCGGTCGCACACGTCGTTCTGGTCGAGATCCTGGGGTTGCTCCTGCGGGTCCAAGGGATCCGTGTCGCAGCCGATCTCCTCACCGTCCTGCACGCCGTCGCCGTCGGAGTCCTTCTCGAGCGGCGCGGTCTCGCCCGCGTCGACTGCGCCATTCTCATTGGCGTCCTCGTCCCCGTCCGACACGCCGTCGCCGTCCGTATCGGGCAGAACGGGCGAGCTACCAACGCACGGGTCCGCGTAGCACGCGCCCACCTCGACCCCGTCATCCAGCCCGTCCCCGTCCGAGTCGCTCTTGGCTGCGCTGGACTCCCCGTCGTCCTGAACGCCGTCGTGGTCCACGTCCTCCACGCCGTCGTCGAGCCCGTCGCCGTCGCTGTCTTTGACCAGCGGCTCGGTCCCGCCCGAGAGCTCGGCCGCGTCCGGTACGTCGTCGTCGTCGTCGTCGTCGTCATTGCAGTTGACCACGCCGTCGAGGTCGGTGTCCGTGAGATCGAGCTCGCTCGGCGCAAGCCCGGGCGCCAGCTGGGTCCCGCCGCACAGTAGCTCGTCCACGTCGGGCGAGCCGTCGCCGTCGTCGTCCGCGT
>SXGT01673586.1_pt1 | contig 33537 bp, 25 predicted proteins | sample 3176221 | NCBI WGS metagenome assembly SXGT01 (sample SAMN11356862, study PRJNA531348) | freshwater metagenome | isolation source: freshwater sample F1-120 | place: China: Fuxian Lake, Yuxi | collected 2017-12-25 | reverse complement strand
TGGATCGAACGGACCTACCATCGCCGCCGCCGGCAGTCCGGTCTCGGGCGGTTGACCCCGATCGAATTCGAAGCAATCATGACCACACAGGCCAGTCAGGCCGCGTGACCGAAACTGTCACCTGATCGTGCAGCAGACCCCATTTCTCACCGCTGGGCTGCTTGCTTCGATGCTGGTCGTTGGCTCTTCGGGCACCGCAGTGGCCGGGCACGAAAGTGGTGATGGCGACACGCTTGCGGTTCTGACCGCTGCCGTTGCCGAAGCCAACCAGCATGTTGCCGATATCGGCGCTGACATCCAACACCAGCAGGAGAGCGTCAATCGGGCCCTGGTCGAGGTTGCCAGTGCCCGCGAGGCGCTCTCCGGGGCGCACCGCAGAACCGCCGAAAGCGAGAAGGCACTCGCCGACAGCCAGACCAACATCGACGCTGCCCAACAGCGATTCGACGAGTTCGCCGCCTCCACCTATATGAGCGAGCCTTCCGGCGCACTGCCGCTGGCACGAAGCCCTGAAGACATCTTGTCGGCGGCCTCGACGCAGCAGATGTATCTCATCGCTTTCAGCGGAGTGAAACACGACCTACGCCGCAGCCAGACCGAACGGGCCAACAGGCTCTCCGCCGTCAAGCAGGCCCAGCTGGATGCGGACGCCGCAGCGGCCAAGGCGCAACGCCGACAGGACGGCGCCGTCGCCGAACTGCTCGCCGTACAGCAGGTATTCACAAACCAACAGTCTGACCTCGCACGGCTGGCCGCCGAACGCGACGCCGCACAACGGCGACTCACTGCTGCCCGGCCGCTGCCCGGTGCCGCCCACACCCTCACTCCTGCGCCCTCTGGCGTCCCAGCGCTGCCCAGCGGGCAGTGGGACCGTCCCAGCCCGTCTCCGGCGGACCGCGCCGGCGCCGAACAATGGGATACCACGCTGCCGATGGCGCCCAGCGCGAACGTGACCGGCGACCCGATCGCCGTCATAAATGCCGTTCTCAAAATCATGGCGACCTCGGCCCAACTGACCGCCGACATGGGCCGCAACTTCCTCACCAACAATCTGGGCATTTTGTCTCCGGCGACCGCTGCCGCCGACCCCGGCATCACCAATGGACGCATTCCCCGCCTGTATGGCCGCCAGGCCTCCGAATTCGTGATCCGACGCGCCACGTCGCAACTCGGAGTTCCCTATTCGTGGGGTGGCGGCAACGCCAACGGACCCTCGCGGGGCATCGATCAGGGAGCCAACACCGTCGGCTTCGACTGCTCAGGACTGATGCTGTACGCCTTCGCCGGCGTCGGCATCAAACTCGACCACTACTCCGGATCGCAATACAACGCCGGCCGCAAGATTCCGTCATCGCAGATGCGGCGCGGTGACCTGATCTTCTACGGCCCCAGCGCCAGCCAACACGAAGCCATGTATCTCGGCGACGGAATGATGATCGAAGCCCCCTACACGGGATCGGTCGTCAAGATCTCGCCTGTGCGGACCTCCGGCATGACGCCCTACGTCACGCGCTTGATCGAGTACTGACAGCCAGACGTCGACGATGACGGGGGCCGCGGAGTAGTCAGCTCGCCCGGCGTAGCCGCTGCGAACCGGATGCTCCTCCCGTCCCGCCCTGCTCGGTTCTGCCCGGCCGCGCACCAGCGTGGAAGAGCGCCGTCGCGGCGGCAATGGCTCAAGCCGGGAGCTAATGACCACCCGTGGGCGATACGGAGAGCAGCTGGTTTCGTCATTCAAGTGTCATCTGCGACATTTGGTGACATCTCAAATGACCAAATGACATCGACTTTGACAATCGACAGTGGTGGCTGTCGATCGTCAAACTGGATGGCGAACCTCACCTCTCCTAACTGCGCCTCTTTCCGATTGTCACACAGGTGGCGGGGCGGTTTCAGTCATCCAAGTGGCGGAAGTCAGAACGGTACGGTGGTGCCAGTCGTCAGTGCGGCGTGCTAAACCAGAGCGCCACCATCGACAACACGCTACTTCGTGCCCGGCGCCGGCGACGACGCCTCGCCCAGCCCGAACATCGAGGCGTATTCCCCACTCACCGCGGCGTTCATGCGGGCGTCCCAGCCGCGCGGATCGAACGGCCGCGAGTGCGACTCGATGTCGGCAATTACGAGCCCGACCGTCTGGGAGTCGGCGGCGGCGAGCACCGCGCCGTCGGGGTCAAGGATGCGGCTACACCCCAGGGCGAAGCGCCCCTGTTGCTCCCTGCGACGTCCGCCTGGACGATCGACACCGTGTTATCGACGGCGCGCGCGACGGCCAACGTTTCACCCCTGGTGCGGAACCTGTTCTTCAAGGTGCTGTCTCGGCGGAGATGGCCGCTATTGGTCGGCACCAGAATCAGCTCCGCACCCTTATTCGCGAGTATCCGCGCTGGTTCGGCGTACCAGATGTCGTTGCAGATGAGGATCCCGAACACGGTGTCGCGGAACGCGATGACCGGTAGTTCGGTTCCGGCGCTGATCGCTGTGCGATAGCCCGGGTACACCTTGCGCTGCACTAATTGTATTGCGCCGTCGGCGACGAACGCGACTGAGCTGTAGAGCTTTCCGGTTTCTGCGCGCTCAGTGAAGCCGATAACCGAAGCGACGGGCGAGGACACCACTGGCGCGAGCAGACGAGCCAACTCTCGTACGCTCACTGCGACTTCTGCAGGAGACTGGCCGTCAGATTCGTACGCGAGCCCACCGAGGAAGCTTTCCGGGCAGCACAACAGCTCGACGCCTTCACCCTCGCACTGCTGAAGTTGTCGTTGAATCAACTCGACGGCTTGGCCGAACCCAAACGGCAGATACGGACCCTGGTAAGCAGCCACCCTCATGCCAGGCAGCCTTTCATGCGGCGAGCCCCCTTGTGGTCAGGCTGCGGTCGGCCGGATCACCGAAAGAAATCGGGCGATCGATCACCAGCTCGGAGCTTGGATGGGCAGGCTATCAGCGATCTCCAGGATCAAAACAGTTGCAAGAGTTCGACGTTCAGAGCTGTACGTGAATGTAAGCGATTCTATCCGCTGCGCGTGCCGCACCCGCGATTGCGCTTTGTAACATGTCCCGTTCAGCCTTGGAAATTTGCTTCTTGCTGAATCGTTCGAGCTTCAGTTCGTCTCGAATGATGTTCTCCGCGAGTACTTCGTTGTTGGTGCGAGCATGCTTCACGCGGAGGTCTTCGATAGCGCTTACGAGTTTGACCAGCCTGCTCGCAGACTCAACCGCGACTGGTATCGCCGTTTTGGCTGCGACAACGACATCCAGCGGTGAGTTATACGAAAGCTTCTCAACGTTGAAACCTAGCGATGCAGATAACGCGCCTTCGTAGACGCTCTTGAAACTGCGGGGCTCACCGAGTTTGAGCTCCTCCCATTCGAAGAAGGTCGCAAGGGTCGAGACAAAGACCAAGCTGTGAAGATCCATCAAATTAGAAGCAAGCTGCGGAATTAGTAACGGTGCCTCGCCGTCATTGTTAGTAATGCTGAGAACGACGGTGTCGCCCCCTGTCGACGATTCCGACACGTTTGATTCCTCCAGTGAGCCGCTACGTTTCTGACATTGAAGCAGAACTAGAGCCGCGGTCTGGGTATTCTGCGTGCTGTCACATCGGTGCAGGATGTCATCAGCGCAGGCCGCGACCATACTGATTAGTGTGCACGTCATGTGGGTCTACACGTTGATTGCCACTGTGCTGGGTGGCATTGGTACTAGTCTGAGCATCTACAACGTCTGGTATGCCCGGCGTGAGCCGGTCCGTCGCAACCAAGCAGCGTTGAGGGCGGAACTGGACGCGAAGCTCGAACACATCGAGGACATGCTCGACAAGCCGCGACGCGTTATGGAAGACCGGATGACCGGACGCGACCTCGGGGCTCGCCTGGACATTGAGGCACGCGAACTCGACAAGCTAGCCCGTCCTTTGCTTGCGCCGACGCCGATCAATATCGGCAAGATCAGCGCGCAATTGAGGGCAATCAACGCCATTTGGTCTGAATTCCCTAATGGCGACGTGCCGGTCGATCAGCGTCTACATGCAAAGGCTCAACTAGACCTTGCCGCGCGATACGTCGTGTCCGCACGGCAGGGGCTGATGAAGATTGAGCAGGGCGCGATCCGGCACAAAGCTCAGTTCAAGGCGCTGCGTTCGTAGGAAAGGCGACGTAGCGACCGCCGCCACCAGGGCGGCGGTCGCTACGTGTGTCCCCGTTCCCCGGTCGTAGTCCCTCCGCGCCAACGGACGACTCACCTGTTGCCGCACCGCTTGGGGGACCGGCACTGCCGTGAGCGCGGCGTCAGCGCCACCGCAGGCACCGGCGGCGCCTAGCCCTCAAGGACCGCCCGAGCCGCCTCCCGCCCCAACGACACCTTGCAGCCGACGGTGCCACATGCCACCTCGTCGCCGACGACACCTGTCAAGACCTCTCAGACCGACCGAGTGGCCGCCTACATCACCGTCTGTTCGTTCCGGCGCGGAGGACCATAACGCGGACGGCAGCTCCACTAGCGCCTCTATGTATGCGTATTGAAGGCCACCCACAGTGCCCGTCTGGTACAAACTTCGCCAGGTGTGTGGCTTTAAGCTGGACAGATGACGGAAGCGAGCGGATCCCGTGGGGCCAACGAACCTGTCGTGATCCGAGCTGAGCCCGCTAGAATGGTCCTTCCCCCGCATGCTCCCGGCTTCCTCGAAATTCGCGTACGAATCGCGCAGGCAGCGATGCGCTTCTTTGATCCTGCACAGCCAAACCCTTACGCCGATGCACTCGGCAAACCCGCCTATGACCGCGACAACTCACTAACGGGTGAGGACTTTCGCCAACACCTGCTTGCCGATGAAACCTTCTTCACCGAGTTGCATTCCGTTCTCATACACCCACTCCTGCGGGATATGGCTCGTGCAGACCTTCTGTACGACCACGGGATCAGTCGAGCAACAGATGGCGTGCTCGGGCATGCCTACCAAGCGATCCCCAGTTCGATCACCAATGCTCAACGCGGCGGCAGTCTTTGGCTATCGCGTGCGCTGGGTCCCACGATGATCATCGAGAAATACGGGTCCGTTACAGCACACATGACCGGCACTACGCCCGATGGCGACGTGACGAATGCCAGCGGCCTTGTGTTGGATCCTGGCCATATCTTGACCAACGCACACGTTGTACGAGACTGCACGCTAGATGCCACGATCGCCGCGCCGGCACCGCACACGCCTACGGAAGGCGCATTGCAAACAGCATTTCACATCACCCTTCGCACAGATGATGCCCTTATACACCCGACAATCGACGTCGCAGTCATCCCCGTTGACACGAAAGGTCCACCTTTTAAGGCACTCTCGGGTGTGGCGTTTCGAGACCCACAATGGTCCGACGAGACATACGTTTTCGGTTATCCACCGATTTCAACACTCGACAGTCCGTACCTCGTCGTTCAGCGAGGTGAGGTGGTCAATCCGGCAGTGAGGTCCCGCGAGGACGAACAGTTCTTCCTCTACTCTTCGATAGCCCGACCCGGAAACAGCGGCGGACCAGTCGTTGCTCAGGACGGCCGCGTTGTCGGGTTGGTCACCCGCGACCTGCCCGACGCTAGACAGATCGCTTCGCCTTTCTATGGAGGCGTCTCCGCAGGGCAAATCCGCATCGCACTAGGCGATTTAGGGGTCGCGGACCTGATCCATTGGGAGGACTGGCACTACTGACAGCACCACTGCTGTCGAGTCAAGGTCCTTGCAACACAGCGCCGCGGCCGGCCCGGTGCTGCGTCGACCATCATCACTGCGCACCTTCAAGTGGGCTCGGAAGGGCTGCAACAAGATCCCGATCGCGAATTCACGCCGGAAGGGGTCGTACGATCCAGGTTGTGCCATCTACACCGACGAAACACCACTTCGTACCGCAGATGCTTCTTCGTCGATTCGCACACGATGGCCGTCTCTGGCACTTCTCAATCGAGCGAGACGAGCGCTTGCGACTAACGAGCCCGCGTGAAATGGGACACGTCAACAACGGACACACCATAGTCACGAAAGACGGAGAGCGGGACCAATCATCGCTTGAGCAAGCCATGAGCAACATTGAGGGTGCCGCAAGCGCTGCAATTGCCGCAATCGAGAACAGTCCGGACATGGCGATCGTCCCCCCGGGGCTCGCCGAGGCCATTGCATGGCTCGCCAGTCTCCAAGAATCTCGAAGCAGGGCTTACCTCGGATACGTGGCGGCAAAAGCAGGGTTGTCTAAGAAGGGCGATCCGTTCAAGGGGACGATGGGTGAGCTTCAAACGATGCTCTTGCGTGCCGGCGTCATGGGAGTCCTGGACGCATGGAACCTGCGCGACGACCACTCAATCAGGCCGAAGGATAGGTGGGACTCTGTAACACACGCCCTCTTGGGAATGCGTTGGGAAGCAATACGATACCCCGACCCATGCCTGGTGGTGTCCGACGCATTCGCCGCCCAGTATGGAATCAGGCCAGATTCACCGAGTACGTTCGAACACAATCCACACTTGGCGGAGTTCGGGCTGAATACGCCGTTGTGGGCCGCAGAAGGAGTGACTATCGCCCTGACGCCGCGTCTGGCGATCAGTCTTCAGCGCGACGGGACAGCTCGCACTATGCCGGCTGCAGACGTCAACATGCACACAATCAGATCCGCCCGATCATTTCTGGCGTTTCCATCTAACTTTAAACCGAGCGATGTGATGCCGGCTTGGATCACATGGATCGCGGAGGCAAAGACCATACGGCGAGCACTGCCGAAGTCGCTGTGAACTTCGGCAGCGCTGGTCCTCTCCTTGCCCTGAAGCCCGCGCTGAAGACGTGACACGCACCTCGGACAGCCGGCCCGCGACACCTATCGAGGCATAACGCGCTTAATCTGCAACGGGCCGAAGTATCGCTCCCGGCCGGACTGGGTGCACTTCAGAATTCTCAGCTAGGACACGCCGGTACTTCATTTCCTGTCATTTCTGCGCATATGTGCTTCACTGTTCACATGACGCAGTGGGACGCAGCTGCCAGTGAGCAGCTCGCAGCAATCGTTGAGCACCTACAGGGTAAGCAAGTGATCTCCCTACTAGAAACGATCGCCGCTTCTGTATGGCGCGCTAACACAGCCAGATACGAGCCCAGCGATCTAGGCGATACTCCGCGATCGTTAGGCATCACAGCTGCGGAAAACTTCCGTGAGCTCGCTCTTCGGCAAATATGGCACCCGGCCCGTACCGCCAAGATTGGTCGAGACGTGCATGTAACTGCACCGAATGGCTCGCTGCTAGTCCAGTCTGGTGGCATCAATCTGCTAGTGAAGAAGGCCGGGCCCATGGTCACTTTGGCGGAGCCGGACTGGAGTGAATTCGATTGGTCGGCAGAAAGCGACGTGCGTCGAGCGGCCGCTCGAAACAATAGAACTCGGTATAACCCTTTTCAGATCGGTAGCGGCACACTGTTTGACGGCTTGTTCCCTGCAGAGGGCGACCCCAAAGCGCTCCGCGACGTTATTCTTGTTTGGGCAGGGGGCTGGTCGAGCCCGAACACCGCAGGGTGGCTCGGAATCCCAACGGAAAGCCCCGACTATCCTTGGTTAGCAACGCAACAACTATGGTGGCATAGAGGTGATACCGGGAATGCAACCCGTGGTCGCAATGAATCAACGGATTCCAGCACTGATAGCTTTGAACGGCGACCGGCGCCAACACCTGAGGTGCGACTCAAGCCGAGGCCGAAGTCAGCTGGAGAATGAGCGACATCAGTGATGCAATGCGCGCGGCACGTCGACGTCGAGTCAGCGGGTCGGTATCAACCTTTAGCGGTGCACGATTGTCCATCGCCCGGCGGATGGCCCGGATGTCGCGTGCCGAACTCGCGGCGTTGGTTGATATCTCGCCCACAGCTATTACTCAGTTGGAGCGCGACCAGTACCGTCCGACTACCGCAGTAGCGGCTGAGCTCGCACTCAGCCTCGGCGTGCCCGGACAGTTCCTGCAACGCAGCGTGAGTGATCAGACGATACCGGCCTCGGCAGCACACTTTCGCTCCCTGCGAGCTACGCCTGCGATAAGTCGTGAACAGGCGTTGGCATACGCTGACCTCGCCTTGGAAGTCTTGTCTGGTATCGAAGATTATGTCGATCTTCCGCCGGCGGATCTCCCATCCTTGAAGGGATACGTGGGCGAGATTTCTAGAGCTGACGCCGAACGCGCGGCGGCTGAAGCCCGGCAGATGCTGGGTGTCGCGGAAGGTCCTGTCCCTCATGTGGTGAGACTGCTTGAGGCCCAAGGCGTACTTGTGCTCAGGTACCCCAGTGACCAGTTCGATCACCGGGTGGATGCATTCTCAACTTCGGCGACCCGTCGTCCTGTTGTGCTGCTGTCTTCGACGAAGGCCGACAAGGCACGCAGCCGCTTCGACAGCGCTCACGAGCTCGGGCACCTGCTTCTACATCCAGACGCAGAACCGGGTTCGAAGCTGATTGAGGGTCAAGCCCAGGACTTCGCTGCCGCGTTCCTGGCGCCAGCTGATCAAGTAATTGACGACCTTCCCCGCACTCTCGACTGGGATGCGTTCCACGCGGCGAAGAGGCGGTGGGGTGTAAGTTTGCGCGCGCTCGTCTATCGCGCGCGGACATTGGGCCTACTTTCGGATTCGATGTATAGGCGGGCCAACATAACGCTTTCTACTTGGGGTACGCCGGAACCCGGGCCGTTGGGTCCTCCGGAATACCCGTCTCTTCTGGGCACCGCGGTCGCGCTTCTCGCTGAACACAACGTCACTACCGCCGAACTTGCACAGCACGCCGCTTTACCAGACGAACACTTCGCCATGGTCGTCGCGGCGGCGACCGACAGCCGACCGAAGATCGTGCCGACACCGTTCTGACCGAGACCAGGTGCTAGATGTATCCGGCCATGACGTTGGTTGCGGGCGTGTTGGCTTGATGTGAAGAGAACCTCCGGGTGAGGTGTGGCTTGTCTAAGGCCCAGCACCAACCCGGAGGTTCTCGTGTCCCACCGTAATGCCCGCACCACGATGCATGGTCGAATGCTGATCGTCGAGCGGTATCAGCAGGGCTGGAAGCAAGCCCATACCGCCGAGGCGATGGGCATCTCCCGCAAATGCGTCCACACCTGGATCAGCCGTTTCGCCGCCGAAGGCGAAGCCGGACTGCAGGACCGATCCTGTCGACCACATCGCAGCCCGACCAAGACGCCTGCACGGGTCGAGCGCCAAGTGGTCGCTGCGCGCCGCAAGCATCGGCGCGGGCAGGACTGGCTGGGCCCTGAGCTGGGCATTCCTGCCCGAACTGTTGCCCGGATTTTGCGCCGACGCGATGTGCCCTACCTGCGTGATTGTGATCCGATGACCGGTGCGGTGATCAAAGCGTCCAAGGCGACGGCCCGGCGCTATGAGCGTGAGCGCCCAGGCGAACTGGTGCATGTCGATGTCAAAAAGCTCGGCCGCATCCCTGACGGGGGTGGTTGGCGCGCGCACGGGCGTAGCGAAGACGTCCGCGCCCGCGGCATCGGATACGACTACGTGCACTCGATGGTCGATGACCACAGCCGGCTGGCCTACTCAGAAATCCACGCCGACGAGAAGGGATCGACGTGCGCCGGGTTTCTCACGCGAGCGGCGCAATACTTTCAATCCCATGGTATTTCGCGCATTGAACGGGTGATCACCGACAACCATCTGAGCTATCGACGCTCAACAGCGTTCGCAGCGGTCGTCGATGAATTGAACGCCAGACATCTTTTCATCAAGCCGCACTGCCCATGGCAGAACGGCAAGGTGGAGCGCTATAACCGCACCCTGCAAAGCGAATGGTCCTACCGGCGGGTGTTCGCATCCAACACCGACCGCGCCCAAGCCCTTGCACCCTGGGTCGAGTTCTACAACACTCAACGACGCCACAGCGCACTCGACGGTCTACCACCAGTCAGCCGACTGCAACCAACCTGATGGCCGAGTACATCTAGAGCGGCACGCACGGTGACCATCCGTCCGATCACCTCAGGATGCATCGAATACGCGTTGCCGCCGAGGCTGACGTAACAGTCGCGGCCCAATCGTGTGGTCACCGCATGGGTGCGCCGGTTGGCGTACGTGCCCAGCCACTCGTGAGCTGGGCGATGAAATCAGCTGGTGAGGACAAGGTACGGCCGGGCAGAAACGACGTGTCGAGATATCACATCAACACTACTAGTAGTACTCTGCAGGGGCGTGCCCGGAAGTGGCTTATCGGAAGCGCCGACCGTATGGGTGTCGAGTTGGCCACGCACGAGCAGCATGTCTGCGTTAGTCGTCCCAGCTGCCCTTCCGGGCCCGCCCCATCAACTCTGGGCGACGACGATGTATCGGCGCGCGGCGACAGGCTTAACGACCGTGTTTGTCGTGAACTCGTATCCCGTAGGCTTGCAATGCTTTCCAGATTGTGCGCTTGGAGTATCCCAGGTCGTCAGCGATGGCCCGCATGCTTTGGTGCTCAATTACGTAGCGTCGGTAGAGTTCGCCGCGGTTAAGAACTTCCTGCACCTTAGGCCCGTACGTGCGTTCGTAGGCTCTCGCCGCTGGGGCTGGTGAGGTGACCAGGGCGTGACGGACGTAGCCGGTAGGCGTACCGAGTCGCTTGGCAGCGGCCGCTACCGACAGATGTCCGTCCCGAACGAGGTGGTGCAGCAATGCCATGTCGATGTTTAGAGCTGCGGTACCGGGTAGCGTCAGGTCGGCGATCAGTGCCGTGTCGGGGGTCCATGTGACGGGTTCGTCGGTGACGTGCTGAGAGGCGAGGAAATCGCCGGCATAATCATCGAGTGCTGCGGCCAGCTGAGGGGTGAGTTGGCGGCACAATCGCACGAGGAGTTGTGTGTCCACGGCGGCCGACCAGGGTTGTCCGGCAGTGACTCCGGGCATACCGCTGATGCGCTCGTAGAGGTAGAACCGCGCCGTGTCGATGCGTACCGCCCCCGTCGAGATACCTGCTGTAGTGCAGACGGTTCTCCAGTGTGCCTCGGTGAGCAGCCTGCGGTAGTTCAGCTGTCGCCGGCGGGTGTAGTCGATGGGCGGTTCGTGATCGGCGAGACGGTCGTGCAGCGCGATGATCGCTGAGCGAACGTCGGGCCAACAGGGTTGCCGGCTCAGGTCGTTGACGAAAACGTGGGCCGATTGTTTGGATTGGGAACTGTGCAGTGCGGTCAGCGCATGACTGAGCTGTTGGTGCGTTCCGGTGATGAGGACGGCCGCGGATAGCGCCTGGCGTGCCACTTTCTGGGTGTAGCGGGGCGGGGTCAGGCGCAGGCTCCAGTCTGCCCAGAGCATCGTGGGTAGCCGCCGCGCCATGGCGCTCTGAGACTGGGCAGTCGATGAGATCGGTGTACGCGGTTTGGCGGTGCCGATGCGGTAGTTCAGTTGTTTGCCGACACCCATTTCCGGTGCCAGCGCGGTGAGTTGGACCGCTTTGAGTACCGGTGTTTTCTTTCCGAGCGACAGGTTGGCGGCGACGAGAGTTGTGCCGCGGGCGCGACTGGCCGACAGCAGCATCAGGAATCGGTCACCGGCGGCGTCGATGGTGTCGGAAGTGAGGACGGCCAGCGCGCCGATGATGCCGGCGGCGGTGGTGGCGGCATCGGCAGGGACGTGGGAGCCCGTGTGATAGTCGGGTCCGGGTGTGCGGCGTTTGGCGTGTCGGTGGGCAGCGACGATATCGGCGGGTACGAGTGCGGTCAGCGCAGGCGATTCCGGTTCGATGAGGACACGCCGGGCCAGGCTTCGAATATCGGCCAGCGCTGCCCGTGCCGGCTGCGGGTGGGTGCGGTAGACCCCGAAGTCAGCGACGTCGTGCTCGATAATGTCGTTGACGATGTGTTGCGCTTCGACCGCGGGGTGCTGGTGCGGCAGCGCGCGCGTTGGCTGGTCGGCCAGTGGGGCGGTGCAGTACTGCTTGGTGCGGGTGTCGTTGGGCAGGGCTGAGCCCAGGCAGGTCCCGGGTTGCGGTATCAGTGTCGTCGGCAGCGGTTGCACGCGCTGCACCTGCTGGCATTGTGGACACCGATCAAGTAGTAGACATCGATGGAGTGGACACAGGAGCGTCCATCCCAGCCGCCATGCCAGTTGCCACCGCCCTGAGGTGTCGGCCAGGCATTGCGGGCAGTACCGCGATCCGTGCGTGCGTCCCCACGGGACCGGTGTGTAGGTGCCAGAGGCGGGTTCGATCCCGGTGGCGCGCCCGGCATAATGACTCAAAGTCATCGCGTGAATGTCGGTAACAGCAGCGCCGGTGACGTGAGCTATCGATGCAGCTTCCTCATCGGTCACGCGCAGAGTGAGGCGATAGGTGAATCGGCGCGGCCGCTTTCTGCCTGCACGAGGATCGGGTGCGGGCAGCAGCACGTCGAGCAGTTCGCCCCATTGCGCGCGGTGACGGTGGGCCAGGGCCTGCAACCAGGATTCCAGGGACTCGCCGGGCAGCGGGGCGACTCGCAGGGGAAGGGTGCTGGCGGTGGGGCTCATGGCCCGTCCGGCCTGAGGCCTTTAGGTGATGCCGTCGACGAGATCGACCACGGTGACATCGAGGGCTTGGGCGATGTCGAAGAGGCGCTCATGCAGAATGCCGCGCCGGCCGTGCACAACATCCATGAGCACGTTGCGCGACACCCCGGAGCGCTCGGCCAGTTCTTCGAAGGTGAAATCGTTCTCGACGCGCAGGCGGTTGATGCGCACACCGATTCTGCGCCGCCGTGTCTCCCATGCCGCGACCCGTTTCGGGTCGTTCTGATGGGGGCGGGTCGGCACACCTTCAAGTAGTCAACGCCCACTACTAGAAGTCAGCCCTACAAGTAGGGCAATCTGAGATGTGACCTTTGCAGACGCCTGATGCATGCGAGGTGGATCACATGACGCCGACGGAATTACGGGCCCTTCGCACGGCCGGTGGCGGACAGTCCCCGCCGCTGCGGACATTGCCACTGCGCACCATGCCGGTACCCGGTGAAGCGCTTGATTCTTGGCTGCAGGCCCTCGCCCACCACAGTGACGCCACCTGGGGCGACATCGGGACGGCCACCGGATACCTGGCGGGCCGCGCTACCGGGGCACGCCAGCCGATCACCACAATCACCGCCGCGCAAATGACCGCCCTGGCCTACACGACCGGTATCACCCCGCAGACGCTGTGGGCGATGACCCCAGCATCCCAACTGCCGGTGCCATACGCCATGGCCGCCATCCGAACGCTGCTGATGCCGGGCTCACGGTTCTGCCCGCGATGCCTTCGAGACAATGGCGGTCGGTGGCCGTTGTGGTGGCGTCTGCGGTGGGCGTTCGCCTGCCCCACCCATCACTGCCTGCTCACCGATTGCTGCCCGTCGTGCCGACGCCGGCAGCGCATCGAAGCGCCACCGATGAACCTCGTCCCCCAACCCGGCAGGTGTGACCGCCCAGCACTAGGCGGGCGTCGCAGATCTACTCCCCCGCGGTGCGGTGCCCTGCTGTCCGACGCCATAACCGCCGATGCGCCGGTTGACAGCGCCGTGCTGAGTGCGCAACGTCGGATCCTGAACGTCATTGCGGCCGGAGTTGCCTCTGGAGGTATCTACGGTGACGGTTCGGTAAGCGCGCTGACCTACGTTACGGATCTGCGCGTCCTCGGTGAACAGCTACTGCAACACGCCACGTGCAGCCCAAGTTCACCCGGCAACCTGAACGCCGCGCCGACATGGGCACTGAACAGGGACAGCACCTGTGCCGACACCACCGCACTCGGCGCTTCGCTGGCCGTCCCGATCCTCGACTGCGACAGCCCGGATCAAGCGGCACAGCTGCTGCGCACAGTGCTAGTGCCGCAAGCCCATCACGCTGTTGCGCGCCACCTGCGCACCCATATGGTTAGCGGTGCCTTAACACCAGCCGGCCTCGGACTGGAGTGCGCGGGTGGTCCGGTCCAGCAGCTCCGGGCCGTCATCAGCAGCCAATCTGCGGGGCGGTGTTCATCGGATCGGTATCACGGCGTCCCGGCGCTCGTGTGGCCAGCAGTCGCTTATCGTTTTGCCCTGCCGGGGTTAGGTTTTGAACGGCTCCGGCATGCGTTGAGCGTCGCCCTGATCTTGGTCGGTAGCCCGATCAGCCTGGAGGAGACCTGCGCACGGCTAGGCAATCCGTATCCGCCGCGCAGCGTCACACGTGCGCTGCAGCACCTGCACGCCCACCCGGGGTGGTCGTACTGCCTCGCCACCCTATCCCGCCTCGCCGACGACATTGATCGGACGCCACCACCGATCGACTACGCCCGCCGACGCCAACTCTCCTATCAAGAGTTACTTCCCGACGCGGCATGGCGTGACATCAGTTGGCAGCAAGGAGTATTGGCGGGGCGTGGTGTAAAGGTCCAGCTGCACCGGTGCTGGTTGTTCGAGCGCCTCACTGGCTCCCCCGCAAGGCACTGTCTCCACGCCATCAACTCCCCGAAGTTCGCCTCGGCGTTGGCGGTGTTGCCGCGCGAACTGCCCCCGGACGTTGTAGCCACGCTCGTCGAGGTCGGCAGGATGTTCCTCGACGACCAGGGTCTGCATCGTGAGCCGGTGTCGTGGCAGCCCAGCCTCCCAGCTGCGGTCGGCGGACCAGTGCACTGGAGCGCCGCCTCGATCGCCCGACTGCATCGCATGATCGTCACCGAGGGTCGGTCGATGACGGTGGCAGCCGGCGCACTGAACACCACCGCTGGTGTCATCCGGTCGGTTCTTGGCGACCATCCCCCACCGCGAGACTCCGTGGGATGGGATGCACGGGTACCGACCGCACTCCCTCGATGTTCCGCGCGCGCCGCGCACTCCCCTGCGACGTGCTCGAAAAACTCTACGAAGCCCAGGGACTGAGCTTGGCGCAGATCGCGGCGCGCACACAAGTGTCGCGCAGTGTCGTGGCCTCACTTGCTCATGAGTACGGACTCGCGTTGCGTCCGGCACACCGACGGCCGTGCAGCCAGGCACTCACACCAGCACGGCTATGAGCGTTGAGCGACGTCCTGGTCTCGACCTCAGCGTATAAACCTGGTCGTCGCGGGTTCGAGTCCGTGAAGGCACGCGTGTGAAATGCCGGCGCACCGGCGAACACGCGAGTGAGACGGTGTTCGTTTCCGGCCTATGCAGTAGCCGGCACATACATTTTTGGACCCTGAAGGGCGACAATCTGTGCAATGACCGCGATTCTGAAGCCGCGTCCGGGGCAATCGCTGGCTGATCTGTGCCCGGAGGTGGCCGCGGAATGGCACCCGACGCTCAACGGTGACATGACGCCCTATGACGTGAGGGTGGGTTGCAACGCCGAGGTGTGGTGGCTGTGCGCGACGTGCGGCCATGAGTGGCCGAACAAGGTATACAAGCGCGGTACTGCCGGTCGCGGGTGCCCGCCGTGCGGCATAGCGCGGCGGACAGCGGCACAGGCCCAGCCCCGGCCCGGCGAGTCACTTACTGACGCCGCCCCTGCTATCGCTGCCGAATGGCACCCGACACTCAACGGTGAACTGACACCCGACCAGGTGCGCGTCGGCAGCGGAAAGCTCGCCTGGTGGAAATGCGCACAATGCGGCTACGAATGGCAGACCGCAGTCAACAAGCGTGGCCGTGGCGGCAGCGGATGCCATAAATGTGCGGTCGCGCGCCGCGCAACCCTGCGCTCTACTCCTAAACCCGGCCACAGCTTCGCCCACGAGTTTCCCGAACCGGCTGCCGAATGGCACCCGACCCTCAACGGGGAGCTGACAGCGTTCGACGTGCGGCCGGCAAGCCAGAAACGCGTGTGGTGGCTGTGCACGGCCGGTCACGAGTGGAACGTATCGCCAGCTAATCGCCAACGCGGCGAACAGTGCCCGGACTGCGACGAGGCGCGGCGGGCGATCGCGAAGGCGACACCGAAACCGGGCCGGTCGCTGGCTGACCTGTGTCCCGCCGTCGCCGCGGAGTGGCACCCGACGCTCAATGCGCCACTGGCTGCCGCTGACGTCAATCCTGGTGCCAGGAAGAAATATTGGTGGCAGTGTGCGGCTGCCGGACATGTTTGGTCCGCGCCGCCGTACAAGCGCGTCGACCGTGGGGATGGATGCCCTCAATGCGCGACGATCGGTGTCTCGGCTCGCCAGCTTCGCCTTCAGTACGAGCTGGCCGCGGCCGGTTTGGCAGTGGCCCACGGCCACCCGCCCATACCCGTTCCCCACCGGCGTGCGGTCCGTGCCGACATTGTGGTGCCTGAGGTGCGCCTCATCGTTGAGTACGACGGTGTGAGATTCCACGCGACGCTAGACCGGCGCGACCGAGAGCAGACGGCTGCCTTGAACGCAGTCGGGTGGACCGTGCTGCGGGTGCGCGAGTTGCCTTTGCACGGGCTCGGTGGGCACGAGGTGTTCGTAGAGCCGACCGAGAAAATCAAATCGGTGACTGTGAAAGTGCTGCGCGCACTTGCAAATATGGGCTACACCGCCGAGCGTTTCGCCGACTACATCAGCGACCCGCAGCTGTGGGCCGAAGCCGAGGCCAATAAAGCGATCCATAGATATCGCACCTACAGCCTCGCGAGCGAGTTCCCAACTATCGCTGCCGAATTGCACCCGGACAAGAACAACGGCATCACCGCCGACCGCATACATCCCGGAAGTCATACCAAGTTCGTGTGGATCTGTTCAGACTGCTCCCACGAGTGGTCGACTACGGTGCAGTTGCGCACGACAGGCAGTGGCTGTCCCAAATGCGGCTACCGGACGGTGGCGCGCAAGCTGTCGGTGCCACAGCCGGGCGCGTCCTTCGCCGACCTGTTCCCGGACGCTGCACTGGAGTGGCATCCCACCCGCAACGGTGAGCTAACTCTGAATCAACTACGGCCGGCGAGCAACGCCCGCGCGTGGTGGCTCTGTGCGCGCGGACACGAATGGGAGGCCGTGGTCAGCACACGCCGAAAGAGCCGCTGTGGCGAATGCCGCAGGATTGACCGACGTCGACAATCCTGGCGACGAGTTTGAAACTGCGGGTGCCAGACAATGCTGTCTCCCCCGAGGGCGAGCGCCGGACACTTCGATGGCCGGCGACGCTTCCTTCAAACGGCTTGCCTGAACAGATCATCGACGCACGTTTGCGTGCCGAGTCGGGGTGCTGAAGGTCGCGTACAGCTTGGGGACGTGGTCGCGTCTAATTTCCAGGGGGCTCCGAGCAGCGTCCGCCGAGCGCTTGCCCTCCGGGGTGCAGCGTTCATGGCTGCAGTAGCGGCGGCGTTCGGATCGGGGCCGACGCCGCTGACCATACTGCCGTCGGGCGCGAGCGCGATCGCTGCGCACGCGTGGTACGCCCTGGCGATAATCTCGCACGTGCTGTTGGTGCCGGCTACGCATTGAGCCATAGCAATTCGGTCAGCTTCACCTTGGCTTGCTGCACCGCCGTAAGCCGCTCCGGCTGTGGGGAGGCCCGGTGAGGCGGCGAGCGCGACGTAGTCATTTCCAGGTGTCGCAGCCAGGCAAGTACTCAAGTTGTTCGGATCGACGTACATACCTTCAGGGCACCGACCCGGTGCACCCGGACCGAACCCATTGCCGGTGTTGGACGGCAGGGGTGCCGGAATGCTGACCGGAGGTGGCGGACTAAAGATCGGAAACGACGGAATATAACGACGGAATATACGGACGGTCTAGCTTGGGTCCCTGATAGATGGGATTGAAGTAGTCCCCACTTGGGCTCGTGAGGCATTTCTCGTACCCAGGCCCGTCTCATAGCAAAACGGGCCAGCGCCCGCAACACCAGTTGAGAGTGCGAAGCCTGTCGTCGCGATCATGGGCGTCAGGAGCAGCATGCGCCGTGCACGACGCTTCGGACGTGGGCCGGCTCGATGTGTCACGGCGATCAGCTTAGGCAATGCGTCCTGTCCTGCGACGCGCTGTTGGGCAAATCGATTGCTCGGTCGCACCCCGGGTCTAGCTGGCGTATTTCTCCATGATGCGGGTGGCGTGGGGGCGGGTGCTGTAGGCGGTGGTGAGTTCTTTTCTGGCGCGTTCGGCGGCGCTGTCGATGGTGATGCTGTCGAACAGTTTCTTCGATAGCGCTTCGGTCTTGGTGTAGATCGCTGCTGCGCAGGCGCGCCGCAGTAGTGCCGACAGTGATCCGATGTGGCCGTCGGTGCGCCGGTAGAGGTAGTCGGCGTGCTCAACGAGGATGCCTTCGCGGTGGCGGGTCAGCACGATGCGGTGGTCGAAGCTGGCCAGCAGTTCCCGCCACGCGCGTTGCTCGCGTCCGGGGGTGTTCTTGAACCCTTCGAAGCCGTATTCGGTGGTGTTGCGCGCCAATTGGGCCAACGCTTCCTGGGCGGTACCGGCGCGCAGGAGGCCGCGCTCGGAGATGCCGATGCCGATCATGATGACCGTCAGCGGGAACTCGTTAGCGATGAATTTGAAGTGATTGTTCAGCTCAATCCCTCCGTCGCGCTGCCAGTGCAGGAAATGGATGTCATCGACGAGCAGCAGCCGGGTCTCACACAGTCGGACGAGGTCGAGGGCTCGGCGGCCGAGTTCGTCGACGTTGCCGGTGCGGCGGGTGGGGTGGCCGCAGAAATCACAGATCGCTTTGTTGAAAGCGGTCATGCCGGTGTTGCCGCGCATCCCGACCCGGATGACGGGATGGCGTTCGTCGCCGGCGGCGGTGAAGGGGCCGTTGCGGCGGACCTCCTGCTCGTGAAATGTTTTGGCGAAGGCGTTGACGGTGGTGCTCTTGCCCAGCCCGGGTAGCCCGTCGATGGCGACGGCGTCTTTGGCTTGCCAGCCGTCTTTGGTGGCGTCAGCGTCCATGACGATGGTGAGTTGGTCGTGGATCTTTTTGGCTTGTGGGGTGAAGAAGGGGCCGAGATTGTTGTGCCAGGTGTTGCGCAGCACTCGGTAGTCGTCGGAGGCACTTGCGCTGAGCCTGTTGAGTGCGCGGGTCGAAAGCTGTTCGGGTTGTTCACGTTTAGGGGCATTAACGTAAGCGAGCCAACCTTCTTTGCCCGCGAGGGTGACGTTGTCCAGGCCGGTCATGTTCAGCTTCGTCGCGTGGGTGCTCACATGTCCTCCATCAGCCGGTAGGTCGCCGCGGTGTCATCAAACTCGTCGTCGAGATCACCTTCTTCGTCTTCGTGCACATCGAGCTCGTCGACGAAGGCTTCGATCGCATCGCTGCGCGGTACCGACCGCGCACGTCGACGACGCTTGTTGGCTTTCTGCCTGTTTTCTGCCAGCGCGTCCAGATCGGCGGCCAGGGAGGACTGCTCGCGGGAAAGCCGAAGGGCGGCGTTGCGTTTCTCGGTATCCAACGATTGACTGAGTGAGCGGCGATCCAGCATTGCAGCGACCGCCAGCCGGTCATCGACGGCGCGGGTGTCGGTGCGCAGGATCTCGCGGACGAAGTCCAGGCCTTCCTCGGACATGGGCAGGTCTAAGGCCCGGCCCATGTCCCAGGTCAACGGTTTCCATTCCCCGGAGGTCTTGTGGTCGTAGAAGTAGACGGTGCGGACATCGTCGGGGTTGACCCGGATCGGCCAGCGCCCCTTCTTGAGGGTGTAGGGGCTGGCTTCGCCGGGCGGGTAGACGTCGAGGACTTCGCCTTTGTAGACGCGGCGTCGAATGACGATCCCTTCTGGGCGGCGTTTGACCCAGACCAGGGGCAGGAAGTTCAAGGCCAGTTGCGGGTCGCGGGGTGCTTCGAGGTAGCCGGCCATCTGGACTCCGCGAGCGAACATCTGCGCCGGGCTCAACCCCAGGTTCCAGAGCTCCGGTTCGCCGATGCCGTTGTGGGGGCGATTGTGGTAGACGTCGGCGATCCATTCGCGCAGGAGAGCTTCCATCTCGGAGATGAAGTAGAAGCTGTCGTGTTCGGGATGCAGACCGCGCGAGTAGATGTCGGGGCCTTTGTAGCCGGGCAGCTCTTGTAAGAACAGCGTGCGGACGGTACCGAAGAAGCGTTCCACCGGTCCTTTGTCCCAGGGGATTTTCACCCGCGCCGGGGCCAGGGAGATGCCCATGCTTCGGCACACACCGAGCATGGCCGAGGAGACGAAGATTTTGCCGTGATCGACGAGCAGGTTGTCGGGCACGATGGCCGGTGTCGCCGCACCCAGGGCACTGCCTGGATCGAGGGTGTCGCGGTCCACCCAGACGTTGCGTGGTACACCGTGGGCTGGCCACACCGCCCTCGCGGGCCAGTCCGGCCCTGCGGGTTTGGGGCGGAAACACTCGTACAGGGCGGCCATGGCATCGATAGCGCGGGTGGTCGGGGTCAAGCGCAGGCCGATGATGCAGCGGCTGTACCAGTCCATCGCGACTGTCAGATCGAGGCCGACGTACTTCAGGGTTTGGGGATCCATGGCGTAGACGTCCAGGCGGGTGGTGTCCATCAGGACGTACTCCCCCGGCCGAGTCGGCAACAGCTTGCCGTACACACTCTGTGGCCGCCCGGCGACGTCACGGGTGTGCTTGGTCGAACCGGTAAACAGCGGCGCCAGCTTCTCTTCCTGTCTGAGTATTCGGCGCGCTGTTGCATCGGAGGGCAGACAAATGCCGCCGGGTCCGTACCGGGCGATAAGCCGTGCGTTGGTGTGCGCGATGATCAGAGACTGCGTGGGCTTCGATCGAAACGTGAACTCTGCTTTCACTTCCCGTGCGGCCTGCACCCATCGCGGGTCCTGCCGGCTCCCTAGACCCGGAGCGACAGAGCGCATAGAGATCAGCCCGGGTTCGCCTCGCGCGGTGTATTCGCTCATCCAACGGTCCAGCGTCCGCTTAGGCCACTTCATCTCCTTGCATTTAGCCCTGACACGTTCCCCCTTGGGCCGTTCCGGCCGATACTGCGGCCGAGGCTCCCCAGGATCGGGAAACTCTGGGCTACCCGATTTGTACCCGGTCAGCACTTCCCGGATGTGCGCGGCTTTGGCACGCGCTTCACGACGGCATTCTTCTGACGCGGCGTCCCACAGGACATCGATCGGATCCCCGAGATCACACGTGATCGGTAGGAGATCCTCACCAAGGATGCGCACGTTCGCCGCGAAAAGAACGTATTCCATCGCGAACCTGCACAGGTCACCCGTTCGTAGGTCTTCTGCAGCGATCTCGGGAAGGCCGTCACCACCATGCGTTTTCACGATCCGGAACAGGTCGTTGCCGTCCCGGAAGGTCGTGCCCGCACCCACCCGCACGCCTGCGAAGCTCATGCTGGCAACTTGAGGATCGTGCTGGGTTGCAGCGGTTGTTGGATGTCGAAGGTTAGCTCATGCCGCCAGAGCAGGTGTAGTAGGGAACTGCGCACAAGCGCTCGGCTCCGGTGCGCGAACTGACCTTCGATGTCGCGTAACGCTTTCCCTGACAGTTCATCCCGACAGACGCGGAGTTCAGCGACAATGGTGTGGTTTATCAGCCACTCGCGGCGGTAGCCGGACAGGAACCGCACATTGTCCAAGACACCCGGCGGAGGTTCGGTGGACACGACATACGACCAGCCCAGCGACTGCACCACCCGTCGAGTCCACGCAGCCAACAGTTGGTGCTTGTCCTGGGCGTAGCGCTCGGCACGCATGACATCGACGACGACGGGGCCCTCATCGGTGCCGAGTAGATAGTCGAGCGTGTGACGAACCAGCGTGCCGTTCACCGACACCTCGAGCAGGAAGGGTTGGGCCACGATGCGGTGCACGTGCGGATCGAAGTCCGCGATCATCAGAGTCGCCTTTTCCAAGCGTGACTCGTGCGGCACCAGCTCACGCTCTGTGGCTGACCAATACTCCCCGGAATAGTGCCGTTGACCCGCATACCACCGGAAGATCCGCACCGGCCGGCCGCCATACAGCTCAACGGGTTGCGCCGATGTAGCGGCGCCCGCACGCAAGCTACCCTCTGCGGTCTTGAATGTGAGGACCGCAGAGCCGACATCAACCTCGGGCTCGCACACCATGTCAGGGCTCCCTGCACGAAGCAGGCTCAGATGCAATCTTGCTCGCATGGCGAGTGATTCTCAAGAGAGAAACCCAGCGACGCCATGTTTGATCCAGCACCGGCTTTGCGCCTACCGAGCAGGCGCGCACTCGCCGCAAAGCGATCATGTTCCCGGTGGTGGGAATTTGGCCCTCCTCGGGTCCACGGCACCGCGGTGCTGCAGCTCGGCGGCCCACGATTCCCATGTCGAACCAACACCCCGGGCACCAGCGTCCTCCAGCGGTGCTGATCGTGCCTTCACGCGCAATCCTGGTTGGCATCGAGGCCGGCGCATCGCCGCCTCCCATCACTTGCATGAAAAGGAAGTCAGCCCTACTAGTAGTAGTGTGAGCATCTACGACGCGTCCATTTCGTGTCCAGGAGTGCCATGGCTGAAAGCAGGAGTGGATCCGACAAACGTCGGCTCACTGAGCTGGTCGGGATTCGTCTGCTTCCTTCCGAAGGGGGTGCACTCGAATGGCATGCAGACCGCGAAGTTCATCGCTCGGTCCAGTCGTGGATGCGTACGGTACTGGAGCCCTACCTGCGTCAGTCACCAGTTGACGGCCTGCCCCATCAATCTGATATCCACGTCGACCAATCCAACGTGATCGACCTTCACACGCGCACGACTCACAACCCACGTCAACTGAATCGTCGTACGCGAAAGTCACCTGACGGCAGGGAATTCCGATCCGTAGAACAGCGCCAAGTACGCGGGTGTACAACGGTGTTCCGGGTTAGCCGCGGCAGGAAAGATCAACGTTGTCGCACGAGCGCCAGAGGCTGATAGCGAGGGGTGATTGTGGACTATGAACTGGACCAGCTGCTGCATGAACACTTCGGTATTGAAACTAGCGATTTCATCGCAGCCCTGAAAGCGCTCCCGGTGCTCCGGCCGTGGGCCGCGGCTCTGACCGAGACAGAGGCACACCTGCTCGATGATTCAGACTTCACCGAAGGATGTGCGGTGCTGCTCGTCACCGCCGTTACCCGGACCGCCGGTCGGCTTGCCCAGCTTGTCGCCGCATCGTTTACCACCGACGAGGTGGCCCGCGGCCTTGGCGCAAGTACAACGCAGGTTCATCGCAAGCGGCGCACTGGCGAGCTTTGGGCTGTCCCTCGCGGGCGCACATGGGGATTTCCGGCGTTGCAGTTCGACGTGGACATGAACGGTGTTCCGCGTCGGCAAGTACACGGGCTGAGTCGGGTGTTCGCAACGCTGCCTCGGGATCTTCATCCGGTCGCCGTAGCGGAGTTTTTACATACGCCGCAGCTAAGCCTGTTCACCGACCACGCGGTCACAGCTGTGGAGTGGCTGCGCGGCGGAGGCCCGGTTGAACACGTTATCGCTGCGGCCGCAGGCTACGACTGGCACTCCGCATGACCGCGGACGATTCCAGCGATATGGGGCGAATGACCGAACTCTATGTCGTGGTGCCTGCGGCGCCCGATGAAGCCTGCGGCCGGATTCCTGACAGCCTGCCGGTGAACGATCCCGAACGCGCTCTGTTGGAGCGTGCCCTCCGCGAAGCCGGCCTAGCGATTCTGGCGGTGGACTCTCACATCCCCCCATCGGCATCCGTCGACGATCGCCCGCCTTCACGGGAGGTGATAACTGCGGTGGTCAACGCTGCCACCGACGACGAGCTAAACAGGCTGTGGTCGGCGGTGGCAGACTCCAACGACGACGATTTGGACTCGACGTTCTGGGGGCTGGCGCCGGACTCTGCCACAGTCGCCCATGCTGCATTCTCAGACCTGCAGGATCAGTTCGCGGCGCGCCGCGTTCTCTCGGACGCAAGCATCAGTCGGGAAGAAGCCGCCCGGTTACTTGACGTGGCGCCCCAAACGATTACCGCCAAGCTGGGCGCACACAAACTGGTGGGCATCAAGGTCGGGCGGGAATGGCGACTGCCACTGTGGCAGTTCGATCCCGACTCCCCTTCCTGCGTTCTGCCCGAACTCGACGTGCTGCAATCGGTATTTCCCGGCGGAGTCGTCAGCCTGTCGGTCTGGATGCAGCGTGAACAGCCTGAGTTTGGTGGCCGTCGGCCTCGGGATGAGATGGCGCTGTGCGGCGCCGCCGCCGTGATCGCTTTCGCACAGTCACTGACCGCCGCCGCGCGCTGAACCAACTCGACCCGTCCACCCGCCGGCGGCGTGGGGATCCCATGCAGGCCGCGTGCATGTCAACACACTGTTCGTGTGGCCGCGCCTTAAACGCCGCACCAGAAGAACGAAAGGTTCCTACTGAAGTTCTCTGCAGAGCAACATATTTGGATTCGGCGACGATCAGAGTCACTACGAAGGCGCGGCGACCGGTTGGTGCTGGCAGCACTAAGGCGCAGCAACCGAGCCCACCGAGCGTGTCGGTGGTCTGACGACCCCAAAGGTCAGCTACATAACTTGTCATCCAGATGGCAACGTTGCCATCGGTTGCCATCTCAAATGACAAATTGCCAACCACTTTGACAATCGACAGGTAGCGGCCCCCACCCTTGCCCTATAACGCAACGCACCGTAGCGTAACTATCCGTGACGCGCAGCTTCCACGCCGGACAGCCGTTTGACACCTCCGAGGCCGATATCGCCGCGGCGCTCGAAGAGGTCAGCATCCCCACCCTGCTGCTGTCACTGGTGCACATCACCGGTGACCCGCGCTTCATCCGCGACTACCAGCAGGCCGGGCTGTTCCTCAACGAGGTGCAGGGCTTCATGTCCGAGGAGGACAAGGCCCGCGCCCGCGCCGAGGCGCTGCCGGTCATCGCCGCCTACCGTGACCGGGGCTGCCCGATCCCGGATCCGCTGTCCCCGGAATTGGTCCGGGAGATGCTCGACTGGGCGGCCTGCGAACACGTCGGCGAGGACAACCTGCCGCTGGTGCTCGAAGAACTCGACCTCGACGGCGTCGATCCGCGTCGGCCCGCCAGACTCGATGACACCGGGGACTTCCATGTCATCGTGATCGGCGCCGGCGAGTCCGGAGTCCTGGCCGGTGTGCGCCTCATGCAGGCCGGCATCCGATTCACGGTCCTGGAGAAGAACTCCGGCCCTGGCGGAACCTGGTGGGAGAACCGCTATCCCGGCGCCCGCGTCGACGTCGCGAACCACTTCTACTGCTACAGCTTCGAACCCAGCAACCACTGGGACCACTTCTTCGCCGAGCAGCCCGAGCTGCGCCAGTACTTCGCCGACGTCGTCGCCCGCCACGACCTCGGCCCGCATATCCGGTTCAACACCGAGGTGCGTTCCGCCAGGTGGGACGGCGACCTCTGGACGATCGACACCGGAAACGAAACCTTCACCGCCAACGCCGTCATCACCGCCGTCGGCCAGCTCAACCGACCGAGCGTCCCGGACTTCCCGGGCGCGGAAACCTTTGCCGGCCCGTCTTTTCACTCCGCGGCATGGGACCACAGCGTCGATGTCACCGGCAAGCGCGTCGCGCTGATCGGGGCGGGCGCGAGCGGCTTCCAGATCGCCCCCGCCATCGCGGACAAGGTGGAGCACCTGACGGTGTTCCAGCGCACCGCGCAGTGGATGTTCCCCAACCCGATGTATCACGAGCCCGTCGCGGACGGCGTGCGCTGGGCCATGGAGCACCTGCCCTACTACGGCCGCTGGTACCGCTTCCTGCTGCTGTGGCCCGGCGCCGACAAGGGCCTGGACGCCGCGATCGTCGACCCGGACTATGCAGACCAGACCAACGCGGTCAGCGAGATCAACGCCATCGCCCGGATCATGTTCACCGACTGGATCACCACCCAGGTCGGCGACGACCCGGACCTGCTGGCCAAGGTGCTACCCGACTACCCGGCGACCGGCAAGCGCACCCTGCAGGACAACGGCAGCTGGCTCAGCACCCTCAAGCGCGACCATGTCGACCTGATCCGCACTCCGATCGAACGCATCACCCCGACCGGCGTCGTCGCGGCCGACGGCACCGAGTACGCGGCCGATATCATCGTGTACGCCACCGGTTTCCGCGCCACCGAGGTGTTGTTCCCGATCACCGTCACCGGCCGCGACGGCGCCGATCTGCACGAGGTGTGGGGCCGCCGGCCCTACGCCTACCGCAGCATCGCGGTGCCCGGTTTCCCGAACTTCTTCATGACCTACGGCCCGGGTGCGCACCTCGCCCACGGCGGCAGCCTGATCCTGAACTCCGAGCTGCAGATGCGCTACATCAACTCTTGCCTGCAGCACCTCATCACCGAAAAGCTACGGACGCTGGAACCGCTCCCGGAGCCGACCGCCGAATGGCACCGGCGTTCCCAGGAGGAGATCCGCAAGACGGTATGGGCGCATCCCTCGATCACGCACTCCTATTTCAAGAACGCCGACGGCGAGATCCATACCGTCAGTCCGTGGCGGCTGAGCACCTATCACGCCGCCGTGTACGAACCCGTCTGGTCGGATTTCCGGGAGGAATGAGCATGCGTTCAGTGATGGTCGATTCCAGTGGAGCGGTCAGTGTGGAAACCCGGCCCGACCCGGAGCTGCCCGGTGCGGACGGCGCCCTCATCGAGGTGGAGGCCGCCGCCATCTGCGGGTCCGACCTGCACTTCCTGGAGGGGCACTACCCGATCTTCGAGCCAGTCGCGCTCGGACATGAGGCCATCGGCACCGTGGTCGAAACCGGCTCGGAGGTCGCCGGTTTCAGGGTCGGCGACCGGGTCCTGGTGTCCTCGGTGGCCGGCTGTGGGTGCTGCGCGGGATGCGCCACCCGTGATCCGATCCGTTGTGTGCACGGCCCACAGATCTTCGGGTCCGGCGCGCTGGGCGGGGCGCAGTCCGAACTGCTCGCGGTCCCGGCTGCGGACTTCCAGTTGCTCGCGATGCCGACCGGGATCAGCACCGAACAGGCCCTGCTGCTCACCGACAATCTGGCCACGGGTTGGGCGGCGGCCAAACGCGCCGATATCCCGCTGGGCGGATCGGTCGCGGTGATCGGCCTGGGCGCGGTCGGCATGTGCGCGCTGCGCAGCGCACTGACTCTCGGCGCGGCAACGGTCTACGCCGTCGACCCGGTGCAGACGAGACGCGACCGCGCGCAGGCTGCCGGCGCGGTGCCGGTGTCACCACCGGCGGTGAACACCATCCGGGAAGCCACCGGCGGGCTGGGCGTGGACGCGGTGATCGACGCGGTCGGTACCGACACCTCGATCAATGACGCCCTGGATGCCGTGCGCACCGGCGGAACGGTGTCCATTGTCGGCGTGCACGATCTGCAGCCCTACCCGCTGCCGGCGTTGGCCTGCCTGATCCGCAGCCTGACCATCCGGCTGACCACCGCCCCGGTGCAACAGACCTGGCCCGAACTGGTGCCGCTGCTGCAATCCGGTCGGTTGAATGTAGACGGGATACTCACCACCACAATGTCTTTGGACGACGCTACCGCCGGATATGACGCGGCGATGTCGCGGGCCGGGGACCATCTCAAGGTGCAGCTGAGGCCCTAGAGTCGAGATCGACTCCAGGGTCGTGAACATCGGATCAACAGCGATAACGACAACCCTCAGTTCGATCTCGGGCCTAGCGTCGCGCCCGCAGTGTCCTAACGGAACGTCCGCTTCAGGTACCCCGTCAGCGAATCGGCCGCCGCCGGACCGACATAGCCGAGCTGCCCGTCGGGGCGCACCACGAGCGCCGTCGTCGCGTCGGCTTCGTAGGCCTTGGCGAACGAACCCTCGGAGTCCCGCAGTAGCGGCAGCACCGTGGCACCCACGTCGGCATCGGGATGGGCGACGACGTAGACATCGATCAACCCGTTCGCGGCATCCCGCGCGGCAGCGGCCGCCACTTCCAGCAGATCGACATTCGCTGAGCCATCGGCATACAACACCAGGGTGTGCCGGGTGCCGGCCAGCAAGGTGTACAGCCGCACCGGGTCGGCTGCGGCCGCGCGGGTCAGTCCGCGGGCATCGGGCGCGCGGCCACCGGCACCGTCCGCCACGATCGGACTGCCGGCATAGCTGATCAGCAACTGCGCCTCGCGACGGATCACGAAGGACGGATCGTCGGAATCGGCGCCGATACCCTCGCGGGCGCTACGCACGGTGCGGCCCACCACTTCCTCCCCGACCGGCCGGCGTTCGGCGTCATAGCTGTCGAGCAGCCCCTCGGCGGCGTCACCGCTGACCGCGAGGGCCAACTTCCAGGCAAGGTTGTAGGCGTCCTGGATACCGGTGTTCATGCCCTGGGCCCCGGTGGGCGGATGGATGTGCGCGGCATCGCCCGCGACGAACGCCCGGCCCCTGCCGTAGGCGTTGACGATCCGGTGGCTGATCCGGAAGACCGAGGACCAGCGCAGGTTGCGGGCCGTCGTCGGCTCCGGGGAAAGCCGGTCGAGCACCGCTTGAATATGGTGCAGCTGCGGCGGATTGCCGCCCTCGAAGCCGTGTTGCACACCACCGGTCGCCTCGGTGGACAGATCCGGGGGCACCAGCATGGACATCCGGTAGCGGCCCCGGCCGGGCAGCGGGATGCACACCAGCAGGTCGTCGATCGTGCCGTCGGTCTGGTGCATCGCGCGGATGGCGTAGCCCGGTGGCTGCGACCAGTCGACCTCGACATCGCCGAGCATGTACTGCTCGTCGAACGCCGCGCCCTCGAAGGTCAGACCGAGGGTCTTGCGGACGACGGAATGGGCACCGTCGGCGCCGAGCAGATACCTGGCCCGCACCGTCTGCTGTCCGCCCTCTCCTTCCAGGGTGGCGGTGACACCGTCGGCGTCCTGCTCGAATCCCGCGAGCCGGACCCCGCGTTCGACGGGGACGCCGCGGGTGGCCAACTCCTCGCGCAGCACCCGCTCGGTGCTGTACTGCGGCAGGCCGATGAATCCGAACGGCACATCCGCGGGCAGCGCGAAGTCGACCCGCCCGGCGGGTTCACCGTTGACGTAGACGATCTGGCCACGGAAGGGCACGGCCGCATCGAGGATCTGCCGCAGGATGCCCATCCGCTCGAACACTTCGAGCGTGCGAGGCTGCACCCCAACCGCTTTGGCGTACTGCGGCGGCTCGAGCAGCGGATCGACGATCCGGACCGCCACACCGCGGCGGGCGAGTTCGATGGCGGCGGTCAAACCGATCGGGCCGGCGCCCGCAATCAGCACCTCGGTGTCGGTCACTCCGAAAAGTATGCCCGAGCGTCAGTTGCCGTGAGCGCTTTCCCGGACATGGGCACGCAGGTTGTCCCGCAGGTTCGCGATCCCCTTTTGCAGGACGCGGAATTCCTCCGGCGACAGCCCGGTCGCGGCGACCAGATCCATTTCCAGCCCCTGCTCGCGCAGCGCCCGGCCGGACTCGGTCAGGCTGACCACCACCTGACGCTCGTCGTCGGCGGAGCGCTGCCTGGTCAGATAGCCCATCGCTTCGAGCCGCTTGAGGATCGGCGTAAGGGTGTTGGACTCCAGGAACAACTTCTCCCCCAGTCCGCTGACGGTCTGGTGGTCCTGCTCCCACAGCGCGACGATCGCCAGGTACTGGGTGTAGGTGACGCCGAGCTTGTCCAGGATCGGCTTGTAGGCCTTGCCGTATGCGAGGTTGGCCGAATACACGGCGAAACACAGGAAATCGGACAGTTGGGCCGAGCCTGGCTTCATCACACTGGGCTTCATGAGAAAAGTATAGCGCGCCCGATTAAATCGGGAATGAACGAAAATATGCCGGAGTTCTACTCAGCAGTCAGCCCGGATCGACCGGACCGACCCGAACTTGAGGAGCCCGCCATGACCGTTCTGTACACCGCCGAGACCCACACCACCGGTGGGCGCCAAGGTGAGTCCTACAGCTCGGACGGCAACCTGGACATCCAGCTGACCCCGCCGGGAGCCACCGGCAATGGCACCAACCCCGAGCAACTCTTCGCCGCCGGCTGGTCCGCCTGCTTCATCGGCGCCATGGGCGTCGCCGCCGCCTCGCACAAGGTCAAGCTGCCGGCCGACACGGCCGTCGACGCCCAGGTCGATCTGCGCAACGACGACGGCGCGTTCGGGCTGGCGGCCCGGCTGAACGTGAGCGTGCCCGGCGTCGAGCGCGACGTGGCGCAGGCCATCGTCGACGCCGCACATCAGACCTGCCCCTACTCGAAGGCGACCCGCGGCAACATCGACGTCACCATCACGCTGGTCTAGCGTCGGCCGCCGGCCTACTCCTTGAGATCCAACGTGGGAGTGGGCCGGCGGAACAACCGCGTCACACCCAGCAGCCAGGCGAAACCGACTGCCAGCCAGATCAATCCGGTCACCAGGGTCATCACCGACAGACTGGTCCACAGCCACACCGTGAGCGCGAAGCCGATCAATGGCAGGATCAGGCTGCCGATGACCTGGCCACCGGACCGCTCACGCAGATCCACGAAGTAGTGCTTGATCACCGACAGGTTGACCACCGAAAACGCCACCAGCGCACCGAAACTGATCAAGGATGCCAGCGTCGCGAGGTCGATCACCATGGCGAGCAACGACACCGCCGACACCACCAGGATGGCGTACACGGGCGTGGCGAACCGGCGCGACACGTGCCCGAACACCGCGCGGGGCATGATCCCGTCGCGACCCATGGCGAACAGGATCCGGGCCACCGAGGCCTGTGAGGTGATCGCCGAACCCAGCGCGCCGGCCACATAGGCCGCGGTGAAGAACGTCACGAGGAAATCGCCACCGGCAGCGGCCATGACATCCAGCGATCCGGAGTCGACATCGGCGAACTCGTGGGACGGGAACACCAGGTGCCCCAGGTAGGACAGCACGATGAAGATCAGTCCGGCCGACACGGTGGCGATCATGATGGCCCGCGGGACAGTGCGTTTGGCGTCCTTGGCCTCCTCGGACAAGGTGGACACCGCATCGAAGCCGAGGAAAGACAGGCACAGGATGGCCGCGCCCGCAAAGACCGGGCCCAAGCCGTCGGCGGTGCCGTCACCGGTGAACGGAGCCGCGAGATCCACGGTCCCGCTTCCGGAAAGCGATGCGATCACCAGCACCGCGAACACCACGATGAACACGGCCTGGATCGCGATGATCAGGAAGTTCGCGCGGGCCACCGAGACGATGCCCACGATGTTGAGCACCGTGACGATCGCGATGGTGACCAGGATGATCACCCAGGCGGGAAGCGCCGGAATGGCCGCCTCGAGGTAGATCCCGATGACCAGATAATTGATCATCGGCAGGAACAGGTAATCCAGCAACAGCGCCCACCCGGCCAGGAAACCGGCCGGTGCGCCGAACGTCTTCTGCGTGTAGGTATAGGCCGATCCCGCCACCGGGTACGCGGTGGCCATCCTGGCGTAGGACCGTGCGGTGAACACCATCGCGACCAGGGTCACCACATACGCCAACGGCAGTCGGCCGCCGCTGGTCTCGGTGACGATGCCGTAGGTGGTGAACACGGTGAGCGGCACCATGTAGACCAGGCCGAACAGCACCAGCGAGGGCAGGCCGAGTACCCGTTTCAGCGCGCCCTCGGTTTCGGTGTCGGTAGCGGACATGGGATTCAGCCTTCCCTCGTGTAGACCGGTTGCCCGTGCAGGTAGGTGGCCCGGACGGTGACGGCCGGCAGCTCATGCGCCGCGGTCATGGTGGGGTCGGAGTCCAGCCAGACCAGATCGGCGCCGGCCCCGGGAATCAGCCGGCCCCAGTCCGATTCGGCGAACGCCTGATACGCGACGCCGGCCGTGTAGGCGGACAGCGCGGCCTCGATCGGGAGAATCTCGTGCGGGGTCCAGCCGCCGGTGGGCGTGCCGTCCTCGGTCTGGCGCGACACCGCGACCGCGATGCCGTCCAGGGGTGCTCCCGAGGACACCGGCCAGTCGGATCCGAAAGCGAGTGCGGCGCCGGACTTTTTCAGGGAGCGGATGCGGTACTGCTTGTCGGAGCGTGCGGCGCCCAGTCGCGGCACGGTCAGCACCGTCATCAACGCATCGAGCTGCGCCCACAGCGGCTGCATGTTAGGGATGACGCCCAGTTCGGCGAACCGGCCCAGATCGGCGTCGTCGACCAACTGCGCGTGCGCGATGACGGGGCGACGGTCACGCGGACCGTTGGTGCGGACCACGTGCTCGATGGCATCGAGGGCTTGACGCACCGCGGCATCCCCGATGGCATGGATGTGGATCTGCAGTCCGAGATCGTCGACCCGCTCCGCGGCGTGGGCCAGCGCATCGCCCTCCCACAGCTGCATGCCGTGGCTGTGCAGCCCGGAGCAGTACGGTGCCAGCAGCGCACCGGTCTCGTTCTCCACCACCCCGTCGGCGAAGAACTTCACCGTCTCGGCCGACAGCAGCGGCGAGCCGACGCCCCGCACCCGGTCGCGTGCGTCCGCGAAATGCGTTATCTGCGTGTCGAAATGCCGCGGGTCGGCATACAGCGCCAGATTGAAGCGCATCCGCAGCGCACCGGCGGCAGCTGCCGCGATATAGGTGTCCACATCGGCGGGTTCCACCCACGCGTCCTGCACCCAGGTCACGCCACGCGCCAGGTAGTAGTCCGCCGCGGTACCGAGGGCGGCGATCCGCACGGTCTCGTCGCGGGCGGGCATCACGTCGGCGACCAGATCGGTGGCACCCCATTCGCGCAGCGTGCCGAGCACCGAACCGTCCGCGCGGCGGGGGATCTCACCGAGCACCGGGTCCGGGGTGTCGGCGGTGATGCCGGCCCGCTGCAGGGCCACGGAATTCACCCAGAACGTGTGGTAATCCCAGGCCCGCAGCACCACCGGCCGGTCCGGGACGGCCGCATCGAGCCAGCGCGCGTCGAACAGCCCGCCCTCGACCAGGCTGCCGTCATAGGAGGCGCCGACGATCCACTCCTGTTCGGGGTGGGCATCGGCGTAGGTCTTGACCGCGGCCACGATCTCCTCGACCGAGCCGCACGGCCGCACCTGCGGCCCCACCGACTCCAGGCCACCGTAGAGCGGATGGGCGTGCCCGTCCCCGAAGGACGGCATGAGGAATCCGCCCGCGAGATCGACCCGCTCATCGGCATTGGATGCCTGCGCCTGCGCACCGACCGCCGCCACGATGCCGTCGCTGACGAGCAAGGCGTCCGTGGTGTCGGTGCCGGTCCAGATGGTCCCGCCGGTGAACAGCGTGCTCACAGCGCCGCCTGGGTGGGGGACGGCTGGTGCTGGGTGATGCAGTGGACACCGCCGCCGCGCGCGAACAACGGGCGGGCATCGACCGAGACCACCCTGCGGCCCGGATACTGTTCGGCGAGAATGGATGCGGCGTCCGCGTCGCGCGGATCACCGAAACTGCAGGCGATCACGCCGCCGTTGACCACGAGGTGGTTGATATAGCTGTAGTCCACGTACCCCTCATCATCGGTGAGGGTATCCGGTGCCGGCATCTCGATGACCTCGAATCGGTCGGCGAGTTGTTCCCGGAGTTCGCGGCACACCGCGGTGTCGGGGTGTCCGCCCGCGGTCTGGGTATGCAGCAGCAGGCGGCCCGGCGCGGTGAACGCGGCGACGATGTCGACGTGGCCGCGGGTGCCGAAACGTTCCGAGTCGCGGGTCAGTCCACGCGGCAGCCACACCACCTCGGCGGCGCCGATGGTGCGGGCGAG